>ERZ1034855.369-NODE-369-length-18991-cov-101.884347_pt1 | contig 18991 bp, 16 predicted proteins | sample MGYA00520699_ERZ1034855 | MGnify/ENA primary metagenome ERZ1034855 (study PRJEB33766, sample SAMN09781730) | gut metagenome | biome: gut microbiome | host: Homo sapiens | place: Madagascar | study: EMG produced TPA metagenomics assembly of the PRJNA485056 data...
CATGTGGGAGGACTGGCGGAGCGCCGACGAGGCCACCCGGCGGCTGCTGGAGCAGAGGTGGGGACGGCCGAAGACATAAAAACGCCGGTGCGGAGATGTCCGCACCGGCGAAGCCCCCGGCTGCGTTCTGCCGCCACAGAGGATGGCGGCGGAACGGAGACGAGGAACGTGTACCTTGAAAAGTCCATATCAGACTGACGGGATATTTTTGCGAAACGGGGCTTGACTTTTTGTCACACGTATAGTATATTTTAGGTGTGGCAGAAAGTAGGTGATGTTTTGAGCCCACGGACTGGACGCCCGAAAGCAGAGAACCCAAAGGACATCCGTTACAGTATCCGCCTGGATGCCAAGACCGAGGAAAGGCTGGCCGCTTATTGCGAGGAACACGGCATTACAAAAGGCGAAGCCATCCGGAAGGGAATTGACCTGCTTTTAGGGAAAAAATGAAAACAGCCTGCCGCCCCTCAAAGCTCGCAGACTGTTTTCGCACACCTCGGAGGAAGCCCTCGTCGGTAAATCCATTCTACCACGGGAGCATCCTCCGGACAAGAGAAATTTTGAAGGAGGATCTTTATGAACGTGAACTACAACGAGGAATACCAGGTGATCGTGTGCAAGGACGACCTGGAGACGGAGAAGGCGTTTGCCCGATACATTGAGGACGGCCTTCGGCTGATCCGGCTGGCGGCGGAGAAGGACGGATACCAGCAGGAGATCGTGAGCATGACCCTGATGCTGGGGTATCTGCTGAGCGACGCGCAGGACAACCTGGCGGCGGCTCTGCGAGGGGAGCGGACCGGTCCTATGGGTCCCATGGGGAGGCAGACGGCATGAACGAGCTGACGGTATTTCAGAACCCGGAGTTCGGGGAGCTGCGAACCACTGAGCGGGACGGGGAGACCTGGTTCTGCCTGACGGATATCTGCCGCCCGCTGGGGATCAAGGCGTATCATTGCAGGGAACGGCTGAAAGAGGACGGCATCGTTTCAACCGATACCGTCGACAGTGCCGGACGGAGGGCGCAAATGCTGTTCGTCAACGAGGGCAACCTGTACCGTGCCATCTTCCAGAGCCGGAAGCCGGATGCGGAGCGCTTTACGGACTGGGTGACGGAGGAGGTGCTGCCCAGTATCCGGAAAACGGGACGCTACGAGGCCAGGCCCATGAGCGCGGCGGAGAACCTGGCGGCCCAGGCCCAGCTGCTGGTGGAGATGGAGCGGCGGCAGGCACGGCTGGAGGTGCGGGTGGAGACGGCGCTGGCGGCGCTGGCCCGGCCCCAGGCGGATACCTGGGTGGAGGACATGAAGGGGGCCATCCGGGAATACTGCCGATTGACGGGGCTGGCGGACGCCGCCGGCCGGGGGAGGCTCTACGCCGCCCTGGAACGGGAGGCCCGGTGCGACACGGACCGGCGGCTCTCCGCCCTGCGGAGCCGGAGGAAGAAGGCCGGGGAGAAGCGGCGGGATTACATGGCCCTCACCAAGCTGGACGCCATCGGGGCGGACCGGAAGCTGCGGGCGGCCTTTGAGGGCATCGTTGCCAGGGAGACGGCACGGGCCGCGGCGGAGCGGCGGAACGAATAGGGAAACGGGGAACTACCCCGTCAGTCTGATATGGGCTGGCGGGGTAGTTTGATTTTTCGGCCGATGGGGAAAAGGAAAGCGCCGCCCCGGTGGGGCGGCGCGGGTTTCTCCTTTGCGGTCACGCCTGGAGGCCCTTGCTGAGGAGGTAGAGGCAGAGCTGGTTCATGCTGACGCCCTCCTCGCTGGAGCGGAGGGAGAGGGCCCGGTGCAGGGACTTGGGGAGCCGGAGCTTGAACTGGCCGCTGTAATCCTCCAGCCGGGCGGGCTCAGGGACGGGGACGCCATCCGCCAGGCAGGCGGCGATCCAGCTCTCCTTGGCGTCGGCCAGGAGGGAAAGCCCCTCCTCCACGGTGGGGGCGCAGGTGAGGCAGCCGGGGAGCTCCGGGCAGGAGAGGGCATAGCCGCCCTCGGCTTCGTCCGGCAGGATTTCCACCCGGTAGGGGAGAGAGAGATAGTATTTCAGATCTTTTTCCATTGTCATTCCTCCAGATACCGTTTGACGGCTTCGGAAACCAGGTCGATGTAGGCCCGGTTCAGGGGTTGGTGCTTCGGGATGGTGATGGGGGTGCAGCCCGGCTTGCGGAAGGTATGGTGACTGCTGCCGCCGCGGGGCTGGCTCATCTCGTAGCCCATCCGGGTGAGGGCCTTCGCCAGGTCCTCAAACCGGAGGGACTTGTCTCTGGCCAGGATGGCCGCTACTAATTTATCCCATTGGCTCATGGTGTATGCCCGCCTTCCTTCGGTGGTGCCTCTATCATACCATGGTGTCATATGTGATGTCAAGCAAAAACCGGAAAAGCGGTTTGGCACCTGGGTGCGGGGGTCCGCGGCCGGGTGCGAGAGTGCTTTGGGAGCATTTTCGTGAGGCCACGAAAATGGCATCTATTTAAGATACGTGCGCACGCGCGTATCTGGCGGGGATCTTAAACGCCTAAGTTTACGGCCAAGCCCTCCTCGGTGGGAGAGCGGGCGGAAGGCCGCCCCTCCCGGCCGGGGCCTTGGGGGCTTGGCGGGAATGGCAAGGGGCCTTGCGCTCAGGTGCGCGGGAACTCTCTCTCGCGCGGGTACTGATCCTATGGGCTAGAACGGAGAGGGACGGCGGGGTGTGGTCACCCAGCCCTACGGAGCGACACAGGGGGATACGAGGGGACGCCGGAGGGCGGGGAGGAGAAGCGCGGTGGGGAAATCAGGCAAGGAGGGCATGTACATGGTGACGAAGATCATCTCCGGGGATGTGATCGAGCGGCGGAAGAGCTATATCACCCGGCGGCCGGGGAAGCGGGGGACGAGACAGCGGGGGAACAGCAGCGAGCGGAAGATCGCCGGGAATCGGCAGTTCGCCATCCTGGACCTGGCCCGGAAGCTGAACTGCAACTTCCGCCGGGGAGACGTGTGGCTCACCTGCAAATTTGACGCAGACGGGCTCGAGCGCTGCGGCGGGGACTTTGAGGGCGCCCGGCGGGCGGGACGGAACTTCGTGGACCGCCTTTCCCGGCGGCTCAAAAAGCACGGCGCTGAGGTGAAGTGGGTGCTGGCGGCCAGCGAGATCGACGGGGAGACGGGGGAGCTGGTGCGCCCCCATGTCCACCTGATCCTGCGGGGGGAGGGCTTCGCCTTTGCCGACGGTGCGCTCACCCTCTACGGCGAGAGCGTGGACGCCATCTGGGGCCAGGGGAGCGTGGACGTGCAGTTTTTGCGGGCGCAGAAGGATTTCTACCCGCTGGCCAAGTACATCATCGACCAGGCCCGGGGCGTGGCGGACGAGAAGAAATACACCTGCTCCCGGAACCTGAAAAAGCCCATTGTGGAGCGGCACGTGGTGCTCTCCGGGGCGCCGCTGCGCATCCCCGCCGGGGGCGTGGCTCTGCCGGGGACCCGCATCGACCTGGAAAAGGGACAGAACGTGGTGCGCTACCTCCGGCCGGAGCGGCGGGACCCCGCCCGGAAGGTGGGAGGCCGGAAGGAGATGGCCCTGGCCCTTGCGGGGGACGAGGGAGGGGGCGAGGACGAGTGAAAAAGCTCCGGGGCATCCCCCTGCCGGAGGAGAAGCAGGGCCTGGTGCGCTACACCTGCCTCTGCTATCGGGACCTGCCGAAATACACCCAGGAGAAGATCCAGCGCCTCTGCTGCGAAGCGGGAGGCGCTTACAGTGCTGCCCTCTGGGAGGTGATGTGTACCCGGGAGACCGTGACAGCCATCGCCCTGCGGCACCACGTGGGGGAGAGCACCCTGTACCGGGCCAGGAAGGAATTTTACGTCCGCTGGTTCCGGAAACGGTAGGGGGAAATCCCGCGGGGAAAATCGAGCTTCGGAGACGCCGGAAAGCCTTGCGCTGCCGGCGTTTCTTCGCATTTTCGCGGGGGCGAAAAGTTGGTGATAACGGGCGCTTATGATGAGGTACCATGGATACAACGGGAGGAGGGACGGAGATGGCGGAGAGAGACGACCTCCAGGCGAGGATCGCGGCGGCCGCCCGTCCCCTGACGGACCGGCAGAGGGCCTTTGTGCTGGAGTATCTGCGGGACCTCAACGGGACCCAGGCGGCCATCCGGGCGGGCTACGCCGGGGACCGGGCGGCCAGCACGGCCAGCCGGCTCCTGCGAAAGCCGGAGATCCGGGCGTTCCGGGATGTCCTCATGGAGGAGCGCTTTGAGGCGGTGGGCATCACCCGCTACAACCTGGTGCTCTGCGTCTGGGAGCAGTACCTCAAGTGCTGCCAGAAGGAGCCGGTGATGGAGTGGGACAGCGAGGCCCACGCTTGGGTACACAAGGGGCAATGGACCTACAACGTCAAGGGGGCATTAAAGGCCCTGGAGATGCTGGGAAAGATGCTGCCGGAGACGGCGGGCAAGGACGACGGCGCCCCGGCGGGGCTGGAGGCCCTGCTGATGGGCGGCGAGATGGGCGGACGGGAGTTTTGAGGACGAGGGCGTGTCACGCCCCGGAAGGAGCGTGTGGATTGAAATGAGCGGCGGAAAGAAAAACGAGGCGGCGCGGCGGAAGCTGGAGCTCTGGCAGAAGCGGCTGGCCATTGCCCAGAGCGCCTGGGCGGCGGAGCGGGGGAAGATGGACCGGCGGGAGCAGCTGTACCGGGGCTCCCACGACATCTACCAGCCGGACGGGAAGCTGGCAAGGGAGAAGGCGTCCCACGTGCGAAACGTGATCTTTGAGATCGTGGAGACCCAGGTAGACAGCAACATCCCCCAGCCCAAGGTGACGGCGGTGCGGGAGGAGGACGAGGCCCTGGCCAAGATGGCGGAGGACCTGATCCGCAACCTCCTGGACCGGCTGCCCATGGAACGGCTCAACGACGAGGGGGAGCGCATCTGCCCGGTGCAGGGCGGATACGAGTTCTTGGTGGAATGGGACGACAGCAAGGCGGGCCGGGGCTGGATGGGGCAGCTGACGGTCTCCCTCCTCCACGCGAAGCGGGTGATCCCCCAGGACGGCATCTACAACGTGCAGGACATGGACTGGCTCTTTACCATCGACAGCCCCACGAAGCTCCAGGTGAAGCGGCGCTACGGCGTGGACGTCTCCGGCGAGCGGGAGGAGGACCCGGATGCCCGGGAGATGGAGGGCGACAGCTCCACGGAGGAGCTGGTGACCCTCTACACCGCCTACTACCGCAACGACGCCGGCGGCATCGGGCGCCTGCGCTGGGTGGGAGACACGATCCTGGAGGACCTGGAGGACTACCAGACGAGGCGCGTGAAGCGCTGCCGCGCCTGCGGCCAGGTGGGCGACGGCCGGGAGTGCCGGTACTGCGGCGGCAAGGCCTTTGCCGAGGAGTTGATGGAGTATGAAGAGCTGACGGAGGACCTCACCACGGCGGGCGGCATGGTGATCCCGGCGGAGACCCAGGCCCGGGATGAGTTCGGCCAGCCCCTCTTTGAGGACGTGGGGGAGCCGGAGCTGCTGGACCCCCTGCCGGGGATGGACGGCCTCCTGCCCCAGATGACGCCGGCGGCGGGGACCATGGGCGTGCTGCGCTACGCTCAGCGCCCGGTGATGGAGCCCACCCGCATCCCCTACTACAAGCCGGACATGTTCCCGGTGGTGCTGCGCAAAAACGTGAGCCAGTACGGGCGCTTTCTGGGCGGGAGCGACGCGGACGCCATCGAGGACCAGCAGAATGCCATGAATAAGCTCTCCACCAAGATCAACCGCAAGGTCCTGGGCGGCGGGAGCTTCGTCACGAAACGCAAGAGCATGGGTCCCATCCTGACGGACGGGGACAACCAGACCCTGGAGGTGGACCAGCCCTCGGACCTGGAGTGCATCCGGGTCTACAACACCCAGGTGGACATCTCGGCGGACCTGACCCTCCGGAGCGAGGTCTATGAGGAGGCCCGCCAGACCATCGGCATTACGGACAGTATGCAGGGGCGGAAGGACCCCACGGCCACCTCAAAGGTCGCTAAGGAGTTCTCGGCCAGTCAGGCGGCGGGCCGCCTGGAGAGCAAGCGGGTGATGAAGCAGGCGGCCTTTGCGGACCTCTTCGAGCTGATGTTCAAGCTGATGCTGGCGTACTCGGACGAGCCGAGGAGCATCGTGACCACCAACGAGCTGGGGGAGCGGGAGTACAAGGTCTTTGACCGGCACGATTTCCTCTATCAGGACGAGACCGGGGCCTGGAAGTGGAACACGGACTTCCTCTTCTCCTGCGACAGCTCCGCGCCCCTGGCCTCCAACCGGGAGGCAATGTGGCAGGAGGCCAGAATGAACCTGCAGCAGGGGGCCTACGGCCCGCCCCAGGAATTGCAGAGCCTGGTGCGGTTCTGGACCATTATGGAGCGGCTGCACTACCCCACGGCGGCGGAGGTCAAAAACCAGCTGCAGCAGCAGATGGAGCAGCAGAGTGAGGCCATGGCCATGCAGGGGGCCAAGCTGGGCGGCATGGCGGCGGACGCCGGGGCGGCGGGCCTTGGCGGCATGGAAGGAGGGGCGGCGGTATGAGGTGCCCGGAGTGCGGCGTGGAGATGATGATCTACTCCGCCCGGGTGGACCAGGACGGGAACGCGGAAAAGGTCCTGGTCTGCCGGAACAAGCGCTGCGGCCGCTTTGATACCCGGCTGCGGGGAGAGACCGTGCAGGCCCCGCCACCCAAGAGTTAGTTTATCCCGGATGTGTCCGGACCGGCGCGTGACCGCCAAAGCACGCTGCCGGCGGGGACTTTTGCCGGTCCGCCCAGGGGGACGGGCCGGGCCGGATTTTCGCCCCGGTATCTCCTGCCGGCGCGCCATTCGGGCGGCTGCCAGGCTCTGCCGCGATACGGCAAGCGGCCAGGCTTCCGCCAGTGGCGCGCCGGTCCGGGCACATCCGATACCAAGCCCCAGGCGGGGCACGCAGGGACAGCGCAAACATCCACTTACGCCTTCCCGGCCAGCGGAAACGACCGGGAATCCGGAGGAAAGGAGGAAAGGCGCATGAGCAACGGCTACATCGGCAAGATCAAGAACGGGGCCACCCAGGACATCAAGGCCCCCCACGGCGAGAAGACCGCGGCCAAGGGCACGACCCGGATCACCGGCGGCGACCTGCGGACCGGCAGCAAGAGCAAGAGCGGCAAGTGAGCCGCCTGAAGGCATACCACGCAGGAAGAGCGGAAAAATCCGACGGGAGGAAGAAAAATGGAACTGACGAGGGAAGATTACGCGGAGGCGTTCGGCCTCTCTGACGAGGAGCGGGCGGCCTGGGAGGCCCAGGACAGCCCGGAAGGCCACCAGGAGCCCCAGGAAGGCCCTGAGACGGGCACGGACACCCAGGACGGCCCGGAAAGCCGCCAGGAGCCCCAGGAGGGGCCGGAAGGCGGCCAGGGAACCGGAGACACCGAGGAGGGCGGCGAAGCCCAGGAAGGCACCCGGGAGCGCCGGGAGATGCCGCCGGAGGAGCGCCACCGCCAGGCGGAGGCCCGGCGGGCCCGGGAACGGGCGGAGATGGAGCGGGCGGCCCAGGAAGCCGCCCAGGCCCGGGTGGACGAGGCCTACCGGGTGATGTTCGCCGGGCAGACGAATCCTTACACGGGGCAGCCCATCCAGAGCGAGGCGGACTACCGGGCCTGGCAGGCGGAGAAGCAGCGCCGGGACAGCGAGGAGCAGCTGCGGGCGGCGGGCATCGACCCTGCAACGATCCAGGGCGCTGTGGACCGGCAGGTGCAGCCCCTGCGCCAGGAGCTGGAGATGGCCCGGATGGCGACCATGCGGGAGCGGGCCCGGCGGGCCCAGGATGCCGCCCAGGTGACCATCCGGCAGCAGCTGGAGCTCATCACCAGGCTGGACCCCAACGTGCAGAGCATGGAGGACATCGCCGCCATGCCCACGGCGGAGGCCTTCCGGGGCTACGTCTCCAAGGGCCTGGGGCTGGAGGAGGCCTTCTACATGGCGAACCGCAAGGCCATCGAGGAGCGGAAGCTCACGGCGGCCCGGGCGGCGGGCGTCAGCGCCGCAGCCAGCAAGGGCCACCTGGCACCCGTCGGCGGCGGAGGTCAGGCGGAGACGGTGGAGGTCCCGGCGGAGCAGAGGGCCCTGTACCGGGAACTGATGCCGGAGGCCACGGATGCCGAGATCCTGGCGGCGTACAAGCAGTACCTGAAGGGAATGAAGTAACGGCGCGGCGGTCTGCCGCGCCTTCGGGCCCCGGAAGGGGCGGAAAGGAGCAGAGATCATGGCATTTACCCTGGCAAGGATGGACGTGGGCCAGACCCCGCCCATCGAGTATAAACCGGTGACGGACAGCGAGACCGTCACCCTGGGCGAGGCGCTGGTGCTCTCCGGCGGCAAGCTCACCAAGTGCGGCGCCACGGCACGGCCCGGCTTTGTGGCCGTGGGTCCCGCGGACGCGGACGGCATGGTGCCGGTGGTCCGGGTGCAGGACTACATGGAGTTCGAGACCACCCTGGGCGTGGCCCCGGCGGAGAGCGCGACCGTGGCGGCGGGAGACAAGGTGACCCTGCACACGGACGGCCTGCAGATCACGGCCACCAAGACCAGCGGCGTGGCCACCGTTACCTACATCGCCGGTCAGACCGTCGGCAGTCTGGCCCGGGTGAGATTCTGAGAAAGGAGTAAGAGAGTATGGCTTATTGTACCGTTTCCATCGGCTCCGGCGTGGTGGACAGCATCTACGGCAAGTGCCAGTTCCCCCTGCAGAGCTACCTCCTCAAGCGGGGCGAGGCCTTTGAGCAGGCCAGCGTGCTGAAGAAGCTCTTCCGGGAGGTGAACTCCAAGCACTACATCGAGGGATATTCCGGCGAGACCGCCATGGATGACTTCGAGGACGTGGGCGAGGGCGGCGACTACCCCCGCACGGGCTTCGAGGAGACCTTCCAGAAGCACATCCAGAACCGGGAGTTCAAGCAGAGCTTTTCCGTGACCCAGACCCTGGTGGAGGACGGCAACCTCGGCACCATGCAGCAGCGGGCCAACAAGCTCATCACGGCCTATGACCGGACCCGTGAGATGCACGGCCGCTACCTCTACGCCGGCGGCCTCTACGGCACCACGGTCAAGGTGGGCGACAAGACCTATGACTGCGCCTCCGCCGACGGCAAGGCGCTTTTCGCCAAGGACCACCCCGCCAAGGTCAAGGGCGCGGCCCAGAGCAACCTCTTCGCCGGTGACTTCACGGCCGAGAACCTGACCAAGGCCGAGACCCGGATGCAGAACATCTGCGGCGACAACGGGGAGCTCCTGGCCCTGGCGCCCGACACCATCCTCATCCCCAATGACGCGAGCCTCAAGAAGAAGGTCTTCGAGGTCATCGGCGCGGACAAGGACCCCGCCACCAGCAACAACGCCTTCAACTTCCAGTTTGGCCGCTGGAATGTGATCGTGGACCCCTACCTCAGCCGGGCCCTCGCCAAGCTGGGCAAGACGGACGCCCCCTGGATCCTGCTGGACGGCAGCTATATCCAGCAGAACGACGGCCCCATCTTCCAGAACCGGGTGAAGCTCGCGGTGAGAAGCGAGATCGACCCCAACAACGACAACAACATCTGGAAGGGCCGCGGCCGCTTCAGTGCCGGTTTTGTGGACTGGCGCTTCGCGCTGGCCGGCGGCATGACCGGCGGCTCCACCCTGTAAGGGGCGGGGAGAGAATACCAAGCCGAGAGGCCCGGGGGGACTGCCTCCGGGCCTCTTTTGGAAGACAGGGCTCGGGCCGATGTGGGCATCGGCCCCTACGGAGAGGGAAGAACGGGAAACGGATATGGAAGGAGCGAGGACGATGACTTGGGGTGAGTGCAAGCTGGCGGCGGTGCAGACGATGTTTGCCAATGAGGGCGCGGCCCTGCACGCAGACGACAGCAACCAGGAGTATCTGGACGCCATGCCGGCCAAGGCCAATGAGGCGCTGCAGCAGCTCTGCACGGTGGGGCGGCCACGGCTTGCGACCTATACCGTGGAGATCGCGGAGGGAGCGGAGGAGACCGAGGCGGCGGGGAAGCTGACCCTGCCCACGGCGGCAGTCCGCTACAAGCTGAAGATGACGGACTACTGCCCCCGCTGGCGCTGCCTGCAGCCGGAGCTTTTGATGCTGGATGCCGGCGGGATCTACGACCGGGCGGAGGACTATTCCCTGGAGGGGGACGACGTGCTGGTGCTGCCGGGGGACCTTGCGGGGACCTACACGGTGTGGTACGCAGCCTACCCCCAGGTCATCACAGCGGAGACCGAGGACAGCGAGGAGCTGGACCTTGCGCCGGAGGCGGCGGTGCTGCTGCCCCTCTACATCGCGGGGGAGCTCTACAAGGACGACGATCTCTCCATGGCCACGATGTTCCGCAACGAGTTTGAGGACGGCCTCCAGAAGCTGCAGCAGAGCTACGCCGCCCAGGCCAAGAGCTTCGGCGTCGGCAGGGTACGCAACACCACGGGCTGGTGGTAAGGAGGGAGCATGGCAAGTTTCAATATCCCTTCCTCGCCCTCCAAGTACACCATGGTGGTGGACAGCTTCCGGGGCGTGGACCTGCTGAACTCCCCCACGAATGTGGAGAAGTCCCGGTCCCCGGCGGCGCCTAACATGATCCGGGACCAGGTGGGCAAGGTGCGCAAGCGCATGGGCTACCAGACCGTGGCCACGGCCCCGGAGGGAGCCAGGATCAACGGCGTCCACTTTCTGGGGGAGGAGCGGCTGCTCCACGCCGGGGCCAAGCTCTACCGCTGGACGGACGGCGAGAGCGGGGCGGTCTTTGAGGAGCTGGGGGCCATGGCAGATGCGCGCAGCGTGAGCTTCCGTTTTGATGACAGGCTCTATCTCCTGGACGGGACGGAGTACCGGGTCTATGACGGGACCGCCCTGGCGGCGGTGAGCGCCGGCGCCTATGTGCCCACGGTGGTGATCTCCCGGAACCCCACGGGCGGAGGGACAGCCTATGAGGCGCTGAACCTGCTGGGAAACAAGTGGACGGAGTCCTTCCTGGGGACGGCGGAGGACACGGTCTTCCAGCTGACGGCGGACGGCCTGGACGAGACGCCGGTGACGGCGGAGGTGCTGAACGCGGACGGCGAGTGGGTGGCCAAGACCGAAGGGACGGACTTGGCCGTGGACCGGGAGAAGGGGACCGTCACCTTCACTACCGCGCCGGGGGAATCGCCGGTGACGGGGCATGACAATGTGCACATCACCGCCGGCAAGGCCCGGGAGGGCTACGGCGCGGCGGTCTCCGGCTGCACGGTCTGCGCCGTGTACGGCGTGGGCGGAGCGGCGGACCGGGTATTCCTCAGCGGGAACGCGGGGGAGGCCATGGTGGGGATGGACTGGTACAGCGCCTACGATGACCCTACGTATTTCCCGGACACCAACTACACCCGCCTCTCCCGGGACGGCTCCCGGGTGGCGGGCTATGCCATCCTCAATAACACCCTGGCGACCTTCCTGCAGGGGAGCACGGACGGGCGGAACGTGGTGGTGCGGACCGGGAGCCTCGACAGCAACGGGGAAGCCCTCTTCCGGATCACCAATACCCTCATCGGCCAGGACGCGGCGGCGCCGGGGACCTTTGCCCTGGCGGGGAAGGAACCCCTGTTTCTGACGGAGCGGGGGGTCTACGCCATCACGGCGGAGGAGCTGACGGGTGAGAAGTACAGCCAGGAGCGGAGCTACTACATCTCCACGGCGCTGGAGGCGGCGGAGGGGATGGCGGAGGCCTGCGCCATTGTGTGGCGGGACTTCTACGTTCTGGCCCTGGGGAGCACCCTCTACCTCCTGGACCTCCGGCAGCGGAGCTACGAGAAGAACAGCCCCTACTCCAGCTTTCAGTACGAGTGCTACTACTTCCCGGCCATCACGGCCCGGGTGCTCTTTCAGGACGGGGAGGCACTGTGCTTCGGCCAGGCGGACGGGAAGCTGCGGCGCTTCGGCACCAATGTGGACGCCCCGGAGAGCTACAACGACGACGGGGCGGCCATTGACGCCTACTGGGAGACCAGCGACTTTGACGGGAAGGCCTTCTTCCGGGCCAAGACCTATACGGGCGTCAGCGTGCGGCTGGCCTCGGCGGTATTGACCGGGGTGAAGATCTACGCCCAGAAGCAGGGCATCTGGAGCCAGGTCTTCGATGCCAAGGAGCGGGCCCGGTATCTGGACTGGAGCTACATCGACTTTGCGAAGTTCGTCTTCTCGGCGGACCGGACGCCCCGGACCCTCTGGGGGAAGATCAAGCTGAAGAAGGTGGACAAGGTGAGGTTCCGGCTCCAGAACAACGCGCTGAACGAGCCCTTCGGGCTCTACGCCTTTGGCCTGGAGTGGAAGGAACCCGGCGGGAACTACAAACGATAGGAGTGACAGCATGAGTGAGCTATCCAAGATCACAGCACAGCAGATGGACCAGAAGGGCGTCTGCGCGGCGCCCAACATCCTGAACGGGACGCCGGCGGAGAACAAGGCCATCTTTGACCGGATGGTCCGCCAGCTCATCGCCCCGGCCTACAACGCCATGGTGGACGCAGTGGACACCATCAACGCCCAGCAGGAGGCCTGGGGCCAGGCAGAGGCGGGGCGGGTCCAGGCGGAGCAGGGCCGGGTCACCGCGGAGAATGCCCGGGTGGAGGCCGAAAAGGCCCGCGTGGCGGCGGAGAAGCTGCGCGTCGCCGCGGAGAACGAGCGGAAGATCCAGGAGGATGCCCGGGAGGCCGGGGAGGGAGAGCGCGGCCTGGCTGAGATGGACCGGGCCACTGCGGAGGACGCCCGGGAGGTCGCTGAGGCAGCCCGCCACAGCGCGGAACTGGCGCGGGATGCCGCGGAGGACAGCCGGGCGGCCGCGGAAAGGTCCCGGGCTTCTGCGGAGACCACCCGGGAGGCCAACGAGGATACCCGGAAGTCCAACGAGACCACGCGGAAGAACAACGAGATCTCCCGGAATAACGCGGAGACGGTGCGGAAGTCCAATGAGGAGCAGCGCCAGGGCAATGAGACGGACCGGAACCTCGGGGAGAACCGGCGCTGGGAGTGGGAGAACAATCGCCAGGTCGCGGAGGAGGAGCGGGACACCAAGGAGACGGACCGTATTGCCTCGGAGTCCAGCCGGAAGCAGGCGGAAGCCGCCCGGGTGCAGGCAGAGGAGGCCCGCGCGGCGGCGGAGCAGGCCCGGGTGGAAGCGGAGGCCGCCCGAGTTTCCACGGACAACGGCATCGTGGCCCAGGCCACCGAGCAGGCCAACGCCGCGAAGGCGGCGCAGGAGGCGGCTGCCGGGTCTGCCACAGCGGCTGCGGGCAGCGCCGCAGCCGCAAAGACCAGCGAGAACAACGCCGCGGCCAGCGCGGCCAGCGCCCAGGCCAATGCCGACGCGGTGAACCCGGAGGACATCAATGCCCGGATCGCCGCCAAGGCGGACAACCTCTACTTCGATCCGGAGACCAAGCTCCTCTACCTGATGTCGGAGGGGGAGGTCATCGGAGACGGGATTGCCGTTGCGACCGGCGGCGGCTCTGGCGGCGGGGGCGGCGGAGACACCTTCTACGCGGCGAAGCTCACGAACCTGCTGACCTCCCGGAACTTCTCCGTGGCGGAAGACGCCGAGGTGGTTTTGAAGTTCCGCTATACCTCCCAGGACGAGGACGGCACGGACGACGGCCCCGGCAGCGGCACCGTCAAGGTGGGCGGTGCCAAGGTGCTCGCCTTCAGCGCGGCCCAGGGCGAGAACAGCGTGAACGTCACGAAGTACCTGACGGCGGGCACTAACACCATCCGGGTGGAGGTGGAGAACTCTGAGGGGACGGTGCGGTCCCTGGTCTACACCGTGACGGTGGTGACCCTGCGGCTCACCACCACCCTGGAGGCCCTGGGCATCTACTCCGGGACCGTGACCTTCTACTATACCCCCACAGGCACAGGGACGAAGATCGTCCACTTCCTGATGGACGGGGCGGAGATCGGCACGGCCACGGTGACCTCCACCGGGCGGGGTCAGACCTTCTCCATCCCGGAGCAGACCCACGGGGCCCACCGCTTTTCCGCCTACGCCGAGATCACGGAGGGCAGCGAGGTCACGAGGTCCAACACCATCCAGCTGGGCATGATCTATGACGATGGGGTAAGCGGCACCCCGGCCATCCTGCTGGACCTGGACCGGGACAGCGCGGACCAGGGGGAGACCCTGCAGGCCCGCTACCTTGCCTATGACCCCGGCAGCGAGACGGCGGCGGTGGAGCTGACGGTGACGGTGGACGGCACCGAGAAGAACAGCAAGACCCTGACAGTGCCCCGGACGGCCCAGGACTGGGTGGTCCAGAACATCCCCGCCGGGACGGTAAAGCTGAAGATCCGCTGCGGCACGGTCAGCGCGGAGAAGACCCTGACGGTGACGGCCTCCTCCGTGGAGATCGAGCCGGTGACGGACGCCCTGGCGCTGCACTTTGACCCCTCGGGCCGGAGCAACGCGGAGGCAAACCCCGGCAGCTGGACGGACGGCAGCGTGACGGCCAGCTTCTCCGGCGTGGGCTTTTCCGGAAGCGACGGCTGGCTCACAGACAGCGACGGCGCGGCGCTTTTGCGGCTGCTGCCCGGCGCCAGCGTTACCCTCCCCTATCAGCTCTTTGCCTCGGACCGGCGGGAGGGCGGCGCCACCGTGGAGGTGGAGATGGCCACCCACAACTGCCGGGACTATGAGTCCGTGGTGCTCTCCTGCCTCTCCGGCGGGCGGGGCTTCCGGATCGCCAGCCAGTTCGCGGAGATCAAAAGTGAGCAGAGCGAGCTTTCCATGCAGTTCAAGGAGGACGAGAAGGTCCGGGTATCCTTTGCTATTGAGCCCCGGGCGCTGCACCGGCTCATCTACGTCTATGTGGACGGCGTGATGTGCGGCGCGGTCCAGTACCCGTTGGACGACAACTTCCAGCAGAGCCCGGCGGCGGGCATCACCATCGGGGCGGAGTCCTCCGGCATCGATGTCTACCGCATCCGGATCTACACCCGGGGCCTGGGCAGGGGCGAGGTGCTGGACAACTACGTGGCGGACCTGCCGACCCTGGCGGAGCGGGTGGCCGCCTACCAGCGCAACGACCTTCTGGACCTCGCGGGGGACATCCAGCTTGCCAGGCTGCCGGCGACCCTGCCCTATATGGTGGTCTCCTGCGCCGAATTGCCCCAGTATAAAGGCGATAAGAAGACCTGCGAGATCACCTATGTGGACCCGGTGGAGCCGGAGCGGAGCTTCACGGCCTCCTCTGTGGAGATCAACGTTCAGGGTACGTCCAGCGCGGGCTACAAGAAGAAAAACTTCAAGTGGAAGCTGAAGAGCGGCTGCACCTACACCGAGAGCGGCGAGGCAAGCGCCACCTATCAGCTGCGGGGCGCGGAGAGCGTTCCGGCCACCACCTTCTGCATGAAGGCGGACGTGGCCAGCTCGGAGGGTGCCAACAACGTGGAGCTGGTGCGGCTCTACAACACGGCCTCGCCCTATAAGACGGCGGCCCAGCAGGCGGACGCACGGGTCCGGGTGGGCATTGACGGGAAGCCCTGCGTGCTCTTCTGGCAGGACGGGGACGGCAAGGTCCGCTTCTGGGGCAAGTACAACTTCAACGACGATAAGTCCTCGGAGGCCGTCTTCGGCCTGGGCGAGGGCTGCGAGAGCTGGGAGATCAAGAACAACACCAGCCAGCGGGTCATCTTCAAGAGCGCGGATTTCGAGGGCGACGGCTGGCTGGAGGACTTCGAGGCGCGGTATCCTGACGAAAGCACCGACCCCACCAAGCTGAAGGCCCTCTGCGAGTGGATCGTCAGCACGGACCGGAGCGCCGTCACCGGCGAGGCGGACAAGGCGGCCCGGCTCAGCAAGTTCAAAACCGAGTTCGAGGACCACTTTGTGAAGGCGCCCATGCTCTACTACTACCTCTTCACGGAGATGTTTTTGATGGTGGATTCCCGGGCGAAGAACTTCTTCCCCACCACCTACGACGGCACCCACTGGATGCCGCTGCCCTATGACTTCGACACGGCCTTGGGGATCAACAACGAGGGCCAGCTGGTCTTTGACTATGACCTGGAGGACACAGACAGCGTGGACGGGGCCAACGTCTTCAACGGGCAGGAAAGCGTGCTCTGGTGCAACCTGCGGGACGCCTTCCCGGAGGAGCTGAAAGCCATGTACGCCCAGCTCCGCTCCGGAACGCTGATGGGCTATGGGCCCATCGTGCAGCGCTTTGCGGAGCATCAGGCGGTCTGGCCAGAGCGGGTCTGGAATGAGGACAGCTGGGAGAAGTACCTGGAGCCCCTGGAGAACGACAACGACGCCAGCTACCTCCCCATGCTGCAGGGCAGCAAGGCCTCCCAGCGGGAGTGGTGGCTCTACAACGGCCTCCGCTACCGGGACAGCAAGTATCAGACCGGGGACGCCTCGGCCAACTACATCACCCTCCGCTGCTACGCGGCGGGGGACATCACGGTAAAGCCCTACTCCCACATCTGGCCCCGGATCAAGTACGGCTCCTACACCGTCACTGCCCGGGGCAAGCGGGGCGTGAATACCACCCTGGCCTGTCCCCTGGAGAACATGAACGACACGGAGGTCTACATCTACTCGGCGGACCGGCTGGCGGAGATCGGCGACCTGAAGGCGCTGCAGGTGGGCTACGCCAACTTCTCCATGGCGAAGAAGCTCACGAAGCTGAAGCTGGGCGACGGGGCCAGCGGCTACTCCAACCCCAACCTCACCGGCGTGGACGTTGGCAACAATGAACTCCTGACGGAGCTGGACGTGCGCAACTGCCCGAATCTCGCGGCCACGGTGGATCTCTCCGGCTGCACGGCCCTGGAGACCGTCCGGGCCTCCGGTTCCGGCATCAAGGCCGTCACGCTGCCGGTGGGCGGCAAGGTGCATACCCTGGACCTCCCGGGGAGCATCACGAACCTCACCATCCGGGAGCAGAAGGGCATTACAAGCTTTGCCTGCGCCGGGTGCGGAAACCTCACCACGCTGCAGATCGAGAACTCCCCCGGGGTGCCGGTGGCTGCCATCGTGGCGGCGGCCGCGGACCTCAGCCGGGCGCGGCTCATCGGCGTGAGCCTGGAGCTGCAGGATGCGGCGGTGCTGCGGAAGCTGGCAGCCGTGGGCGGCATCGACGCCAGCGGCGGAAACACGGACACGGCGGTGGTCACGGGCACCTGCCACATCGCCAGCATCGGGGACAAGGAGCTGGCGCAGTTCCAGGCCCTCTGGCCGGGGCTCGTCATCAACGCCGACACGGTGGACTACCTCTACACCGTGACCTTCAAGGACTGGGACGGCACGGTGCTGAAGACGGAGTATGTCTCCGCCGGCGGCAGTGCCACCCCGCCCGCAAGCCCCACCCGGGCCTCCACAGCGCAGTATGATTATGCGTTCGCCTCCTGGTCCGGGACGTACACCAATGTCTCCAGCAACCGGGCCATCACTGCAATCTATACCCAGACGGTGCGCTCTTACACTGTGACCTTTATCGTGGGCACCGTTACCAAGTACACTGCCGCGGCGGCCTACGGCAGCACCATTTCCTATCCTTATGAGGAGCCGGACGACCCGCAGAGCCGAGAGAACTATGTCTTTGACGGCTGGCTGGTGAACGGTGGGACCGTGGCGGTGGACGACGTGACCGTCACCGGAAACATGGTGGCGGTGGCGGCCTTCAAGGAGCTGGTGAACTTCCAGGCATATGGCGTCAAGTGGGACCCCAGCACGACGGCCACCAGCCTCACCCGTCTGGGTGCGTCGGCGAGCTTTGCGGCGCCCGTTCCGGCAAATGGCCCGACAAAGCAGGGCTCCAGCCCCTTTGACAGCATCCAGCCCTGGGCCGGGATGAAGCGCTACAACATCGTGGACGGCGAAGTCAAGTACAGCCAGGACGATACAGGCTTCAGCCAGACGAACTACGACACCATGGTCTATATCCCGAAGTTCTTCTACAAGGCGGTGCAGAACGAGGACGGGACCCGGGAGTGGTGGATCGCCAGCCAGAAGGGGCCCGGTTTCAAGGCGCACCCCGGAAGCGGACTGTATATCAGCCGCTACCACACCAGCGGCAGCGAGGCTGCCGTCTACTCCAAATCTGGAGCGGCTCCGCTGGCGAGCAAAACCAGGGACAACTTCCGCACTTACAGCCAGGCCAAGGGAGCGGGGTGGCGGATGCTGGACCTGGCCGCGTGGAGCGCCGTTCAGCTCCTCTTCCTGGTGGAGTTTGCGGACTGGAACAGCTACAGCAAGCTGAGCAACAAACAAACCGGGGCGAGCTCGAACACGCAGGTAAGCGGCGGAAGCGATGCGGCGGTCTACCACACGGGATATTCTTCAAAACAGTACATCCAGTACCGCTGGATCGAGAACCCGGCTTACGGTGCGGTGGGGTACTTCGTGGACGGATTCCTGGCAAGCGACCGGAAGTGCTACCTGGGACTCGACCCGAACAACTACGGAGACACAACGGAAGGTCTCACAGACTCTGGCATAACGCTTCCGACGTCTGATTTCATCACGGATTTCGGCTACAGCGCGGCGTTCCCGTGGGCTTTCCTGCCGAGCGAAGCCTCCGGCGGAAGCAATTCCACCAAGGTCACGGACTACGTGAACTCGAATACCGGCCTCCGCGTGCTGTATGTCGGCGCTAATTATAGCTGGGCCTACAACGAGAAAAGCGGCCTATGGTTCTTCAACGCGAGCAACACCGCCTCGAACACGAATGCGAACATCGGCTCCCGCCTCCTTTTTACCCCCTGATGGGGGACCGGGGGCCGCAGCCCCCGGAAAGGGAGAGGCGACAGCCTTGGGGGATGTCTGCGCATCTGGGAGCATTTTGGGCGGACCGTGAACTCGAATACCGGCCTCCGCGTGCTGTATGTCGGCGCTAATTATAGCTGGGCCTACAACGAGAAAAGCGGCCTATGGTTCTTCAACGCGAGCAACACCGCCTCGAACACGAATGCGAACATCGGCTCCCGCC
>ERZ1034855.371-NODE-371-length-18955-cov-65.515926_pt1 | contig 18955 bp, 29 predicted proteins | sample MGYA00520699_ERZ1034855 | MGnify/ENA primary metagenome ERZ1034855 (study PRJEB33766, sample SAMN09781730) | gut metagenome | biome: gut microbiome | host: Homo sapiens | place: Madagascar | study: EMG produced TPA metagenomics assembly of the PRJNA485056 data...
AGCGGAGTTCCACGGTGTAGGGTTCCCGCTCAGGCTCTGCAAGGCCGGAAATCCATTCATCCCTGAAGTAGTAGCCAGGAACGCCAAAACTCTTGCAGAAACACTCCTGAATCGGGTCCTTCGGCTGTGCATCCTCACTGTAGTAGTGGGCGAAGCCGAATTCTTCACGCACCTTGCTAATTGTGATTTCTTTTCCGAGAAATCGTACCATTTCGTCAACATAACTTCTGGAATCAGGCCGCTCACTCACAATCCGCACCTTATCCCCAACTTTGTATTTCGCCATAAATAACTCCTTTCAATTTCGGCATTCTGCCGTAGATTTCAAATCCATGCTTTCCCAAGCTGTGCTGTGCTAAGCCATTGCGTAGGATTTCTATGCTTTGCCATGCCGCTGCGGAGTTTAGCAGCGCCCAGCGATTCAGTGCCCTAGCCGCGCATATCCAGGCCATCCCATGCCTCTGCAACGCATCTCACATCTAGGCCATTGCCAAGCACATCGAAGCTCGTCCCCGCCTTCGCTTAGATCAGCTCGTATGTATAGCGTCCCTTCCCACTGTTTCGCCACTGGCCGATACCCCGAAGCTTGCCGTACTCCAGGCATTCCAGCGCCAGATCGTGCATGTCCTTGGTCAGGCAATCGATCTGAATCTCAATGGTCGTTCCTGCCGGGGCTGTCTCACTGCTGGAAAGGGCAATCCGCTCACCCTGCGCCGTGGACGCTCTGAGGGGGCGCTCACACACGCCAATCTCGCCGCCGTTCAGGTTCAGGGGAATCTTTCGGGGGGAGACGAACAGAAGGCCGTCGATTTCCTTCTTGTACGCCTTGATCTTGCTGGCCTTGGTGCCGGGAACCTTCCGAAGAACGCCGCAGGAATCCTTGAAAAAGCCCTTGATCTGGTAATCATACAGGAACGGCTGCCCGTTCTCGTCCCGGGGAAATACCGTCATGGATTTCTCCATCATGCCGTCAACCCCGATTGCGGCGACTTCCTCTTCCATGCTCTCGGCGTCGGGAGCCTTGGAAGCGATGAACTCCCGGTGCAGCTCCTTGTTTCCGCTGCACGTACCCAGAAGTTCCTCAAAAAATGTGATTCTTGCCTTGATTTTGCTGATTTCCATTTGACTTTTTTCCTTTCTTTTGGTAAAATAAAGATGATTTCCATTGACTGCCGCTCTCGGGTGTTCCGCACGCCCGGGGGCGGTTTTCTCGTTGCAACGCACACCATATCAGTGCCCTTGCCAAGCTGTGCGTACCCTCGCCTCTGCTCTGCGTCGCTTTGCTTTCCATGGCGTGGCCGTTGCGCTGCGCTTCCCTGCATTGCTCATCAATCCAATGCCCTTGCAATGCGATGCAATTCTGAGCCATGCCGTTGCCAGACGTAGCGATTCCGCGCCCTTGCGGAGCATTCGATGCCGTCCTTTGCCGTCACCCTGCGGTGCGCTGCCATTCCCTCGCAAACGCCCGAATTTCTTTCTCCGAATACCCAAGTGTTTTCAGGATCACCGCCGGGTTTGGGTGGAGGGTGGTCACCAGCTTTCGCAGGACGCTTACCCGCATTTCGGTTTTCCCCTTTTGGTAGTTCAGCAGATTTTGGTATCCCTCGCCGATTCTTTTCCCAAGCGCCGACGCATTATCGCTCTGAATCCCCGCCAGGGGACAGCAGCGGTCGATTTCCTTCCAAAAATCATCCACTGCGTAGCGCTCGGCATACTGCCGGATTCTTGGCATTTAAGCGCCCTCCTTGTCCTTTGGCTTGTCGACCTCGGCCAGCTCCATACCCACGGCCAGACCGGCGGCGTAGGTTTCGGCCAGCCTTGCGGCCATCTCCCGCTTGTCCACCGGGATGCTGTTCAGAGCCTTTGCCGCGCTCTCAGCGCACCGTTTGATTTCATCAGGCATATTGTTACCTCCTTTTAATTTTTAAGCTTTGGGGTCGCCCCCATCAATTAGCGCACAAACGTTTCGATTGAAATATTTCCGTGTCCGTGATACTATTTGGGTGGCGCCGCATGGTACTGCGGCGACCTTGCGGGGAAAGGCGGCGGTTCTCTTGAGCCAGTTTTTGCTGCTTCCCGCAGTTCCCGCGCCCCCTACCAGTGGGGCGTTCCGTGTCGGCGTGCGTGCGAACCGCTAAACGACACGGGGAGGAAGTAGAAGGTTGTGCCTGACCCCCGGGGGTGATGGGGTACCATGCCCGGAGCCTTCGGACTTCCGAAGCGGAACGGTGTTCGCGGTATCCGCTCGGGAGGCACCCCGGGCGGATGTCTTTGTTTGTGCGCTAATTGACAGGGGCGTTGTACGCCTACGCCCTTAGAGCATTCAGAATCACTGTCAATCCATTGGAACAGGCCTTGAGGAATGCTTCCTGGTCAAGCTCTGCGTACCATTTGATTCGGCTCATGGCTTCTTCCAGCATTCCCTGCTGCGTGAGCCAGCCCAGATCGTGCAGAATCCATGCTGAAAACTCCAATGCCTCCGGGTCGAGCTTTTCTACGGTGCTCTTTACCATCGTTGGATGGAATAACTTTTCCGCCAACGTCTCACCACCTTTCGCCTAAAAAATTGAAGGGAGAAACCGCTATATGGAAATCTGGAACGTTTATATCCCCGTCGAAGTTGTCTGCGCTCTAATCGCGGGCGTTATTTCTATCACCACCGCCATCATCTCGTTTTATACAAACAAGCATAAGACAAAATCGGAACTGGCCAAATTTAAGATGGAGATGGAGCACGCGGACAAGCTTCGCGCCGAGGATGCCGCCATTGCCCATGACCGCGAAGTCACCGAGAAGTATAGCGGAATGCTGAATGCCATTGCGGTGTTCTCCGAAGCGCCCGACGTCAACACCAAAAATGCCGCCATATCCGCGATTAACCGATTGACCGCCGTGGGCAATGCCGAATGTGTGGAAACGCTGAAAGCCGTCAGAAAAGAGATCGACCGGACAGGCGCTTTTGAAAAGCCGGATAAGCAGAAACTAGATTCCCTGCTGGATAAGATAACTGTTGGCTTTTGTAAGTAACAGCGCCAGTGTGAGCGCTCCGATGACCCAGGCCAGCGTGTGCGCTCTGTCGGCGGCCTCTTTTCTATCTTTGAAATAGAAATAATTCAGCAATATCTCCGGCAGCATATAAAGCAAAATGATGATTTCAAGAATTACGGTGACCACAATATACCTCCATCCACTTTCTTAAGTCGTCCTTTGTCTGAAACCAAGTAAGATTGATTTGAATCGCGCTAACAAACAGCGGCGTTAAAATCGTAACAATCAACCAGTGCATCTTTTTCCTCACCCCCTTATTTTCACTTTGAAAGGATAATTGCTATGAAGAAAAGAATTAAGTGGTCTATGTTTTATACGGCAATTTCAATAGGCGTTTCTGCCTGTATCGGGCTTATATTTTGCGCGATACCGGTAAAAGGCGGAAAACCGTTTCTGGAAAAATGGCTTTTTTTATCAGAGGCAATGTTTGTTATGTTCGGGGGTGGCAGCTTTGTGGCTGCACTCCTGCTGCTTGTAACGAGCTTGCCAGATGACCTTGTGTTTGGATTCGGGAATGGCCTGTATTATGGAGCGGCGTTAGGCGGAGCCGCCATTTATGAGCTGGCTGGCGGGGCGGCGTCTGAGGCCATTTGCTACACTTTTTCGTTCGTGGTCACCGCACTCATTTGTTACATCGTCTGGCTAAAGAAATTTAAATGGAGATATGAGGAAAAGTAGATCACCCTCTTCTTAGCCTGTCCCATTTTTGGGACGATTAGTGTAAAAAAATAAGTGCCTTTTCTGCCGGGTCGGTGATGCCCAGCTTCTCACATATAGCCTCTATCTCGATAGTGTTAAACGGAATCTTCCCGTTCACCTTGGAATTCAATGTGTTTTTGGACATACCGATTTCCAGAGCCAGAGACCGCTGAGTAAATCCCGCTTCTACAATCTTCCCTTTTAACTTGTTCGTCGACATGCTTTGCCCTCCTTCCGTCTCATTTTTGGGACGCCTTTATACTATCACGCTTCTTCCCATTTGTCAACCCAAAATTGGGACAATTTTAAAAAATTTTTTGTTCCGGTATTGCAATTTTGGGATAACCGTGTTATTCTATACGCAGACGGGAGGTGCCATTATGAGCGATATTTCAAAGAGAATCCTAGAAACGATAACTTGCAAGGATATTTCCTATGGTGATTTATCGGATAAAACAGGTATTCCAAAGTCTGCTTTACAGCGGTATGCTACCGGGCAGACGGAGAAGATTCCAATTGATCGACTCGAAAAAATTGCAAGCGCAATCGGCGTAACGACATCATTCCTTATGGGTTGGGACAGCGCCGACAAAAAAGAACAGCCCCCCAGAGGGGAGCTGTCCGAAGATAGGAAAGCTATGCATGATCTAGTCGATTCGATTTCTGACGATCAGGTGCGGCGGCTTCTTCAGATAGCACACGCCGCATTTGGGAAATGAACCATTCAAATTGCGCGTCGTTCATTTCCGATATAAGCCGTTTCAGTTCTTCTCTTTCCTTCATGCTTTCTCCCTCCATTGTGTATTTATAAACGTTTGTTTGATTACGTAGCGTATAATAGCACGCCATGTGTCCAATAAACCGGACTGATTGGGGCTTTTTGAAGATTTTTAGAATTGCCCCGCCACCCGTGCCACAAGGTGACGGGGCTTGCCGCCGGTAGCGCCGTGTGTCCCTTGCCGGTTGCACCTTTACCATAGTCCCTACCACTATAAAAGTAAACGCGCAAATCGGACAATCCGTTTACACGGCGTAGATTTTGCGTGCCAAAATGAAAGGAGCGAGTTATTTTGCCAACGGAGGAACGTATTTTGGCGCTGCATGAGCAAAGCCTGACGTTGGTGGAAAAAATCAAGGCCGCCAAGCAGCAGCAAGGCAAAACCATTCAGCAACTGGCCGACGAAACCGGGATACCGCGAACAACCCTAAACCGTTTCTTTGCCGGTACGCTGATGAACCCGGGCTTCATGGATGTGTGCTCCCTATGCGCAAGCCTGGAATTATCCGCAGACGAGCTTATCGGGCTTTCCCCGCAGAAAAGCGACGATTCCGTTACCGTGGATTTTTTGCAGCTTGAACTCGATCACAAAGACGAAATGCTGCAAGAAAAGGACGCCGCAATATCCCGCCTCCTTGATCGGAGCCGGATTCAGGAGGCGGGAATATCTGCCCGGGATACCAGAATCCGCAAGCAAAGCGACGCCCTTTCAGAAAAAGACAGTGCGCTTGCATCCGCGCAAAGGGAAGACAAGCCCTTGATTTACGGGCAGTGCGCGTTAAACATTCTGCTGGCGGCGGTACTCATAATCTATATGGTGCTGGATGCCCGGAACACGGAAATGGGGCTGATTCGCTCCGAAAAGATTTCTACGGTGATTTTATTTGGCGCGGCAGGAATCGCCGCTGTTTTTATGCTCACGGCATTTTTGATTTTCCACAAGGGAGGTGAACGGGATGGCAAAAAGGAAAAAGGAGCCGGAAATCAGGCTCCCAAAAATTAAGCAGCTACCCTCAGGGGCGTGGCACACACGTGTATTGATAGAGAATCGCCGCGTATCCATTACGAAAGATACATATGATGAATGTGTGGCCGAATATCTCGCCTTGAAAAACGGCCTTGTGGAAGTCCGCGAGAAGAAGGACGGGAAAGACATCACGCTGGAAGAAGCCGTCAAAAGCTACATTGCATCAAAAGAGGGCTTTCTTTCCCCATCCACCATTGCCGGGTACGAGAAGTTCAAGCGGAATATGCTGCCAGGCATGATGAAGCGGAACATTTTCACAGTCTCCAATGACCAATGGCAGGCCGCTATCAGGCAGGAACACAAGGCCGGGAAATCCCCGAAGTATATCAAAAACGGTTGGATGTTCTTTTCCGCCTGCATCGTCGCCGCCGGTGCTCCACGCCCGGAGGTGATGCTGTATCCGCCGGAACACAACGAACGGGCATACCTCACACCGGACGAGATAGACAAGTTTGTGGAAGCTATAAAAGGCCACCGATTTGAAATCCCGTATCTGATGTGCCTTTCCTCCCTGCGCCGTTCGGAAATGATCGCCATGGACTGGGCAAACGTAGATTTGGAAAATAAAGTGATGCACGTTCGCGGCGCGATCGTTATGGGGGCGGCTGGGCTTGTGCAGAAGCCACAAAACAAAACGGCGAAGTCCCGCCGCTCTGTGCCTATCATTCCGCCGCTTCTGGAAGCGCTGAAAGCGCAGGAGCAGAAGACCGGAAACGTGGTAAAGGCAAGCGCAGAAACCATCTACAATAATTTAGGCAAAGTCTGCGCCGCCGCTGGAATCACCGTGGTTGATCTGCATGGGCTGCGCCACAGCTTTGCATCTCTGGCCTACCACTTGCAGATTCCGGAAATGATCGCCGCCGAAATCGGCGGGTGGAGCGACTTGTCCACCATGCACAATATCTACACGCACCTCGCCCAGAAAGATATTGCCAAACGCTCAAGCGACTTCTGCGACTACTTCACCGCCGAAGCGATGAAAAAGCGCAAATTGGCAACGGAATTGGAAACGAAAAATAAAAGTTACTAGTGCCGCAACAGCTTTTTAAATTTATTTATGGGGTTCGATTCCCCTCGGCTCCACCACGCAGAAAAAGCCCTAGAAACTTATTCTAGGGCTTTTTTATTGCTTTATCAGCTATATTCCCACGTTCTCCGAACTATTCTACGTGAAAATATTACCGCAGATTTTAATATTTTCCCGCGTGTGGTACGTTTTTAGGGTGCAAATTGGCAACGGATTGGCAACGAAATTTGCCACACTTACCGCTTATACAGTCCCTGCACCACTCCGACGTTCTCCGCCCGTTCAATATCCCGCTTGTGCAGGTACTCATAGACGGCCATCATGGCCGCAGGCGGCTCGCCCTTTTGCTTGCGGTATTCCTCGATGTGGGAAACAACGGCCTTGTGCAGGGCGTTCATGTGGTTCATTTCCTCCCCGCTCAGCCTGTAAAACAGGTCTGCCAGCTCCGGGTCGTCGTGCTTGTATTCCACGGCCAGCTCTGCGTAGGTGTGCGCGTCTTCCAGCTCGTCCTCAATGTGCTCCATCAGCAGTTTGATTTCTTTCATCTGATGCCCTCCTGAATGTACGCATACAGCGTGTCAATGTCCTGCCTCCCCAGCTTGAGCGTAAGCCCGATTCCGGGGATTTTCACGGGCAGCGCCTCTGCCCCCATGTATGGCTTTGCGGCGTTGTACAGGGCGTCAACGTCCACCGTGCCATGCTCCATATCGTAAACGCCCAGCGCCTTTACCATGGGATGATCTGCGTACTGGGCGATTATCTTCGGTAAATTTGCGGTAAGCAGCCCCCCGGCCCCGGCAACCAGGACTCTGTCCCAGCCAGAAAGACTTGGAGCAATGCTTCTGTCAATGAATCTTGCAAGCCCTGCCTGCACGTTTTCCATAGGAATCATAAATTACCTCCTTGAAAGTATGGGGCGGCGGCTGCCGCCCCAATTGTCGGGAATCAACCGTTGCAGCACCCGCCGCACTTTGGCAGGGGGTTGTACAGCGTCTGTGCCGTGGTGCCGGTTCCGGTGGTCACGTCGGCAACCTGCTTCGGATAGAAGGTCGCGTTGGCGTAAGTCACGATGGAATTGTCAGCGCAGCAGCGCCGCTCTGCCTCGATCTTGATGTCCTTGGACAGTTCAGCCCGAACGCATTCCACATCCTGACGAACCAGCGCGAAGCTGTCCTCAGTGCGCTGATTGTGTACGGCCTGATCGCACAGGGTCTTGCGAATGTCCTTTAACTGCCCGTCAATGTAGGCGTACATCTCAAGGGATTTCTGATCGTTGTAGGTATTTGCCTTCAACAGCGCGATTTCGGAATCCTTGGCGGCGAGCTGCTGCTCGCGATCCAGTTCATACCGACTCACGGGCATGTTCTCGCTGCACCCGCCCCAGCCGTAGCCAACCCCATAGGGCATGGCGGGCATAACGGGAGCGGTGGGAGCGGGATTGCGGTTGCCGAGAGCCAGAGCGCCCAGGCCGCCCGCAGCGTTCATCACGCCCAGCGCCAGACCGGCAATACCCGTGCCAAGACCGGCACCGGCTACGCCTTTGCTTGCATAATCCTTTTCTACTTCCATAGTTTAGAAGTCCTCCTTCAAAATATTAGGAGGTGGCCACCTTCTATTTATAGAATAACAAAAATCCCGACGGTAGAATCATCATCTACTCGTCGGGATTTCGTCAATAAATCGTCAATAAATCGTCACGCAGAATCAGAATTTCAGATTTTCAGGGAGCTTGTCACTGTACTTTCTGCACAATTCGTATTCTATCCGCAACTTTTTAATCGTTCTTGTGATAGTGGCTTGGGACACACAAAACTTGTGGCACTGTTTTGTCTGGCTCCATCCGGCGGCTCGGGTGCGGATGATCTTTTCCTCCAACGGCGTGAGAATTGCCAAAGAACAGAACTCATCCAGAATCACCCGATTCCACGGGACTTTATCCACTTATCACATCAGTCCTCCTTGGGGGAAATGTAGGTTCTTGCCTGTTTGCTGTCAGCGATACCGGCGGTGGTGGGGTCATTGACCACGCCCAGAATCACCAGCAGGGCAAACACGGCGTTCACCACGGCCAGAAGCTTATCGCCGATTTCGCCCAAGTCCAGCGTAAATCCGAACAGGGCAGCTACCGTCTGCACCAGCAGCAGCAGCGCGGGAATCGCGGCCAGCCAGAAGCTCTTGTTTTTGATACGGACAGTCCAGTTAATCATTTTGTTTTCCTCCTTAAAGCTCAATGCCTTCGATTTCTGCCCGGATTTTCAGGCAGCGGATGTAATTGCCCATGTGCTTTTTCTGCTCTTTGAGCAGATCAAGGGAACAGCTCGGCGTGAAGTTCAGCGTGCCGGCCTCATACTTCACGGTCATTGCGTCCAGTTTGTCGTACCGGATTTTTACCTGCTGGTACTCGGCCTTAAAGCGCTCCTTATAGTCAGCGCTTGTCATGCCTTCGATGGTGTCTTTCAGTTCGTACATTTTGTTTTCCTCCTTTAATTATGCAGCGGAAGTTTCCGCACTTCCTCCATTACACGTTTCGCAGAGCCGTTGCCTCCGGCTTCTGCATATGGCGCATAAAGATAATCGTTCAGATTCTCGTATTCATCACTGGTGAGATACCCCCGCTCCACGTATTTCATACCAAGAAATGTGATTCTATCGTGGGCGATTCCTATCAAGAGGCGAGTGCTTGCGCTTTTCTTTGTCCGGCGGGCATCCAGATAGCTCCAGAAGCCCGCCGACCCGATCAGCGTGATTAGAATCGTAACGGCAGTTTTTACCAATTCGTTCATCTCGTTCCTTCTTTCTTATCCATTCCACCGGGCATAGCCTGGACGGGTGTCCACATGAATGCCCCAGCTGTACAGCCCAATGCCGCCGGTGCGCCCCATGACATCCTCCGCCACGGCTTTCATCTGCGCCGGACTTGCTGCGCTGTGCAGATCAGCCGCCAGCCCAAACAGATGCTGAGAATTGGCCACGCCGCCGACCTCCGCATTGTGCGCCGCGCACCGGACGCCGGAGCCGCCGCCGGCCACGATAGAAATTGGGATACCCAGCCGCCGCCTGATTTCGTCCACAGTGCGTACCATGGACTCCTGCGGCTCCACCGGGAACCCGCCGCAGTGACCGCAAGGGCACCGGAACTCCTCCCGGGTGAAGTACTGGATATCGTCCCAGAACGTCCCGGTTCTCGGCGCGTCGCTGCTCTCCGGCTTCTCTACCTTTACCGCCGTCCCGGCAATAGCATCGATCAGCATTTTCTGGGTAGCCGCCCCCGGAATCCCGTCTACGGTAAGCCCATAGTCCGCCTGAAATGCCAAAACAGCTCCTTGCGTATTCTTACCGTTGACTCCATCGATTGCGCCAGGTGAATAACCAAGATATGCGAGCAAGCATTGAATTTGCTTGATGGTCAAAATGTATCCCCCCCCTTTTTACGGTATTTCTTCGTTTATCGTCATGATAACGGCGGAAGCATCTGCGCAGATCAGCGACAAACGGATGTAATGCTCACCGGGTGCTGTTACCGTTACGACATCTCCGCTGCTGGTGAAATTGAGACTATTCCATGTATGTCCGTTGTATATGTAGCTTGTAGATACCAACGTTGCCGTTGCGCTGTACTCTGCTGCTGCACTTTTCCCATCATTCGCAGCGGGGAGACTCACACCCTTTATACGAAGCGTATCGCCAGCCGAAAGGTGAATAAGGCTTGTTGCGTCCATATTTGCGCCGATTGTCGCCCATCCTACCTGCGCTTTGTTCGTGCCGCTCGATGTGCTCAGCCGCGTATCCGCAGAGATGCCAACGGCATCAATGATGTTCGTGATCGTCGCTGCGCAGGTAATCACAATGTTGCCCGTGACGCTTGCAATTGTTACTGTGCTGCCGGACACCGCCGAAGCGGAGATGTCCACCCCGCCCATTGTGACGGTGATTGCGCCAAGCTTTTTATACGTACCGGTCGGCGAGAGCGTCGTGGTGTAAGCTGCGCCCTCCGCAACGCTCGTCGCTGCGTTGGAAGACGCGGCATTGGTGAGGTTCAGAACGACGCTGTAGGAAACGGACGGCATACTAGCAACCGCTGTGATCGCCACAGCTCCCGTTACCGTCGGAATGCTGATAGCCCCGCCCGAGACTGCCGTGGATGTGATATCCACACCGTCCATCGTAACAACAATGCTGTCCATGGTTTTTCCGCTTTCCGGCGTGATGGTCGCGGTGTACGCCTCACCGTAATCCACCTGAGACGTGGCGTTACTGATCGTGCATCCTGTGAGATTTTTGCTGATCGGCTGATACCAGTGCAGCGTCTCGGGCGTTCCATTGGTCATAGCCGCGCGGTAAGCGTTGATATCGGCCATCGACATTCCGCACGTTCCTACCGCAAAGCGCACGCATTTGTCGCGGAACGTGTCGCCGGAAACAGCTTTAATCGCTGAAATCAGTCTTTTCCATTCGCTTTCATTCCGGCGACGGGCAAGCGCGTCCGTTCCCGAACCAGAATAAAAAGTGGTCAGTTCATAATCTTTGTCGATATCACTCTGACTCATGCCCAGCAGCCCTTCAAGGACACAAGCCAGCGTGCCGGTTCTGTCCGCGCCTGCCGTGCAGTGGAAATATACCGGCTCCCGGTGTGTCACCGCATCGATCACGCACCGCAGATAGGTCTGCCAGGTCTCAACAGGGGTCAGCGCATACATGGCCGCTTTCTGCGCGATCGTGAACCACACATCGTTCCCCAGGGGGGATTCCGTTGCAATGTCACCATCGGACGGGTCTCGGCCTTCCATGCCTCGAAGGTCTATTTCGTGCTGCACTCCCAACTCGCCTACCAGCACGTCCCGGTCTTCGGCAGTGATACGCCCGCCGCGAATCAGTAGCCCGTATTTTACGGTACCGCCGTCGCAAGCCCAGCCGCCAAGATCGCGGACGTTCCAGGCAACGGCTAAGTTTTCCCGCGTCTTGATCCACCGAAGCGCGTCCAGCGGCCTCAGCGTCCCCGCAGCATTGTCCCCGGCAAAAGGTGTCAAAACGTTAGGCGCTTCATTATAGTGCATAACGCCACCCGCCTCCTGTCCGATGGGTTTGTAATTGCTCACAACTGCTGTCGCGGGGGCATAATTGGCGATTTGAGATGTGCTGTAGTCATTGGGATCATAAGTAACATCTGCAAGATAATTCCGCACCGCCTGGGGGCACTGGTGCCACGCAATGGCGTTGATTCCAGAAATTGCCCGCACGGCGGCGCCCATTTCTGCAATTTTGTACTTTGTGGACGCTCCGTTTTTCTCCCGGATAGCGGCTGCAATGTCCTGGACGGAGGATTCCTCATACAGTTTCTTTGCCATCAGTAGCTCACCTCGCTCCCATCCGCGATCTCCACTGTCTTAGCCACACTGCCGTCATAGGTGACGGTGGTGCTGCCGATCTTGATCGTCAGTGCGTTTGGGTTCTTCAGGGAGGACGGCACCGTGGGAATGTCTTTCTTCTCGGCAAGCACCGTGGAGTTAAAGAACCATTGGCCCGATTGGATATAGCCGCCCAGTTCAGCCAGTATATATGTATAGTTGTAATAAACAATGTTCTGAGCTGCAATTACACCCACCGTTTCGGCTATATTGAATGCCGCAAACGACATAACGCCATAACTGCTGCTCGTATACTGTACCTTTACGGGTCTGCCAGCGGATACCGCTGCATAGACCTGCGCCGGGGTAATATCGTCGGTTGTGCCACTCAGGATTTCTTGTGCCAGCTTTGCTATGAAATCCGTCTCGGTTCCGGTGTAGCCGCCATCCTGGGCGTACTGATAGGCGGACTTCCCATCCGTTCCGTTCTTGCCGTTCGCACCGTCCTTGCCGTTTGCGCCATCAGCACCCCTCGACGGCTTCCCGGTATCGGTGTCGCCCAGATACCAGTTCCCATTTTCACCAATGGTCGGGGTAATACCGTTCTTGCCAGCAGTACCGTCCTTGCCGTTTGCTCCCGTAGTGCCACGGGACGGCTTTCCGGTATCGGTGTCGCCCAGGTACCAGTTCCCGTTCTCGCCGATGGTGGGGGTAATGCCGTCTTTCCCGTCAGTACCGGCTTGAGGCGGGTTTGCTTTTAGATAGTCCTCCACAATTTTCTGCACCGCCGCCGGGTCAACCTCCCCGCCGCCCTTTGTCAGGGCTTCGTTGACAGCCGCTACAAGGCTGGATTTGTCTGTGGTGTCCAGATCGCCCAGGTTTCCGATATCGGTTTGAATCTGCGCCCAGACGGGGAGGGTCGGGGCTGTGGTGGTATCCCCGGAGGGAGACGCGGCGCGGCGAACTGTGCCCAGCCGTGCCCAGATGGTAGGAACTGCGATGCTTCCGTTTGCATCTGTGCCGTAAACACCGACCGACAAATTCACGTTCGCTTTCGCCACCACCTCAGGGGGGACAGTGACCATGCTTGAATTGGTCAAAACGTCCTTGGTTACCGCGCCCTGGAATATCACCGTCTTCTGCAATCGCTGCCAGATGTCGGCAGCATAGTCAATCTGAATTTGCGCACCGACGATACCGGCGGGAATCGATTCAGAAGATACGAGGCTTGCATTCGATCCGCTTACTTGGATTTTCGCAATAATCATTTGCTCATCTGGCATTTTGAATCATCACCCCCGTCAAATCTCGGCAAAGCGCTCATCATCCCACGCAGGATTGACAGTCTGCTCACCAACCCAGACCTTCCGCACACCGTCCAGCGTGTAGTAGTAGTTGGGGTAGGCAGTCAGCCCGGAAGTATACGGAATCGGCGTTTCCTTCGTTCCCGGCATTGTGGAATCGTACTCGCTCTCCACCCACATAATTGCGCCGCCAGCGGAAATCTGCTTGGGAATCCAGCTATAGCCCGGTCTGCTTGGCGGGGCGCTTGGTTCCGGGTCGATGGTGATTCCCGCCGCCGAAACAACGCGGCAGGTTTCTCTATCTGCCTTTGCGAAGGCAATGATTTCATCAGGTGTCAGCATTTTCGTATACCTCCGATAGTTTCGATAATAGGGCGGTGTACTGCTCCCGCTCATACTCTCGCTGAGCGGCATCAAGCTCGTCCCAAGGTTTCCACGGGGCGATCATCTCACCGGCAAATATCACACCGTCGGCACGTGTCCATGTCTGACCCGCCGGGATGAAACGATAGCCAGCAATATAATCATTGCACTTATCATCGAAGGCATCCGTTTCGATAGGCGTTAGGCCTTCACCAGAGGTTACGTGGCACTTAAATTCGGAGTCAATATAAATTGTTTTCAAGTGTTACACCCCCTACTGCATGGAGACTTCAGTGACACGGGCGCTGTAGCCTTTCTCTGAATACAACGAGACCACGACATAATAGCTTCCTGTCACACTCGACACGTCAAGATCAACGCGAGTTGCAGGGGCTGCACCGAGTATTACGGAAGCCACAGCCGATTGGCCTAAAGTCCCAACGATATACAGAGAAAACGCACCGTAGGCGCTTACATTTTCATCGACTATTGCGGACACGGTATCGTAGTTCGTCAGATCGATCTTGCTTTTCGGATAAGCAGAATTTGTTTTCCCTGCAGTTGCATTAAGCCATATGACCTTCTTCTCGGCGTCGATCACCCCTTGCCACCCGCCTGTCAGCGAATCGTAAGTTTCACCGTCCTTGAACAGATAAGTGATATATAGTAGCGTGACACTCTCGGTCTGGCCGTCGGTGGTTATCACGACGTCGGCACTTTTCGACTTATCCCCATCGGTGGAAATCACCGTCCACTTTCCAGCATTTGGCACAGTACATGTCCATGTACCACTGGTATCAGGGGCGGATAGAGTTGTTGTGCCGTCAGAGCAAGTACAGGTCGAACCGGCGGGATAGGTGATGTTGATGGTGGCTGCGAAAAATGCAATCACGGTTGAATAATCGGTTGTGACCACAACATTCTTTTGAGCAGTCTTGCCATCACCGGTGATGGTAACAGTCCACGTCCCGCTTGCAAGCCCCTTGAAGACAACCACACCGCTGGTGCCGGAGTTCTTGGTCTTACTCTTACCGTCTTTGGTGATGGTAACCGTGACATTCGCCGGTGCTGTGACGGTAAGGGTGCCGCCTGCGCCGCCGCTGGCGCCAAATCCATATAAAGGCACCGCAATGCTCATACGTACACCTCCACCGTTATGGGGATGTTCACCGTGGGCTTGTCCTCAAGGCACGTGAACGTGATCGTGTTGCCAGACCGGGAAGCGAAACTGACCATGCCGCACGCTTCTTTCAGCGCCAAGTTTGTACTGGTATCAGTACCATACACTGGGTAGACCAGTGCATTTTTTGTATTCGTCAGGCCGGAAATAGAAACGGCCTGGGTATACGGTGCGCTTGCACTCCATCCGGCAACCGTCAGCGTTTCGGCGACCGTGACGGTTTTGGCAGCGCGCAGCCCGGTGTCCACATAGCTCTTATTGGCTGCGTCTTCGGCATTGGAAGGGTTAGCCAGCCCCGTGACCTTGTGTCCGTTCATGTTGATGCTGCCGGTCATGGTGCCGCCGGATTTATCCAGCAATCCGTCGTTATCCGCAACGTAGTTGTTAATTGCGGGGACAACATTCTGGTTTATGTAAGTCTTGATAGCAAGGCCAGCTTCGTCAAACTTGGCCTTGAACCCGGCTTCTGTAAGGCCATCGTCAGAGTTTGGTTTTCTGCCAAGCTTCTGAATGATTGCCAGATCATCGGTTAGCTCCGGTATCCTCGGCATTTATGCTCCCTCCCTGTTCAGCGCCCTTTGCAGCGCTCCGTTTCCGCCGCCGCCATTGACGGGCATATCCTCCGACGTGGTCTGGACGCTCATTCCCGTTCCCGGATTCCCGGCGGGAGCGCCGGCCATGGCCGGCGCTTCAAAATCGTCCAGAAGCTCCTGCTTCTTGGTGATATAACCGTTGGGGAGCCGTTCAATGTACTGCTTCGGCGTGATCAGATGGTTCATGAGAAGATTGTCCAGCGTCTGCATGGAGGCCATTTCCGACCAGTAGGAACAGGCGCCCACGTCCTGCTTGATGGACATTTGCAGCTCCTTCAGAACGCCGAAATCGAACGGCCGCATAAAGGTCTGCTTGGGCAGCTGCATTCCCAGGGGCTGCTCACCGGGCTTGTCCATGTCCAGGGAAGTCTCCACCATACGGGTGCCGTACTTCGCCGCCATCATGTCAAGCCAGATTCTTCCCGCTTCCTCCATGCACTGGTAGTCGTTCTGCTTGGTCAGCTCCATGGGGGTGTTGGCCGCCCGCTGCAAGGCGATGATCGCACTTGTGGTCTCAATCCGGGCGTCGCCCATGGCCACGTCAGACGCGCCCAGCAGAGAGTGGGTCTTGTCAAAGCTCAGCTCAATAAACTGGGCAATCTGGGGGCTGACGGACGCGCCGTCGATGATCTTCGCCACATTGTTCACGTCTCCGGAAATGCCGATGGCCGTTCCCACACTGCCGTCCCAGCGCTTGATCTTGTTTCGGTCATAGACCACCTTGGGAAACGCCGTGGTCAGAAGGGAGATGCCCACAAGGGCGAACATCTTGTTGATAAACTTCTGGTTGGGCAGCATTCCGGTGACCAGTGCCTGGCCGTGGTAGCAGTCCCGGATATAGTCCCAGTTAATCCAGATCAGCGGATACAGGCTGTAGCCGGTGTCATAGGCCTTCCGAAGAATCCCCTTCTCCGTGCTTTCCATGCACCAGATGGTGCGGGTGTCACGGTTCCGGAAATAGTAGGTCAGCACCGTCACCTTGTCGTCGGTGTAGCTGTCGTATTTGTTCTGGAACTTATCGGAATCCGCCGTAATGCTGTCCGGGTCGTCAATGCCGCACTGCCCGGTCTTTTTCAGCTCCTCCGCCCGCCATCGGACGTCCTCCACCAGCTCCCGGCGCACAAGGATGATCCAGGGCTGACGCTGGACGTCCCGGCAATTGGGATTGCCGAACAGAACCCGGAGGTTGTCCACAATCTCCGCCACAATCTCGCCCTTCACGTCCTGACCGTTTTCGATGGTGGGGTCAAAGTAGAAGTGCATACAGCCGTCGCCGGTAACGGCGGCGTTGCGCAGAAACTCCCGGTTCTTGGCTACGATCCGGTTCCGCTCGATGATGGCGGCAAACTGATGGTTGATGATCTCGGCGAAGCCTTCCAGCTCTCTCTGGGTATACCGGGAGGTGGAGGGCATGGGCGTCACCTGAATGGTCATGTTGTCTGACGTAATGGTGGACACCTGAAAGTTGATGATCCGCTTGAACATGTTGTAGGTGGGAGTAGGCAGGCCGTTGCTCTCCACGCCCTCCCATTGATTTCCTATGAAGAAGTCCTCGTTGACCTTCACCGTGTCATACAGGCCGATCTGCTGGTTGAAGCCGTACGCCTTTTCGTAGCGCTTTTGGATTTCCTCATTGGTGGGAATCTTCTGCTTTCCACTCATTATTCGGCGTCACCGCCCATCCGCTCGGCCTGACGGCTTTTCTTCGCCGCCTCCAGGGGGTCAAAGCCCAGAATCCCGGAAATGCCCAGGTTAAAATCATTCACGGACTTGACCGCCTCCTTTGCCGCCTCATAGTCCGGGACAAGCCCCTGCTCCAGAACGCCGACCCGGTGGCTCAGCTTTCGGAGGCTTTCGGCTTCCTCTCGGTAGTGCGCCCGTCTGCGCCGGTCGGAGACAACGACCGCGCCCAGGACGAGGCAGGCCACGAGAATATTCAGAATCATGAGAATTTGCATTGTGTCCTCCTTACTGGGGAAGGGGCGGTTGCCCGCCCCTCATAAATCAGGCCTGATCTTTTGCCGCGACGGCGGAGTTGAACATGCCGTCCTTTGCCGCATAAGCCCGCAGGCGGTCGCCGCTGGTCAGGGTGACGGCGGCGGTGTAAGCCTTGGCCTCCACGGAATACCGGGGGTCAGAGCCGTCGGTGGTGTAGTAGACGGTGGCGCCGCTGGTGGTGGTCTCAATGGTGGCAGCCTTGCCGCTCATGGTGATGGTGGGAGTTTTCACCACGGTGTTGGGTGCGCAGGCCACAAGAACGCCGTCGGCCTTCTTGCCAAGGACAAAGGCGTCGTACATCATACGGAACTCGATCAGGTCGCCGGACAGGCCGACAGGATCGACATGACCCTTGAATTCCTTGATCTTCATGGGGGAGATGACGGATTTCTTGTGCAGGATCATGAACACCACGCCGGCGGGCATCCGGTCGTTGGACATGGGCAGAACGTTCATGCCGGAGATCTGACCCACGGTGCCCTTGGGCAGGGTCTTGCCGCCCAGGGAATCCAGATTGACCCACTGCTTCGCCAGCTGGAGGGTGTCCAGATACTCGTAGGGAATCAGCAGACTTACGTCGCCCTTGACGCCCTTGTCCCGCTGCTTGTTCCGCGCCTTGATGATGTAGCCGATAATGGTGTCGGTGGTGGGGGCTGCCGCCAGCTCCTCGTGCATACCGGCGTTTCCCGCCCACTTTTTCAGGCGGTAGGTGTCCACCTCGGGGATGATATGCTCATCCATCTCCGCCTTCATGATGGCGCCGACCTTGTGCTTGTCCATGACCTCGATGTTGTTGCCCTTATCCACGGACAGGCTCAGGGACCTGTCCTTGGCCATGGTGAAGGTCTGCTCCTCGTTGCCCACTTCCTTGGTGTCGCCGTACCGGCTGCCGGTACCCACGCCCTTGGTGCGGTCGTAATCCTGAAGGGGTTCGGTTCTCAGGCTCTTGACATGGACGGTCTTCACGCCGGAAAACTCCATATCCAGACTGTGGTCAAAGAGGCCGTCGGTCTCGGATGCCTTGTCGAAGCCCTCCATCAGGGCGGCCTTGTACTTTTCGTCAAAATGAATGGTTGCGCTCATAAATTTCCTCCTTAAATCAAAAAATGAGCCGCGGCTGTCCCGTTGGGATCAGCTTCGGCTCTTGGCTCCTGTTTGTTTATTCTGTTTATGCGAATGCCGACATGAAGTCGTCAAAATCGCTCTTTCCTCTCTGTCCGCCGGAATCCTTCTGGCTTCCGGGGGAGCTTGAGCGGTTTTCCCGGTTCTTCTTCTCGGCTGCCAGCTGACGCTCCAGCTCGGCGATTCTGGCTTCCTTCTGGGCGGCCTCGTACTTCTGGTAGGCGCTCAGGAGGGTCATACCGGCCTGCACATCGGGGGTCAGCTTGCTCACAAGCTCGTCCGTGAACTCCACCTCCGGATAGCTCCGGCGGAACTCATCCACCTCCCGCTGCGCCCGGCTCTGACTGCTTTCCTCCGCCTCCTTCTGCTTGTCCTTCTCCGCGTTGACCGCGTCCAGGCCCTTTTGCAGTCGGGCATTCTGAAGCTCCAGCTTCGCCTCCGTCTCCGTGCGTCCCTCGCCCTTCCGGTAGC
>ERZ1034855.372-NODE-372-length-18903-cov-14.530985_pt1 | contig 18903 bp, 25 predicted proteins | sample MGYA00520699_ERZ1034855 | MGnify/ENA primary metagenome ERZ1034855 (study PRJEB33766, sample SAMN09781730) | gut metagenome | biome: gut microbiome | host: Homo sapiens | place: Madagascar | study: EMG produced TPA metagenomics assembly of the PRJNA485056 data...
TTTTACTGTTTTTAAAATTTATTTTTGGCAAAACATCACATAAAAATGAGGAATTTTGGGCTTTCCTTATTTTTAGACGCAAAAAAGACGCTCTCAGATATAGATTAAGGTTTAGGTTTAGATTAAGGTTAAGATTAAGATATAGATTTAGATTAAGAAAAAGAGAAAGAATTATATTTTGAATAATATCTAACGATATTATTATACGTCAAATAGATTTGACACTGAATAGGTCGGACATGGAGGACACACTATGATATTTTGGCTATCAGTAATCATTTTTGCGGTCGGCGTTGTTATTCTGATTGCAAATAGAATAGGCGAAGCTTTAAGCTACAAATATGAGTATTCAAATGTGAGTGGTTTTATACTGTCTTTTGGCGTGGTAATTTCTTTTATCGGTGTAGTATGGTTCCTGGTAGCCGGATTGATTTTACTTCTCACCAAAACCAATGTTACCGCCACCAGACAGGCAAATGCAGAGAAATACAAAGCGTTGACGTATAAACTGGAAAGTGAAGCTTGCCGAGATCAATTCGGACTTCTCAACAAAGAAATTATTGACGAGGTACAGAGATGGAATGTAAAAGTAACTTACTACAAATCAATGGAGGATAACTTCTGGGTTGGAATCTATTATCCAGATGTGTACGGTGATCTGGGGACGATTGATTATGAGATGTATGATGGCAATTAATTGACATGATAAAATAACCAAATCCGTTTCAAAACCTCTCACACGATAAAATATAGGCATAAGCCAAGAAAATCGAAATTCAGACAAATAAGTCAACTAATTATGGAGAATCAAAACATATGAGCCAAATAGGAACAGAACTTCCAACAGAATATTCAGACCATTTCGATAAATTACGCCAGAATAGGGTTGAGGTAAGCTTTTACAAATATGGCACGGCAAAGGATAACTTCGGGGAGAAGTTGGTAAACGCCTTGGAATCCCACGATATGTGCATCAAAAAGTATCGTGAGACAGGGAACACAGAATATATTTGTGACGCAGCTAATTATTTGATGTTTGAATTTATGTATACTCAGATTCCGGGTGCATACTTCAAGGCAACAGACAGCGGAGAAAGTGCCGGAGTTGCCGGAACACCGATTAACCAGCTGAAAGAGAAGTGGTATTAACGAAAAGGAGATATGAAAACATAATGAACAGACCATTATTTGAGCCAGGAGATATTGTACAGCACTTTAAGCGAGAAACCATCAAGGAGCCACGCAACAACGAGTATTTGTATAAGATTGTTGGATTCGCCCAACATACGGAAACGGGAGAAGCCCTGGTGATATACAGGGCATTGTACGGTGGTAAGAAATTATTTGCCAGACCGAAAAAATATGTTTTACAGTGAAGTAGATCACGAAAAATATCCAAACATCAAGCAGAAATATAGGCTTGAGAAATATCATGGAGTGTTGTACGTGTAATGAATTTCAAGCAAACTTATTTCTCTATCTGGCAAGATATATGGAACCTCCACAAGAAGTATGCCTTTATCTCAAAGGACGATATTCCACAGTGGGAAAATCTCACCATGGAAGCAAAGCAAATTCACGATAAATACGCTGATTCGGTCGGTTCGAAATTTGCCGAAGCTCTTTTGATCGCTGTAACTGCGGAAATTGATAGAAAAGCGAAATAAAACTTCCAGAATACGCCCCAAGGTGGTACAATATGGGTATCAATTATTGGGAGGTACGTATGTATGAAGAAAGCGAAAAAGTTACTATCGGTCTTGGCGGTTACGCTATTGATTGTCTGTATGGCAGTTCCAGTATCGGCAGAAAAATATTACAATACTGGCTATACTCAATATGGCGATTTTGTAGTCGGGAATGGAAGCCTACAGGAATTTAGCGGAAGAACAGTTGATGGAAACATGTACGTTGTAAATGGTGGTTCTTATACGTTTTATGGAACCCTTACCGTAAATGGCAACATATATGTTTTTGGAGATTTTTACAACCATGGAACTATTAATGTTAGTGGAACACTGTTTTGCTTAAATTATTACTACGGAGGAATCCTTTTAAGTTCCGCAACCAAAACAGAGAATGGTGTTACAACAGGATTTTCTTATGGGAATTTCTGGAATAACGGAAAAATTAATGGAAATATAAAAACTGACGCTCAAATCAATAATATTGAACCACCAGTTGTTCATGTCCATACGCCTGGCGCAGAGCCTACTTGCACAAAAGACCAGGTTTGTACGACTTGCGGAGCTGTCCTAAAGAAAGCAACAGGGCACACCCCAGGAGCATATGCAACATGTACAACCCCACAGAAATGTACTAAATGCGGAATTATACTGAAAAATGCAAAAGGGCATGTACCTGGTGCAGAAGCCACTTGCACAAAAGAACAGACTTGTACAGTTTGTGGCGCAGTATTAGCAAGCAAGACACCACATACACCAGGCCCAAAGGCAACATGTGTTGACGATCAGATTTGCGTAGAATGTGGCGCAGTGATTAAAACGGCATTAGGGCATAGTCCTGGTAAATCCGCAACATGTACTGAAGCACAATATTGCATAAGATGTGGAAAAATTCTTGCAGAACCAACAGGACATAATTGGTCTGACTGGAAAGAAGAAAAAGCAGCCACATATTATAGCCCATCTGAAATTGTTAGAAGATGTTCCAAATGCGGTGAGAAAGAAATGAGGTATGGTGACGCTGTTCGCCCAACTGGAAAATCAAATTACAAAAATGTAATTTTACAAAAAGGAAAGTCAACTACAGCTGTTAAAATTACTGGCATGGTGAACGGTGATTATTTAAAATCTGTTGTGCCAAAGAATAAAAAACTTGCAAAAATTACCGCTGTAAAGCAGAATGGAAGTTTCAAAATAACAGCATTAAAGAAAACTGGAAAAACGGTTCTTACGGCAACTTTGGCAAGTGGAGTTACTGTAGACATTAACTTAACCGTACAGAGTAAAGCTGTCAAGACGACGAAACTGTCCGTGAATAAAACAACAGTCAATCTCACAAAAGGTGAAACATTTACCATTAAGGCAACCAAGACACCATTTAACTCAAAAGACACTGTTAAGTTTTCTTCCTCTAACAAGAAAGTAGCAACAGTAAGCAGTAAAGGAAAAATTGTTGCGAAGAAAAATGGAACAGTATATATCACTGTAAAATCTGGAAATGTCAGCAAAAAAATTAAAGTTGTGGTTAAGAACAAAAAGGCAACCAAAAATCCAACATCTACAGTATACGAGACTGACCGTTGCAAGGTAAAATATGTTTCTGGTGAGATTTTTGACTATTACGGAACATATTATTTTGAACCTAAATTTGAAGTAACCAACAAAGCAACTGTTTATTTTCACCCAAGCGGCGAATTTGAAGTTAAAGCATATCAAAATGGACAAGAAATATACTTGAATGATTCTTGGGACGGTTCAGAAAATAGTCCCAGAAGTGATGTTCCAGAAAAAAGCACGAAGAACATAGTGTATCGTATTTGTTTAAACGATACTAAAAGCCCAGTAACTATTAAGATTAGTCAAAATTTTTATTGGGGAGCACCAACAACTACATTTACAATTCCGATAAAGGGAATGAAAATTGTAGAGGGCGAAGATTGATAAAACGATTAGGGCTAGGGAGAAATCCCTAGCCATTTATAATCCGTTTGTTATGCCATTTTCATAAACTTCAGATTCACTATCCATTTGTATTTGAGATAATGTATCATCAGCAGCTTTTAATAATTCATCTCCTTTTTGCCAGACATAAGAAATATATATTTTGTTAGTTTCTAAATCATTATCATAATCTGATAAATCAGATTCCTGAAGAACTAAAGCAGTATTGTTAGCACCATACCACCATGTATAAGTATTTTTTATTCCCCATTGAGTAGTATCACTCTCTGTTTTATCAGGATTACCATAAACAGATGAAAGTTTTTCAAATAAATCAGAATACATAGAGTCTATATCTTGCGGTTCAAATTCATATTGCGCACCATATAACAAAGTGTTACTATCATCAAAATCTATTTTATTTTCATTAATGTTATAAGAATAGTAAAAATTCAAGTAAGGAGTAGAATATCCAGCTACATCTACATCTGCTATATCTAATGGCTGAGCATAAAGGCAGATTTTACCATCATAAACATTGGAATCGTCAGACGAACCAGTTAATACTTCTTTTGTACTCATTGCATTTATCCCATCTAATTGTATACCATAAAGACACTGATCTGGAAACAAATCTTTTGTATCTGAGAAAGAAGTTCCCCATGGAATATCCCTAAAAAGAATTTCTTTATCTGTTTTAGCAAACACAGGCGTAACGCTTGAAAAAATGGATGTTAAAGCCAAAACCATAACAAATTTTCTTCTCATTTAAAATCCCCCTCTTTAGTATGATATACCTATTTTACCACTCCAAAATGAATAGTGGAATAGGAAAATTGAAAAAAAGTTAAAATAATGGTTGACTTTGTAGCAACAAATTGATATATTAAAGATACACAAAATGTAGCAACAAACTGAAAAGGAGGTTCTTAATGTGTCACCGATAAAAGGACAAAAAATCAAAGACAATCCAAAAGATTATATGCTAAGGACGAGATTAGATCAGAAAACTCTTCAAAAACTGGATGCAGTTGCGCTTAAAAAAGATATCACAAGGTCTGAAATTGTAAGAACCGGAATTGAAATGCAGTATAAAGCGATAATAGGTGAAAAGAATGATTAAATTATATTATGATAACGGGAAAAGAAAAACCTTTATAAAAGGCGAAAGAGAAAAACAAACAGAAATTTGGCAATATGAAATAGGGCAAATATTTTGTGATTATATTAATAAAACACAAGGGGAATATAGTTCTTTTTTGAAAAATAATTGTTTTGATGAAAAAGAAATATGCTATTTTATTGAATTTTTAACTTCCGATAAAAAACAATTGGGTAGTTATAAATTGATTATAGAAGAAGAAATTGAAGTTGTTAATGGGAAAGTATATAGAACCTATTCCGGTATTGAAAATATTTCCACCATTATGAAAATCGAATTTTTGAGAATGCTAGAATTAGGAATTAAAATCCGTAAGTGTACCGTATGCGGAAAGTATTTCATCGTAACTGGACATGATGGGAAATGTTGCGATAACCTTTATAAGAATACTGGTTTGACTTGTCAACAGGTTTTTGCTGATCGTAATTATAAGAACAAAAGAAAAGAAAATCCTATACTTAAAGAATACGACAAGGCATATAAACGCATGTACGCCAGATATAGTAGTCAAAAATTATCTTCAAAAGAATATGAAGAATGGAAAAACAGAGCTTTGCAGGAACGTGACAAGACGTTAAAAGCATATGAGGAAAACCCATCTAAAGAAAAAATTGATAGTTTCAAAAAGATTGTTGGGAATAAATGATACCATAATATACTGAATGATACTTTCACCGTATGTTATAATATAAAATCATAATAAGCAAATTTTAAAGCGTTTACCTTTCGGGGTAGGCGCTTTTTTCGTGCGTAAAATACATGAGGGCTAGCATATGGCAGAAGCATTTTTGAAAGTGGATGGGGTAGCGTTGCCCTGTCCATCTTCTTTTACATGGGGATTACAAGATATATCGGCTTCAGAATCTGGAAGAACTGACGATACGACCATGCACAAAAACAGAGTTGGACAGAAACGGAAACTGTCTGTAGGTTGGAATGGGCCAGACTGGGACACCGCTTGCAAGATTATACAGGCGGTAAATCCAGAGTACATACAGGTTACATATCCAGACTTACTGTCTGCGAACAAGCACGAAACCAGAACATTTTATGTTGGTGACAGGGATTCTCCTTTTAAGTGCTGGTGGATGGGCAATGAGCGCATGGAAGGACTTAGTTTTGATTTTATCGAGAGGTAAGATATGCGAAATTTATCAACGGAATTTAAAAAACAGCAGAATAGTGGGAACCGCAACTATCTGAAATATGCAGATTTTACCTTTACGGACGGAAGCACATTATCCATTACCGACAAAGATTTATGGTCTAATGGTTTTAAATTTGAGGATGCAGTATCGCAAAGCGGTTCTTTTGATATCGGCGCAGCTATCGTAAATAAGCTGACATTGCAGATCAACAACTTTTCTGGCAACTACACAGATTACATCTGGGACGGAGCGAGAGTCGTTTGCCATATTGGGCTTGAATTATCTACTGGTATTGAAAAAATCCGTATCTGTACCATGACAGTAACAGATGCCCCATACCAGAATACAGCTATTATCAGTTTAACTTGCGAAGATTCCATGCGATTATTTGATCGTGATTATTCTGATAGTAAACTGACTTATCCGGCAACCAGATTGCAAATCATCCAGGATGCTTGTGAGGTCTGCGGCGTTACACTGCAATCAACAAGATTTGATAACGATGATTTTGTAATCCAGAATCGACCAGATGATAGCAGCATTACCTTTAGACAGGTAATTGCATGGGTAGCACAGATGGGCTGTCAGTGGGCGAAAACAGATGCATACGGTAGATTATGCCTTGACTGGTACAAAAATGAAGTACCGGAAAATTTTTATAATAAGGCAGAAGTTCCATGGAAGGATATTGAAGGGAAAGACATCTTAGATACTACTGGCGCACAGATTATCGCTGTTATGCAAAAGGGTATTACAGCCATAGATACGAATGGATTCACACCATGGCTGTACGATATCGAAATAACAGGTGTAAAAGTTACAGAATACGTTGAAAATTCTTCTCAAAATGAAGCGAAAACATATCAGTCTGGGAAATCTGGCTATGTTATCGAAATCAGTGATAATAAGCTAATTCAAGAAGGCTCTGGTGAGAAAATCTGCCAGATTATCGCAGACAGGTGCGCAGGAATGAAGTTCATACCGTTTACCACAGGCGCATTGACCAATATTGCATGGGAAGCTGGTGACACCATTGCGATTTCCGATAGAAACGGAAAACAGTATAAGAGCTACCTAACTTCTGTTACTTTGAATCCAGGCACATTTGAGCAACTTGAGTGCAGTGCTAAAAGCGTATCTAGGAATAAGCAGAAACAATATAGCCTTAATCAACAAGTACAGGCAGAAAACAAAAAGAATTTAAGAGATGAACGTACCGCCAGAGAAAAGGCACTGGAAGAATTATCACAACGCCTTGCGGAAGCTTCTGGAACATACACGACAGTGGAAACGCAGCCAGACGGAAGCAACATTTATTATCTCCATAACAAACCACAACTATCCGATTCTGATATTGTATGGAAAATGACCGCAGAAGCATGGGCAGTATCTACAGATGGTGGACAACATTGGAATGGCGGTATGACTGTTGATGGTGATGTGATCGCCAGAATCCTTACTGCCACTGGCGTTAATGCTGATTGGATTAACACGGGAACTATCAAGGCGATTGATAAAGACGGAAACGTAACCTTTATGGTGGATATCACAACAGGACGAGTGGTTATCAATGCTGATTCTGTACAAATCAAGGGTAAGGATATTGACACAATCGCCAAGGAGAAAGCAGAATCCGAGGTTAATGATTTTATCAGCAATACCTATACAACCGATATAAGTAATTTACAGTCTCAAATCGATGGACAGATTGAGACTTTTTTTTATGATTACGAACCAACACTACAGAATATCCCGGCTTCTGGATGGACTACCAATGAAGAACGCAAGAAACATGAGGGTGACTTGTTTTACTGGAAGTCCAAAGGATATGCTTACCGATTTATGCAAGATGGGTCAACATGGAAGTGGCAATTGGTGCAAGACACCGATATCACGTTAGCACTTGCCGCCGCAGAAAGAGCACAGGACACAGCAGATCATAAGCGGCGCGTATTCGTAGTTCAGCCAGAACCACCTTATGACATCGGAGACTTATGGGCGCAAGGCTCTAATGGTGATTTAATGAGATGTAAAGTTGCCAGAGCAAGCGGTTCTTATGATTCTTCCGATTGGGAAAAAGCTTCAAAGTATACAGATGATAGCTCCTTGGACTTATTTATCAATGGTGTTTTTAAAGATTCACTTAATTCTTTAAAAACGCAGATAGATGGGAAAATCGAAACCTGGTATCAGCCAAACGACCCTTCTCTTAAATGGACAAAAACAGAGGAACATCCTTGGCTTGATGCGAATGGAAACAAGATTTTAGACGCCAGTGGGAATGAAATTGTCTTGGTATGGGAATCTGAAAAAGTAGAGCATGAGGGAGACCTCTGGCACAATACATCTGATAACACACAATGGATTTTTAAATCTGGTATCTGGCAACCACAGTCTATCCCAGATGAATTGTTAGACAAGATAGATGGTAAATCATCTGTTTATATGGTTCAGCCAAAACCACCATATTACAAAGGCGATTTGTGGGTAACAACCAACAGCGAAGGAAAAGCTTCTCTCAAAACTTCCACTGTAAATCGTGTTGATGGGAATTTTGATGCGTCCGATTGGATTGATTTCAAATATGCGGACAAAGACGATATCAAAAACGCAATTGATAATTACGATACCAGTCTTGGACAGGATGAAGTATTCAACAAGCTCACAAAAGGTGGGACAGAACAGGGAATCTATATCGAAGATGGAAAAGTATACATTAATGCGAAATATATTCTGGCTGGGTTGCTTGCTGGTGAGAGAATCAATGGACGTGGGCTGAAAGTTATTGATGATGATAAGAACGTAACCTTAGAAATTGACAGCAAAGGAAATGTTATTCTTGCACCAAAGACTTTTTCCTTACAAGGAAAAACTGTAAAGGAAATTGCAGATTCTTCTGCCAGTACCGCAGTTTCTGGACAGACGCAAGCCGATATTTTCAGCAAACTCACCAATGGTGGGAACGCACAGGGAATTTACTTAGACGAAAATGGAAATGTCTATGTAAATGGAGAATACGTGCAAGCCAAAGGAATTAAGGTTGTGGATGGCAATGGAAAGACCACATTTGCCATTGACAAAACTACTGGAGCGGTAACAATAGCAGCTTCCAGTTTTGCACTTGGTAATAAGAGTATTTCAGAAATTGCTAGCGAGGAAGCACAAAAGAAGATTGATGCACTGCCAAGCGATACGGATAACCTTGTAAATGGTTACTTGCTTACGGAATCTGATGTAGAAACATATTGGGATTCTTACGGCACAATTAATCATAGTGTATTAAACCCAAACGGAAAATATGAAGAAGCTTTAGCAATAACTGCAAACGGCTCTGATTGTTATTTGAGTGCTAAAAGAAGCAGTAACCCAGTCATAAGACTACCGGGTACGTATCAAGTTTCTGTTTGGCTCAAAGCTTCTGCAAATATGACAATAAAAGTTTCTTTGAACAGAGTTCTAAGAGATGTAGATGTTACAACAAGTTGGAAAAAATATGAATTTTCTCAAACTGTTACAACAATAGCTTCTAGCTCTCAACTATTTACAGTAGGTGGATTCGGAAGTTTTACAAGTGGAACTTTAGCAATATATCGTCCAGAGGTTACGGTGGCAGTAAGCAGTGAGCACATTTTGAATCTACTTACAGATAACGGTGCAAAGCAAGGAATATACATGTACAACAATCAGCTTTATTTGAATGGACAGTATATTAAAGCTTTGAGTATAGCCGCTAATGCGATAGCAGCAAGCGCAATTACAACCTCAAAACTAGCAGCAGATGCAGTGACAGCGGATAAGATGTCAGTGACCGAACTTTCGTCATTAGGTGCGACAATTGCAGGTTTTATTATCAGTAGCGACAGAATAAAAAGAACCCTGTCTGGCAATACATTAGATATATTTGCAGGAAATGAATACAATCCTCCTAGTTTACTTTCACAAAATTCAACAGGCGATTTCGTGAAATACTCTGGAAATGGGGTACAATCGAGCACACCTGCGTCATTGACTTTAGTTCTGGGCGATACAACCTCTAAAAACGGATGGACATCTGGAGCAAAACATTATTTGGGAAGAACTCAATTTAATGAAGAGGTGAAAGTAGTTGGAAACTTCTCCGTCACAGGAACTAAATCCGTTATAGCTAAAACAAAAAATTACGGAAACCAACTATTCTACTGCTACGAAACCCCAACCCCAACTCTTGGAGATTTTGGAGGTGGAATAATTGGGAAAGACGGAATGGCAATCATCTCAATTGATGATATATTCCAGGAATCTACAGAAACAGAAATTGAATACTATGTATTCCTTCAAAATGAGGGAGAGGGGCAGTCTTGGGTATCTGAAAAGTCAGATACCTATTTTGTTGTCAAGGGAACCCCAGGGCTTCGGTTCGCATGGGAACTGAAAGCTAAACAGAAGAACAAAGAGTATATCCGTTTTAATGCCGGAAAAGAAGACCGAGAAGTAAATTTTGAGACAGTCAACCTTGAAAATGTAATGTTCGAAGAACGTGAAAAAATTATACAGGAAATGGAAGGAGAATTATTATGAGCGTGATTAAAAAGCTTACATCATTTATGAAACTGTCAACAGGAGAGGGCGATAGAATCGCCTTTACCTACTCAACAATTGATACCGAAAGTGGAAAGGTTTTAAGTCAGAATGAGAAAGGAAATTTTCTTATTTTTGACGATGGACTTTCGTCAAATATTAAGGCGATTGAAGACTATATCAATAAAAATCAATTGAATTAAAGGAGGACAACCACATGCCAAAATGGACTGAATACACATCAAAAGATACGTTAGCGGATAATGACGAAGTAATGCTGTATGACGCAACTGCGAGAGCGAACAAGCGTGGACTAATGAGCAAGTTTTGGGATTATGTCGTTGATAAAATGGCAACGGCTGTTATCTCTAAATTAGAGACTGATAACAAGACAATCATCGGTGCAATAAATGCACTAAATAGTGAGACGAAGGGAAAAACCTATGAATTTAGCAATGGCAATTCTTCGCATAATGTTTGGACAAAAATATTTGATCTTTCTGTAAAAGATTACGACAATATTTCGCTGCTGCTTTTAATAAATTCGCCTTACGGTAGTAAATCAGGAGACTCTGAGGGAGGCGCAGCTGGGATTCTTTACATTAATGTACGTTTCAGGCCATTAATGGATAATTTAGAAGGCGAAGGCATATACATGAAAGATTTTAAATGGGTTACTCAGTGCGGAATAAATTTGGACGACTATGTTATAAATATAAATAAATCGGAACAATCATTTCAATTCTGGGTAAGACTTAATATGGAATATGCTCGCACAAGGGTTTCCGTTCTTGATTATGCGACAACTTCTGGAAGATATGCAGAGCTTCCAGATTCTTTTGTTAAACTTGAAACCAACACGACTAGTCCTGTAACATCAAGTAGCGTTATTAGTTCAAATTGATTTTTTGTATGAAAGATTAAATAGCTATTTTATATTTTGCGGAGTATTCATTTTGTACCACGATTGCCAAGTCGTTCCACTATCGTAACTTCTACGACAATATTTGATCATTGTTATATAGTCAATAAAGGTTTGCATTATATAAGTGCCAATCGTACCAAATTGATATTCAACTATTAGCTTAAATTCAATAGTTATCGGCAAATTTTTTATTGTTTTTACATCTATTGAAAATTGATTGTAATAGGTTCCTGGTGTTGTGTATGCATTCAGGTCGCTATTAGGTGGAATCATTATTCCTCCATATAAAATCCAGGGCGTCTGCCTATTGCGTGCATAACAATACCTAACAGCCCACCATAAGTAGGTGCGTTGATTGCATTACCATTTGAAGCTACTGCTAGATACAATCCAGTATCTTCATTTGAAAAATCATATGTTGGTAAACGCTCGTTTTTGCCTGAATTAGAACCTGTTCCAATATATGTTATTAGGGATTCTTGCTTATCACTATAGAGTTTATTGGAGGATAAGAAAAAAATAACAAAACACTACCAAATATAAAATGGATATGCTATAATCAGTATATCAAAATTGGAACAACAAAAAAGGGAGTTGGACTCCCGTCTACCAAACAAAAAGTCCAACTCCAAGCACCACAAAGGGTACAGTATTATTATAGCATAGTACCTTCCCTTTGTGAACCCAAAAGGAGGGTATTTTTTATGGAAAACTTTGCAAACGAATTTGTAAGTAAATTGGATGGAAAGATTTCAGATGAAGCATTGAGGACGGTATTAAAAGAATTGCAAGTATTTGCATCTAACTACGATATCAACCAGAGAGAAACACATGTAGTCCCTTATCAGAGTAAAATACCAGAATGTTACAAGGTTTACATGGTGGCGAAAAAGATTGAAGGTATGTCACCCGAATCAATGAAAACTTATAATTACTATCTAACAGACTTGTTTGAACACATCAATAAGCCTATTGCGGAACTAACAACAGATGATATTCGGATATATCTATACGAATGTCAACAGCGTACGGGTATTACAAACCGAACATTGGACGGTAAGCGAGTAGTAATCAACACGTTTATGGACTGGTGTGCCAGTGAGGGATATATTCCCACAAACCCATGTAAAAAGATTAAGCCTATCAAATACGAGGTAAAAGAGCGTGAGCCATTAACGGATATTGAATTGGAATTGGTGCGGGATGCTTGCACTGATATCCGCGAAAAGGCATTAGTTGAAACCCTATACAGTACCGGCTGTCGAGTTGCCGAATTGGAGGTACTTAAAATATCAGATATTAATTTTCAAACCAAGGAAGTCCACTTATTCGGGAAAAGTAGCAAGCACCGAACCTCATACATGAATGCCAAGATGGAAGTTATGTTGAAAAAGTACCTGGAGACAAGGACGGACAATGAAGATTGCTTATTTGTTACAAAAAGAAGACCTTATCGCGCACTAGGTAAAAGAGGTATTGAACATATAATTAGCCAAATTGGAAAAAGAGCTGGAATTGGTCGTCCTGTTTATCCGCATTTGATTCGTCACACCACAGCTACAGATGCTCTTAATAGGGGTATGAACGTTGCAGAGGTCCAGAAGATTTTAGGACATGCCAAGCTTGATACGACAATGATTTATGCCAAGATTAGCCAGGATTCTGTAAAATTCAATCACAGAAGATATATCGTATAAAGAGTTTATGCTAAAGAGCACTCCAAATAGGGGTGCTTTTTATTATGCACTTTTTTAACCTCAACAAGAAAGGAGACCATACATGAATATCAACACCTCATTAATCAGCAACAATAACAGCTACGCAGGACAAACACCTCTGTATATTGTCATTCATAATACAGATAATACCGCCAAAACAGCGGATGCCAAAGCACACGCCACCGCACAGCATAACGGCAATTTCAAAGGCTATTCAGCCCATGTATTCGTGGACGATAAATCAGCATACCAAGCTTTGCCGTACAACAGAGGGGCTTGGCATGTTGGGGTAAACTACGGCGGTAAGCTTTTCGGAACTGTAAACAATCACAATTCTATCGGAATTGAAATGTGCATGAATGCCGGTTACAATTACGAAAAGGCATTCCAGAATACCGTTGATGTGTGCAAGCAACTTATGAAGAAATACGGAATCCCAGCAAGCCGAGTAGTGCAACACTATGATGTGTGCGCTAAGAATTGCCCTTCTGTAATTCGGGGAAAGGGTGACTGGGCGAGATTCAAGAAGCTTATTTCCATCGAAACCGTGACAGCACCAACCACAAAGCCGACAGAAAAGGTTGACAAATATTACCGTGTCCGTAAGACCTGGAAGAATTCCAAGAGCCAGATTGGGGCTTACAAGTCACTGGAAAATGCAAAGAAGAACTGCAAAGCTGGTTATTCTGTGTTTGATTGGAATGGAAAAGTAGTGTATTCCGTGACGACAAAGAAAAGTGTAGCCAAGGTCGCAAAAGAGGTAATCAACGGCGAATGGGGAAATGGACAGGATAGAAAAGACCGCCTGGAAACCGCTGGCTACAATTACACAGAAGTGCAGAATGCAGTAAACAAACTTCTTAAATAACAAAAACACTCCCGGGGCTTTCCCGGGAGCTACTTAAAAATAGTATATTCTTCAAATTCGTTTCTTATTTTTGCAAAGTCTTTTCTTCTGATTGGCACCGTAGTTCCAGAAAACATAAGGAACGAATCGTTTATTTCTTTTACCTCGTCCATGTTTATTATGTAGCTCTGGTGACATCTCAAAAATCTGGAATCTAGTAATTCTTCAATATCGGATAGTTTACATCGTTCCGTATAAACTATACCGCAAGTGCAGTGAATAATGATGTATTTGTTTCGACTCTCAATATATTCGATATTTTGAAATTCCACCCGATGAATAAAGTCTTTTCCTTTTATCATAAGAGTGCTTTTGCTGATATGTTCCAGAGCATGATTGAAAGCAGTATACATTCTGCCATTTTCAGATCCTTTTATAATATAGTGAATTGGGAGTAAATCAAGAGCTTCAAAAACATACTCTTTGTGGGCTGTCCAGAAAATAATATTTCCATCATAGCCATTTAATCTCAATTCCTTTGCAACTTCAATTCCATTTTCTTCTCTCAAAACGATATCCAAAACTACAATATCATACCATTCGCCATCTGCCACATCATCAATAAGTGGCTGTCCTTTATCATACGGAGTAATCAATGCTTTTATATCACCATTTCGTTTGAGAAAATTATTAATCCGATGCATAAATATATCAATCTGGATTTCGTTATCATCACATATTGCAATTCGCATTCAAATCATCCCTTTTCATGTAAAATTCGCCACCAGAGGTGCTAATTTCGCCATTTCCTGTGTAATTGTATATTTTTTGATACAATGTTATTGTAATACATTAAGATGATAGTGTAAAGGGGATGGATTCATGGAGAAACATAAAAAAATCATAATTGTGTTTATACTGATATTCGTGCATGCGCTCTTGATTCAATATGTTTACTTCTGCCCGGAACGTAGTATTATCTTTGGGAGGGGTAAAACTATCGCAATTGTAAAAGCAGAGGTAAAACAGGTTGTCAATGAGCGCTATAAATCCCTCACTGACAAGCATCCAACCCCTTTATTTCTATCTATTATTATTACGCTTTGGAAAAGCAAAAATCACAATATTTACACAAAAAAACTTATAATTCATAGAAAAATCAGAATAAATCAGTTTGCCAGGAAAGATTTAAGCGGAAATAATTCCATCCCGGTATATGGTTATGAAAACATGATATAATTTAATAAACAAGAACATACGTTTGGAATATTGGGAGGGATTTACGTGGATTACAAGAAAGAAATTATTGAGATGCTTGACAAAATAAAAGTGGATCAGATTTTACGATACATTTATATTATTATTTCTGACATATTAAAGGAGGAAAACAAAAATGAATAGTACAGATTTAATATATACAGAAGAACAGCAGAAAAAGATTTTAGAAGAAATAAAAGACCCTCAAAATAAAGAGGGCCTTCCATCCGCTTCACTTGTTTATTCAGTTATTAACTTGCTTGGAATACAGGCAAATATGATTCAAGAATTGCAAAAAACTATTCAGAAGTTGGAACGACAAAGCCAATGTGCTGTTTCGGACGAGAATCATCTTTAAGCAATGACGTAAGCAAAAAATTTAATTGGCTGATATGTTGAATTAATGTTGACATTCGCCCATCTACATAACCTTTAAAAATCATTAGTACGGACTTCTCATAGCTAATTTCAGTAACCTGCATTGTAACAGTTTTTCCAAAGTTGGTTAAAAGAAGTCCGACTTCATGTTCAGAATCTAAACTTTCTTCAAACTCCTTGATGTACTTTACTAGTATCTCAAATTGCGTATCTGAATATGCGTATGTTATTGGTAAAGGCTCAATTTCCTGACTTGAAATCTGATTCATTGCAATATTGTACAAATCTTCGTAATTATACATACTTTCTCCTTTATTCACTCAACAAATTAATCAATTCCACCACATGTTTCTTTTTAACATCGGATAACTTAAAATATTTTCTTAATGCTTCGGATAGCTCTAAGTCCTTTCTTATCTGAAATACCAAACTTGCTGATTCATCTGAAAATTCTTCGATAACATTTTCTCCAGTCATCAAATAATCCACTGATACTTTAAAATAATCTGCAATTTTCTGTAATTTATCTTGCTTTGGGGTATAAGTACCTTTTTTCCAACTAGAAAGAGTTGCTGTAGAGATTTGGGTGCTTTTAGAAACATCACTTGGTTTTACATTATTTTTCTTGCAAAGAAGATCAAAATTTTCGTAGTACATATTTTCTCCTATCAAAATTAAGAAAACTTAACAAATAATTGTTGACATACTAAGAAAACTATGATATTCTTTATACAAGCTAAGAAATCTTAGCAAGAGAAACAAAAAGATAGCATGGCAACAACTAAGAAACTTATTTAATTCTAACTCGTAATTATGATTATATAAGAAAACTTAGTTATTGTCAATACTATCTATATAAAATATATGAAAGAAAGGAGATGCAATTTTGCAAGAACTAGAAAACAAATCTTATGCTTATCAAAAATTCAAAGAGTTAAGAGAAAAAGCAAACTTATCCGAATACCAAGTTTCTGTTGGAACTGGAATTTCTACTGCTGTATTTACGCAATGGAGCCGCGGGGATTACAACTTGAAGCTTGATAAATTATCTTTAATTGCAAAGTTTTTTGGAATTTCAGTATCTGATTTTATAGAGGATGATGAAACTTGTAAAAAGGAAAGCTCATAAGGAGGCGGGAAGATGAGTGGTACATATAACGTTCTTTGCGCTATTTTGAAAGAGCTCCAAGCTATTCATAATATCCTGGAGCCCTCTAAAAAGAAACGTATTTTTGAAACTAATATTGATGGGAAAAGCATTTCAAAATGTGTTTCTGATGGAATTACTTCTGCTGTTCAGAAATCCATTCGTGATACTGACGTAGAAGATTAACGGCAATCGAGGTAGATAATCCAGTAATGGCAGTTACAAAATTATCTGTATTTTCAATCGTGCTAACTGTTGGAGTGATTAGTTTTTCCATGTCAACAGTTTTTAAAAAATCATCAAAGCTTTTCAAATTAACACCTCCTTCCTAAAGGAGATTATATCACAGAAAGGAGACTAATGAACGAATTAATACCAATTAATTATGAAGGCGAACAGCCTACTGTATCAGCAAGAGAGTTGCACACAGGACTTGAAATTACAGATAGATTTTCAAGATGGTTTGAAAGAATGTCTGCATATGGTTTCTCAGAAGGAAATGATTTTACAAGCGTGAAAAGTTCCACACTTGTAAATAATGGGGCAGAAAGAGAAATTACTGACTATCGAATTTCTATAGATATGGCAAAACAGATTTGTATGATTCAGCGTTCAGAAAAAGGCAGACAATACCGACAATACTTTTTGGAACTCGAGAAAGCCTGGAACACTCCAGAACAGATATTTGCCAGAGCATTAAAGATGGCAGACCAGACAATAGCCAAGCTTAAAGATTCCGTAAGGGTTCTTTCAACAGAGATCAGCGCAAAGAATCAGATCATCGGAGAATTGAAACCGAAAGCAGATTATTATGACGAAATTCTGAAAAATCCAGGATTGGTTACAATCACACAGATTGCCAAAGATTACGGAATGTCTGCAAAAGAGATGAACAGTTTACTTCATGACTTGGGAATCCAATACAAACAGAGTGGACAGTGGCTTTTGTATAGTACCTATCACAATATGGGTTATACGCATTCTGAAACGGTAAATATTACTAGATCAGACGGAAGACCAGATGTGAAAATGAATACCAAGTGGACACAAAAGGGAAGAATCTTCCTTTACAACACATTGAAGGAAAAAGAAATTCTTCCAGTCATTGAGATGTTGGAAGAAACAGCATAAAAGAAAACAGGGAGGAAAAACAATGATTAAATTTGAAAACGGCTTAGTTAACATTTCCGGAAAAGGGATTGATATTCTTTCAGAGTATGCAGTTATCACCCATGGAATTAAAGAGATGTTCGTAAGAGATGGTGGAAAAGAGGAAGAAGTAAAAGAACAGCTTAGACATTCGTTCGAGCATGGCCTTATGAGCGAAGAAGAACTTGACAAAGAAATTAAGGAAAAGTTCAAACAGGTAGATGCAATTATTCCGTTTATTTCGCTTCTGGAAGAAATGCTTAAAACATTCGGTGCAAAAGACAAGGAGGACTAATCATGGGAGAAACTAAGAGCACAGATTATATTCCAGAGAATGCCAATGAGGAATATGCACTTTTGGTTGGAAGATTAAAAGCGTTTGAAGCCTGGGCGAATAGCATTAATGATTATGATTTCACAAAGGACATGGCATTTAGGATGCTTGGGCTTGATGTGGAGGAGACAAAGGAGGAAAAGAAAGAATGAAATGCTTCAAAGGCTTTGACAAGGACTTAAAGTGTAGAGGTTTCCAGTATGAAATTGGAAAAGAATACACAGAAGAAACAGCAGACATTTGTAATTGTGGATTCCATGCTTGCGAATTTCCAATGGATGTATTCGGTTATTATCCTCCTTCAGATTCCAGATATTGCGAAGTTGAGCTTGATGCAAACGATCAGAAAACTTCTGATGATAGCAAGAGGGTTGGGAAGAAAATTTCAGTAAAAGCAGAAATTGGAATTGCTGGAATTATCAAAGCTGGCGTTGAGTATATCAAAGAACAAGTTGATTGGGAAAATGATAAGGCAACCAATACCGGAAATTATTCAGCGGCAACCAATACCGGAGATCAGTCAGCGGCAACCAATACCGGAAATCGGTCAGCGGCAACCAATACCGGAAATTATTCAGCGGCAACCAATACCGGAGATCGGTCAGCGGCAACCAATACCGGAGATCGGTCAGCGGCAACCAATACCGGAGATCGG
>ERZ1034855.374-NODE-374-length-18841-cov-5.516927_pt1 | contig 18841 bp, 25 predicted proteins | sample MGYA00520699_ERZ1034855 | MGnify/ENA primary metagenome ERZ1034855 (study PRJEB33766, sample SAMN09781730) | gut metagenome | biome: gut microbiome | host: Homo sapiens | place: Madagascar | study: EMG produced TPA metagenomics assembly of the PRJNA485056 data set...
ATCTTGGTGTAATTCACGTCCGGAAAAAAGGCGGGGTTTTCAAACTCGCTGTAAAAGTCCACCCCCGCCTTGTCCGCGTTGCCGGTGAGAAATACGCGATCCGTGCTGCCGCCCACGCCGTACACCGCCGGCACGGTACACCTGTTGATGCTGTCCAGATAGCCCTCGCGGGTCTTGGCCGCCGTGATATGCACGTTGTCCTGGCCGGTCACGGGGCTCTCCCCCGGTGCCTTCTTGAACGTTACCTTGCCCGCCGTGCGGTCCACGGTGAAGTCCGTCCCTTCGGTTTTGGCCACCCACGTGCCGTTGGCGTCCAGCACCTCCGCCGTCACGGCGTCGCTGTCCAGACCCGCCGTTGTCAGCTGGTACACCGTGGCGTCCGCCGTTCCGAGAAAGCTCTCCGTCCACTTGCGGCCCAGCAGGTTCAGCCCCTGATAGGCTTCACCGCCGCCTGTGGGGCGGCGGGAGATAATGATGACGGGCACCGTGGCCTTGTCGGCCACCGGTGACAGCGCCGTGCCGTCGTAGACGCGGTAGGCGGTGCCGTCCAGCAGGTACAGTTTTCCGTCAAAGACGAAGCTCCGGCTGCGGGCGGCTGCCATGCTGCCGATGGCCGTCAGGCTCCACGTGCCGTCCTCCGTCTGGCGCAGGCGGTACAGCTTGCTTCCGGCGTGTACCAGCGTCTCGTCCTTCAGCCGGTGTACGCCGTGGATGGCCGCGCCCTCCGGCGCCGTCACCATGGTGGTGTAGCCCGTGCGCTTGCGCACCTTGCCCACCTGGTCGCGGATCATGTTGGGCGCCTCCGGCGAGCGGGATTTATCCACGTTGGCGGGACTGTTGTTCAGGTCTACGCCGCGGAACATCTCCACCACCGTGCTGTACTTCTTGCTCTCGGCCGGTACGGAAAATCTTGCCATCGCTTACCACCACCCCGTCGTGTTCCGGCGTGCGCCGGACGTCAGGCCGCTGCCGCCGTCCTCATAGGACTGCCGCAGCTTTTCCAACCCGTCCTCGTACTCGTTGCGCAGGATGGTGGCCATAGCCAGCTCGTCCTCCTTGTACAGCTCCGCCGCCATGTACAGCGGCAGCAGCACCACAGCCTCCGGCGCAAGGTCGATCTCCTCGCTGTCCGGCGTCTCTCTGGTGACGGTCTGGGGGTACGCCTGATACCAGATGGTGTAGGTGCCCACCGGCACGCCGGGCAGCACCAGCACGTCGTCCCCCTCCAGCCGCCAGTCCTCCGCCAGGTCGTAGACAGCGCCGTCATCAAACAGCACCTGCCCGCGGTCGATGCACCGGAAGCGGGGCAGGTAGTGGCTCAGGCTGATCTTGTAAGCCTTCTCCGCGGCGGGCAGCACCAGCTTTTCCGCCGTCTCCCCGGCCTCGTCCACCTGCGCCACCTCCACCTGCCAGCTCCGGAGGATGGGACGGCCAACGGACGCCACCTGCTGCAGCGCCTCGTTGGCCTTGGCCGGCATGGCGTTGATGTAGTCCTGGTTGATGTCGTCCGGCGTCAGCACCTCGCCCTCGTTGGAAAACATGGTCTGCAGCGCCGCCAGCTTCACATCTCCCCACGTCACACCGCTCCCCTCCTTCCGTCAGGACAGGTCCTTGCCGGTGCTGATGTTGCCCGCGGCTACGAAGCGCCAGTCCACGAAACCTGCGCCGAAGCGGGCCCGACCGCGCCAACTGTTGTTGTCATTGTTCTGGTCGATGACGGACTTGACCTCCAGCTTCTTCCGCTCCTGGAAGATAGCGCCGTCGCCGTTCTGCATGAACTTGCTGTCCAGCAGGAAGAACGGCTTGTCCGTCTTACCCATGACCTGCAGCATCTGCGTCAGGTACGGGTCGACGATGATGTTCCAGCGGCCGTACTGGACGTTGTAGGCATTGTTGGAGGTAGCAGGCTCCTTATCCGCGCCGACGGCGGAGAATACCGCATCCTTCAGGGCGGCATCGTTGGGGATCCAGATGGTGTCCGGAGACACCGCCAGCAGCTCGCCGTTGTCGCCGGTAACCTGCTGCATCTCCGTTTCGATCTTGCCCAGCAGCGTGGCCGAGAACGCACCCTTGTACAGGTTGCTCTGCTTCTTGCCGTCCACCTTGTTCACGTGCTCCTTGTGGAACAGGGCCAGACCGTCCGCGCCGTTGCAGGCAAAGCTCTTTCCGCCGAAATTGACGGTGGTACCATAGATGCCGCCGGCATACAGGGCACGGCCGAACTTCTCACGGGTGCGGCCATAGGCCGTGATGAGCTTTCTGGCCCGCTGCTTCATCGCGCCCAGATTGGCGTCCTCCACCAGCTCCTGCGTCACCGAGAAGGACTGCTTGAACGTCATGTTCTCGATGATGCGGTTGTAGCCCTCCTCGAAGCCGGTGCGAGGGTACTCGCCGCCCTCGCCCACGGGCACGAAGTCGTCCATGGCCGTCTCGCTGGAATACTGCTCCGCCCAATGACGGCTGGGGTTGAAGCTGAACAAATACTTCATCACGCTCTCGCGCTCAAAAGCCTCGCCCTGCTTCTCAATGTAAGAGGCCAGGGGCACCTGGCACTTGCCGAAAATAGAGTCCACCAGACCGGAGCCGATGGACACCGTCACAAAACCACTCATGTGTTATCTCCTTTCCTCTCTCAGAACTTCACGACCACGACGCTGCCCACGGTCTGACCGTCCACGCGGACGAGCTGGGCCACGCCGCTGGTCTTGGTGGCCGTCACCTGCATGCCGTCAGTGTGGATGGTCACCTTGTCGCCCACGCCGATGGTGGCGGAGTCCGCCGGAGCCACGGCCAGCGTGGTCTGGAACTCCATGTAGTCCTGCACCGCCACGCAGGGCACCTCGCCCGCGTCGTTGGCCGGACCCACGCAAATGTACTCCGGCTTTGTGGTGCCGCTGCACAGTGTCACCTTGCCGCCGGACTGCTTCAGGGCCTCGCCCACGGCGTAGCTCTCGCCGGCCGTGGCGGTCTTATACTCGATAGGGGGCGTCAGCCCCACCTTCATGCTGCTGAGGCAAAACATGCTCTTTTTGCTCCTTTCCCTGCCCCGTGTACGGGGCGTCACTGATTTTTGTGATACCCTGCGTAGGCGGCGTTGATCTCCTTGTCGGTGGCGTCCGGCATGAACTCCCGATAGGCCCGCGCCTCCTCCGGCGTGGCCTGATAGGCCGCAGGACCTGCCGCCGGCGCAGGGTTGGCCATGTGGCTCTTGCCCCGCGCCTGGTTGACGCCCGCCTGACGGGCCGCCGCCATACGCTGCTTGTCGATGTCTGCGCGATTGGCCATGTAATAGGCGTCCTCCAGCGACAGCCCCTTCTGGATGTAGCCGCGGAAGGCCTCGCCGGTAGGCATGGCCAGAATGTCCTCCATGGACTGTGCCGTGCCGCCGTACATCTGGCGGATGGTATCCATCGCCTGCCGGATCGCGGCGTCCGCCTGCGAGCTGACCATGCGGGCCTGCTCTCCGATGGCCGACAGCTCCTGCTGCCGGGCCTGCTCCCGCAGGGGGCGCAGTTCCTCCTCCACCATGCCGCGGATCAGCTGCGGATCTACGCCTGCACGCCGAAGCCCCGCCTCGGCGTCCTGACGGCTCATGGCGTCCCGATACGCCCTGTAATCCGCCTCCGTGCGGATGGGCGTGTCGGTGTAGGGGTTCTTCTGGCCGCGGAACATCTCCTCATAGGCCGCGTCCCGCGCCGCCTGTCTGGCGGCCTCCAGTTCCCGCTGGCGGCGGCCGTGGGCCTGCCTGCGGCGCTCCTCGGGGTCCTGGGGCTGGTCAGGCGCGTCCTGCGCGCCCTCCTCTGCCCCGCCGGAGCCGCTCTCACCCTGACCGTCACCGCCGTCCGCGGTGTCCGGCTGGGCGCTCTCCGCGCCCTCCTGTGCGGTCTCCGGCTCCCCCGTCTCCGCGGAGGTATCCGCCTCGCCTGCCGAGGTATCCTCCGGCAGCTCCACGCCGAAGGCCTCGGCGTAATCTCTCTCGGTCAATTCCATGGATCATTCTCCTTTCCGATTTTCACGCGTTCGTGCGAAATGCTCCTTTTCCGCCGGAGCGAAGCGAAAGTGCCGCCGTCCACGGCGGCCTCGGCTCCCCGCCGGTCTTACTTGCTCTTGCCGGTGCTCTGCTTGGCGCCGGTGCCGGTGCGCAGGTCCTTACCCGTATAGCGCACGGTGCCCTTGGCCGCCGGCGCGGGCTTGGCGCATGGCGCCTCCACACGCTGGCTGCCGGTGTTGGCGATGCGGCCGGCGTAGCCGGTATCGTTCTTCATGTGATGGTCCTCCTTTCCCCGTATTCGGGTCTTTCCCGCCGTCCCGCCGGCGAATGATGGCCGTCCGTATGCTCCGAGACTGCGGCGGACGCCCCGCCTGCGGCAGGGGCCCGCCATCCGAACAAGAGGAACTGTCCATGGGGGCAGGGTGCGATCCCGCCCGCCGCAGCCTCGGAGAGCATGTCACGTCCGGGCGCTGCCGGTGTTCTCCGCCGGAGCCGCCGCCTTCCGTGTCAGCCGCTTGTCATAGCAGCCGCAGCGGGGGTTCCGGCAGGCGTACTCCACCTCCTCCTCGCCCTTGGCGTTGGTGGTGACCTGATAGATCATCAGCTCCAGTCCGCATTCCTGGCACTTCACGCCATCACCTCCCCGCCGTCCGGCACGACCGCCTGCACTCCGCCGGAGATGTCCGACACCGTGCCGCCCTCTGCGGTAGACGCGGCCTTCGGCGCCCGTGATGTCTGGGCCGCCTGCGATGCCGCCAGCTGCTCCTCCAGGCTCTTTTTCATGTCCCCCGCCATGGGATAGTGCAGCTTCTCCATCTGCGTCCAGAACCGGATCAGGGTCGTCACCTCGTTCACCGGCCCCATGGCCCCCTGCTGCAGGTTCATCCGCGCCTCCTTCCACAGGCTCTGCCGGTCTGTGGCCAGCGGCGCCGCGCTGTCGCAGGAAAACAGGAAGTCCGTGTTGTAGCGCCACTCCCCCGCCTCGTCCTGATACAGGAAGTCGTGGCGGTCGAACACCTGATAGCTCACGTCGCCGTGCTCGTTGGTGCGCCGGATGGAGCGGGGCTCGTCGCAGTAGGCCAGAAAGAACTTGAAGATGGCCTCGAACAGATCCTGATACATGGCCTGCTTCATGACGCGCTTGCTCTCCAGACGGCCCGCCGCCTGCTGGGCGGAAAACTCCTTGGCCACGGCGCTGGTGGCCGTGGGATCCTTCCGGCCCTGCATGCTGTCGGTGACGCCGATGGTCTGCCGCGCCTCCTCGTAGATCTGTGCCCGCAGCGCCAGATCCGCCGACACGTCCACCTGCGTGTTGTAGGTGCGGATCATCTCCATCTGCGCCGCGCTCTTGACCCGCAGGATGCGGTTGTCGCGGTCATCGATAAACACGCCGCCGCTCTCCGGCACGGTGGTGAAGGAGCCGCCGCCCAGCACCTTGGCGTTGATCTTGGTGCTCAGCTTGTTCAGCGTGTTCTGCTGGTCGGCGATGGCGTCGATGTCCGAGCCGCCGAAGAACCTCCCGGGCAGGCTGACGTTCTTCCGCACCACCAGCGGGTACACGTCCGGCTTGTAGTAGGGGATGCGGGTGGGGGCCTGCACCAGCCGCACATGCCGCACCGCGGGGCCGCCGGAGGCCCGCAGCTGGGGCAGCACGTCCCTGCCCTCCGTCAGCTCCTCCAGCACCGGCTGGCCCAGCTCGTCCCGCACCATGCTCATGGCGGGGATCACCGTGCCGTCGCGGAGCGTGATGTCCTCTGTCAGGACCTCGTCCTCCTCCGTGTCCGTCTCAAATTTCGTGCTGCCGCAGTAGCTGCACTTCCGTCCGTCGCCCACGGCGCCGCAGGCTTTGCACCGGTGGATGCGCCGCACCTGGCAGTCGTCCAGATCCTCCAACACCGTGTCGTTCACCCAGCGCAGCCGCCCGATGCCGCCGCTCTTGTTGCGGTAGTAGGCCGTCACCATGGTCACGATCTCCTCCGTGGTGTCCGGCCCATCTCCCAGACGGCGCGCCTCGGGGTCCGACTCGTTCTCCCCCTCCAGCTCCACGCCGTAGTTCACGCGGATCTGCCGCCGCGTCTGGGGCGTTTTGAGAAACACCCAGTCCATGTCCGCCACCTGATACACCCCCGCCTGTGGCACGATGCAGCGCGGGTGGATGAGCTGCACCCGCAGGTCGCCCAGCCAGTCGCGGCCGGATACGCTGTCCAGCCAGTCCACCAGAAGGCCGTGACCGCCCTGCACGGGGCTGATGCGCTCACCCTCGTCGTTGATGCGCTCCATGGGCAGCCGGTCCATCACGTCCCGCAGCAGATTCTCCACGATGTCCGCCAGTTCCTCGTCCTCCGGCCGCACCGCCGTCACCTTGGGGCTGGGGATGGTGCTGTCCACCTGCGTCTCCACCATCTCAAAGCACACGTTCCGCACGTGGGTGGCCTCGCTGACGCCGTCCGCGCCCGCCTGGGCCCTGCCGCCGGCGCCGTAGATGGTGTGGTCGCCCTCGTAGAGCTTCTCCCGCTTCTTCATGCGGGCCCGCTCGCCCTCGATGGCGTTCTCCGCCGCCTGCAGCCGATCCTGCCACAGCCGCAGCTTGTTCTCGTCCTGTTTCATGGCTTCCTCCCTGTCAAAATTCACGGCCGCCGGAGGCGATCATGTCCTCGTAGCTGCCGCCCTCGTCCTCGTCGCGGGCGCCCAGCTTCTCCATCATGCCGTGGAGCATGTCCAGCGCTTTCAGCGCGCCCTTGGCGTCAAACTGCCACTGGCCGCTCTCCACGTACTCCCGCAGATCGCTGTCCCAGATCATCACCGGCTTGGCGGCAGAGCAGCGCTCAAACACCCGCCACACCTCCATGGCCAGAGAATGCTCCGTTACCCCCAGCGCGTCGAACTGCTCCTTCAGCAGCCGGTTCCGGTAGTCCTGCACCGCGGGATCCTTCATGAGCCTGCTGGCCGTCTGGGCCGCGCTCTTCTCGCTGTACCCCGCCCGCAGTGCCGCCCGCGTGCCGTTCATGTCCACCAGCCACTCCCGCACAAAGCGTTTCTGCTTGTCCGTCAGCTGCTTCTCCTCCGGCACCGTCACCACTCCTCCCGCCGGAAATACTCTTCGTTATCGTTATTGTCGCACAGGTCGACTGCCCGTTATCACCAACATGCCACCCCCGCGATGCACACAAAAAAGCACCGCAGGACAACGTCCCGCAGTGCTCGAACCGCCCCGCGCGGGGCGTCACTTTTCATACCAGCTCTCGTAAAAGTCCTTCCGCAGGCGGTACAGCGTGCTCTCGCTGACATAGTGCCGCAGGGCGATGGCCGTGATGCTGTCCTCGCCGCACATCACCTCCCGCAGGGCAGCAGAATAAGGCCCCCCGCACTGGCGCAGGAGCCTGTCGATCTTATTCTGCATCCGCTTGGGCTGCTCGTCGTAGGTCAGGCAGGCGTATCGGATGAAGCCCTGCCGGTTGCGGCTGACGTTGACGCCCCGCAGCTTCTTCACGTGCCGTCCGCCCCCTCTCCGGCGTCCTCTGCCTGCGCCCGCGCCAGCTCGCGGCGGCCGCCCACCTTCCAGACCGCCCGCTCCCGCCGGTCGGCGGGTATGTACCGCACAAAGTTGACCCCCAGCTCCGGATCGTACCGCGTGCCCGCCAGCGTGGTGGCTCCCGCCGGCACCCGCAGCTGGGACGGCGACATGACGTAGGTGTACTCTACCTTGGGCTTGGCCATGTTCCGGCTCCGGCTGTACTTTTTCCCGTCCGGAATGTTCCGCGCCTGCCGGATGAGATACAGCGCCAGCGGATAGTAGTCCTCCTGATGCCGCAGCAGCTGCACGTCCACGGTGCCCCGCCCCCAGATGCCGTCCAGTTCCTCCCCGTACAGTGTGAAGGTGCGGTCCTCCAGCCGCAGCCCCGCGCCGTTGACGATCAGATGCACGTGGACGCGCACCACCTCGCCGGTCTCGCCGTCCACCTCGCTGGGCACCATTACCCACTTCAGGATGTCGCCGTGCTTCTTCATCCGGCCCTTGATGCGGTCCAGGAAATTCCGCGCCTCCTTCAGCGCCCCTTCGAAGCTGCCGCCGCAGCGTTCCAGCGCCTCCTCGGCGAAGGTCAGCGTCAGCAGCGCGTCCCCGTGGCGGTAGTTGCAGTTCAGCACACGGGCCAGCTCCAGCACCGCCTGCTGCCGGTTGTTCTCCTGCTTCTTCTCGGCGGTGCTGCCCTTGATCCGCGCACCCCGCCTGGAGGGCTTCCGCCCCACCCACGACTTCCGCCGCTCCACCACTTTTCCACTGGTGATCTTCTTGATCATGTACATTCCCTCCCGTGCATCCATGTCTGTCCCTCTCCCCTCAAAATTTTCCGCATCCGTTCGCGCGATAAAATAGCATAGGTCGCGCCCGCGTCCCGCGCGGAGACCTTCGCATTCCTCACCCTGCGATGGGCCGCTTGCTCTTTTTCCGTGTCAGCGCGGCCGGAGTTCCTCCGACCCTCTGCCCCCGCAAGAGGCCATCGCCGTAAACTTAGACGTTTAAGAGCCCCACAGATACGCGCGTGCGCGTATTGTATATAGGTACGGCTTGTCCTTCAGGCCCTCATATCGCCGCCCCAGCGTGCCTACATCTGTACCCCGCGCATCCAGCGCAGGCCTTCGGCCCGTCAGGGCGGCAATATCAAAGCCTAAATTAATCACATATTTTTTGATTTCCCCCTTGACATACCACGCATTGCGTGGTAGTATATAGACAGATCAAGAAACCGTGCAGCCGCCACAGGCGGCAGAAAGGGAAATATCATGAAAAAGACTTTTTACTCTGTCACTTACAGCGTATGGGGATCCAGCTTCTCCCGGGAGGCATGGTTTGACAGCAAGTCCGCCGCAGAAGCCTTCGCCGCCCACGATTACCGGGACGACCCGGTGGCCCACACCTACAGCAAGGCGGACAGCATCCGCGCCGCCGAGGATCGCGTGGCCGCTACGGCCGCAGAACTGATCGGCTGATCGCATTACCGCTTCTGGCGGGGTTGAGCGCATCAGCCCCACCCCATAACCAAATTAACAGGAGGGACAGAACTTGGAGATCAACACCCACGGACGGAACATCAACATGGAGGACTTGGCAAAAGCCTCTGACTACACCAAGGGCCTCGGCTCCCGCACTGGGGAGTACGCAGAGATCTTTTACGACAAGGCCACCGGCGAAGTCTGGGGCGCGTACCACTGGGACCGTGAGGAGTGGACGGTCTACCACGACGCTGACGTCATTAAGGTTGCCATCACCACCCGCTACAAGTCCCAGCAGCAGATCGCGGACATGATCGCGGACGCGATGGCGGACTACGAGCAGACAGAGCGCGAGAACGCCGTATATCTGGCGGGTGGGACGCAGTCATGACGGCGCTTGACATTTCCCGCGCAGCGTGGTAACCTATTCTCGTCGGATGCAGGAGGCGCTTGCATCCGTGGATTGAAAAGGTGAGAAGGACAAGTCCTTCAACCGCGGGAAGAGCACCGGTCACCGGTGCTTTTCCTTTTTCACATTTTCACCTATGAAAGGATATTAAACATGACAGACAAACTGTTTTGCACCCTTTTCGCCGCAGCACTCGCCGCCGCCGACCGCGACACCTTTGTATCCGACTGGTCGCTGTCCTCCGTCTGGGGCGATGCACCGGACGCGGACATACCCGCAGACCGCATCGATACGCTGGTGCGGCTTTGGGACGCCGCCCACCTGACGATCCGCGACATCCGGCAGCACACCGGCCTATCCCAGGCGGCCTTTGCCACTCGCTACTGTATCCCCACCCGCACGCTGGAGGACTGGGAGCGCGGCGCACGGAGCTGCCCCGACTACCTCCGCCTCCTGCTGGCGCAGGCCACCGGCCTGTATGTACGGCCATGACAAAAGTGCGTTACCTAAAGCCCGACTGACTCGCCGCAGCCCTCCGCCCCCTTTACAGGGCGGAGGGCTTTTCTGTTCTCACGTCTCCACCGGCGTGGCCATCAGCTCCACCAGCGTCCCGGGCACATCCGCGCCGATCAGCGTCTCCACCCGCAGGTGCATCTCCGCGAACCGGCAGCCCTTGACCTCCAGCGGCGCGTCGCCGTAGCCGGAGGCCTCCGCCGCATCCAGCAGCGCCCGCAGCGTCTTCACCGTCACGATGCCGGTCTCCGCCGCGCAGGGCGTCCGCACGTCCATACTCTGCTTCTTCATAGCCTGTTCCTCCTGTGTTCTTCCGGCCTCCGCCGGCCTTTTGTTTCCGTTCTCGTCCTGCCGGCACTGGGGCGGCACCCTGGGCCGCAGCAGTCCCACCCGCTGGCGCCACCTGACCAGGCGCTCCACGGGGATGCCCAGCTTTTCCGCGATCTCCGCGTCCGTCATTCCCTCTGCCCACAGGCGGCGGGCCAGTTCCGCGTCGAAGCTGATGGGCCGTCCGCCCTTTTTCGCCGTCTCCGGCGCTGGCGGCGACAGCACCCCCGCCTCAGCCAGCAGCTCTCTGATCTCCTTCCGCGTACACACGTTCAGGTCGGCCAGCACGCCGATCTGCGTCTGCCGGTTTCTGGCCTGCCGGTAGCTGGTCACGATCTCGTCCACTGTCATGGGATACTTCCGCGCCATGGCCCTACTCCTCCGTCATCTCCAGCGCCACCTTGCTGGCCGCTGTGATGCCCAGCCAGTTGGCCGTCATGGTCATGCTCTCCCGCACCAGCTCGGCGGCCAGAGCGCCGTAGCTGTCGGGGTCGTTCTCCCGGATGGCCTTCCACATGTCCTTCTGGACCTTCTTCACGTTTTTCAGCAGGTCGTCGCACTCCTCCACCCGCTTGGCCAGATCTGCCCAGCTCTCCTTATCGCTGGCGTAGCCCCGCCCCCGCTGCTCCGTCATGGCGGCCACAGCCTCCGCCACCGCCGCCTGCAGATCGGCGTACACCTTTTCAGTCCCCATGGCTATACACCTCCAGCACCTCCAGACCGTATAGGATAGCGGCCATATTCTCGATACGGCACCCTCTGGCACCCTCCCAGTCCTGCGCAAACACGGCCGCATCCGCCGTGCTCATCAGCTCCAGCGATTTCCCCAGGAACCACAGCGGCCTTGCATCCACCGGCGCGCCCTCGAAGAAGCTGTCGACCACCTCAATGTCCGCGCCGTAGTGCTCCCGCGCCTTGCCGATCAGGCGCTCCCGCTCGGCCTTGATCTCCTCGTTGGTCTTGCCCCTCATGGGCTGACTGATAAAAACCTTCATGTTTTACTCCTTTCCGAATCACGATCTTTGTACTCCATGACGCTGTGGGGCCTGCCCTCTGCCAGCGTCCGCTCCAGCCATGCGATCATCTCCCGCAGGATGGCGCACCCATGGATGCCGCAGTCATGCTCATGCCCGCACCTTACGCATCCGCAAATAAATCTCTCGTCAGCACGAACGCAGTCGCAATTCGCATCATACAGTCCCATCACTCGACCTCCGGCACGTCCGGCAGCACCACCACGCGCCCGTCCTTGTCGGCCTCGGCCAGCTCGCGCAGGCGGTCAATCGGCAAACCGTTAAATTCCGTGATCTCCGAAATTGCCTTGCCCATCATAGACAGCTTGAGCGCCTCTACGCTTTCCGGCGTCAGCCCCGTGTCCTCGTAGGCGGCGAGTCGGTACATCATCTCTCGGACACCCGCAGAGTCAACCTCGCAGGGGATTTGTCCAGTAGAGTAGGGATTTTTTGTTCCGACATAGACAACGACGCCATCAATCCTTCTCGTCAGTCGTTCCATCACATTTCCTCCACATAGCACCAGCTCAGCGGCGGTCGCTTGAACCGCAGGCTTTTGTTGCCGCAGGTGCCCTTGTTTTCCCTATACATAGCGCAGCTTTCGCAGTAAAGGTCGTTGGGGCATACGCGCCGGAACTCGATCAGTTCCTTCGGCGTGTCGTAGATTTTGAGGTCGGAGATATGCAGGCCGTAGCCGGACTTCGACTTCAAATAGGCGTGCATATCGCCGAGGCTAAGGCACGACTGCCGCGCCACATCGTTTGTTGTCGGCTGACCCTCGCCTTTGACATAGTAGCTGCCGCCGGGTGAGCGCGTTTCCAGCTCATAGATGCGGTCGCAGGTAAACTCGCCAACGACTTTGCCACCGCCATAAAACTGCGGCTTCGGATAATCCGTTGCAATAAAGTCCTCGTGCGGGTACTTCGGCATCGTGCAGTAGATGTAGCACTTAAACGGCGTGGCCATCCGCGGCCGCGTCTTCCGGATCTCGATGGTCTTCTCCCCGCTGACGATCTTCTGGCACCACTTGGGCCGGATGCTGATAAGTACCGCCTTGCTCATGGTCAGACCTCCTCTCCCAGCATCTTCTCTGCCGAACTGCTTACCGGTCGAATATGCCCCGCCGCGACATTTTCCGAGAAGATTTTGTACGGTTTGTGAAACACGATCCCGCATCGCACATAGGCCACAGCAAAGTGGAGTTTCTTCATCAGCTCCGGCCTTTCGGGGTCGCTCATGTCCAGCATGACGCCGTCCGGCTTACACGGCAGAATCGCTACGCGCCCATCCTTGTCAAGCTCGGCAAGCTCCTTAACGCGGTCAAGGCCGCCGCACTCACCAATGACCGTACATAAATCTCTCCAGTCCTTTTGTAGGGCAGCTGCATTTTCCGCCGTCAGTCCCGTGTCTCCGTAGATTTTCTCCGTGCCGTCTGGGGCGTCGGTGACGCCGCCCCCTACAACCTGTCTTTCGGTGGCCGCTGCGTAGGGGCTGGCGTCCTCGACAGCCCACTTCTGCCTCTCCCGCAGCACCGCGATCTCCTCGGCGTACCGGGCGCAGCGTTCCACCAGCTCCTCCAGCCGGTCGGCGGCATCCACGGCAATGCGGTCGCAGTCGCAGCCCGCATAGTCGACACCGTCAACCGTCTCTTCCATGTGATAGAGGCAGGTTCTGCAATCCAGCTGCGGCCCCGGTACCTGTGACGAGCACCGCAGCGCCGCCGCGATCTTCTCAGTCTTCATCCCTGTCCACCTCCTCGATCGCGTCCATCAGGGCCTCCATCACGCAGTCCCATCTCCGCGCCACCAGCACCACATAGGCGCCGCCCATGGTCCACAGCAGCAGCGCTGCGCACGCCAGAATTTCCGTCACGCTCATCAAAAGTTCCTCCTGTCATTTTCATAGTAGTGAGGTGAGCGGCGCTCACCTCTTCCTGTTGCGGTTCCCAAAATTTCCACGCTGCCTTACGGCCGACGCTTGAAATTTTGACCGCGGCCACTCGCTCGGTTCGCTGTATCCGTCGCAGGCGGCGCTCACCTCGCTCCCCACCGTTTTTCCAGATACTTCCGCGTCTCCGGATCGGCGCGGCGCCAGTCCTCCCACATGTCCGGCGTCCAGTGCTGCCGGCTTCCCGCCGTCTCCTGCACCGTGTACCGCTGCTGGGTGCGGGCCGTGTGGGTGATGGCCGCCGCCATCACCAGGTCGTCGTGCTCGCCCACCGCCGCCTGCGGCTTTCCGTGGGCGTCGTAGACAAATACCACCATCTCCCCCAGCGTCCACTGGGACACTACCAGCTCCGGCGACTCCTCCATCACCGTGTGCAGCTGTGCCAGCGCCTGGGGCCGCGTCTTGCCGCTGGTCTCCCAGCCGTAGGCCTTCACCATGGTGTTGGCGTAGGTGTCGAACCGCTCCCGCTGGTACAGGCTTGGGTACTCCCACTCCTCCAGCTTCCGCTCCGGATAGGTGGAGAAGTTCACCTCGACGGCGGCCAGCGCGTCGTTGTAGTACCGCCCCAGACAGTAGATCTGCCGCGCGTACAGGATCTCCGACTGCCGCTGCTGCAGCTCCGCCACCTGCCGGCCCGTCCGGTTGTCGATAACGAAGGCGGTGAAGCAGTCGCTTCCCTCCCCCGCCGTGTCGCCGCCCAGCACGTAGGGCACGCCCTCCTCCGGCTCCTGCCAGATGCGGACGCCACCCTTCTCCGCCTCGGTGAATTGCCAGCCCTCCGGCTTCGCGCCGGTCTCCGCCGGCGTGCCGTAGGCGAACCACCCCACCCGCAGCGGCTTCGGCGCGTGCATCCGCCGGACGGCAATCGCCCGGTTGTCGAAGAACGGACGCCCCGACAGCAGGAACGCCTCCTCCGGCGTGTTTGGGTACTCCTGCCGGAACTTGTCCTCGCTGCCGCCGCAGTTGGCCTTGATGCACCACCGCCGCCACATCAGCTGCTCCGCGTCCAGCCCGAAGTCCTTCTGCAGCTGCTGCTCCTCCTGGGTCCACGCCTCGCGGCCGGTGCAGGCCATCCGGTAGCCCTTTTCCATGTACCACGGCAGGAATACCGGCACCCACTCGTTGTCACCGGCCACCGCCCCGTCCCACAGGGCCTTGAAGTGCTCCACACCGTTGGCCGTGCTCTCAATGACCACCATGGTGGCGGGGTCGTTTGGCACCGTCTGCATGACGCCCAGCAGCAGATCCTCCTTGTTGTTGGGCCAGAAGGCATACTCCGAAATATGTACGTTGGTCAGCGTGTCGGATCGGCCCACGCCCCCCTTGCCCGCCGTCTGGCACCGGATGCTGCTGCGCAGACCGGGGCGGCGGCGCTTTTCGCCGTCGTCCCGGGTGGGGTTCTCGAACACCAGTTCCTTGGCGTTGCTGTTCTTCCGCAGGGGCCGCGCCCACGGGGGCAGGCAGTCGTAGAACAGCTTGTTCATCTTGAACAGGTTCCCCGTGGCCGTGGTGTCGTGGGCCACGATGAGCGTCTTCACGTTGGGCCGCGTCACGGTGTCCTGAAACATCAGGCCCTCCGTCACGGTGGAAATGCCCTCCTGCCGCCCCTTCAATACGATGATGCGGATGGGCTTCCCTGCCGCCGCCTGCTGCCGGATCACGCCGTACAGATGCTGCTGGGCTTCATTGAATACCAGCGGCGAGAGCTTCTGCTCCTTGGTGCGGATGCGCAGCAGGTGCTCACAGTATTCTCTGGGGTTTCTCAGGTTCACGCCGCTCACGCGCTCACCTTCCGCACCTGCTCCGCCAGCGCCCCCATGGCCCGCCGGAGCTTCTCCTGCTCCCCGTCCGGCAGCGCCGTCAGCAGCTCCGCCAGCTTGTTCACGTTGGCCACCGTCTGATCGAACACCACCTTGAAGCGGGTCAGGCCCTCATTGGCGGCCATGGCGGCCCGCTTGGCCGCCGCTTCCGCCTCGGCCTTGTAGCTCTTGGCGGCGTCCATGGCGGAGGTGCGCTCCCGCTCGGCGTCCTCTGCACGGGCCTCCGCCGCCTTCCTGCCATCCAATGCCTTCTCCAGCGCCTTCTTGGCCTTGTCCAGATCGGCGGTCAGCTTCTTCTCCCTGTCCGCCGCGGCCTCCTCCGCCTCGGCGCGGGCGGCGGCGATCTGCTCCTCGCTGGCGTCCACCTTCTGCACTGCCACGTCTACCGGACGGCTGCGCAGCTTCTCCAGCTCCAAGCGCACGCGGGCCAGCTCCTCCTGTGCCGCCAGCGCGGTGTCCTTGGCCGCCTGCACATCGGAGGCGGCCTGCTCCGCCGCCTCCCGGGCCTTCGCCGCATCCTCCTCTGCCTGGGCGGCGGTCTCCCTCTGCTTGTCCAGCTCCCGCTGTGCCGAGTCCGCCTTCAGCTCCGCGATCTTCCGCTGCCGGACGGCCTCCTCCAGCTCCTTGGCCGTCATGTCGGCGGCGTGATTTTCCGCCGCGAACTCCTCGCGCTCAGATTCCGGCAAAGCCAGTAATACCAAGGCTTTGCGAACTCCCAAATCCGCAACGGTTGCGGATTTTCCATACTCTTTCCACAGGCGCATATACTGCTGTGCGCTGCGTTCGGAGAACTCCACCTTTTCCTCCAGCCACGGCAGCCATTCCCCGTGGGAGAGCTGCATTTTTGCCTCCGCCAGCCGCTTTCCGATCTCCAGAATGGCCATGCCCGCCTGCTGCTTGTAGAAGTTGATCTCCTCCGTGATGATGTCGATGTCCCGCACCGGCTCCGCCGACTCCTTCCCGTCGAACATCTCGCTCAGCGCTTCGCCCTCGGAATACCCCTCCGGTGCCACGTTCACCATGTCGTACATACTCATGCCACATTCCTCCTGTTGTTTGTCTTCTGTTTGTGTTTCCTGCCGCCCACCACGTCCCGCAGCCATGCAGTTACGAAGTCGTATACGGCCTGATTCCCCTCATAGCTGGCGTTGTACAGCGCCCGGCACTGCACCACCCGCCGGTTCTTCAGCTCCAGCGTGTAATAGGGCTCGTCCGGCTCGTCCAGCCGCCGGACAAAGAATATGGCCGTTTCTCCGTCCGCCATGCGGTCAGCGTATCCGCCCACGCAGTGGTGCAGGGCGGCCCCCTCCGCGATGAGCTCGTCCGCGTCCGCCGCCGGACGGATCAGAAGGCCATCGGCCCCATACCGCCACGCGGCCAGCTTCTCCGCCCGCCTGTGGAACTCGGCCCGCTTTGCCTCGTTGGCCTTGTGCTTCACCTGCGCGATGGTGCGCCGGTGTGCCGCGTTCAGATCCTTCGGCAGCAGTACTGCCCTGTCGTTCAGGTCCAGCCCCAGCGTCACGCAGTCCAGCAGATAGTCGCGGAATATTTCCTCCGTGTTGTCGCGGAAGCTCCTGCTGTAATATGCCGCACCCTTTTTCGCGGCCTCGCGGCGCTCCTGCTCCTCGCGGTCGAACCGCTCCTTCTCCATCGCCCGCTGCCTTTCCAGCCACGCGGCGATACGCCCCACCGGTGCGAAGCCCAGCGCGGGGCCCACCATGTTCAGATCCATGCCGCTGTCCAGAAATGCCTTGATCTCCGTCTCGCGGAACCAGCCGTCCGCCACCCGCGCCCACAGACTCCGCACGGTTTTCATGCGTTCCATGGTCCAGTCCTCCGGCGCCAAGAGCTTCAAAAGACGCTGGGGAAACCGCAGCGCCCCGCTGATGCTGTCCGCCTGCCACTTCACGGCATTCCGCAGCGCCGCCGCGCAGTGCTCACGCTCCTCCACCAGCGGCACATACCCCGCCTTGTAGAATTTCTCCACCGCCGGATATCGCGGCCAATCCACCGCCATTCGTAAGATGTGGGTCCGGCATTTCCGCCGCTCCCATTCGCCTGTGAAATCCGGCAGCGGGCAGTAGGCCAGCGGCGTCCCCGCCACCAGCTGCTGCCAGTCCTCCGGCAGATAGAAGTAGTAGCCGCCGTCGTAAGCCTCCGTGACGCTTCTGGTCCGCGTCCAGTCCTCCAGTGGGAACCGCTCCGTCCGCATCATGCTCACCTTGCATTTTTCCTCGTGCTGCCACTTGGCCACATGGCTGTCCCGCAGCATCCACCGGGCCGTCTCCTTCAGCCAGCGGGGAATATCCTCCCACTGGGCCGTGGGGTCCCGCTCCAGCCGCCATTCCCGCAGGAACAGCACGCCGTCCTCAAGCCCCCGCTGGAGCGTCACCACATTGTCCACGATGTCTGCGGCGTACAGGGCGCCGCCCTCCAGTACATTGCGCACCTTCATCCCGCAGGCGGGGCAATAGCTGACCTTTCCCTGCGCGAACCGGTCTGATGCATCCGGCGCCCGCACCTTCTGCCGGCAGCAGAAGCAGGTGCCGCGCCAGCCGCCCTTTTTGTAGAGGAGCACATGGTCCTCCTCCAGCACCACCCGCCGGATATAGTCCACCAGCCCCTCCGGCAGCGTGGACGGGCACAGCGCCACGTCCTCGTCCATGATCTCGCCGCGCCGTTTCTTTTCGGCCAGCGTCTCTGCCGCGATGGCCTCCTCCACATAGCGCGCCAGCTCCGGCATCCGGTGGTTTTTTGTCTCATCTCTTGCACCCAGCCAACGGGCCAGCGCCGCCTCGTCCGCCTCGCTGATCTCCGGATAGCAGTAGTCCGGCCGCGTTCCCGCTGCCGCGTATAACGCCTCCGACAGGCTCCCCCGCCGGAATGCTCTGTCACCGCGCACCAGCACCGCCGCCGAGGGCTGCTTCCTGGAACACACCAGCCGAATATCCTTCCGGTGGATACTGGTCCAGCGCATCGCATTTCGCCGTGCCTCATTCATGGTGAACGTCACCACCAGCAGGCGTTCCCCGTCTGCCACCGGCTGCCGCACCGTCACGCGGAAGTGGATGTTCTCGGCCCCCGTGTACGGCTCCGGCCACGGCAGCTCCCGTACCTTCTTCGGTATCCGCATTTCTCCCGCCTCCTTACAGGAAGTCCGCCAGATCCACCGATACCGCCGGTGCTCCGATCGGTGCCGCCTCTGCGGCGGTCTCCACAGGTGCGGACACAGCGCCGATGCTGCGCATGGCCCGTGCCTGCGCCAGCTCATCCGCTGCAAAGCCGAAATACTTGTCAACCTCGCCGAATACAGCGTCCGGTGTCAGAACGGCACAGCCGTTCACCGCCTTTTTCTTTGCCGCATCCTGCACGGCCTTCATGGCGCCCTCCAGCGTCTTCTTCTCCGCCGCTGCCAGCTTCTTGCAGGCCGCGTCCAGCCCGCAGCGGTCTATGATGTAATGGCCGATGATCTCCACATAGAGGTCATCCGGCCTTTTCTGCATCTCCTGATTGATCTTTTCCACAGCTCCCATGGTCTGTTCCTCCTTTCGTCGGAGCAAGCGCCGCATCCCTCGCTTCCCCGCAGGCGGGAAAGCTCCCTCGCTTTGCTGCTCCTCCTCTTCCATCGAAACCCGCTTCGCTGGGCTTTCGATGGAGCCTTTTATTTTTGTGTATGACAGGGCGGACGACTCTGTCCGCCCTCCGGCGGCCACCGGCTATCTATATCTCGGTGTGCATCCGCCGGAAATAGTTCCTCCGCGCCGCCTGTGCGCGGCGCTCCTCGATCTCTGCCTGACTGCGGCAGTGGTCGCACACCACGCCGCTGCCG
>ERZ1034855.376-NODE-376-length-18799-cov-5.777849_pt1 | contig 18799 bp, 17 predicted proteins | sample MGYA00520699_ERZ1034855 | MGnify/ENA primary metagenome ERZ1034855 (study PRJEB33766, sample SAMN09781730) | gut metagenome | biome: gut microbiome | host: Homo sapiens | place: Madagascar | study: EMG produced TPA metagenomics assembly of the PRJNA485056 data set...
GCAACGCTATCGCTACCACGCTTCCGTCTGACGCTTCTGTCAACGTCGAGTTCACAGCGGCCGACTTCAACCTGTGGGCGAAGGCCGCGCAGATGGGCGCAATGCTCCGCCACAACGCGCCAGTTATGGTTTGCCAGACCGTTACCGCTGATGGCACATCGCTTTCCATCGACATCACCGAGGGTACGCCTGTCGCGCAGAAGGGCTTCTCCAAGATCTTCTGCTATGTACAAGAAGTCGGTGCTGCTTCTCCGATTGCGACCGGCGGCGTGTCGTATGACCTGAATCCCACCACCGGTGCAGTCACCGGCTTTACCGCGACGTCCGGCAAGACCTACAAGGTCTTCTACTTCGTCAACAAGGCCACTGCACAGATCGCAACCATCACCACGGCGATGGACCCGAAGGTCGTTCACTTCATCGCGACGGTTGCCGTCTTCTCCACTGCTTCTGGCTCCGCACAGAACGAGGGCACTCGCGTCGGTACGCTGTACATCATCATCCCATCTCTGAAGTTTGGTGCGAACGGCGGTGTTACCGGCGACCAGACCAGCAACGACACCACATCTCTGTCCGGTCAGGCAATCGCGTATGACCCGGATGTCATCACTGACGGCTGCGATGAATGCACCGGCGCAGGCAGCGACCTTGCGTACTACATCTACCAGCCGTGCGGCTCTGGTGTTGAGGAAATCGAGGGTGTCGTTGCCAGCATCGGCGGCATTTCTCTCAAGGCGTCCAGCACCTATCAGATGCAGCCGCGCATTGCCATGAAGAACGGCGAGCTCGTCAAGGGCGATGCTGCGACGTTCACCTACACCGCGACCGGCGCTCCGTCTGGTACGACTGTCGGCGAGAAAACCGGCCTGATTACCGCAGGCACGACCGCTGGCGATTTCACCATTGAAGTCAGCTATGCGGCAGGTGAAACCACGTTCAAGGACACCTGCGAAGTTGAAGTTACTTCGACCTAAACACAAAACTCCCGGAGGGTGAAAGCCCTCCGGGAAATGGTCTATCAATCCACGTATGTCCAATGGTAGCCACCGGATTTTTCCTGTCTGCCATTACAGCAATGCGCGATATTCGACGGATGAACGCCGATCTTCTCAGCGGCAAACTTTGGCTGCTCAAATATTTCGCCGGTTTCAACACACATAACTTTTCTGAACGCTTTGATTCCACTTTTTTCAATGTGGGCTTTTCTTCTTGCATCCCAATCACTCTGCGAGTCAGAAGCGTACATCCAATGAAATCCACCTGCGGTTCTCCTTTTCGCTGCGCATGCGGAAGAAATATGTGCATGGGATATGCCGGTCATTTCGGACGCTTCCGCGATGCAGGAATACGTTGTGCCGGTTTCAACCTGAATTACTTTTTCTGAATTTCTCCGTAACGCTGCGGAGGTGTTTCGAGATACTTTTTCCCGGTGCTCTGCATTTTCCCAGTTTTTCTTTGACGAAGCAGACAACTTCTTCTTGTACTCATCGGTGGACATAGCCGCTTTCCTGGATTCAAGTATCTTTTCACGGAACAGAGGATCTTCCCATCTGCGCTTCGATGCTATAGAAATACGAGCCTTCGTTTCCGGACGAGCCATTGCAGCTTTTGATGATTCGCTTATTTTCAATCGAGTCTCTGGATTATTCGAACCGTCCTGCATCTTTTTCAATGCTAAGTCGCGGAACTCTTTATCGCTCCATTTATTCTGCATTGCACGTTTAAGGTTTTCCTTGTACTCGCTTGTGGACATTGCAGACCGCATAGCAGATATGCGGTTTTCCCTGATGGAACTGTCTTTCCACGATTCTGCGGTTGCGGCTCGGTGCTTTTCTTTCTGAGCATCCGACATTCGAAAACCATGGAGTCCTCCGCCACCAACGGTTCTGTTGTAACCGTTTTTGTAAGAATCCTTCTCGGAAATCCAGCGCATTTCTTTTTCGTCAAGGTCTGCGATTTCGCATTCTTCAAGAACAATCCACTCGAAAGAATCCGCACCATATTTATTCCATGCTCTTTGCAACTGAACAGAGTTGCTTGCATTTCGAGAAAGCAGGCTTCTGTGGGCATTCCAGCGTTTTCGTATGTTAGATGCCTGCCCTACATACCACTTGCCGTTGACAAGATTGTGAATCCCGTAAATTCCACTCTGCATGGTTTATTCCTCATTTTCAGAAGAACCGGCGTTTCCAATGCTCAGAAGGGAACGAATTGCATCGTCAAGGTCTTGAAATTTTGCGCGAAGATCGTCGCTCATCTGGATTGATTCCTGAACGATTTTATCATCTGGTTCTTCCGCCAGCGAGGACGCGGCAATTTGGTTTCCAATTCTCTGCGCATGATTAAAGCCAAGATTATTTGATGTATGAAAAGCCATTGAAAAAGCATCGAATTTATCCATAAAAAACGCACCACCTTTCTTACATATATTATACACCAAAACAGAAAGAAAATCTATATAAAACGGACACTTTTTTGCGAGGAATGAATGAAAATGGGAGACATTTCTGATGCAATTTTGAGACTGAAAAACATAGATGCCGCGATTACAAACGCACTTGAAACGGAAGTCGCAGAGGAAGCAAAACTGGCTGTCAAAGACGCGGCTGAACGCAACGTGTACGCGGCATACACGCCTGAGTTTTACAGCAGGCGAAAAGAAAATGGCGGCCTTACAGATCCGGACAACATCATCTGCCATGTGTCGGGGGACACATTGACAGTAGACAACGTTACAGGACTTCAAAATCTTTGGGGCGGCGGTAATACGAGCGTACTTACCCCAATCGTAGAAGAAGGGGACGCGGCATACCACATGGGGAAAGCGGGACCGCGCCCGTTTATGGACTTTGCAAAGGAACTTTTGCTTGCAGGACGCGCGGAAGCTGCACTCCGGCGTGGACTGGAACGGCAAGGTATCAGCACAGAAGGACTTACATTCATTTTTGAGTAGGAGTTGAGGTTATGGCAGAAATTATCACGTTGACCGTAAAACAGGTCGGAGTAAGTGAAGCAGAAAAGTCTTTGAACAATATGCTCACAACCATAAAGGCAATCAACTCCACGCCGATCAATGTGTCCGTTATTAGTTCTGGTGCGAGAGCGGCTGAACAATACAAAGAAACCGTAACAGCCACGCAAACGGAAGTTAAAAAACTGTCTCAGTCGTTCAAAGATACCGAAAAGAGCGGAGATTCACTTCTTAAAAACGTTATCAAGAATGCGCAGTGGTACTACATCAGCGGAGCTGTCAGCACGGCAACACGTTCTTTTAAGGACGCTATTGCGGCAATGAAGGAAGCTGATGCAGAAATGGTCAGCATTCAGAAAGTCACCGGATATACGAAAGAGCAGATGGACAGGCTTTCTGATAGCGCGTATGCCCTCGCATCTGCTTATGGCCGCACCGCACAGGAAATCCTTTCTGCCGAAACCACATTCGCAAGAGCCGGCTATACAGATCAGATTGAAGATCTTGCGGAGCTGGCAGTTTTGACGCAGAACGTAGGCGATGTGAACGCGGATACTGCTTCAAAGTTCCTGATTGCAGCAGATGCTGCATGGAAATTAGGCGGCAACGAAAAGGAACTGACAAAGATTATCGATGGCATGAACAATGTCACCAATAAAAATGCTGTCGATATGAAAGCTCTGACGGAGGGCCTTACGGTATCCGCTTCTGCATTTGCAGAAGCCGGAGAATCCGCGCAGACATATACCGCGATGGTTGGCGCAGGCGTCGCAGCAACGCAGCGGTCTGGCAACGAAGTCGCACGAGCGATGAGAACCATCATTATGAACGTCCGTCAGATTCGAGGCGAGACGGAGGACGGAGAACTCATTGACGGCGAAAGCATTGCAAACGCGGCAAAGGCGCTGAAAGAATACGCCGATATTTCTACACTGCAAAACGGGGAACTCCGAAAGACCTACGATGTCCTTGATGAACTTGCCGGAAAGTGGGAAAGCCTCGGAAGCGTTGCAAAGAGCGCTATTACGGAGGCTCTGGCAGGCAAATACCGCGCGAACATTCTTTCCGCACTTCTCAATGACTGGGATTCTGTATCGAAGATGATGCAGGACTACGCAGATGGCATCGGTTCGGCGCTCGAAGAAAATGAGTTCTATCTGCAAAGCTGGGATGCGAAAACAAAACAGCTTCAATCTACATGGACTGAATTTGTTGCAAAGACTGTTGACGAAGACTGGATCAAAGACCTCATTAGCAGCGTGACATGGCTCATCGAAGGCTTAGGAAGCCTCGGGAATGCGCTTCTTATCCTCGGTGGAATCATTGCAACATTCAAAATGCCGAGCATCTTGTCGTTTTTATCGAGTGCTGTAGCTGGAATCGGCAGATTGATTGCAATGATAAAGCTTGCTACTACAAACTTCACTGCATTCAGCCTTGTTGCGAATACAACCCAGCTTGCGATTGGCGCAATTACGGCAGCTATAACGGTAGGAATTGTAGCATACAACAAAATCAAGCAGGCGCAGGAGGAAGCGCGGCAGGCAGCTATCGACGCAGGCGAAGCCTCAACGACAGAAGCAAAAGAAATCGTATCTTTATATCAGAATTATGAAGACCTCCGAAAAGCGGTTGAAGATGGAACGGGTTCAAAGACCGAGTTCATCGATGCCTCTGACAGACTGATTGACAAGCTCGGAATCGAAAAGAGCAGCGTATATGATCTCAAAAAAGAACTTGGAGGGTTAAGCGGCGCGTACAAGGAAGCTACGGCGGCAAAAATCGAGAGCGCGCTGTATGACGCGAAATCCGCAACAGCTGCAGCCGAAAAAGGTCTTAGAACTGCAGCCGAAAAAGCATGGGGTTCAATGTTTGCAGATGCTGCGAACTTAAAAGACCCATCCTCTATTCTTGCTGACTACCAAGGCTGGATTGATGAGCGAAATAAGATGATTGACGAGGGGGATACATCATCTATCGCGTACAAGGAAGCCGAAAGAGTAATTTCAGCATATAAGCAAGCCGTTGAAGAATACAACAAAGCTGTTGAAGATCAAACTTACTTGGAAGGTGCGCACAAGGCCGCACTAGACGGAACGCTTGACAGTTACCTGAAATCAGAAGATGCCGTCAATGATTACTCGGATGCGCTAGATAATGCGGCGGAGACTGAAAAGACGACAGTCGAAACGCTCCAAGAGTACGCAAAGACGCTGAAACAGCAGGAAAGTGACCTTACAACCGCATCGCAGGCGCTTGCTGAGTACCAACAAAACGGCCGAATCTCTGCATCTACAATGAAGTCGCTGATTTCCATGAGCGATCAATATGTAAATGCGCTGACAGACGAAAACGGCAAACTCGATGTTTCAGAGAAAAAGCTGCGTGACCTCGTAGACGCAATTTTAGACGATGTTGACGCGACGAATGACCTCATCGGTGTCACGAAGAAGTCCAGTGGAGCAATGGGGAGCTTCGTCACCGGCCTGAAAAATGCAGCGAAGCAGTCCGGTGTGACGGACGATGCTATAGACGGTGTTGTTGCACAGATGATTATCTTCAACAACACTGCGCTGTCTGTATCTGACAAAATAGCGGCGCTTCAAGCACTCGCATTGCAGGCGGGAGTTACGCAATCCGCGATTGCAGGTATTAGCCTGAACAACATCGGCCGGGATGCCGGTATGACTGTCGAGGATGCTCAGAAAAAATACGGTATGTCTGCGGCAGAAGCGCAGCGATACGTCAAGAGTCAGGCGGAAAAAGCCAAAAACAACGATCAGGCACTGATTGACTATTGGAATTCTCTCGCCTCGAAAATCCCGGAAACAAAGACTTCTTCCGGTGGTGGCGGAGGCAGCTCTTCCGATGCAAACCTTGAAGCGCATAAGCAAAAGGTTGAGCTTCTGAAATCCGAGCTGACTTTACTGGAGAAGCAGAATGCCAGCGAAGACACGCAGAAGGACAAAATGCGGCAGATCCAGCAGGCGCTCCATGCGCAGGCGCAGTATCTGCGGTCCATCGGCGGCAGTCAGTCGGACATCAACGCGCTTTCTGCCGAATGGTGGGAGTGGCAGGAGAAAATAAACGGGACACTCAAGAACACGGACGATCTTCTGAATGAACTGCAAGGCGTTATGTCGGATAAGCTTTCCGATCTTTCGGATCAACGGCAGAACGAACTCGATGCGATTGACGCGCAAATCGATGCGCTCAAGCAGCAGAAGGACACCCGCGACGAGCAGCTTGATCTCGAAGAAAAAATCCTTGCTGTCCAACAGGCGCAGGCCAAGCTTGCAAATGCGCAGAATGAACGTACAGTTCGGCAGTATAATGCCCGCACCGGTCAATGGGAGTGGGTGGCAGACCAGAAGGAAGTTGACAGCGCACAGGAAGCCTTGGACGAGGCCAAGAAAGACCTTGAGGACTTCAAGGCGAACATGGCTTATGAGGCCGCACTGGCCGAACTGGAAGCGCAGAAGAAAACGATCAACGAGCGGTATGACGATCTGGAAACAGCCTACAAAGATTTTTTGAAATCCATCAAGGAGAAGACACGCGGCATTGGCGAGATCTTGCAGGATATCTGGAAAAATGCCACGCCAGAGCTTCGTCAGATCATTCAGGAAAACGCGGAGCTTTTCAGACAGTTTGGCGTTGATGTGTCACAGTTATCCGATGCCGTGAATGACACGGCAAAGAAACTGTATGGTATCTCCCAAAATGGCGATAAGTACGAAATCGGCAGCGATAAGGGATTGGACTTCATCAACAATAAACCGGCGGGTTCCCAAATGGTCGGCGGTGACGGTTCCACGTGGACGAAGAACGCGGACGGAACAGTCACAATCGTTGATAAGGACGGCATTACCTACACGGTATACCCAAACGGCGGTTCTGGTGGAACAGAAGATTCTACCGGTGGCTCGGCTTCTGGCCCAAAATACAGTGGCACTGTCTTTGCGAAGCGATTGGATGGAAAGGGCGATGACTACAAGATTTCCAGCGCGAACGGCCTGAATTTCCTGAACAATGCACTCGCCGGTGAGAAACTGGACGGTGGCGATGGTTCCCATTGGGTGAAGAATGAGGACGGAACAACATCCATCACAGACAAGTATGGCATCGCATACAAGGTCTACGACCAAGGCGGTATCCTGCACGGCATGGGCGGCATCAAGGCTACGATGCAGGATGAAGGGGTCACGCCGCCTGACGTAACGGCGCTGCTCAGAAAGAGGCTGCTGACACCCGTAGAGGATAAGACCTTCAGCCAAAACATGGACAGCATCAGATGGATGATGTCTGGCAATGGCGTTGGCGCAAACGCCGTTCACAACGCTTCGTATGATAATCACAGCATTGGCACACAGAATAATGGAAATGTCTACAAATTTAACGGCATTACAATCAACGAACCGCAGGCAAGCGGCATGACGTTGAAGCAATTTGCAGACATCGCACACAATCTTGGAAACTTCTCCTAACACGAACAAACGGAGGAATCAAAATGTTATATCAGCCAACAAATATCTATCCAAACATGACAGGCACTCTCGGGAATGGCGTAATTGATGCAAACAATAGTCTTCCCGTGAGCTGGCAGGTAAACGGCAATTCTCCAATGACCGCATATCAAATCACAATTTATGCGAATAATACTACGTCTACGCAACTGTTTTCTACGGGAAAACTGACGAACGGATGTCCGTTTTATGGAGTCAACTATGCTGGCGAGCCCCAATTCTTCTCTCATACAATAACACCAGAGCAGCTCTCCACAGCGCAAATTGTGAACGGGCGTGACTACAAGATTGTCATCCAACAGTGGTGGAATGACACAGACTCTGTTACACAGTCCAGCGCAAGCGTATTCCAGACAAGAACCACTCCGTCCATCCAAATCGGCGCAATCCCGACACCGTTGGCAACAAGATCGTTCACGTTTAGTGCATCTTATTACCAAAAGGAAAACGAACCGCTGAATTGGGCAAGATGGGAAATTTCCTCGTTGGAGAATGGAGAACACTCTATCATAAAAGATACGGGGAAGATCTACGGAGTGTCGGAGTTGCTTCTTCCGTATGACGGTTTCCTGACAGGCCGTGCTTACGCAGTGAGGTTATCCGTCCAGACGGAGAGCGGAGTCGACGTTACGACTGGATGGAAAGACTTTAACGTCAATTATACAGTAACCCCTATAACCGGTGAGCTTTCTGTGTGTCAAGCAAACAAGGCGCACGGAATTGCAATCACTGCGCCGCAGATAAACAATATTCCAGCGACTAACACGGAAGGGGTTTATGTAAATGGAAGCAATATGGTGATTCCGCAAAATGTTTCGTCAGAGCCGACGTGGAAAATCAAAAATGGCGAACAGCTATCCATAAAACCGCCGTTTGATTTGCTTTGGGACGGCGATGGATACTCCACTGGTGACGTCTTAACCATTAGCGGAACGGCAAACTCATACGGATTCCAACCGAGTGAAGCATTCACGGGGGGGAGTATAGGCGCTTATGGACATGGGTATTGGTGCTGCTATGGCGGCGGGAAGTACGTTGCAATCTTCTACGATGGAACAGTCAAATATAGCACGGACTTCGTGACCTGGAATTCCTCAAAAATTCAGCTTGCCGATAGTACCGGATGGTCTGGAGTCGCTTACGGAAACAACATGTATGTGGCGATTTCCTACACTACAAAGTGTGTGGCGTATTCAACTGATGCGGTTTCGTGGACCGTTACGACAAATGTGCCAAGTCAATTCATGTCCTTGATTTTTGCTGATGGTAAATTTGTTGCAGGTGGCCAGGGGCTCATCGCATATTCAACGGATGGAATTTCGTGGACAACTGCAAACGCACCTGTTAGTAGCACAGAAGAAGTTACTGCAATCGCGTATGGAGGCGGAACCTCTTACGCAAGCAAATATATAGCATCGACTACATCTTGCGCGATATACTATTCCACCAACGGAACAGAGTGGGTGAAGGGAAACGAAACATTCCCCGTTTGGGCTCATTTTATTTGCTTTGGTGCTACCACGGTCGGCGGATACAGAGAAGGATTCGTTGCAGTTTTTGGCACAAATGATTTTATCGCTGTAAGCGAAAACGGCGTGAACTGGGAGACAAAATACATACAAGCACCCGGAAATCTTTATAGCGTACATGCCTCGTGGAATCAGAATGACGGCCTCAAAATAGTTGCGGCTGGCAATGGATGCGTAATCTACAGCTCCGATTTGGGCGAGACATGGACCTTCTTGAACAATGAGCCGTTTGCGGATTTGGTTGTTGATGTGTTTGAAGGAAACGGTGATGCCTTTATTATAGCCGCCAAAGCGGAAGGCGTTTACTCTACAGCACTGGCGTCGAAATTTGCGCAGCCGACGGATATAGTTATCAATTTCTCAAACGATATTTCCATTCAAACCAGGACCTCGGTGCTTCCAAGCGAAATCCAATGGAAGGATTGTGTATATGGTGACGGCATTTATGTCGCTGTTGCATCCTATTCGGAAACGGCTCAGACGACGGCGTTCGCCGCTACATCCGAAACTCTGACAGAGTGGACTTCAAGTCCGCTTCCGAAAGGATACTGGAAAAGCATAAGTTATGGGAATGGACAGTTTATTGCTGTCGGGACGAGCGTTGAAGATTCAAAGCCTATAGCAGCATATTCTTTCGATAAAGGTACATCGTGGACGGTTTTCTCTATCGTATGCGAAAGCCCAAATTGCATAAGGTTCATGAACGGAAACTTTTATGTAGCAGGAATTGGAATTTACAGATCTCCAAATTGGGGCGAGTGGGAGAAATGTACACTTGGCCAGTACCAAAACTATCCGCTTTTCTCTCTAGCCTACGGAAATGGAACCTACGTGTGTATAACGACGTATGAGTCCTATTACTCATACGATGGAATATCGTGGTCAAAGAGTCAAACGTATACAGATTGGTGGAGATGCGTTGCTTTCGGAAATGGGCGGTTCATTGCGGCTGGAGTTGGAGGCGCAGTTTCATACAGCAGGGATGGAGTTATTTGGGAGAGCATATCCGGGGTACATCCCGAAGAAGTTAGCTGGAACGGTCTTTGCTATGGTGCCAACCGGTTTGTTGCCATTGACAGATACCAAGTTTACACGTCGATTGATGGGACTGATTGGAGTTTTATTCAGTCGATTCCTGTCAACGGAGCATGCTGTTTTGGGAACGGGGTATTTGCGTTTCTTGGCGATGGTACAACGCTTTCAGAAACGAATCCAATTATCGCGGATGTTTCGGCTCGTTTAAACGGAGGGGTAATCGGGAAAACCGGAATTTATGCACCAAAGAAAATTCGGATGTCCACCAATGGAACATTCAGGGACTTCAGCGTTCTTACGTCAACAGACGGGATATCTATGGCGGAAGTATTGCCTCTCTTCAAAATGCCACAATTCTCTGAAATTACGTCCATCAAGGCAGGAGGCACACAGTCAACGAATTATATTTTCCTAAGTGATGGATATCTCACCATTGAGCAGTTGAAGGCGTTCCAAAATAATTGGAGTTACCACCCATCTGATCTCCCAAGACAATTTTACGCAGACTTCACATCTGATTTCAATGGCGATACTTACGGGGAAACTGTGTTTTCTGCGCTGCACATTTATCGGTCAGCATTTGGAAGCAACATAATCCAAAAAGTCGCAGAATTACGCGCATGGAACGGGAAAAAAATCGTCGATATACGTGCGTCAAACGGCATACCATACACTTATTATGCGTTTGGCGTGTCAGACGAAGAGACCACGGATGCAATCATAAGCAGGCAGATAACTGCGTGCATTTGGGATTGGGCGGTGATTTCCTGCAAAGCAGACAGCGACGGAGTTTTCCACGCACAGAAGATATTCGCCTTCGGGAAAAATTTCTCCAGCGGAGACATCAGCAACAATAATGCACCGCAGATCCTCCAAAATTTCACAAGATACCCGACGATTCAGCCATCGCCCTTCAACTACAAGAGTGGTACACTGACGAGTTTGATCGGAACAATCTCAAACGGTTCGTATTCGGATACGCTTGCCGGAAGGGATGACGTTTTTGAATTGTCCACGACGCGCAATACATTGTTCCTGAAAAGCCGGAAGGGCGACTTCATAAAAATCAGGATCAGCGGCGCGATAGAATGCACCACCATGGACAATTCTCCGACGCAGGCTCAGAACATCAAATTACCATGGGTGGAAATTGGTGATGTGTCGGATGCGCAAGTTATATGCACTGAGGACGATGAAGCATGGCCTTATTGAGAAAGGTGGGAGAATAGGTGGCAACAACTCCTTTGGCTATAAGCACGCATGCTTGGAAGACTAACGACTATATCGCGCAGCTTCGGACTCCGTTTACAAAACTGTGCCGGCTTCGCTTCCTGCAACCTGACGGAAGCACAGCATTTGCGGTTGACAACAATCCACTGAATAAGCACAGCGGAACTTTTATCCAAGAAGGAAACATTACATGCAATCTGCAAAACGGGCAGCGGAGAACAGCGAGTGTAACGCTTTCTAACATCGACTCGGAATATGACTACAACATCAATAACGTATGGTTTGGACAGCAAATCGCGATTGACGAAGGGCTGGTTCTCTCTGACGGTTCAGAGTATTACATCCAGCAAGGCGTGTTTTATATCGCCAATCCACAGGAGACGTTAAATCCAATTCTGCGTACCATGACATACCCGCTTGTTGATAAGTGGTCATACCTCGATGGAAGCCTGTTTGGCAGACTCGAATCTACCTATGAGGTTCCGGCTGGCACAAACATATTTGCGCCGATATCAGCAATCTTGCAGCTCGACAGGGGAAATGGGAAACTGGTAGATTACGTGAAACCAGTATTCACAAACTACTACAATGGGATGTCGCAGACACTCCCCGACGGTACATCTGCTTTACTGACGGCGGCTCCGTATACGCTGCGGGTCGACAGCGATGACGGAACATATGCTGATGTCGTTCTAGGAATGGCTGAAATGCTGAATGCTTGGGTTGGATATGACCAGACGGGCGCGCTCCGTGTAGACCCATCTCAGGACGATATTGTCGACGCGAACAAACCTGTACTGTGGCAATTCTCAACAGACGAAGCACAGTTAGTCGGCGCAACGTACACCATAAAAAACACCGAAGTGTATAACGACTACATTGTCCTTGGAGAGCAAACAGACGACAATCCGCAGGCGGCAGGAAGGGCGCAGAATCTTGACCCCAGCAGCGACACAAACGTTAATATCATAGGCAGAAAGACGTACAGAGAAACCGCTTCCGGGTATTACACAACAACGCAGTGCCGTGACTTGGCAGAGTGGAAACTGAAACGTGCGACAGTTTTACAAAAGGCAGTATCAATTTCTTGCATACAGATGATGCACATCTCGGAGAATAACCTTGTTGAAATCGTCCGGACAGACAAACCCGGTTCTCCGGTCGAACGACATCTGATTCAAGGCTACACTAGGCCGCTTGCAACTAACGGAGCAATGACGATCAATGCCGTGTCCGTGGCGGATTTCCCAGTTGCTACGATTACGAGCTGGCCGGAATGAGAAAGGGGGTGCATATAGATGGCGGAGAAAAAAGCTTCTCAGTATGTCCTCAAACTCAAAACGGGAGAAACATTTCATGTGATTGGGGAGACCGCGCGGTATTGGCTGTGCAAGGGAACTCAATTCAAGAAGACAAGCCGACAGATTGAGAGCGTCAAGCGGCGCACGGCAAGAAAGGACACAGATGATGATTAACAGATGGTTGATTCGCAGAATGCTCGATGCCAACAGCAGCGAAACAAAAACGTGCAAATCCTCCATTGAGTCCACATACGGAATCAGCGCCTGCATCCACTTCTTCTGTGGTAAATGGATTCCGCCTCCCGCTGCGAAATAAAACCAAATAATGTCCTGCGCCGAAAGAGCGGTGTAGAAGAGCCGAAGAGGGCTGTGATCGAAGCGAAAGAGGGCTACGTTCACTGCTCTCTTTCTCTTTGCCTATACAGACAAAACGATTGGAGAAAAAAATGGATATTTTCAAAGACATCGTGACCGTCTTCGGCGGTATTACTACGATTGGCGCTGTACTGGTGATTCTTGTCCGGCCAATCCGAGAGTGGGCCATGGGAGATAGCGCAATCAAAGCTGGGATGAAGTGTCAGCTTCGTTCGGACATGCTGCACACTTATTATAAGAACAAGGATGCACAGAAAATCCGGCAGTATGAAGCTGAAAACTTCGAGTATTCCTACAAAGCGTACAAAGCGCTCAAAGGAAATTCCTTCATCGACAAGATCAAGAAGGAAGTGGACGAATGGGAAGTGGTGTCGTGAAGAATATGGAATGGAGCAAGAAAATCCTCATCTTCTCGTACCTTGTGCTTGCGGTATTTGTAATTATCTTTCTCACGGTAGAGGATAAGGCATCTGCCGCGACCGCTCTTTGCGCATGGATTGTGGAATGCGGTGCAGCTACCGGATTCTATTTTTGGAAGGCGAAGAACGAAAACCGGAGCAAATACGCATTGGAATTCGTTCGGGAGCTTGCTGACAAGTATGGCCTCGACGCAACAGCACGAATTATTGAGTCAGTCCTGAAAGACTGAGAAAGGAAATTATCATGGACTATACAAAAATCATCACAACGTTCATCGCATTCGTTTCTGCACTGCTTTCTGCGTTCCTCATCCCGTATCTGAAAGAAAAGATCGGTTCGGACAAGCTGAAGAAGTGGCAGCAGATCGTCGAGATTGCTGTCCGTGCGGCAGAACAGCTCTACAACTCCGACCAAGGTCAGGAAAAGAAAGCATATGTCCTTCAGTACCTCGCAGCCAAGGGCATCAAATTCGATGACGCGACGGTCGATAAAATGATTGAAGCAGCGGTGCTTACACTCCACCATGAGCTTTACGGTACGTCCACTGACCAGCAGAAGGACGGTGAAGCGGCATGACAATTCAGAATGCAAAGAAGCGCCTGATTGAGACTGCCGAGGCTGAGGACGGTTATCTGGAAAAAGCAACAAATGCACAGCTCGACAGCAAAACCGCAAACGCCGGCCGAAACAACTACACAAAGTACGCACGTGACCATGCAAAATGGGGGACTTACCAGTCCCCCAAGCAGGGTCTTCCGTGGTGCGATATGTTTGTGGACTGGTGCTTTATCACGGCATTTGGATTTGACCTTGGCATGAAACTGACGTGCCAGCCTAAAGGTGGATATGGCGCGGGTTGTACGGAGTCGTACAACTATTACAAGGATGCCGGGCAGGCGGTCTCCGTTGCAGACGTCCAAGAATGCGACCAGATTTTCTTCGGAAAGCCCGGAAACATGACCCATACCGGCATCGTGTACAAGGTGGACAGCGCGAAGATCTATACCATCGAAGGAAATACAGGCGCTGGCAGCAACACAGTCATTGCAAACGGCGGCGGTGTCTTTAAGAAATGGTATTTCCGGAATTCGACGGCCATTGGTGGAATTGGACGGCCAAAGTGGAGCATGGTTTCAAACGCTTCTGAAAAACCAACTTCTCCGTCAGTTTCAGACCCCACGTCCGTGAAGTACACAGAATTTCAAGGCGGACTGTTCGCCGAGATTCCGTTTTCCTGCATTGACCGAATTGAGCATGTCAAAATGGACGATGCACGCGGTGAGACCACAGGAAGCGTAGCAATCCGCGCACAGTGGAATGGGCGATATCCTGAAATCGTCATTAACGCAGAGCTCTTCAACTACGGCAAGTATACGCCCGCTTCTGGCGTAAAGCACAAGGGCACAATGGAATATCAGGGATGGCAACCGTTCATTGGCTTCAAGAATTACAAAACACCCGTTCAGGAGTCGCGTGGAGCCGTCACATCGTCCGATGCCGTTGGGGGGTACCCTGCTATGGTTCAGAACGGTACAAAGGATTTCAGCGTCCCAAGAGGGCTGGAAGGCAATAGGTATCGGACGGCAATGGGACTGCGGGGAAAGACTCTTGGCATTATTGTCACGGAAAAGCCCGTGCCGATGGATGTTGTCGCGAACAAATTCGCCACGGAAAAGTATGAATTTGCGATCAACCTTGATGGGGGTGCATCCAGCAGCTACGTTACTCCCTCGAAGGTGTGGGCACGTCCCAACAAACTGCGCGGGTTTGTGGCAATTTGGCTGAAGGGCGGAAACGGAAACTATCTGAGCAAACGGCAGTATGGAACAAACCCAATCCAGTCAAAGCCCGTGAAATCCGAGGGATGGATTGAAACGGATAAATCCGCATCAAAGAGCGTGAAACTGAAGGTCACAGCAAGCGAACTTAACCTTCGTGCCGCTGCTTCGACAAGCAGTGAAATCCGATTTGTCCTGAAGTTTGGTGAAACAGTCACTTGGTACGGATACCAGACAAAAAACTGGTATTACGTGAAAACGGCTTCGGGCAAAGAAGGATATGTAAGCAAGCAGTACGTTAAACGGACGTGATAAAGGAGGAAGCCTGCAATGGACGAAAATCAGGACATGAAACGATTCGCAGACCGGCTTTGGGAATACTTCAGGCCTAAAATTGAAGAGCTTACAAGGTCGAGCATCTGGTATTTTCGCGCGCAGGTCACAAGAGAAGCTGCGAACGGGAAAATAACTGTACAGCGTCCATTCGACGAAGAAATCGCGCTTCCTTATGTATCAAGCATGGCAAATGCTGCTGTTGGAAGCCAGGTTACGGTATTTGTATTTGGTTCCAGCCTGACAAACGCCGTCATTTGCGGTAACGGCTCGTTGAGTATTCTTGGTGGCAGTCCGTCTTCCGGCGGAGGAAGCGGTGACGCAGAGAATGCCGTTCTTTACGTTGCACAAATACTGAGTTCGGAGCAGCAAGCCCAAGCCAGAAGCAATATCGGGGCAATTTCGAGCGATGCACTTTCTGGGAAGCAAGACACAATCGACGTAGCAGGACTTCTGAAGGGAGACGGCAACGGTGTGGTCACTGCTGCCGTACCCGGAACAGACTATCTTCAGACAGCACCTGTCACATCTGTTGACGGGAAGACTGGCGCGGTTGACCTGTCTGATTCCTATGCAACCCCGGAGCAGCTTGCAGAAAAACAGCCAAAAATCATGGTTGATGGTGTGCTGGAAGGTGACGGGAAGGGGAATGTTCAAGCTGCGGTTACGCTGGAAGGAACTCTTGTAGATTACTCAGGCGGCGGCAGCGGTACAACAGACTACGACGAGCTGGAAAACAGACCGCAGATAAACAGCGTTGTGCTTACCGGGAATAAGACTTCCAAAGACCTTAGCTTGTATGGCCATGGGAATCCCCCTCCATATCCTGTAAAAAGCGTCGATGGAAAAACAGGTGCGGTCGTACTCTATGATCTCAAATACACGGCACAGAGTCTTACCAGTTCACAAAAACAACAGGCCAGATCGAACATTGACGTCCCTGCGACTGATGAGGTTCTGCTTCTTGAAGACACTGTGGCGGGGAGCTATATCAACATGTCAAATACAATTTCCGTAGGCTCATTGCTTAAAGTGACGTCTGTGGACGCGAATGGGAATCCGACAGCTCTTGCGGGCGCGATACCGGGAACTGACTACATGCCTGCTGTCCCAGTTACATCATCGGACAATGGGAAGACCCTAAAGGTTGTCAATGGTGTTTGGACAGCATCTACTTAATGCAGCGTGAGGGAATTCTATGAGATTATTAACAATTGGCGGAAAACTTGTTTCGGTTAGCGGAAAAGCAATCGAGATACCTGATACAGCCGGTGGTGTATACCAACTTGTGGTAAGCACAAGCGCAGGTGCCACAGTCACGGCCACAAAAGATACAACGTCCGTTTCCAACACAGCTGACACAGACGGCCAATGTACCTTGACGCTGTATTCCTCAGGAGAATGGAGCGTGACGGCGGCAAAGGACGGGCTGAGCAGTACGCAGACGTTTATGATCGGGACGCAGAGCATGACGCTGCTGCTGGCCGACCCGGTGTTCTCGAACGCGTCCTGGGCCCAGATCATCGCGGCGTGTCATGGCGGGAGCGTTCCGGCTACCTGGGCTGTAGGCGACAGCAAGACCATGACCATCGGCGGCATGGAGTATCAGATCGATATCATCGGCAAGGGCCACGACGATTACGCCGACGGCTCCGGCAAGGCTCCGCTGACGCTCCAAATGCACGACTGCTATCCGACGGAGTACAAAATGAACACGTCGTATTCCAACGCAGGCGGCTGGAACGCGAGCGAAATGCGCACGGAGCATCTGCCCGCACTTCTCGCGCTGATGCCGGCGGAGGTGCAGAACGGCATCCGTGCGGTCAGTAAGAAGACGTCTATGGGCAGCGGCAGCTCGACGCTTGAAACGACGTCGGATGCGCTGTTTTTGCTCAGTGAGGCGGAGGCCCTTGGCACGACGGTTTACTCAGCGCCGGGAGAAGGGACGCAGTACGATTACTATAAAGTAAGCAGCAGGCTCGTGAAAAACCGGAGCGGGGCCGCGAACCAGTGGTGGGAGCGTTCACCGTCTGCCAGCGGTTCTTCGGATTTTTGCCGCATCAGCGAAAGCGGCGGCGCGTATGCGACCTATGCCGCCTATTCCAGCGGCGTGAGCTTTGCATTCTGTTTCTGAGTAAAAGAGAACCGAGGGATAATTGAATCCCTCGGTTCTTTGCATGTTAGTCGTGCCCCTCATCAAAATACATGATGCCGTCTTCACCTGAATCAAAGATTATTCTGTATCCCATATAGACGATTTCTTTTTGGTGATCCCAGTCTGTGCCGCATGGTGTACCAAACAAACCATGATTTTCTTCAAGCCACCGGAGTGTGTTTGGCGTTGTGTGAATTGGGCCAATGAGGTTTCCTCCGCATAGCCGACAAAGCTCCTCAGCGACAGCATACGTTGGTGTCATTGGGGTTCCTCTTCCTCTTGCCAGAATCTGCCCGTTTGGCTTCCCGACGAAAATTTTCCTCACCGAAATCCCTCCCAAAAAAATCTCAACCTGCGCAGTCTTCCTCTGACATCAGTACGGAACAGAATCGGTCTTCCGGAAGTTTTAATGCCGCTGCGTCCACGCTCTCTGCCTCAACGGTGATGATTTCATCGTATTTGTTACGGTACATCACATGGAATGTGTAACGTTTCTTAACGACATTTGTGTGGAGTTTACCTACCATATATGTCTCCTAATCGTCTTGATATAGCGCGAGAAATGCCGGCCGTGACTTTTCTTTGATTTCTTTCCACACATCTGCGTTGGCAAGTTCATGCGTGAAAACTGGGCGATGCAAAAGCTGTTCCACATAGCAGTTAAACTCCGAAGGTTCACACATCAAAACTCCCGTATAAGCTGAGACAATAAGCCGTTCTTGCTTCGTCATAATATACCTCCTTACTCCTTCCAAACATTTGCGACCGTGAAAGTCATGCGCAGCCGGCAGTTGACATCCGCAAACGTTACCATATCTGCCAGCTTGTACATTTCTGAAATGCGATTGCGGATGCTGTCATTGAGAATGCTGACTGGGAGAGGGAAGTCAACGTAGACGAACGTATTCTGCTCACGCAGTTCCAGATCATCCGCGTGCCACGGGGTGCGCATCACCTTGGAAATCGCTGCCGCGTGTTCCTTGAGTTTGTTGTATACCTCGACCTTCTCAGGAACCATCTCGTTCCCACGGAATGCCTCGTTCTTCGCTGCCATTGCAGCCACCATATCCTGAATATCCATTGCCATTGTATTTGCCTCCTATAATTTTTGATTTGTCCATGATGGGCTTCTGATAGTGTTTCTAC
>ERZ1034855.383-NODE-383-length-18472-cov-8.368138_pt1 | contig 18472 bp, 21 predicted proteins | sample MGYA00520699_ERZ1034855 | MGnify/ENA primary metagenome ERZ1034855 (study PRJEB33766, sample SAMN09781730) | gut metagenome | biome: gut microbiome | host: Homo sapiens | place: Madagascar | study: EMG produced TPA metagenomics assembly of the PRJNA485056 data set...
GGTTCGCGCCATTTCGCCCTTGCTCCACTTGCCTTTTACCCGCATATCTGCCTCCCAATTTATTGCGCACTGCTATGTCCGCACTGCGCCTCCAGCTGGTGCAGGAACTTTTTCACGTCGCCGTTCCCGCCCATCTTTTTATACTTCTCTCCGGCAATCAGCCGCTCGGCCATTGGCATTTCCTCGCTCATGATCGTGAGGCGGAGGATAGCCAGATACTGTTCGTCCTGATGCTCCTGCATTTTCCCGAGCTCTGCAAGATGCGTTTCCTGCGTCGTGGCCTTGCCGCGCTTTTTCTGTATCGCGCCGACGACGGCGTTTACTACCGCCGTCAGCGCAGACGAGCCGAGCACGGCGCAGACGAGGGTAACGATGATAGTTGCATCGTCCATGGCTATGTACCTTCTTCCGTGATCTTCTTCCACCCGTCCGGGTTAACGGATGGGTTCCAGACGTTGGCGGCGAGCAGGGATTCGTAGAGTTCGTCCTGCCACCAGCCTTTTTCGCCTTTGGAGAAGGCAAGGCCGGCGGTGATGGTCTCGGGGATGATCCTGTAGCCCTGTTTGTAGGCGATGTCCTCCCAGAGGGCCGGGGCAGCGTCCGGGGTATTCTGGTCGGTGTCCCAGAGGTCGGAGGCGGCGCGCTTGATGCTGCCGCCCCAGTTGATGCGTGTGCCGGCTTTGACGAGGCTGCCAGAGCCGGTCAGGCGGGTGAAAAGCTCCGGCGCGAGACTCGCGTCGGCGTCAGTGAGACTGGCGGCGCTTTTGACGATATAGGGGCGCAGCGCCCGCGCCCGCTCGGTGTAGGTGCTCATGTTATTCCGCCTCCCCAAGTAAAATTTTCGCCGCGTTCTCTGCATCTGTGAGTGGCAGTGCCGCACCCATTTCCTCATAGCTGCCCTCCGGCTCCGTACCTTTCAACGCGTAACCGGGGAGATGAAACACCCTGTCGGAAAGCACCTGATTCTCAGTTCCTTCTTCATCCGTAATAGTCACAGCCATCTTCGCGCAAAATCCTTCTGCCTGATCTTCCTTGCACGGGACATAACAACCGTTGCCGTGCAGTCGGATGGGCACAATACTGTCCGCATAACCTGCAAATGCGCCGTCTTGTTTTACTGCATACATGGTATCCCTCCAAATTTCTCTTGATAAATTTTCTCTAATCGCTCTGTGCTTGCGGTACGCAGCCGGTTTTTCCAGTACCCGTTTTCCTGCCCCGGCCATTTGTCATCCGCAAAATCTTCACCGCAGCCGTGCTTTGCATACCAGCGGTAGAGGTGTTCAAGCATTTCTTGCCGCATCGCGCCCTCTGGTGTATTCTGCCTGAAATGCTCCCACCCGTTTTCGGATGTCGCAGCGCATATCCGCCTGCCGTCCGCTGCAAACAGGAACCCTTCAATCTCCGATACCACAGTTCCGTACCGGAGGTTAAATTCTCCATCGATGCCATGCCCACGGAACCGCTTATACACGATATACTCCATGCTTGTGATCCTCATACGCAAAAGCCGGGGGCAAAGCCATACGATGTGCCTGCGTAATCCTCTCCGGTTGTGCCGCCTGCTCCTACGAGAGCAAAACCGCCATTATAGTTTTTTACAGGAGAGCGTAGCCACCAAAATGCGGCTGAAATTACTGAGTTGTGTCTGTATTTTATTTTTTTATTTCCGGCACTGTAATACGCATACTGCGCCTGTTTGCTTGATTCGTTGCTGTTTGCGGTAGTGATAGCCCCAAATACTTCGTATTCTGATAGCAGGAAAAAGTAATCAGTTGTTGCTGTAATCGCATCTGCTGAGGTACTCTTGCCAATGTTATTCGTGTACTTTGTCGCGGATTTTAGCACTGCGCGAAGCGCCGCTGGGATGATTGCTATAATCGTGCCGGAATAGTTCGACAGACTTGTACCGCAAATTGCCGTTCGCATCTTTGATGATTTCCAACCACCAGAGCTTGTATTGTTTGTATTCATCCGAAATCCTCCATTTATATCGCCGTAAGAGTTGTCGCATAGGCAAACATCCGTACCTCCGGATAGCGCGGTTTTTGCAAGCTGGAAATGGATCCGGTTCTCGCCCTCGGCGCTGGCATTATGGTTGAACCCGATGATGAACACATATGTTGTGTAATTAGATAGCGTCAGCGTGCCGACCGTTCCATTCAGCGTGATTTCCTTTCTGTCTCCAATGCTCCAATAGTTCGCACCCTGCCCCTTGTCGGAAACGGACTTGATAACTTCCCATTCGTTGTCGTTAAGTGTGGGACTTACAACAAAAGAGAATGTCAGCGTCACCGCATAGCTATCCGTGATGGATACGGATTTTGTGTCGGACGTTTTTCCGTCCAGCGTAGCAGATACGCTCCATGTGCCGATCTCCGGAACGATAAGTGTACAGACTCCGGTGCTGTCAGATGTTCCGCTGATCGTTTTGGAGCCATTTGTCGCCGTGACGGTCGCACCGGCGGATACTGTTACGATCAGCTGCAGAGCGATTCCGGTCTGAATCGTACCGACTGCTGCGGCAAGCCCTTCGATGGTCTGTGCCGCAGGAGCTGTGCCTCCTTTGGCCTCCACTGCGTCATACGCCGCGCCGACTGCCGTTATAATGCGGTCGATCCCGCTCTGGATACTCATGTCGGCCTCCTTAAATCGCGGCGAGGGCGTTTTCGATGTCGTCTGTCAGGCTGACTGTGCCGCCGGAGGTATAGCCTGCGGGGATGTCTATGCTGGTCTGCGTGAGGCCGTCGATGGTCTTCGAGATTGCGCCGTTGTTGGCCATCGTGCCCTCGATCTTCGCGCCAGTCGCGTCGACGATGAATTTTCCGTCCAGCACGTCGCCCGCGCCAGCTGTCACGCCGGAAACGTCCTTGTACTTGGCCGGGATCGCGCCGACCGTGACCTTGCCGAGGACTTTACCCTTCGTTGGCGTGATGTCCTGCGCGGCCTCGGCAGGCGTGACGGACTTGGTTTCCAGCGCGATTGCTACCTTGCCCGTTCCGGAGTGCTTGCCCGCCGGGACGGTGTATTCCTGATTGCCGGCCGTCGCGTCCAGCACCTTGGATACCGCGCCGTTATCCGGCATGGTGCCGGCCTGCGTCACGCCGTCCGCGTCGATGAAGACTTTATTCGCCAGCACGTCGCCGGGCGCGGCGGTCGTGGCGGAGACGTCCTGATAGTTTTCCGGGATCGCGCCGACGGTCACGCCGGACAGGCCGTAATAGCCCTGATCTGGCGTGACGGCCTGCTGCTCCTTGGTCGGCGTTACCGACTTGGCTTGCAGCTGGTAGTTGCCGCCGCCTCCGACGCCCTTGACCGTTCCGGTTCCGTCGTGATAGCCTTTTGGGACGGTGTAGGATTCGCCCTCCTTGACCTGCGCGTCGATCGCGCCGTTATTCTTGATGGCGGCGGCCTTGTCGGCCAGCGTGGGGAGCTTGTCCGTGCTCGCGGCAAGGCCGAGGCCGACGAGCCATGTGCGCAGCTTGTTCCGCGCGGTCTGCAATCTTGTAATTTCAGTCTGTGTGCTCATAAAATCCTCTCCTTAAATCGTCGCGAGCAGCGCGTTGATATTGCCTACCTCCGCAAACACAGCGGCGGAGGTGACAGGCTTGGTGTTGTCCTTCTCCACGATCTCCGCCGTATCGACGGACAGGGTGTTCGTTTCGGCGTCCAGCTTGAGGCCGGGGCCGATCTGATAGCCTCCGCCGTCTCCGCCGCCGGAATTGCGGGCTTCGTTGATGGCGGCGACGAGGTTGTCCTTGTTGTAGGTCTTGAGATCGTCCAGGTCGCCGATTTGCTTCTGCAGCTGCGCCCAGATCGGGAGCGTCGGCTCCGCAGCCGGGTCGCCGGACGGGTCTGCCGCGGGCTGCACCTTGCCGAGCGTCACCCATACCGTCGGGAGCACGACGCCGGAGGCGTTGGATCCGTACACACCGACGCGGGCGATCAGCCCGGCGTCAGCAAGGATCTCATACGGTACGATCAGACGGTTTCCGTCCCACTCGGATTCCAGCACGTCTACAGTTTTCTTCCTGTTTGTAAATACTGCCGTTTTCTTCAGCCCGTCCCAGTCCTCGGAGAACGCGAACCGGACGCTGACGGCCTTCGCCATGCCCGCCGTCAGAAGCTCCGGCGGCGAGCACAGATGCGCGGAGGCTTTGGTGATGTGGATCTGGATCATGTTATTTCGCCTCCTAGCCTATCGTCGTTCCGTTTACGCGGATTTTTCCTGTGCTTGTTACGTCTATGACGCCTCTGGTTGCGGCGTTATAGCACAGATATATCGCACGCCCATACATTGAACCAAAATATTGGTTGTACGCTCCGAACGTCATCGGTACCGCCATCGGCAGCAGTATATTTTTGTTTGGGGCAACGTAGATCCCGTTATCTCCACGCTGCAGCGCGTATGGTGTTTCCGTTGTTCCTCCGCCGCTGCCTGGCGGGCCTACGACGTACTCGACGATATAACTGCCGGAGATCCGCGCGACCTTGACGCGGTCGCCTGCGGCGAAGGTGGCCGACGTGTTGCATTTGTAATGCTTCGTCGTGGCTTCGGTCTGCCCCTCCAAGATGAGGGACAGGCCGTCGTCGTAGACCGCGCCGATGGTCGCCAGAAAGTTTTCCGGCAGATTTTCGTCCGGCATGCTGATCGATGATACAAATAAGCTGTTGATGCCCTCCATCAGGCGATCACCGTCCTTTTTGCAGAGTGTGTCATGAGGCTTCCGGCCTGCAGCGTGACCGACCAGCCGGTTTCGAGGTAAATTCCGCCGATTTCGTCGTGCGTCAGGGCGAGGATATCGCCGACGCCGTGCCCTGGCTCATTGAGCGTGTAAAATGTAATGGCGCGCGTAGCAAGCAGCGACTCGTTGCGGCGCTTGTTGGCGTAGGCCTGCAATTCGTCCTGCGAGGCGATGTTGTCCACCCGCTCGACCGAGGTAATGCGCATTCCGCGCTTGAATGTGGACTTTTTCGACGCCGGATTGTCGTTGACGGCGGTCGCCACCATGGCCGCGTCCATGTCCGGATTGTTGCAGGTCACGACAAAGACGTTCGGCGCGTCAAAAATGTCCGTTTCGTCCGACCAGTCCGGCCCCGGATGCTTCTCCGGGAGGAACAGGTCTGTCACGCCGTATCGCCAGTCGATGATTGCTGCTGACGGCTCCTGATACGGTTCGAGGCGGCACACGCCGTTGGCGTCGAACCAGAGGCTTTCATAGTTGATCTCTGAGAGCAGTGTGTTGATGATCGTCAGATAGCTCGTTCCAATCGGCCAGTCTTCACGGTCTGTCGCCAGCACAGCTGCATTCGGCGTTGCGATCACGAGTGAGACGCCGCAGGCGGTCAGCAGCTTGCGGATTTCCGTGATGTACGACGCGCCAGCGGCAAGGTGCAGGATCGTCTCGGTTTTTTGCGTATACACGCGCCAGCAGCGGTCATAGGCTTCGATTTCTACGCGCGTGCTGCCTGCGCTGCCCTTTTTGCTGACGGTCGCGGCCTGATAAATGCCGAGGGAATGCTCCGCCCCGTTCATGATGATCCACGGGCGCAATTCGTCGGACTCCAGTTCCGCAAGATCGTTCGGCAGAAAGCTGCCCTTGAACGAGCCGTGCAGCGTGGCTGCACGGTCGCACATGATCTGCGGCGGGTCTGCGGCCGCCCATTGCAGCTGCGTGATGGGCGCGCCGTTGCGGAGCACGTCGACGCGGAAACGGACGTCACGGGTCAAGGGTGATCGCCTCCTCCCGGTGGGTGTGCGAGATGGTAAAGGCGTAGCGGCGCATAAACTCGTCGATGTTGCTCTCCAGCGACGGAAGCGTACCGATGGCCATATTGCCGTAATGATCTTTCAGGCAGACGATGCGGCCCACAAGGGCCTCCAGCGCGAGGGCGGCGGCCCGCTGGCTGTGCGGATACGCGCAGGCGACGGAAATGGCGCGGTCGCGCTGTTCGCTGCGCTCTTCGACGGGGTAGGAAAGCCCGGCCAGATGTACAGTCGACACGCCCGCGCTGAAGCTTGCGCGGTTCGTGCGCAGCTGCGTCTCGGACAAACGCATTTCCAGCCAGACACCGGTTTCCAGATCGCAGATCATGTTGGTCTCCGGCAGGATCTCGACGGTGTCAGAATTGGACACGCCGTAGTTGTCGCTGTCGGCGTAGCAGCCGCGCACGCGGTACATCACGCTGCCGATGCTGCTGTGGTCAACGTACTGCTTCTGCGCGGTGCGGGCGATGGCGATGCCGTCCCGCTCGATCAGGTAAAAATCATAGCTTCCGGCGGTCTGCCATGTCAGCGCGGCTTCATAGCCCGCGTCGACCGACAGCGTGATCGCTTCGCCCTCAGTATGCGAAACGGGAAGCGCGGCTGCGCTCCACTCGGACCACATACCGTACTTGTTCTGCACGCGCACGCGGACGGTATAGCTGCCGTCGGCGAGATAAACAGGGGAGCGCCATGTTTTTTCCGTGCCGTAGACCGTGCCGGAGGCGTAGCCGTTGGAAAGCGTCAGCTGGTATGCTTCCTGCTCGGTGGTCTGCCAGCTGATCTTCGGTCGCGGGCCTGTGGACTGGATGACGATGGACGGTGCGGACGGGGCGTTGATGGCGATAAACTCTGCCTTGTCGCTCCATTCTGACGGCGTGCCGTCTGTGTTGTAGGTACGCACGCGCCAGTATTTTGTTCCGCTTGTGAATTTGTTCGCCGGAACGTCGTAATACTGATTTTCGCCGGTGACGGTCGCGAGCGTGTTCCATGTCGTGCCGTCGGCGGACCATTGCAGATCGGCCTTGCTCTGCGGCGTGCCGGTGGAAATGATGTGCTGCCATGAAAAGCGGTTGACGATTGTCGCGTCGATGACGATACCGGAAGGGGAGACGGGCTTTGCCGTCGGGGTAACTTCTGTTGTCGTGATCTCCTGCCATGTGGACGTCGTTGTCGTGCCGCTGTTTGCCGTCACCTTTACGCGCCATTCGAGCGTTCCGGACGGGAATGTGTTCGCCGGGACTGTGCAAGCGGTCGTCGCGCCAGATACGCTTATCGTTTTTGATGTGCTTCCATTCTTGATACGCCACTCGAAGATAGCGGACGCTTGCTTTATCTCTTCCAGCGTCAGATCGTCGCAGCCGGTATTCCATGTGAATGTGGATGCCTTTCCTCTTGCGACATACGCACCATTCGTCGGCGACATCCCATTTACAGTTAATCCAGCTGTTGTATCTGCGTATGTTACTATGATGTATGGGGCTTTCCCCGACTGCTTCGGCCCGTGCAGCGTTACCCGCTCTTTTATATTCCCCGAATATCCAAGAACGGGTGATGTGCACACTCCGTTTCTCAGCGCCTGGAGCCCGTAGTAGTGGATTGTTTGTGAATTTTCTTTCCACTCTAGCGCAACTTCTGTTGTTGTTCCTGTGGCCGTCACAGCCTTTGTTGCTCGTTCTCCGACGCCAGCAAGCGCAGGTTGGTTGTTTTTTGTGATTTCACTGATGTTTTTTTGTTCGGCTGTTCCTATTGCGTAAATCTGAATTGACGCGGCCCCGCTGCTCGATGTTACCAGCTCTAGCGGTGTTGCAAAAATATGCAGTACAAATGATCTGATTTTCTTGTACTTTTCTGTCCCAGTTGGCTTTGCAAATGACACGTAGGCGCAGTCCGCGTTCACTACGCTCATATCTGAGAATGGTGTTTGTCCGAATGTAAACTCTGTGAGATTGCTGTAGTTTTTATCCGGAAATTCTGCTGATACCGCTGTCATTCCGTTTGCTGCCATTTTAAACGTCGGCATTTACTTCGCCCCCATTCTGGCTGTGATGCGTGCGTTTTTGGCGATGCGGAGGATGGTGTCGAGGCCGTCCACATGATCAACGTAGACGGTGGTGTTGTAGGTATCGCCGGAGGTGTAGCGCGTTTCGCTGGCTGTCTGGATGCGGGAGCCGGAGGGAAGGAAGATCCGCTCGAGGCCGTTTTCGTTCACTCGCGTCCAGCCGCCTCGCCAGTTGTCCGTTCCGGCGGCGTTGCCGCCCAGATAGCGGCGAACCCATTCGTCCTCTGTGATGCCGATGGTGGATGGGTCGCCGCGGGCAATCGCGTCCTCGTAGGCTTTGGCGAGGTCTGCCGCGCTCTGCCCCCACTGCTGCGCTGTGTAGCTATCGAGCAGATTTTGGTAGTTGTTGCCGTTGCCGCTGGAATAGCCAAAGCCAAGCGCGTGCGTCAGCTGCCCCCAGCCCTCGCCGATGTGGCCGGTCGAGATGTTTACTACGCCCTTGATGAGTTCCGCCGCGTCGGCCATGAGCGCCATGACTTTTGCAAGGGGCTGCAGCGCTTTGGTCAGCGCCGGGACGCGGTTGTTGGATAAGTCGGACATGGGGTTCAGGATATCTCCGACGGTATCCAGCAGCATGCCGAACGAGTCGACAATGCCGGAGTCCTTGAGCGCCTTGCCGCCGTCCTTTACCATGGTGGTCACGTCGCCGTAGAATTCTTCGAGGTACGGGGCGAATTCGGCGGACAGCTGGTTTTTGACGCCTTCCTGCGTCTTTTGCAGGCGCTGATAGGCGTCGTCGACCGCGCCGAGGGCAGAAAGCGCCTCGTCGTCGAGCACATACCCGACGTTGTGCGCCTCGTCTGCGTACTCCTTCAGAGTTTTTGAGCCCTGAATAATCAGTGGATTTAAATCCTGCGCCGAGCGGCCAAAAATGTCCATGGACATTGCGTCCCGCTCGGTTTCGTTTTTTACCTGCCCGAGCGCGTCTATCGTCTCATAAAAAACGTCGTTCGCGCTGCGCATACTGCCGTCGGCATTGGTTACGGAGACACCCAGCGCCTCAAAGGACGCCTTTGCGTTTCCGGTGCCATTCATCGTATCCTGCATATTGTTGGTCAGCTTTGTCAGGCTGCCTTGCAGGGTGTCGACGGATACGTCGATCAGCTCAGTTGCGTAGGCAAACTCTTGCAGCTGCTCGGTCGACTGGCCGGTCTGCATGGAAAGCGTGATGATGTTGTCGGCAAAGGCGGCAGATTCCTTCGTCATGGAGATCATGGCTTTTTCAACCTTTACAATGGCCGCCGCGACGGCGGCAAAAGCGCCAGCTGCGGCAATCGCAGAGGTATCGAGGCTTCCCATGGCGTTCATGGAGGACTTCATGCCGTCCGGCAGCTGGATTCCGAGCTTTGAGGTCAGGCCGTTCACCACGTCGCCGAGGTTGCCCATGCTCTGCTCGGCTTCCTCAGTTGCGTCAGCGGTGTCCTCCACCTGCTCGGTGTTGCCTTTTAGCTGGCCGTTCAGTTTGTAAAGCTCTGTTTCCGCATTATAAAGGGCTTTCTGCCATTTACTTGTTTCTACAGAACCGAATCCGTATTTCTCCGCAGCTTCGTCAAGGCCTGCACTCAAAAGATCGATCTTGTCATACTGCAAACTAATCTTTTGCGTCAAAAGCTCCGTCTTTGCTGCGGCCAATTCCGCTGATTCAGCATCATCCGCGTATTTTGCTGCGACTTTCTGCATTTCCGCATCCAGCACCTCAATGCTGGCGCTGACCCTGTCGACCGATTCTTTATATTTCTGTTCCTTGTCTCCGTTCAGGCTTTGTTCCAATTCCCCGGTTCGCTCGGCTAGATCCTTCAGTCCATCCGAAAAATTGTCGGCAGCACCGCCGGCCGCCTCCAGCTTAGATGTATTATCAGCCAATGCACGCTCCATTTTCACAAGAGCGGCCTCGGCGTTATTCAGCTGCTGCTGGTATTTTTGGGTCGTCGTGTCTGATATACCGTAAGCCTTTGCGGACTTCTGCAGCATCTCCTGCAGCTGCTCAACCTTATCGCGCTGTGTCAGGATTTTCTGGTTCAAAACCTCGTTGATCTCCGTCAGACCCTTGATGCTGTTTTCATTCCCGGCGTAGGTCGTATTAAGCAGTTTGATCTTGCTGTCCAGCGTTCCGAGCGCGGCATTGATCTCGGAGATCCGCTGTTTATACTCGGCTTCGCCGTCCAGTTTGATTTTTGTGCTAATGGTGGCGTCAGCCATTTAAAGCCCCCCCTGATACAAGATAGTCGTGCAACGATAAGCCGGATGGCTGATCCAGGTCGACATATCTGCCGCCCTGCATTGCCTGAGATGCAGACCGGCGCGGCGTGGCAAGGGAAAAGTATTCCCGATAGATTGCCATGCACCGCGCCGGCGTCATCGTCCTCCAAAATACAGCCTCATCGTTGTGCAGGACGTTGATCCAAATGTTTAGGTACCACGCGAATCGGATGCTGTAGGGTTCGGCTGCGTGGTCTGTTCTTTTTTTTCGCCGGATTCCTCCGACTGGTTTCCATCCGACTGAGCTTCATCCGGACGCTCCGTGTCCGGCTCGTAGACCGCCTGAAAAATCATCTCAATGATTCTGTCTGCGATCTCGCCGAAGCGCTTGGCCGTCATCATCTTGCCGACATCATGGCTTGTAAAGCGCTCCGGCCAGCTTTGGTCGTAGGCGTACTCATTCATGGCAGCGGCCACTGTCTCAAAGATGTTTTTCATGGTTCGCTTCCGGGACAGCAGCGGATCAATCGTACCTCCGTGCAGTTCCTGAAGATCGGCCAGAACATTCATGTTGACGTAAAGCTGATAGATTTTCCCGTCGTACTCAAACGGCAGGGTTTTCGGCTGTAAGTACATATCCGGCCTCCTTATGCAGTTTTGCCGAGGACAGCGTCGCAGTATGCTCTTGCATCCTCCTCGGAATCACAGGTAGCGATCTCGACGAGGTTGTCGAGGGCGTCAACGAGGAATTCACCCGACGTCACCGGCGTGTTGAACGTGATGTTCTCGCCAAGGGTCTGGTATGTGTGGCTGGGCGGGCCGAAGAGCGCGCGGCCGATGAAAATGCAGGTAAACTTCTCCACGCCGTCGATCATGTCAGGCGCGTAGAAAGAGACGCCGACATACTGGCTGGTGGACGTCTTTCCGTACCGGACCACGCTGATGGATTTTGTCTTGACGGACCTGGTCGCCTTTACGGCCTTATACAGCAGCACCTGCGCCGCCTCGGTGATATATTTGACGCCGAGCGAGATCGTGCCGCCGGTCGCCTTACGCATATACTCAGCGAGGGAGCTTTCGGCATACAGCCGGCCTTCTGCGTTGCGCAGCTCGAAGTTTGCCGTCATGGCGTCGCCGACCTTTGTAATATCACTGTAGGTCACAGTATTGCCGGAATCGGATTTCGTGTATTTTGCGGCCTGAATGTACCGCAGATCATATGCAGGCATAGGCTCCTCCTATCTGTTCAAAATGTTAATTGCTTCTTTGCGCATGGCTTCATTTGACGCCGCACGCGCGGCCTTTATGGCCTGGTTCCAATAATGGTCAGCTTTGATCGCGCCGCCGCTTCGCTTCCAGAGCTTTCGTGCTTTTCGGCCATAGTTGAGGACAAAGCCCTTGATATTATAGGGCTGCTGCCGCGCGTCCTTGCCGCGCAGCGTGACGACCATATACGGGACATCCTGCTTGTCGCGCTTGACGGTATTCGGGCGGACAATGTGCCGGTATGTCTCACCAGTGCGGCGGTTGTGGCCAGCGGCCACATAGGCGGATTTTACGCTGTCCAGCAGGACGTCCGCGCCGGCAGACAGAATCGTCTTCAGGTTCGTATCGGTAAAAAGCCGATCAGCTTTCAATTCCTTGATGATATCCTGCGCCTTTACCTCGGCTTCAAATTCCGCCATGTCAGATCACCTCAAACGGGATATCCGTGTAATACGTCATGGTCTGCTCATCGAAGCTCTGCTCATCCTGCCCGACCGCGACGCGGCCGGCAATGAGCGCGGCGATGATCTGCGTCGGCAGCGGATCGTTTTCCGTCTGCGTGGCCACTGTGACAACGCCCAGATTGACCGTGCAAATCGGCGCGCCCTCCGCCCGTTCCGACCGCGTCCCGGTCGGCGTCCAGACGACATAGCGCTCCTCGCTCGGGCTCGCCTGCACCTTGTAAACGCTGACGTCCTCCGGAACGACGGTGTCCAAAATGGACTCAATCTTCGAGTAGCTCATATTTGCCCTCCGGCTCGGTCAGGCTCAGCGTCGTACATGGCAGGCCATTGTCGTCGTGCCCGTACTGCGCCTGATCGATCTTGTAGATGTGGCGGCCCTCGTAGCCCGTCAGGCTGACATACTGATCAGACGTGATCGGCGGCTCATCCATGCCGCGCGGAACGCAGACGAGCTTGACGATCTTGCTGTTGGCCTGTTTGCCCGCGTAGTAGCGCGAGGCATAGACCTCCTGCTCGGCGTAATAGTACGACGTACCGGGGCCGAGCTTGGCCAGCAGCGGCGAGGAGCCGGGGCGAAGATCATGGACATCGAGAATCTGATCGTAGATCATGGTGATACCTCCCGCATCTTCTGCTGCAGCAGCTTATCGTGCAAATACGATCTGAGGCCGGACGGCAGCGGATTGTCCGCGGTCGTGGCGCGGCTGCGATACATCCATGCGGCGACGCGGGCGACGAGGCCGTTATCCTCATCGCTCGCGGAATCAAGCGTAATACCCTTGGTTTCGATATACCGGGCAGCCTGCGCAAGCAGGTTGCCCAGATATGCGGCCTGATCGTCGCTGATCCGCATCAGACCGAGATCCACGCAAAGCAGGTCGATTTGCCTCGACGTGTTCACACAAGGCTCAGCCAATCAGGCCGCCTCCTTTCTTACGCGCCGGCCGTGCAGGTCGCAGAGCCGAGCTTGACAGCCTTGCCAGCACTGTCGATCTCCACGACCGTGATGACATTCCCGGTCGCGGCTGCGACCGCAGCCCCGGAGGTCATCGCCGTCCAGCTGGCGTCCAGCTTCTCACCGGCTTCGACCGACAGCGGAGCACCGGCGAGCTTATAACGGAGCTTGTTTGCGCTGGCGTTGCCCGCGACCGTGACGGTCGTCTTGCCGGACGCACCGGCCGCCGTCGTGACGATCAGAGCGCCGAGGCCTTCGTTTACGTAGTCGGCACCGAACGTAATGGTCGTCTTCGGCGCGGTATTTTTGTAGTTGAACAGCACAAACGCCTCGCCGATTGCCGGCTTGCCGTCGTAGCGGGCAAGGCCCTTGAAGCAGGTCATGTTCTGCAGCCACTTGACGCTCGTATTGGCCTCAACGACCATGCCTTCGCGCTCTGCCAGACTGTACAGAGAACCGAAGCCGCCGCAGACATCGTAGTCCTGCATAAAGTCGAGTTCGACAAACGTGCCGCCGATGACGGGCATCGTGTCGCTGACACCGGCGACCAGAGCTGCAGCCGAGTTGAAGTTCAGGCTGCGTGCCACGATATCGAGGTGCGTTTTACGGTTGCAGAACCACACTGCGCGGCCGTCCGAGTAGTTCGGGGACGGGACGCCGGTTGCCTCGCAGAGTTTCTGGAAAAACTCCTCGCCGTACTTTGCACCGAGATCCAGCTTGAGGATATGGCTCTCGTGCAGATCGGTAAACGTGCCCTGATTTGCGCCCCACCATTCCGGCTTGGACGTCGCGGCCAGCCGGGTGATGATGCCGACGGGCATTTTTGTGCCGGTGCCGTAGATACAGGCCTTATCCAGGCCCTTTGCGATGGACGCAGCCAGATACTGCATAACCGTGGTCAAGAGTGCGAGATCCGTGTCGTCGGACAGCACATAGTTCGGCAGGGCGATGTAGCCGCCGACCATAAAGCCGTCCATGGTCAGCTGATAAAAATTGATATCAAGCTCATTCATGGCGGCGTCCATTTCCGTCCAGATTGCTTCCGGCGCGACACCGGCAATATTCTGGCGGCTGGTACCGCCGACGCTCATCACGGAAATGTGCGGCAGGACGCGGGACGACTGATAGGTCAGATCACGCAGGAGCGGAAGCAGGTTGTCGGGGATACCGAGTTCTGCGCCGCTGACGCTGCGTTGCGACGCGCGAAGGGCGCGGATGTTGGACAGGAAATCGCGGGTTTCGGGGGCCTGCAGCAGAGCGTCGCGCTCCTGGTAGGTCAGGCCGAGCCAACGGCGCTCGGGGTTGGTCATGGGCATGGTGTTATTACTCCTTTCTGCTGCCGGTGCTGCCGGCTGGCCTGCCGCCGGAGGCGGCGTCTGGGCAGCCTCAAGGCTGCGGATTTCTTCGGTCGTTGCGTCAATGCGGGTCTGCAGCTCTGCGATAGCCACGACGTTTGCGTTGCGCTGATTCTCAAATTCGTCGATCGCGGCGTCGACAGCGGCGCGGTCCTCTTCGGTCTGCGCGGCAGCGATATCCGCCTCAAGCTCATGCTCGCGGGCCGCGAAGGCGTCGCATTCGCTGACCAGTGTTTCCATCTGCGCCTGCATACTGCGCAGATCCTGCTGGCGTCTCAAGATTTTAAGTGCCATTGTTACCTCCAAGTTTCTTTCTTGCCGACGCGCGCCATGCTTCGCAGCGGCGCCGGTTGATTTCCTCCAGATCCTGCTTTCTGGCCGATACACTCGTTTCGGTGTACGCCGGGAATGTGCAGACACTCACCTCATACAGCGGGTCGACCTCCTCGATTTCCCAGCGATACTTGCCGCCGCCGAGATCGACAAAGGTCTCGCGCTTGATTTCAAAGCCAAAGCTGCACTGATCGACGTCGCCGCGCTGGACCCGTGCGTACAGATCCATTGCCGAGCTGTCCTGCCGGTTGATCTTGACGGATCCCCACAGGCCGCGGGTATCCTGCCGCAGTGTCAGCGTGCCGGACTTCGTGCGGCCGAGCACAAGCGTAGTATCGTGGTTGATAAGGGCGCGAACATCACCGGAAACGCTGGTGTCAAAAGCGCCGGGCTTGACGATCTCGCTTGCGCCCTCCCAGAGCGGATACTCCGAGTTAAAGACGGCAAAATAGCCTTCGATATAAAGATCGTCAGCTGCTTCGCGGGTGGTAAACTGCTGCGAGCAGCTGCGGATCTGGCGCGCAGTGCGCTCATTCGCCATTGCCTTCGCCTCCTTGCTCCAATTTTTTCTGATTGCCAATCATATTGGCCGGGATGTAGTTCTCAAGGATAACGCGCTCATCCAGCCCGTCTACCGGGGATAGATCCAGCCAGTCGCGGCTTTCGTTGCCGCTCATAATGCCCTTGACGTACAGGCCGGTGGAAACATCGGCCAGATCCTTGAGCGTGTAGCTGTACAGTCGGCGGACGGACATCTTAAAATACCAGTCCGGAGACAGCAGCAGCTTGCGCGTCAGCTCCGAGCAGATAATGTTCGCGATGGACGTCGCCGTTGTCCGGATCATGTGGTTGTGGTCGGCGTCGGAGTAGTTGCCGACGCCCAGCATATACGGCGTCACGCCGACGATTGCCGCGACCTCCCGTTTGTCCAGTTCGACGCCGTCCTTGAGCGCAAGATCCGAAAGGCTCAGCGGTTTTACCTGCTGGATATCCATAAGTTCCGCCGGAATGATCCACGGCGCGCCGGCCTCGGAGTTTTGCAGATACTCGGACATCAGCCGCTTGCGGCCCGCTTCGTCCGAAAATTCGTCGGAAAGGCCGTCGACCTTGACGATGACGGACGGCTTCCATTTGTCGGACATAAAGCCTTTTTTCGTGGCGGACGCTTGCCGGAGGTTGCCGGTCACGTCCCGCAGGCTTGCCCGGAGGCCAAGCCCAAGCCACGGCTGATCCGGGTCGGGCCTGTACTTAAAGTGCAGCACATCAGCATGGTCGTACACCTTTCCGCGCCACGTCACAAAGTAGGTCAGGCCGCCGTCCGCGCTGGCCACTGTCGCGCCCGGCATCGGGGTCAGGTCGACCAGTAGGCCGCCCTGCGTCTGCGGCAGGACGAACGCGCTGCCGCACGGGGAAAGAAGCATTGTTTCAACGATCCATTCAACCCAGTCCTTTCGGCCGCCGTACCGCCATGGATAAATATCGACGAACCGGCTGAGTTCATTGCGGACGCGAATGTCGCCGTTCTCTGCGTTGCGGAACAGCTGAATTGTCGCGTTGCTGACGATATCCGCCAGCCCTCCGACCGCTGCCAGAACATCAGGACTGTCAACCAGCCGCCGGTATCCTGTCACAGCCAGCGTGTCAGAATTGGACACCAGCCACTGCAGGCAGGACTGGTCGCTTGCAGCGCTGCGGCGCTGCGGTTTTACTTTCAATCGGCATCAGCCTCCTTTTCGTTCTGAGCGCTTCCGTACCAACCAGCGCCCTTGCTGCTCTCGCTTAGATCGTTCAGATAGGCGCAGGCCGCGAAGACCGCGCAGTCAAACACGTCTATGCGCAAATTCGGCTCGATCTTCTGGTACTGCACCATGTCGTCAGCCTTTTCAACACCGGCGACGTTCTGCACGCAATACTCCATCGGCTCCGCGTGCATATAGTAGAGCGTACCCTGCTTCGCGGACTTTTCGAGATAGCGGAACCCCTCGGATTTGAGGATAAAGGTCTGCATCTGCGCCTTGACCGGGAAATGCTCCTTTTTCATCTCGACGAAATACTCGCGGCAGAATTTCGGGTCATGGCCGATGCGGCGCAGCCTAAAGCCCTCGCCGCGGCGTTTTTTGAACCAGCGGACAATGTCACTGTAGTTCGTGACCTTGTCGTTGGTCATGTCCAGCCAGCCGTCGTCCTTCCAGCCAAACAGCGGAATCTGATCCTTGTTCGCCTTGATCTCCGCGGCAGGCCGCGGGAACCAGCAATGCGGAATGATGATGTCAACGCCCTTGTAATGGCCGAACAGGCAGCAGGCCGTCAGGTCGTGCATCTTGGAAAGGTCAGCGCCGCCGTACCATTTGATCGGCAGGCGTGCGAGCTGCGCCAGCGTCCAGTTGTATTTCGCGTCGGACTTTCGCCACTCCGTAATATCAAACCAGGCACGCAGCGCGGCCGTGAAGATGTTGAGCGAGGTATTTAAAAACTCAGGGCGGAGCTGCGGATCGGCTTCAGCCTGCGCGGCGTCGTTGATCATCGCCTGCGGGCGGATGCTGTAGCCCCAGCCGGGGCTTGCGGCCTCCAGTGCCTTTGGGTCCAGCAGGTCAACGTCGCCGTTCTCGTTGGTCGGGGCCTGCGCGATAAAGATAAAAATCTCATCCGCATACGGGTCCTTGATCGTCCCGTCGAGGATCTTCTTGCAAAACTCCACACGCTTCGCCAGAAAGCCGAGTGCGTTCGCGCCGCCGGAAGAAATGATGATAACGAGTTTGTTGGTGTAGGCCTTCATTGCGTCGCGAAGCTTCTGGAACTGCTTTGGGGATTTGTACACATGCGCCTCGTCGCAGATGACGATGTTGGCATTAAAGGAATCCTGCTTGTCGGGGTTCGCCGCCAGCGCGTTGATGGAAATAAAGCCGTCGCCGATATCGCCGACAATGGAGTGTTCCATATTGTTGTCCGTGATGCGCAGGCCGCGTTCCGCATCCTCCTTGACGGTCACGCCCAGCCGGTTGACGTTATACTTCAAAAAATCGAAGCCTTCGAGCGCCTGCTTGAGCGCGCCGCCGACCTCATAGACCTTGGAGCCGGATCTGCGCTCATACAGGGCCAGCGCCCACGCCAGCGATGCAGCAAATGTGGTCTTGACATTTTTTCGGGGGATAAAGTCAAGGGCTTCTTTAAATCGGCGCTCACTGGTGCCCTTGAGATAAAAGCCCATGACATTGAAGCAAATAAACTTGTGATAGGGAAGCAGATAAAACGGTGTGCCGCGCAGCGGCCGCGCGTCTAGGAACTCCCCCTGCTGGTGGCAAAGCGTCGTCTCGATGATCGCGATGATCTCGCAGGCCGGTTCCGGCCGGAAGTCCCACCGGCAGGACGCCAGATCGTTGAGATATCGGCGGCAGGCCAGCACGATCCACTCGCAGGCGACGATCTCACCGCTGAGAACCTTGTCGACGTATGTGTCAACGTCGCGCTGATACTCCGCCGCGTGCTCGACGGCATAATCGTGCGCATCGTCAAGCAGCTGCTCGATCTTTGTTTTGTCCTGGCTCACGGTCTGCTTGCTGCGGGCCTTATTCAGGCCGGTCGGCGTCAGACCCAGCTGATTGCGCAGCCCCGTGACCGTCGCACGGAGGTTTTCAACGACCGTCCAGTTTGGGTCCTTCGCCGTGTACTCGCTGCCGGTCTTGTTAATCAGGGTCGCGACCATCAGGCCGCCCGCTTTCTTCCACGCCTTTTCAGCGCGGCTGAGTTCGCGCTCTGTCTTGGCCAACTGCTTGATTGTCGGCTCAAAAATCTGGTTGTAGGTGCCGACGGCCTGCATATCGGCGCGGATCATATCCTCTCTGGCCAACTCATCACCTCGGGTATTCTCCGGCCGGCTTCTCCAGGCGCGGCGATAAACCGCGCCCAGCGTTTCCACACGAGGGTCGGAGGAAAGAGGACAAACCTCCGCGCCCGGAGAAACCGGTCGGCCCAGGACGCGCGCCCGCGTCGTTTGCGCGCGCGTCCTGCTCGCGTATTTTCTTGTCGCTTACCCCCTACCGCTATTTTCTGTCCGTCGGAAAGAGTCCCCCAGCC
>ERZ1034855.385-NODE-385-length-18462-cov-10.626392_pt1 | contig 18462 bp, 15 predicted proteins | sample MGYA00520699_ERZ1034855 | MGnify/ENA primary metagenome ERZ1034855 (study PRJEB33766, sample SAMN09781730) | gut metagenome | biome: gut microbiome | host: Homo sapiens | place: Madagascar | study: EMG produced TPA metagenomics assembly of the PRJNA485056 data...
CATACAAAAACAAGCGTTACACCGTATTGTTTATTATCAAATTATTTACCTTTTGGTGCTACAAAAAAGCTGTTTAAATGGTTTTATAAATATGAACTTTTTGTGACACCGCCTTTTGTGTAATAAAAACAATAAGTTGCATAACATCAAAAAGGCTGGAAATTTTTGCAAAAATAAGTTAATATAAAATTGTATATAATTCTACTTAAGGAGAACTAAAATGAAATTTTTAAAATCAAATATCCTGAGCATTACTACAATGACATTTATGTTTGCTATGGTAATGATGGGCGATGCGGCAGCTGAAACTGTATTCGGTACAGCAGCCGGTAAATTGGTAGACTTGTTCAAAAACGCCAAAATGGTTGTGTTCGTTATCGGCGGTTTTGGTTTGGTTGCTTTGGCTTTCCAAGCTATCTTCGGTAAAATTAAATGGGCATGGTTTGCTGCTTTGGCATTCGGTTTGGCTGTTGTTGCCGCTGCCGGTGCTATCGTAAACTACGCAGCTAACACAAACAATGCAGCCGGTTCTAAATTTAAAGATACTTTAGGAAGCGGTAACCAGACATTGGGTTATGACGGTAACTTCTAACAGTCATTTTTTCGGGGGAGGCGCTGCAGCGCTTTCCTCCGAAACATTTATTATTTGGAGAACGAGATGTTTATGAAAATATGGAACTTTATATATAATAACAAATATACGCTGTGTCTGATTCTTTCTGTATTTTTATACACATCAGACGCTTTTGCGGTTTTTGAAGCTTTGGACAGCGCCGGTAATAGGATTTTTACCGGACTTAAGAAGCTGGTTGCTCCTGCTGCCACAATCGGTATAGCCTGCTGCTGTATTGCCGGTATGTTCGGCAGTTTTAACTGGAAATGGTTTGCCGCCATTGCTATCGGCGTGTTTGTGATGACCGTGGCTATGGCGATTTCCGGCAGCATTGCCGGCGGCGAGTTTGACGGCAAAGCTGATTTATTGGGCAATAGCTGAGTTCTTGTATAATATTTTTTTGAGGCGCGGAGGAAATAATGATTAAAAACAGTTTACATAAAATGTGCAGTCTTTTGTTTTTTGCTTTGGTTTTAACATTGTTCTGCAGCCCGAATGCCTATGCTGCTTCCGGAGATGTGTTTGATAAATTGTCAAATTTGGGCGGTACGTTCGGTGTCGGTTTGGCGCGCAGCGGCTATTTGATTGCCGGTATAGCTTTAATCGGTTTTTCCGTGGCGGCTATCTTTAATAAAATAAGCTGGAAAACTTTGGCTTATATCATGATGAGCACCTTTATCTTAACCATGCTCATGGGCGGAGTGATTTATAAATTTTTAGGCGCAGACAGTGCAAATTACGGCGCGAGTGCTGCAAAATTTAACGGCGTTGCCGGAGCCGTAGGCATTACCGGCAGTACAGATGATAATAAGCATTCAAAGTCAAATTAGGAGCAGTATAAATGAAATTATTGTTTGCTCTTATTTTTTCTCTGCTGTTTTTGCCTTTATCTGCCGGAGCCTATATAGACACGACCGCCGCTTCCGATGAAACTTCGGTAACCGCCGGCGAGCAAAATACCAATTTGTATCGCCTCAATGCCTCTAATTTTGAAAGAATTAAAAAAATGCGGCAGATAGACGAGGCGCTGGCGAAAAATCCGAACGCCGATATGAGCAACAGTCAGGAAATTGAAGACTTGCTGAATAATAAAAAACAGGTGGATATGGATGCGCAGACTCAGCTGGCGCAGATGTATAAAGAAACGCAGGAGCGCACCAAAAATAAAAATTCGCTGATTGTGCGGAACTCTGATACATATCAGCAAATTGTTAAAGTCGCTGGTTTTTCTGTAAAGGATGAAGCGGCAGTTATGAACCTTAAACAAAAAATCCGGAGGAGATAATGCGAGAAGAAATTTTAAAAGCCGTTGCTCAGCCGCCAAAATTTTTGTTTGCGCCGATGGTGCCGGCTATTATAAATTTAGGTATTCAGTTTCCTATGCTTTTTATGGGCATAGGCGTTGCCGATGTTAACCCGCTGTTTTTTATTACAAGTATTGTCGGTGCGCATGTCGCGCTGGTGTTTGCCGGTATAAAGGAGCCGCATTTGTCAACCATGCTGCAGGCTTATGGCCGCAGCAATAAAATAAGCCAAAATTTATACGCAGTGCAAGGAAATAAGTTTGAGCCATGAATAACTATGATTTTATGAGTATATTTGTTGAAGGGCTGAGCAATGTGCAGATTGTGGTGGCTCTGATTGGTATTGCTTCGGCGGCGTCGTTTGCGGTGCTGTTGTCTACGCGCTTCGGGCGCTTTGTTTTGCCGCAGCCTCGTGAATCCCGCGTTTCGGACTTTTTGCCGTTTGCCAAGCTGATGTCGGATGGCGTTACCATCCAATGCAGCAATAACTCATACGCCCGCGTGTTCAGGGTAGAGGGCGTGGACTTGGCTTCGGCCACCGGCGAAAAAGTATATTCCATGATGGAAGCCCGCAAGTCTTGGATTGACGATATGTCAAATATGCAGGTTATCTGCCGCGTCATAACTATCCGCGAGCGGATTTCGCTGGAAAAAGAAAAGCGCGATTTTAATAACCAGCTTCTAGACACGATTTCGCAGCTGTGGTTTAATAATATGAACCGCATTTACAGCAACAAGCACTATATAATAATGTCGGTTATAGACCGTAAAGACGCCCTGAAAGACCTTAACTATGCGTCGCAAAGCCTGCTTTCCACTTTGGGAGAATACGGCGTCAGCCCGATGTATGAAACTCCGGAAAGCAAAGCGACAGACAGTCCGTTTTATGTCTTTTCACGCCTCTGCAGCCCGATTTCCAAGCCGGAGCCTAAAGTCCGCAATACCGAGGGCGCCAGACTGTGCGAGATGCTGACTGCCGACCATATCCACTTTACTAAAGAAGAGGGAATTATCAAATTTTTCTCCGGCGAAAAAGAGATGTATGAAATCGCCATGGGTATCCGCGTCAGCGGCGAAGCTATGGACGAAAGCATGATTTATTCGCTGAACGCCATAGACTGCGAGCTGGTGATTTTGCACAATATCCGCCCGCTGTTCCGCTCTGAGGGGCGCCTGCTTTTGGTTCAGCAGCAGCGTATGGCCAGAGTTACCAGCTTTTCTGAGGGCGTGGCCGAACAATACAGCGAAGCTTTGGCGGCGATTGATGACAGCGATAACAACTACCAGTCTTTGTGCGAATATGCCATGACTATTATAGTTAAAGGCGAAAGCAAAGAAGAAATAGAATTCGGCGAGTCTGAAGTGCAGAGAATCTGCCGCGCTTTCGGTGTTACGCCGGTGCGCGAGGGCTGGGTAAATCAGGCCGTGTTCTTCACTCAGTTTCCGACTTATGACACCTATCCGAGAACCTACCGCTATTTGTCGCGTGTGATTGCCATGGCTGTGACTATGGACCATCCGGCAGAGGGCTTCGGCAAAAGCGACTGGGGACAGGGCGCTATCACGGTGTTCCGCACCATGTCAGGTTCGGCGTATCGTTTCCAGTTCCACGTTTCCAGCGAAGAGTCCGCGGTTGCGCACTGCTGCATTATCGGTCCGACCGGTCAAGGTAAAACTACTTTGCTGACGTTTTTGGCCGGACAGGCCATGCGCCACGGCGATTTGCGCGTGTTCTTCTTTGACCGCCACTTAGGTGCGCAGATTTTCACCCGCGCGGTAAAAGGCGCTTATGTCGGCTTTGACGGCGATGAAAAGAACGTGTCGCTGAACCCGTTTGACTGTGCCAACACTCCGGAAAACCGCTCATTCCTGCGCCGCTGGCTGAAGTCTATTACCATGGTGGACGATGCTTTGGCGGAGCGTGAGGTTGCCCGCGCCATTACCACGGCTTTTGAATACCTGCGTCCGGAAGAGCGTTTGCTGAAAAATCTGTATAAAAGCTGCTTTTCTCCGACCGGCAATATGCGCCGCGAGCTGTTCCGCTGGGTTAACCCTGACCAATACGGCGCAATTTTCAACGGACAGGACGATAGCTTGGATTTGAAAAGCCGCCGCTTTATGGCGTTTGACTTTACGCATATTTTTGAAGATGAAAATCTGGCTCCGGCGGTTATCAGCTACATCATGCACCGTATTCAATCCGAAACCGGCGAAACCGGCGTTCCGTCTTTGATTATGATAGATGAAACGGCGCCGATGCTTAAACACCCGATGTTCCGCGACTACTTTATTATCGGTCTGCAAGAGGGACGTAAAAAACGCCAAGCTTATCTCTGCGCTTTCCAACAGCCGAATATTGTGGACAAGCTGGGTGTGGGCGAAGTTATCCGCGGTCAATGCCAAACCGTGATATTCTTCCGCAACCCGCAGGCGCAAATGGAAGACTACGCTAACTGGAACTTAACCCAAAGCGAGCTGGACTTCATTTTTGGTAAAAGCTACCGTGATTTTCCGTATGCCATTCTGCTGTCGCGTCCGGTAACCGGCGAGTCGGTTATTTTGGATGTAAACCTTGGCGGACTCGGCAAGTATCTGCGCATTTACAACTCCGGCCGCAAGAATGTTTTGCTGGTGCAGCAGCTCATAAAAGAGTACGGCGAAGACGGATTTGTTACAAAATATTTAAATATTGCCTAGGTTTTTGAAAAAGTCTTTATTTTTACAAAAAAATAAGGTACAATTTTAAAACAAATATTAAGGATTAAAGGAGGCTATTATGAATGTAAATACAACAAAAATATGGGCGGGCAGCCTGCTGGGTTTATGTCTGGCCTTTTACAGTCATGTTAGTATGGCCTTTCCTTTGCCGACTATGGATATGGGGCGTTTGGCTCAGTCGGCAAAAACCGTAAAGCTGCAGATTGACGATATCAAACAAGAAATTGACAGTAATATGCACATTATCAAGCAAATTCAAAACGGCGGCTATGCGGCTGCCGCTAAAGAGCTGTTCGGCAAAATTCAAAACGGCGAGTATGACCGCTATGGCTCTATGGTGTCTAACTTGGGCGCTACCCTAGGCGATGCGGCGATTGAAGCGCAGGCTGCCGCGGCTAAGGATGAAGAACGCAAAGCATTAAACCAAAAATTAGCTGAACGCGAGGCCGCCCGCAAAGACAAAGAAAAGAAGGCGGCTGAGGCCAAAGCAGCGCAAAAGCAAGCCGAAAATGTAACTAATGCCAAGCAGAGCGCGTGGAAAAAAGCCTTTAACTGGGTTAAAAAATACGGTGTGACAGCCACGGATGTGGTTTCCGGCACGGTTGACGCTATCGGCGAGGGCGGCAGCTTGACAGATGTCGGCAAAAATATTTATGACAATGTCGGCAGCGATGTGAAAAATATTGCTTCTGATATGAATGAAGAGCAAAAGGAGCAGCAGGAAGCTCAGGAAAAGGCTCGTGAAGAATTTCAGAATGAACAGCTGGAAGACACCAAAAAGAAGTTGGATGAAATGGGCAAAAATTTCAATGACAATATTTTGAATGATTCCTTAAAACAGCAAGGTTCGGCTTTGGGCAATTTAGGCGGAAAATAGGGAGACTGACATGAAAAATTTATTCTTACACACATTTTTAGCTGCAGCTCTCTTGACCGGCACATCGCTGTGCCGGCAGGCTCAGGCTCAAACTTTGGATTTTGGCAGCAATTCCGGCAGCAGCAACCCTTCTAATTTTGAACAGCTTGCAAAAGAAGATGCTGGAAAAACCGGCGCCGAATGGCCGGCTGGTCAGACGTCCAGCACGGTTTCAGATGCTTACGGCAAAACCGAAACCACCGTAACAACCGGAACGGTAGATTCCAGCAAAGGCATGTCCGATGTCAGCACCGGTTCAAGCTCCGGTACAAGCACAGGCACAGGCTCTGGCTCAAGCGCTTCCGGCAGCGGCAGTACAGCGGCGGGTTCAGGCTCCGGCACGGCGGCGGCAGGAAGCTCATCCGGCTCAGCCAGCGCGGACTCATCTAAAAAAGCTGAGGACGCCACTAAATACACCGGTGTGTTTAACGACCGTCAAATAGTTCCGAACTCTATGGCTATATATTGCAAAACCAACGCTGAAGATATGGTAAAAGAGAGGAAAAAACTGTATGACTGCATTAACCTGATAGCGCAGAAAATCAACGATACAGACACCGCGGTGCGGGATGAAAACCGCCTGCGCTATGATGAAATCCGCTATGAAGAGCTTAAAACGCTTATGTCGCAGGCCGTGGCTAAAGGCGCCTCCATTTCAAACTATGAAAAAATTCAGAACGAAGTCGGCAATGCTTCCGGTCAGACCAAGACCGAGCATGAAGATAATGTCGCCATTGCCAACACGCTCAGCACTTTGACCGATGTTATTAACACCATGCGCGATTTATATGCCGAGCGCCTGAAAAACGAGGCTATTGCCGGTATTAACTCCATCAATCCGGATGTTATTGCCAAGATGGCGAAAAATGCTGATGCTGCAGATGACAAAAACGGGGGAACAGGTAAAGGAACTGCAACCGATACCGGAGCCGCCAGCGGCAAAGGCACTCAGGAAACAAATTCTACCGAAGTTGAAGTTAAAGAGAATATGCCTAAAACTTCGGAATTTACATGGGTTGAGGGAAATAATTGTTCGCGCAGAGTTTGCAAAGGCTCAGGCGAGAATGATTGCATAGATGAAAAACAAGTTTGTCCGGATAATACATATCCGTTATCAGACGGGATTTCTGTGATTTGCTTTATGGGCAAGTGTGTACAGCATGACTTGGCCAGCATCTGCACCGATGAAACATTGCAGAAAATCAATAAAAATCTAGTAACAGCCTCAGGCGGCAAATGCACCTTTGGCGACGGTAAAGAAGTTGACTGCCAAGACGGTATTTACAGCAATGGCTATGCTTGCCTGAACGGAACCTGCAAGTCTTGCAAGGATGAGTTATAATAGAGTGATGTCATAAGGAGAAAGGAAATGAAACTTAAAATAGCTATAGTCTGTAGCGCTGTCATAGCCTTAGCTCCTTATGCTGCTAAGGCAGACTTGGACCCGATGTCGCTTATTCAGGATAAACTCCGCAACGGCTTTGAAGAAGCTAACAAGGTGTTCAAAGAATATACAGGGCAGGAACTTGATTTGCAGCAGCTTGTAAACAATCGCGATAGGCTGAGCGAGCTGAAAAAAATGGGTAAAAATTTTGCCATTGACGCCGCAATGTCGTATGCCAGCAATGTTAAAATCCGTTCTTTGAGCGTGGGAGGAATTACCGGCGACATTAAAGGCAGTATCGGCACTCCGGAACTGGCGCGCAAGCTCGGCAAGAAAATGACGCAGAAAAGCATGATTAACGATGATGTGCTTCAAGCTCAGAAAAAACAAAAAATGATAAACGAGCTGCAGGTTGAAAATGTGGCGACGATGTATGCCAAGGCTTTGGTTTTGCGCCGTTCCATCATCAACGAGGGTCAGAAGCTTGAAGAAGAGGAAAAGACAGAAATTACTGATTTGCCGCAGATAGAAGATGCCTATAAAGCTGTTTCTACCCGTGCTAACGGCCGCTGGAAATCAATTTTGGACGCAGCTGCAAACTATCAAGGTCAGATAGCGGCAAGTTCTTTGCTCAGCATGAGGGCGGACGCTGCAAAAGAAGCGGAAGAAGAAGCCGAGGCTGAAGCTAAGAAAAAGGCGGAAGAAGAGAAAAAAGCCGCTCAAGAAGCTGCAGACAAGAGCGAAAAAGAGGGCGGCCAGTCGTTGTCTGATGCGTATAATAAAGGTTCTAACGTTATTAACGATGTCAAAAACGGCAATTACGGAAGCGCTCTGGGTGAAGTAGGCGGAGCCGCCGGAAATCTGGGCGTTGACAGCAAGGTTTCAGATGGTCTAAAAAATGCCGGCGATGCTTATAACAAAGGCAGCAGCGCAGTAGATAATGTTAAAAACGGCAACTATGGGAATGCTCTGGGAGATTTAGGCGGAGCTGCCGGAAGCGCCGGAATCGGCGGCAATGTCGGCGATACTCTGAAAAATGCCGGAAATACCTATAATCAGGGCAGCAATCTGGTTGATAATGTCAGCAGCGGAAATATTTGGGGAGCTGTGGACAGCGCAGTTTCTACAGCCGACAGCATTAACAAGCTCGGCGGCTATGACCAAGAGGCTATAGACGCACAGAAAAAAGCGCAGGAAGAAGCCAACGAAAAAGCCAGCCAGTCGGCGGCGGAATCTATGAAAAATTTCAGCGACCAGCACAAAGACGATTTTACAAACAGCTTGATTAACAGCTCGCTGAATCAGCAAGGGCAGAATATCTTAAACGGCAGTTCAAATTCCGGCGGAAAATCATCATCTTCGGGACGCAGCAATACGTCATGGAAACTTGGCGGCGGAACTAAATAGAGGAAAGGAAAAAATCATGAAACATCTTTCAAAACATATCCTTGCTCTTTTAATGATTGGCTTTGTTTCGTACAGTCCGTCAGCCTATGCTATTTCAAAGCTGGATTTCTTCACGCAGCTGGAAAATTTGAATCAGCGCATTCAAAAAGCAGCTTCAAAATGTGAAGAAAAATATAATAAAGCTATGTCCGATTTGGAAGAAAAAATAGAAAAAGCCACCGGCAGCGAGGGGCGGGCCATATTCAATAAAATGCGCGAAGATATGGAAAAAAATTCCATTGATTTTTATGAGAATGCCGTAGACCAAGCTAAATCCGGAGATTTTGACTTTTCTAAGAGCTTAAAGAATGTAACCAATCAATATGCTAATATGAAACTGGACCTAAATACAGCCACTTCATTGCTGAATGATTATAAGCAGTCTTTGGATAAAGAGCGCAACCGCAAAGAAAAAGCCATAAACGACAAATTGCTGCTGCTAAAGGTGGAGCTGCAGTCTGAAACCGTGCAGAAAGATGATAAGCGCCGTGAAGAAATCAATAAGCAGATTGCCGATTTAGAACAGCAGAAAGAAGCCTTGGCTGCTGAAAAAATTCAACGCGATGAAAAAGCAAAATCTCTGGAACAGGGCATGCAGAAAGCGGCCGACAAGGCGGCTAAGCTTAAAAAGCAGGTTTCGGAAGAAGAAATTAAAGGCTATCTGGATAAGGCTACGCAGTCTTTGTTTGCTCCGACTGAAGAAACGGAAGAAGAAAAAGCCATTGAAGAAATGTACGGCGCCGATGTTAAAGCTTTCTTCTTGGGCAAATATGAATATGAAAGCTCCGAAAACATCGCCCGGGTCAGAAGCAAGCGCCAAAGAGAATATTATAACTCCTTGCTTAATTTGATGAAGGTCATTACGACCGGCGTCATAAAAGAAAAGCAGATTTCTGAAGCTTCCGCCAATTATCTGAACCGCACAACCGGCGGCAATGCGGCCGGCGGAAAAGAAGCGGCGGCGCCGGAGGGTATTTTCGGCGGCATGGCGATGAAAATCGGCGCGGATATTCAAAATGCCAAGGCGGCGGCTGTTTATATGGAGCTTCTGCTGGCTGAAATCCGCTTTAATACTATGACGGAAATCAACTTGTGGAATGATAAATACAGACTGATGGACTATAGCAAAGACTACACTAAGTTTAATTTGGACGATTATGTGGCTAAAAAGAAAAGCCTTTTGGATCAGGCTAAAGATAAGGCAAAGGACGCTGCAACAAGCGGAATCAGCGGTTGGAAAGGTTTATAACAGAGGAGCAGAACCATGAAAAATATAAGCAGAATCTTGATTTTAGGCAGCGTTTTGTTCTTTAGACCGGCAGAAGCGGCAATCTTTCCGGACTATACGCCGTTATTGCCGGTTGCTCCGCAGATTTGCGCTCAATGCACGCCGGCGGCAATTTCTACTGTTACCAGCACTATTGACCAGATAAACGCCATGGAAGAAAAACTGAAAGGCGCAAACCTGATAAAAATGGTGCAGCAAAGCGCGGCATCCTATGCCGTTGAGTTAGGAAAAAGCAAATTTAATGCCTTAAAGCAAAAGATTACGCAAAAGAAAAAGGTGGTTTCGGCTTCACGCGTTATTGAAGACAGTACCTTGACGGTTGCCGGAGACATCAGCGATGAGGGAAAGGTTAAAGAGGCGTTTATCACTTTGTTTATGCAGTATCCGTCTAAAAACGGCAGCAAAATGAAGCAGTATGAAGAAAACAGCAAGCAGCTTTCTATGGATACGACGCTTGAAATGTATATTACCGCCCGCGAACTCAATAAAGAGCTTACGACCATGATGGCGCAGCTGGATAAGATTGAAAATTGCCTGGTTGCAGGTGAAGACTGCACAGAGATGGGGCTGGGCAGCAAAGACTGCCAGTCAGAGGGAAAAGAAGATAAAGTCTGCATCTGGAACAACGCATTGGCTGCAGTCCGGATTTATGACAAAATCATGCGCTATAATGAATTTTTAACCGCCATGAATGCTCAGTATAATGCGGTTCGCAGCATTGGCGGTACGGCAAAAATTAAAGAATATGTTGAAGAAAAAAAGAGCGAAAAACAAAGCTTTTTAGAAGATAAATACCAAAAAGGCGGGCAGGTTACGGCTTATGCCTATAATATGATAACGCTTGCCGACGCTTCGGTTGAGGAGGACAGCCAGTTTGATACTTTGGATGACGCCGGTCTGGAATCGCCGGTTGCCGGTAAAGAAAAAGAATTTGACAGCTTGGAGATTATTGCTGATGCTAAAAAAGCCATGAATGAGGCTATATCCGCGCATAATTTCAAAAAATCTTTGCCGCAATACCGCAATGTTTTTGAGATGTATCATAATTTGGCTGATTACCAAAAGAAAACCGCATATAATGTTGTTACTTCTGAATTGTGCATTAACAATTACTTAGCCCATTATTATGCAAGGCCGGACAAGGCGTGGTCAAATGTAAATTGTCTCCGCCACGAAGAAGGTTGGTATCAATGCCACTATTCGCCGGAAAAGAATTTTTCGGATAAATCGGCCAGTGTCGGCGATTATGATCAAGCCTGCTGGGATGATAAAGATAAAAAATGCTATGTTGTTTCCAGCGCCAAAAATATAAAAGGTAAAAAAGGAATAGAAAAATGGCTTATGGCTTTAAAAGAAAGTGCGCGTGATAAGGCGGAAGAAAGCAAAGGCGATTTGTATGAAAACGGTTCTTATATGTCAGAAGCTACTGATTTCTCGGATTCCGGCAATACTTCGCTTTCGGATATGAAAGCAAAAGCTGACGCCGGCTATGCTGATGATAAGCAAGGCTCAAATGTTAAAAGCTTGAAAAAGCCGTCATTGGAAGACGATATGTATGCCGAAAACCGCGCTAACGCTCTGATGAACTGGACCTTAGGAAAACAGGCTTCCGAAATGATAAATGAAGAATATGTTTCCGGAAAAACTACATTCGGACAGCTTTTGGCAGGAGCTGGTGTTTTATGGAACGACCAGAAATATTTTTATGATGACTATATCAGCGGCAAATATGAAAATATCAAAGCCTATATAGACAATACGACTTTTGTTGATTTGCTGGCAAAAGCAGCTAAAGCCATTAACGAAAAATATCCGTATAAATCTATCCGCGATGCTGCCGGACGGGTTGTCAAAACGCCGGAGAAACAAAGAGAAGAAGCGGCTGAAGCAATTGAAAAATTTGTGGCTTCGGCGGCTGCCGAGCCGGATTCTGCAGAGTTGGACGCCCTGCTTGCCGCCGAAAAAGAGTCTTTAACCGCTCTGACTAATGAATATTTGAATAAGGTTAAAACCCTGCAAAATTCAAAAACGCCGGTTTACAGTTCTATGGATGAGGCCAGCACAAAATACAGCGATATGCAGGATGAGATTAACAAGGAAAAATCAACGGTTTCTACGGCTGATACAGAAATGCCGAAATCTGAAGATGCTATCAAAGAGGGCGAAAGTCTGGAACGCGGAACAGAGACTTCTCCGCAGCGCGCAGCATTTAATAAAAATATTACCGGAAATGAAAAAAATAAAGAAGCGGCAGTTAAAAAGCTGGAAAGCCTGAAGCTTTCGGCCGAAAACCTGAAGCAGCAAATAGAGGCTTCCCGCGCCAGACTTGAACAAATTGATAAAGATATATATCAGGCTAAAGCCGCTTATGTTGCCGCCTATAATGAAGCTCAAACCGCTTCACGTCAGGCTATCAACGAAGCAGCCAAAGCCTATGAAGAGGCTCGCAAAGATTATGTAAAACAAATCAGCAGCGCGGCTTCCAAAGTTACGGTTTTGGCAATCGCTGATGATTTATTGCAGGCGGCTAAGGCTAAGGCTATAGCAAAAGTGGAAGAAACGTATACGGGAATTGAGGCTTTAGGCGATAGCAAGTATTTAGCATCCGGTGCAAAAAATATAGCAGAAAAACATACAGAATTGCTGCAATATCTGCAAAATCTCGGACTAGATCCGCAAGACGGCGATTACGGCAGCTACGGCGATTATATCAGCACATATAACGAAATGTATGCTCCGCTGGTTAAAGATAAGTTTAATGCAGACGGCGAGTATTTCTGGGGTATTGTAGAGCGCCAGCGCGATTTTTATGCTCCAAAGTCGCCTCTGGATTTCAGCGAGGCGCCGGTTAGAGAAGTTTTCCATTTTGACATGGATGACTATGACGCGGTTATAAAATACTTCAAAGACGGCATAGACAGCACGCCGGAAAATAATGAAGATGTAACGCTGGTTGGCAACAGCTTGCTGCTGAGCGGATTGGAATTGCCGGATATCTGGAAAACGCTGCTGGCGTACCGTCCGTATGTGGAGCGGGATATAGATTTTGACAAGCTGTTTCATCCGGAAAATGTGAATAATGCCGAAGTTTTAGCCGGTTCCGGAATATACCCTTGCAGAATGAACGGAAAAAATATAACAGCAACCGCCGGCGGCTATGCTAATGCAGCCGGAAGTTCAGGACGTAAATGCACGCATCTTGCCTATGACCGAGATAGAGAAGCGGGTGCTGCGATTTCTGTTAACGGCAGCGTCAATACTGCTCAATGGTATCGTGCCAGCGAACTGGGTCAGCTTTTGGACTATGTCGTCCAAGTAAAGATGGTCGGACCGTTTAAGATAGAAAAAGTCGGACACTTAAGCTTTAACAGCGCCTTGCTGAAAGCCGTAAGCATGATAAAGAAATCGGATAAGCTGGATGAATCGGAGAGCGCAAGCCGCGACTATTATATGTATTCACGCTTTTTGTTTGACCGCAACCAGTTCGGCGACTATCTGGATATGGTAGATATAGATGATGAGGCAGCAAAAGCTTTAGTTTTGCAAAAAACACAGGTAGATGAGCTGAGAGCGCAGCTTAAAGAAATTCTTAACCGCATGGGCTATACTATCAGCGATGATTTTGACTTAAGCAATGAAAGCGACTATAAAAAAGTTTCAGACACTCTGAAAAAATATAAAACCGCATATTTGCGCCAGCTGACGGATTTGCTGCAAACCATAACCGGAACAACCGAATTGATTGTTACCAATAAAGAAAAATTGGTTCACGCCAAAGAGGTAATGGAAAAAGACAGCGAAGAGGAGGTTTCTATTTCCGGCGAAGAAGATTTGGACGAGCTTGAAGAAAAAATCAAAACAGCCCGTGCCGACCAATCTTTGACGGATGTCTATGAAAAAGAGGGCAACAGCAGCATGGAAAAACAGACCAAACAGCTGCGTCCGCCGTTTTGCGCAGCCTATCCGTATTGAGCAAAAATGTGTGAGGAGAACAGAAATTGGAGCTAAACAGCGGTATGCAGCCTAAGCTGCTGACAGATAAGAATGCCCAGCCGAACGATGTTCAGCTGCAGTATATTACCGATGATAAAATCAATAACAATTCGGTAAAGGAGATTTATTTCCGCTGGCTGTCGCGTCTGGTGGTTTTGTGCGCAATTTTGTCTTTGGGGTTATTTTTGAGCGCTTCTCTGGTGATATTCCGTCTGGCGCCGGAAATTATTGTGGAGCCGCTGCTGATTATCAGCCAAAATGATTCCGCCACCATGGTTCGCTATGAGCCGATAACTCCGAAAATGCCGTCTATAAAGCAAATGACCGAATTGTTTATAAAACAATATGTTATTATGCGCAATACTGTTGTCAACGACACGCAGGAAATGCGTACGCGCTGGGGACCGGGGGGAATTGTCGCCTATCTGTCGTCGCCTAGGGTCTATTATGAGTTTGTGGGGCAGAACATTGAAAATGTTAACCAGATGTTTGATGACGACTATTCCAGCGAAGTGCGGATAGACAGCCTTAATAAGATAAGTGAGAACAGTCCGGCGTGGATTGTCAACTTTACTATTTATAATCTGTCGCGCTCCCGCAGCGGCAAAAACGGCGCTTTAACTTTGAAAAAGACCAAAATGCGGGCTTCTATCACTCCGCGGTTTATACCGGAGCGGCGGGCGGTGTTTTCGCGTTTAATCAATCCGCTGGGTTTTACGGTTATGAAATATAATCAGGATGAAATCAGAGAATAGTTTTTGTTTAAGCAATTTTAATCTTTTTATTTTAGTATAATAGCCAAAGGAGTATCTTTAGTTTGCCTCAAAAGTGCGGTAAACTAGGGATATCCTATGGTGCAGCCGATTCTGCGCCATATAGTAACAAATAGTAAAAGAGGCTAAAATGTCTAAAAAAATTTTGGTAGTTTTGGGATTATTGCTGGTTTTGTCAGCCTGCAGCCTGTTTGGTTCGTATTATGAGCCGGAAGCAGTCGGCCCCGGTAAAGATATAAACGAGCTGAAATTGTCTCCGTGTGCCTGCATGCAGGTGGAAATAATTAAGAACGTGCCGGATTGGTTTATGGAAACAATTTAACGGGATAAAATAATATGCCAGATCAGCTTGGAGCAAATAATACACAGCAAAGACTGCTGCAGTCGGGGTCTCAGGTCAGAGCCGGAGTGCGCCACGGGGTGCGCCGTATCAACCGCAATGAAGACAGCTTGGTTGTAAATGCCAGCGAAAAAAGATATTTGTGGACGGCTCGTGCTTTTGCGGTGGTAACGGCTATCAGTTTGTGCTGCAATCTGATTTTGCTTTTGACAATCTCAAATATTTTGCCGATGTATCGGGTTGAGCCGTATTTGCTGACTCTGAGCAGCAAGGAAGAGCAGGTATACCGCATTGTTCCGTATACCCGCGACATGGACTCGCAGAAGTCTATTACCGAAACTTTTGTGCGTGAATACATTTTGCTGCGCACAACTCTGCTTGCCGATACCGAAGAAATGGAATCCCGCTGGCAGAACGGCGGCGACTTGCAGGAAATGTCGTCATCTATCGTTTATCAAGACTTTTTGAAAAACACCGGACGCAAGCTGATGCAGCGCATGAAGCAAGACGGTTTAACCAGCTCGGTAAAAATTCTGACGGTAAATGAAATTGAAGACCGCACTTGGCAGGTGGAATACAGCGTGGACTACTATCTGCCAGCTTCGTATAAGCCTAGAACCATCCGCTACAGAGCCAGCTTAAAAATTCAATATCAGCCGCGGCGGGTGCAGTATAAGGAACGCTTAAAAAATCCGGTTGGGTTTAAAGTGATTTCGTATGGTACAAAGCAATTAAAAGATTAACCCCATTTAAGGAAAAAAATATGAAAAATTTAGCTAAATGGACAGTTTTAATAAGTTTATTATTCGGCGCAGAAGCGTTTGCAGCGGATTTGCTGGAAAATACGGATTCGCTTGATCAATACGCCGACCAGTCGCAGGGCAACTATCAGCCGATGAACTTAAACTATGCCGGTTTCAATTCTATCGGCATGATTCAAAGCGCATGGCAGGACCCTTTGCAGAACTTGGGCGAAGGCCAGACTAAACCGGCATATTCCAAGTATTATTGGACGCCGGACTTGGTGCTGCCGATTCGCGTACGCGAGGGCATGATTACTCTGGTAAACTTTCCGGAATGGGAGTGGGTTGAAAGCATAGCTTTTGGCGATACGGGGTCTTTTGACGGCTCTATCTCCGAGCCTAACACGGTTATGCTGTATCCGCGCAGTGGCAGTCAGGTCGGCGTGGACAGCAACGTTGTTATCAACGGACGTTCCGGCAACAAGTATGTGTTTTATATCAAAAGCGAGGCTGTCAATACCGAGCGTTTGACCAACTCTATAATTGACATTGATGTAGTCGGCGGAAACGGCTCATCTGGAGGCAGTCCCAGTAGCAGTTCGGGGGTATTGAAAGGCGGTTCGGCGCCGGCTTCGGCTTTTAGAGACAATAAAACCGTAGATGCTACTTATACCAGACGCTTTTTGAAAGAAGACTGGCTGAGAAGTCTGCCGATTGATCCGGCAAAATTCAGATTTGATATAGAAATCTATGTGCCGAACCCTGATGACGTGGTAATTGCGCCGGAGCGGGTTTGGAGAGACGATATTTTTACATATATAGACTTGGGCGAAAAAGCTTTGAATATGACGCAGCGTCCGATTGTTACTTTAATTGTGGAACGCGTGGAAACTCCTGTCGGCTTTAGAACCAAAGGACCGAATAACCGCCTGATTATTGTTGAGGGTATCGGCGATATGGTAATGCGCAGCGGCAAGCGTATGGTTTGCCTGAAACTGCGCCGCTCGGACGAAGAGGGTTTGCAATATGTTTCATACGCTGATGACCAGAATAGCTGGGATATTGCTCCGAAAATCCCAGGCGGGCAGGCTGCAGGCAGCGGTGCTTCCGGAGGAGCTGGCGGTGCGAATGATGCATCCGGCGGAGCTAATGCCGGAGGCAGCGCAGGTGCCGCAGTAGGTACAGGCGGAGTTTCAGGCTCAGGTGTTGCAGCAGGCGGAAGCCTGAACGGGATGATGTCGGTTCCTAACTATGCCAATATGCCGGACGGTGCCAGCGGCGAGGCCGGAGCAAGCGCCGGTTCGGGCAGCGGAATAATGTCCGGTGCGGATTGCCTGCCGCCTATGGTAAACTGCGGCAGCATGGGCGGTGTGCAGAACCCTTATCCTAAATATAAATACGGCAGTGCCTTTGCCGGTCAGAAAGGCGAAAATCTGTCTATTGAATTAGGAACGGATTCGGATGTGAATAATCTGGAAAATTTGTGGAAAGATTTATCGGGACGCTATTCATCCTTGCTGGGCGGATATGAGCCGTTTTATTCGGTAGACGCTCCGGCAGACGGGCAGGGCAAGGAATTGTTCCACCTGAGAGTAGGTCCGGTAAAGAGTTTGGAAAGCGGAGACACAGTTTGCAGCCAGTTAGGGCGCAGCGGTGTGTTCTGCAGCGTGGTAAGAGTTCAGTAAAGCAGGAAAAATGGCAAAAGAAGTATTAACACATTCGGACAGATACGTTCGCAAAACCAACAGGATTATCTTAATCGTCGGAATCATAACCCTGTTAGTGTTTTTGTTCGGTCTTATGCTGCTGACAACAGATACGCCGGAAGAAGAACAGCATTATGAAGTGGAAGACACGATTGATGCGGAATCTGATTTGGGAATGGGGAATAATACTACCAACAATGAAGCTGAAATAGAATTTGACGATGCCGAGCAAGTGGAGCGTCCGATTACCTTGACTCCTAACCCGATAAATATGGGGCAGGTTGTTTTGGGCAATGACGCGACCAACGTTTTGACAATCGGCACCAACGGCAAAGGGGCAATCCGCATTATTTCGGTAGATTTGGAAGACGCGGCTTTTGAGGGCTTTAAGTTTGAAAATAACTGCAACGACAAAGAGCTGCGCGGCAAAATCACTTGTACGGTGACTATGCGCTGGCTGCCTACCGTTGCCGCAAATGTGCAGAACAACTTTAAAATTACTTGGCGTGAAACCAATGTTTCGGACAGCAACGCTAAGCATGACGAAGTTCCGGTATACGGCAATGCCGTCCGCAAAGAAGATTGCAATTTTTGCGACAGTTCCGGAAGCGCTGGTATCGGTGGCGCTGCCTCGGCGCAGGGCGACTTGCAGACTTCGGGACAGGTTAAATATGCGGTCGGGCCGGACGGTAAAATAATCGGGGTTATCGGCGAAGACGGTATTGTCAGAGACGCGAACGGCCTTGAAATCGGCCGCGTTAATGCTGACGGCATGGTTGTGGATAAAGATGGAAATATTATCGGCGTGGCTTCTACCGGAAAACTGGTTGTGGACGCCAACGGCACGGTTTCGGGCTATGTTGATGCTGCCGGAGTGGCGCACGATGCCGACGGAAAAGTCATCGGCAATATGCTTTCTGACGGAACAATCATCGGCGACGGCGGCAAAGTTATCGGCAAAGCCGTAAGCACCGGCTATGTTTATGACAGCAACGGCAATATTATCGGACGTGTTTTGGAAGACGGCTCTGTAGTTGATTTAGACGGCAATGTTATCGGCAAAGTTGATGAAAACGGCAATGTTGTAGACCGTAACGGCAATATTATAGGCAATGTGGCTAAATCCGGCGAAGTGGCTTTGGATGAAAACGGCAACCGCTTGGGTATTGTTATGCCAAACGGCGAAGTTGTTAATGAAAACGGCGATGTGGTCGGTTATGTGGACGAAAACGGCAATG
>ERZ1034855.387-NODE-387-length-18358-cov-21.920614_pt1 | contig 18358 bp, 37 predicted proteins | sample MGYA00520699_ERZ1034855 | MGnify/ENA primary metagenome ERZ1034855 (study PRJEB33766, sample SAMN09781730) | gut metagenome | biome: gut microbiome | host: Homo sapiens | place: Madagascar | study: EMG produced TPA metagenomics assembly of the PRJNA485056 data...
GATATATTCATATACATTCATATATCCTAATAGCTATACATAACATCTATATACTCACACTCTCGCACGCGAGAGCTGTGAAGCGTGTGTGTCATTTTTTTATTTTTTTAAACAGCAAAACAGATATGGACAACGAAGAACACCTACAGGACCTCAAGGCCAGAGCTGAGGAGCTGCACAGCCAGCTTCCGCCGGAAGCCAAGCAGATGGCAGCATTGCGCAGCAAGTATGACAAGCTCGCGATGGAAGCGCTCTACGCAGCAGCAGCCGGCGACATCACATCCTACGACGACCTCCAACGCGAGTTCATCCGCATCTTACTCCGTTTCGACGACGAAGCCTTACAGCTGACCCCTCAGCCGCAGCTCCCGCCACCCGACCTCGAAACCCTCAGCGAGGAAACGAGAAAGGCAGAAGCCGCAGGCAAGCCACTCAAGCAGTTCGCCTACGATTTCTGCCAAATCTACGTCAGTATCGAGCTTGACAACCCTCAGCTCCCCTCCACGTAAGCCACAATCCGAGCCACCGCATCATCTATGCGCTTAGTGTCATAGGCGATGTAGTGACTCGTCACATCAGCCCACGAATGACCGAGACAAAGAGCTATCGTCTCACGCGGAATCTCAAGCTCCGCGGCGATGCTCGCAAACGTATACCGAGCCGTGTACGTCGTCAGACCCTCCACAATCGGACACCAGACCTTCTTGCGCAACCCACCCGACTTGTCAGGGGCAAGCTCCAGGCTGCCGATTTTCTTCAGAGCAGCATTCCAGTGACAATAAAAGCCCCTGTAGTCGGAATAGTTGTCAAGAGGGCATAGAAGCCATTTCCTGCCCCTCCAGCGGCTTATAATCACCTCAGCGGGCTTCGGTACTGGAATGTCAAACAAATGCCCTGTCTTCGCCCGTTTGTAGCGAATACGCCCGTTTTTCATATCCGACGCCTTTAATCGCAGCAAGTCCGCAGGATTGATGCCGCACAGATAGAACGACAACATGAACAAGTCCCGGTAAATCCGACGCCAGTCATCAAGAGGAAAGTCACGCACCGCCCTCAGCTGCTCCAGCGAGATATTGTTGATTGCCACCTTCTCCGACTTTATCTTGTAGCGTCTGAACGGATAGCACGATGTCCATTCGTTGTCTATCGCCCAGTTAAACACCGCACGTATATTCCTCAGGTTGATGGCAGCATAGTTCACGCTTGCATTCTCGCCAATAGACCGCACGAAGCCGTCAAGCCACGAGCCGTTCACAGAACCGAACGTCGCCTCAGGCGCATAGCCTTCAATCAACGCCGCCGTCCTGAGATATATTTTCCTTGTACTCCCACTCTTCAGTTCGGCAAACTCACGCACAAAACTTGCAAGCGACCTCTTTTCCCTCGGGTCCTTGCCCGTAACGATGCAGCGCAAATCCTCCTTCATCCGCTCATAATCCGAATCCACGTGCTCAAGGACATACCTATCCACCTCGTCCATGATACACATAAGCCTCCTTGTCTTGGCTTTCAGATTAGGCTCCTCTGCCGAGAACACCATGCCGTTCATTGCGTACTTCACCGCTATGCCAGTTGAAGCAGCAAACTCCCTACCCTCGTGACGGAACACCACCGATACGGGAATCATCCCGCTCTCGTTCCTTTTACTCTCCTTAGTACTGATAAAATACCTCATAACAATCGGTTTTTGATTAAAAGTCCACTAAAAAAGTCCACCAATAAGTCCACCAAAACCCCTCAAAACCGCCTAAAAACACCATTTCAAACCGCCTAAAACGAAAATAAGACGATCCCACAGGAATCGTCTTAATTGCGTAACTCACTGATTATCAGGCGGAGAGAACAGGATTCGAACCTGCGAGACGCTTTTGACGCCTACACGCTTTCCAGGCGATTTGTTATTTTTGTAACTCCTTGATTACTATTTGTTTGCGGTTCTTTATTTTACAAAGTCCACTACCTTTACCACTATTTTACTTCTTGTCGTTGATAAGAATATACATAAGGTCTATCTGCTTGTCTTTTTCTTTTATCAGCTTGTCTTTCTCCTCAAGCAATTTGTCCTTCTCGTCAAGCAGACGCTTCAACAGTTCCACATTCTGCCTCAATGCCACTATTTCGCCCTCTGTGTCGTTTATCGTCTGCGTACCTTGATTGTCGCCGTTGATGATATTCTGCGACACAGGGCTTGTATTCGCGTCGAGCATTTTGCTGAAGGCAGCAAACTGCGCCTTGCCGATTGCTTTCTCCTCGGCAAACATTTTGCCTACACCATCACGCAGCCAAAGGAAGGCAACATTGAAAGCCGAACCAATCTTTTGTAGCATTTTGCTTGACCACGGCTTTTTATTGTTCATACATCGGCTCAATGTTGATACGTCAACATTGCACGCTTCGGCAATAGCAGCTTGGGTGTAACCAGAGTGCGACATAAATAGCCTCATTCTTTCTGATACAGCGTAGTCAACTGAAGTAATCTTTCCATCCATAGTTGTATATGTTAACGAGTGTTTATAAATCAATACTAAGTCAACCACAAATGCAAAAGAATGTCAATAAATCAACTTTAAACTTGATTTAGTATTGATATTTCATTGACTTTTTGTACCTTTGCAATCGTTGACAGAGCGCAAGCGAAACAAACCCAACAGCTCGCTAAACGCTCATTATATGTTTAATATGCAAATATAACGAAATAAATCCAAATGGCAAAGCGAAAACCCATAAAACTTCGACGAGGATGCCAAGCCAAGCTGGCAGAAGACTGCGGAGTCGGAGTAGCGACAGTCCGACGCGCCCTACTTTGGGACGCCGACACGGACATCCAGAACCTCATACGCAAACGAGCACACGAACTCGGGTACGTCAAGCGATGGTAATCGGCGGTACTGCCGCCACAACATAAACCAAACAAAACAAGAAAGACAATGAAACAGGCGACAGTCACAGCCATCGAAAAGATATGGCTATCCAACAAGGAGGCGCAGGCATACCTCGGCGTCGGGATGGAGTTCTTCAAGAGCCTCAGAGCCAACGGACAGCTCCCCTACTCCAAAGTCGGAAAGACCGTGTTCTATCGCAAACGCGACATCGACCGGCTCATCGCAGCAAACCGAGTGTATTAGAAGGCACAGATCATACTCATATATTTTTTTTTCATTTTGAGATTGTTAGGTTAGTAGTAGTTTTTAGAAACTTGAGAAGTTGATATTTATCGTTCTTCAAATCCTTGTTTAGCGAAACAAGGTGAAAAATTTTAAAACATTAGTATTATGCATCTGGCCCTTCGTGAGAATCGCCAGTTTACGGCAGAGCAGGCGGCGGATTAGGCTGAATACATTCACTTCCCATCTCGTTCCCTTGACAGCCATTCCGTGAGGTTCGATTCCTCATCTGCCGACCATTTTCTTGTTGTTCTTTGACTTATTGGTTACAGACAGTGAGCGTGTAAAAGTAGTAATGGCAGCGTTTTGGACGCCGCGACCCATGAAGGAACGCACGCCACGAAAGACCCACTAACGCATCTTCCAAGTACCGTCAAACGAACCACGCCACACTCCATGCTGGCGCAGGCGGAGAGAAACGAAATGCAGCGGGCTGCCAGACGTCCCGCGACGCTGGCAAGATTGCTGAGATCTATAAAACAGCACACACACAAAACCATACATAATCGGTATAAAACAGCAATTCTTTGTCGTTTTTTAAATAATATGTTGGATAGGGAGAGTCGTACAACTGACAGTACAATAACCAAAGAATGCGGGTTTGAGTCCCGCCTCTCCTTCTCGTCATAATTTTATAAATATAAAATTGATATTAATTGTTAGAAGATTTTTTCCGTAAAATTTTTTAATTCAACTTGCTGCCCAAGCGAGGGCGCACCACACGCATTTTTGTTTTCAAAAGAGCTTTCTTAGTCGGGTCCGGCGCGAGTCGCACCCGATTTTTTATTTACGAACCCATCAAAACGATATACACAATGGTAAAAGTCATTGATTCTATACACGTCGTCAAAGCCAACACGGACAGGCTTCTCGCCCTGCCCTGTGTCGTAGCTGTGGCTGACCACGGCGACGGACTCGTCGTAGTCCTCTCCAAGGACCTCACCAACGGCTCCCTTAGGGCCAATGCAGGAGATTACATCGTACATTTCTCCAACGGAATGTGGCAGCGCTTCGGAATCGAAGCTTACGCCCGACTCGTCAAGAACCCCAACTACATACGTGCTCTATGACAAGACATCGTATCACGCAGCAGCAGATTGACGAAGTGCTCAGTCTGAGAGGAACACTCTTACACCGGCAAATCGCCGAAAAAGTCCACATATCATCGGGGTCGGTATCGCGCATTCTCAGCGGGATAGTCACGGCGGAAGCGCCTCTGTGCCGAAGCAGCCGTCTGAAGCCTGTCATCGTCCAGAACTATCCCTACATGCTCCCGCGTGAACTCGAGGAGAAGTTCGGCGTCCCACAGTCCACCATACGGCAATGGGCCAGACAACTGAAACTCAAGCACACCCCCGAGACAATAGAAAGGAGAAAGGAGAGATACAAGAACATGAAGACGGAACACCTCAATACACCCGAAATCATCAGCAAGCGCTCCGCCAAGCGCAGAAAGACAATGCGTATGGAGAGGTTCCGCATAATGTCGGGGATGCGTCAGCAGACCAAGCTCCGGATATCAATATTGCCGAAAAAGACAAGCTCCAGCATACGGCGCCTCGTCACTCTACACAACTATTTCCGAAGCGAAACCGACAGCCTTACACTCCATTACGACGAACAGACACGCCGCACACCCAACGAAGAGTATTTCTCCAGACGATACGGCATCAAGTTTATCTCGGCTATTTAAGTAACTTTCATCTATACATTTTTTTATTAATCATTAAAAATGAGACTCCTTGGGTCTCATCCGGGTGCAAGTCCCGGACGTTGTTATTATTAGTTTTTATTGCAAAATGGAAGTGATTCCTGGAGGGACGGCGGCGTGGATGCCGCTTTAGCGAAGGTTCGATTCCTTCCCGTCCCACATTAATTATTTATTTCATCATGCACAAATTCAGACGCACGCTATACTCCGAATGCGACGACTGCCTCTGGCGCGACTTTCCCGATTGTCCCCGCACGGAGACCCAACGGAAGGTCATACCCGTCAAATGCCCGTTCTGGGAGTGGCGCTATCAGTAGCAAAACAGTCATAATTTCAGTACAAAAACATTTCATCTATGCAAACAAAAACATCACCCAAGTGGTTCGAAGCCACAGCCCTCACCTTCCCTCAAAATGAGGAAGGTCTTATCGTCAGAAAGTCCCACACATACGTCTTCGATGCAAAGTCCTTTGCCGAAGCCGAGAAACGCATCGCCGACCAAGTATGCCTCTTCCCCTCAGAACAAGAACCCGAGGTCACCAAGATTGCCATCGCCCCGTACCGAGAGGTCTTCCTCGTCGATGAAGACTGCGACAAGGGCGAAATCTTCTGCAAGGCGAAGGTCGTCTTCATCACATACGACGAGAAGACCGCGAGAGAAAGACGTCAGACGATATATTATCTCGTCCAGTGCAACGACATCAACACGGCACGCCAGAACATCGACAAGGTGCTCTCTTCCTCGATGATCGACTATCGCATCGTGTCCATTTCCGAAACACAAGTCATCGACGTCGTACTCGGCGTAGAAGACCATAACGAATAACACCCCTCAGAATGAGAAAGAAAATTTCAGTCGAAATGCTGCAAATCAGATTCCATGACATCATGGAATTGCCGTACGAAGTGGCAAGAGAAAAGCAGCGTCGAGCCGTAGCAGCCGACTACGCGGAAGGTTTCTGCGAAAGGCACGAAAACGCCAACGGCTTCAAATTCTGTAAATACAAAACATTTTAATATATGGAAAACAGCTTACAGTCACTTGACGCTTACGAAGTGACACAGGTCCAACATGACCAGAACATCATACAGCTCGACACCATCGAGCGTGCAAACGTAGATTCCCAGATTGCCACAGCCAAGCAATACCCGCGCGACCTTCGCCGAGCCATCAACAACTCCATCGCTATGGCAACTCTTGACGTGCCTACCGCCCAGTCTTGCGGTTACGCCCTACCACGTGGTGGCAAACCCCTCACCGGCCCTTCAGTACATCTTGCCAAGCTCATCGTTTCCAATTACGGAAACATACGAACAGAGGCGAAAGTGGTGCAGATTACCGACAAGCAGGTTATCAGCCGTGGTTCATGCTGGGATCTTGAAAATAACGTGGCTTCAGCTTTCGAGGTATCCCGTTCTATCGTCGGGCGTAGCGGGCAACGTTTCTCTGACGATATGATTACCGTTACAGGTAATGCCGCAAACGCCATCGCCTATCGCAACGCCGTTTTCTCAGTTATTCCACGAGCTATAACAGACAAGGTCTACCAGGCGGCGCAGCATTTCATCGCTGGCGACCTCTCTGACGAGGATAAGCTGATTGCTACACGCAAAAAGTGCATCGACTATTTCAAGGACGAGTACGACATCACGGAAGAGGAGGTTATAATGATTTGCGGGAAGCAGACAGTCAACCAAATCAAGGCGGAACAGATTATTCTCTTGCGCGGCATAATACAGTCACTCCGAGACGGCGACACAACCGTCGATGAGCTTATGAAACCTTACCGCAAAGAGAAAACCAAGAACGCCATCGCTGCCGCAGCAGCTGAAGCTGCCAAGGATGCCGCCGCCAAGAAGGAGGACAAGAAGGAGGACAAGAAATGATTAACACCGAGTCCAATCAGCGCGAAATTTCATGGTTCCGCGCACGCTTCGGTTCTGCAACAGGTTCCGAGGTCCACAAGCTCATGACCAATCCTCGCAAAAAAGACGAGCCTTGGTCCGAAACAGCCAAGACGTACATCTATCAGATAGCTGCCGAAAGGCTGTTCAATCCCCAGTTCCTTTCTGACGACGACATCTTCCAGTCTTATCTTGACCAGGTCGCCGTCTCTACGCGGGCTATGGAATGGGGTGTCCAGCAAGAGGAGTCTGCCCGCCAGCTCTACTCCTCTCTTAACGACGATGTGGAGGTCTTCGAGGTCTCCTCATGCGCACACGATACCATCCCGCACTTTGCTGCCTCTCCCGACGGAATAGTCCGCGGAGAGGAGCAGAAGTGCCTCGAAATCAAGTGCCCCTCTCTCGCCGTCCACACACGATATGCCGCAGAGATACACGATGCAGCCTCGTTGAAGGCTGTCAAGCCCGAGTATTACTGGCAAGTGATGGCAGAGATGTCCTGCACAGGCTGCACGTCTGCCGATTTCGTATCTTACTGCGCATGGCTCTCCTCCCCCATCCATATCGTCCGCATAGAACGTAACGATGACGACATTCGCCTCCTCGAAGAGCGCGTCCGTCTCGCCAACGATTACATAGCCAAAACTTTCAATGTCTAACCCCAAGTCTTAATAATGGAAATCTTCGGAAAAATCATCTGCGCACTGCCAATCCGGTCTGGCGTCTCCGCAAAGAGCGGCAAGCCGTGGCAGAGCGCCTCTTACGTCCTCGAAACGCAAGACCAGTACCCCAAGCGGATGGCCTTTGATGTCTTCGGACAGGACAACATCGCAAAGTTCAACATACAGGTCGGAGAGTCGCTTACCGTCTCCTTCGACATCGACGCACACGAATACCAGGGACGCTGGTTCAATGCCGTCCGTGCTTGGAGCGTGTTCCACGGCGCACCGCAGCCCGTCGTTACGCCGCAGCCGACCGTTCTTCCTCCCGTAGGCGCACCAGGGTCGGTTCTCGGCATCCCCACACCCCCGCCACCCTCAGCAGCACCCGCTGCACCGGCAGGAGGCTCCGACGGACTGCCCTTTTGATTTGATCAATAACAGCTTCCTCAGAAGCTTTGATGTTTGTATAGTTCACGCTTCCAAGGGGTCTTAGCCGCCCCTTGGTTTTCTCTCACCCCGAAATCTCTTTCTTACCCGTTCCGCATAACTTTCAAAATCCTTTCCCCTATGTCAGACAATAGATTTTCTCTCAACATCGCCCATTACGAGGCGGTCAGCCAGCTCTCCGACCTTCAGCTCGGCATCCTTATGCGTGCCGTCTTTCTTTATGCCAAGGACTCCACTCTCATTAGCGACGACGCCCCTCAGGTGGTCCGCATAGCCTTCGCCTTCATCAAGGAGGACATCGACGCGCAGCGTGCCGCCCGTGAGGCGCGATGTCGCAAGAATCGCGAGAATGCGCAGAAGCGTTGGGCGAAGAAAGGAAAGACCGCGAAGAAAGAACAACGCCCTACCTTTAATGCCGAAGGTCTCATCACTTACTGGAATCGTCGCATCCGCGAGACAGGCTCCCGCATGCCGCAGATCCATCGTCTCAATCGCACGCGTATAGCTCTCATCGAGGCTCGTCTTCTCGAGTACGACGGCGACACCCGCAAAATCCGCGACGCCTTCGAGCAAGCGTTCGCCTCTCCTTACCTCAACGGAGCAGGAAAACGTCACTGGGTAGCCGATTTCGATTGGATTCTCCGTCCCGAGAATTTCTCACGTGTCCTCGACGGCAGCTTCAAGGCTTATGCAGCTGCCGTTCAGAAGGAAGAGTCCCCCGCACCAGCTCCCGAACTCACTGACGAGCAGATTCAGCAGCAGGCGGAAGCTCGCAAGAAGCAAGCAGCAGAAAACGAAGCGGCACGCAAGGAAGCACAGCGCAACCGCATCCTCGATGCTATAGAGGCTTTCGAACAAAACCCAAAGTCCCTACAGGGTCAGATTGCCTTGCAGGCTTATCAAAGCGGACTCACACATCGCCTCGGTATAAGCTGGACTCCGAGCGTCACGTCTCTTAATCGTAAGGCAGTATGAATCTCAGTCAGCGCATCGAACTTTGGCTCAGCCAACACCCCGACGCCACACCACGCGAAGCGATATGGGCAGGCGCCCGCATCGAAATCGAACTGTGGTGCAACAAAACAAAAAAATGACAATGACAACAGCAGGAATAATATTAATCGTAGCCTACGCGCTCGGCTTCACAATCGGGTTTCTTCACGGAAGCTCCGCAAAACACAACAAATACAACGAGCTTTAGTCTATGGAAACAATGGATAAAGAAGCCTACGAAATCAAGAAAGACGGCATGACGCGAGCTGAACGCAGGGCGTACAAGCGTATGCTGGCGAAACAAAAGAAGAAATAATATAATGTTTTTGTACCGTTACTTGAATATTTAACGGTTACTAAAAACAAATATATAAAATACATAAAATGAAACACGTCAGAATTTATTTAACAGAAAAGTGCAACGCTTCCTGTCCGTGGTGTTTTAACAGACATAGTAGAAATAACAGGCACATGGATACCGAGAAGTGTAAACAACTGCTTGACTACTTCGCCAAAAATCAAGTAAAAAGTTTGGGCGTTTTTGGTGGAGAGCCGACTATTCATCCCGATTTTGTGGAAATATGGAATTACGCTTACCTTTTGTTTGACAACATAACTCTATACACAAATGGCTTGAACAGGGATGTGCTCTCTCAAATACAGCTCTCAGAAGATAAGGGGATGAATGTTAATTTCCGTCACTTGGAACACATAGACCCCAAATGGCTGAAGCAATCGTCATTGGCGACAGAGGTAGTTATTGGCGGAAATGCCGATATAGACGCACTAATCGAAAAGATTAAGAGGATTTACAAGGAGGTTCAAGAGGTTAATGGAAGTGTGTTTTTCAACCTTACCCTGGACTGCACACTAAATATATTTAAACACAAAGAGGATGTACTCCCTCAATTAGATAAAATTCTTGATTTTGCACTGACGCATCCAGATTATCAATTTGGTGTTGACCACAAGTACCCGAAATGCTGTTTACCAGAAGGCATGGCACGGAAAATACATGCACTATGTGGAAGAAACATAGATGACGATAAAGAGCTGTTTCTATGCAATCCTATAGAGCGTAGAACTCCATTGATTACTGCCGACTTCAAAGCACGAACCTGCCCGCAATACGACGGTAATTCTATAGACCTTTTCAAAGAGGACGGTACTATTATTCCGTTTGCACAACTGTCAAATTTCATAGCGTTTGAGATAATAGACAGATGGCGGTCGTTAAAGGACACGTCTTGTGCCAAGTGTAAATACTTTATGTCAGAATGTAATGGTGGATGTTTTTCGTACAAATTTAAACATTAATAAAACTAACAACAACAGATATACACATGATAGCAATCACCGAAGCCATCTCCTACATCATCGTAGCAGCCGTGGCGTTTATCATAGGAAGAGATTCTGTTAACAATTCTAAAAACGAACAACAATGAACAATTCTGACATCAACATCGCAGACATCCTGCGTGACTGCCCGGCAGGAACGCGCTTTTATTCAAGAATAACCGGAAAGCTTGAGCTTCAGCAAGTACTTGAAAAAGGTTGTGATTATCATCCAATCCAAGCAGAAGTGATTTACGAAAACGAAAACCCTAAAAACGATCGTTTTGCTTCTTTTACTGACACCGGTCGTTGGAACAAGTGGCTCCCCAACGGAGAATGCGTCCTCTTCCCGTCCCTCGAGATGCAGGACTGGACTAAGTTCTTCCGACGCGGCGACGTGGTCGTCTGCGTCGGATTAGGCGTCACGGCAGTCTTCGAAGGATGGAATTCTGAAGATTACACTGAATTCCGTACAACAGTCGAGTACGACAATCAGGAGGACATCTGGGGCGCCAAGCTCTACGGACTGTTCCACACTCTCGACTTCCGTAAAGCCACCGACAATGAGCGTGCGCAGTTCTTCGCCGCCGCTGAAGCTCACTATGGAGGCCATTTCAACTCCGAAACCCTCGAATTCGACATTCCTAAACCCAACACCCATCCCAAACCCTCGTCCAAACCTACATTCAAGCCCTACGACCGTGTGCTCGTTCGCGATAACGACAACCAATGTTGGAGTCCTGAATTCTTCGCTTTCCTTAAACTGGGATCAAGTCTTCCTTATCAGTGCTTTGGGTGCTCCTTCAAGCAGTGTATCCCCTACGAAGGTAACGAACATCTTCTCGGCACAACCGACGCCCCCGGCAAATAACAAATACAAAATAATAAATAATAAGTAATAAATAATAAGTAATAAATATGATATTCCTCTCCCTCGACCATCACGACTTCCTCTATGCCGTGGAAGGGTTCGCGCGTGGTAGTCACCTTCGCCAGCATGTCTGGCGGAACATCGTATATAAGAGCATCCCCCAGATGTCTGACGACGACCTCAATTACCTCTGGTATTTCATGCGACGCAACCTCTTTTCTTGCTATTTCTACGAACTCAACGGCAAGCGACATACGCACGTCGGACACGAAGATTTCCTGCACGCCCTTGCAGCCCTCCATCTCGGCAATCGCTACAAGGTCCTCTTCGTAAGCGAAGCAGACAAAGAATCACACATAGCCCTCTGTTACCGCTTCTGGAAACAATACCGCCCCCTCTTTCTCATAGCGGAAAGAGACACCGCCCTGCAACCCTACGGAGCCTACATCCCGCAAGAGAGTATCAAGGAGGTCAAGCGCCTACCCATACCCGTCAATCCATACGTAGAAGCAGGGAAAGAACACTGGTGGACAGACCTCGACATGTACGAGAATATCACAGCCCCGCCTATAACCCTATAAAAACAGAATAATGATATACACTCAAACCATCACCCGACACGGACTCATCCATTTCTCAGATGGAAGCGTCCGACAGGCTGTCTTCCAGATACCCATCGGAGACCGCTTCATAAGACACGAACAGCTCGAACGTCAGCTCGCCGAAGAATGGCGACGCCAGAACCCAAGAGCCAAGAACAAAGTAACGAGAATCAAGCTCTTCCGAAACTAAAAACAACACCACATGATTCACCAAAAAGACCTACGCCTCGGCGACCTCGTGCAGATCACCGTAGACCTTCTCGAATACAAGCAAGGCGACACCTTCGTGGTAATAGACATCTCCGAAGTTTACATTGGTCTCCACAGCCCCAGTAAATCTGACTGTAGACCATACATGTACACCATCAGAGACAACATCGAAGGAATCCCCCTTACTCCCGACATCCTCGAAAAGAATGGTTGGAATAAGGGGCAAGTATACTTTACGCATAGTCGTATTCCAAGAATTAAACTTTGCACAGACGAAGATGAAACCAAATGGTCTGTTTCAATAAACGGTGACATTATGGGAGATTATATCTTTTGTGTTCATCAGTTACAGCATATCCTGTTTGCTTTTCGGATTGAAGAAGAAATGGAGGTGTAGATATGAATAATGATAAGCTTGCTGAAGAAGATTTAATAAATCTTAGAGGTTCATTGAACTTGCTTTGTAACAGATACGAAAAAAGGATAAGAGTAGAAGAGTATAGGGCAGTGGAAGTTGTGAAAAGATTTATTGATAGAATGTTGGGAGTTTAACCGCCTTCGGGCATAAATAGATAGAAATATGGTAACATTATTGACAATTTTAGGAACTGTTTTCCTGATAGTTAGCGCATTATTTTGGTCTGAAACACCAAAGTTAAGAACGGTAAGTATTATAGTTGCATCTGTAGCTGCAATACTTATGACTTTATGTTATGCAAGTGCCGTGCTTGCACAATATATGATAGAGTTTACGAAATAGAAAAACTAATAACCCCCTTCCCAGTGACAGTGGGAAGGGCTAATATAATCAAAACATATACATTAAACATGGAGGAATATACATGAAACAATTCATCACAAGTACCGTCTGTGTCATCCTTCTATCCCCCATCCTTGTCATAATGCTCATAGGCTACATCCCATTCGCCATCTTCAAGGGACTGACAGACAGTTTCACTTTCAACGAATACTTCCTTTACGTAGAAAGAATCACGAATTTCCTACTTTCCCCCATCACCCGATGGCAAGACCGAAAGAATCGTTACGAAGAGCTAAAGCGTACATCGGAGTGGTATCGCAAAGAAAACGGAAGACTCAATGACATACTCAATAATAACACCTAAAAACAACAAATCATGCAAGCAATAACAAATAACGAGGAGGCATTGTATTACGCCATAGCCGAAGCTGTTGATAAAGTCGTAGCAGAGCAGCCGTTTGGTAATGTTACAAAACAAGAAGTGCAAAATGCACTTTGCGGTATGATACGCAATTTATAGTAAGAATAGAGACAATGAAAACAGAAGATTTACGAATAGGAGATTATGTAAAGGTCAGCAGTGACAACTGCATGATACCTAAAGGAGCTGTTTGTGAAGTTGTAGCCATAGACTCCGAGCGAGAATGTGAAGACAAGAAGGGGCTTGCGGATCTGCGTCAAGTTTTTAGAGAAAAATGGGATTTCTCTCATGGTGTTTGGTGTGATGACATCGAAGGCATCCCTATCAATAGCGAGTTCCTTATAAAGAACGGCTGGAATGATGTAGCACACAATATAGATAGAGATAAGTTTGAGTGGATTGTATGGGAACACTTAGAATCCTGTGTCGAAATTCAGTTTTATCCTCAAGCAAGCGAATACTCCGCTTTCTATTGTGACAATGAGCTATGCGACATTGCTTATGTTCACGAGTTACAAAACATCCTTGCGTCACTCAAGGAAAATGTTGAGATAATAATTTGACAATAACTAACCCATAAAACATAGAGACAATGAAAACAGAAGACAACAATCGCATGGAAGCGCTTGCCTGCATCATCGCCGACTTGAAGGTAGAGAACGTGAAGCTGGTGCAGCGTGTGCATCAGCTCGTGGACGACTACAACGACGTGGTACGTCAGTTAGACGGAAATGAGAGACCAAGGAGGCTTGCAAAAGCATTCTACGCCTTTGTAAAGGGCAAAAACCTTTATATGAAAAAGGCAACAAACTGCCCTTACTATCAAGACGGCCCTCATGTATGCTCTACATTTTGCTTGGAATGTGACTCATGTATGGACCTCATTGAAGGCCTCGGTGTGATTTGCGAGAAAAGACTGGCAGATGTATAGAATAGTTTTTAGTCGATGACTGTTAACCAGGTAATATGGACAAACACATTCCATCACATTTAATTCCTTTCCTCGATGAATACGAGCGTCAAAACATTTCTGAAATGGAGGAAGTATTCTCCATTAAGCAGGACGGAATGACCCGTGCCGAACGTCGGGCATGGGAAAGGAAGATAAGCAAAGCCAAATTTAAAGTCTTCAGTAAGTCCAACAAAAAGAAAAAATAAGATTATGACAAGAGAAGCAACAAAAAACCTCATCGTCGTCATGCAGGCGTATGTGGACGGAAAGCAGATACAGTATACGGATGGCGAATCGGAATATTGGATAGATGTAGAATCACCCGAATGGGATCCCAACTACGACTACCGCATCAAACCCGAACCTTCCTACCGTCCCTTCAATAACGCAGACGAGTGTTGGCAGGAAATGCTGAAACATCAGCCGTTCGGATGGGCAAAGAAAACCAGTGGACATTGTAATTTTCTACACATAATAGAATTGTACTCCACAGGCATTGTAATTAATAATGTTGATAATTTTGGCTGTTTCAAAAACTCGCTCAAAACGTACAATTTTGCTTTTGCTGAAATAACCTTCGCCGACGGCACACCCTTCGGCATAGAAACAGAACAATGACACAAGAAGAAGAGAATCAGCATATAAAGAAACTAAAAGACGCAGGGTTCGACTGCGGCAGCAGCATGTCAATGCTCGAAGCTATACAGCTCTTGAAGCTATCGAACAGAGAAGCAAAGAATGGTTTACGGAAAATTTAATAAAACAAAGCAACAATGAAACAGGCAGATTATATCAGACTGACGGCACAGATTGCCGTACTGAAAGAAATTGCCGTTGATTACAGCGGCAAGACGATAGGCAACATCATACAGCAGCTCGAAGCCATTAAGAAGGAGGTGGAGCATGATTAGAGTAGACGCATACCGCTGCTCGCACTGCGGAAAGCTGTTCCTTACGGAAAGAGGTTGCGTAAAACATGAGGAAAAGTATTGCGGCAAATCACCTTACAATCTTGCTGCTTGCTATTCATGCAAGTGGTACAAAGAAACGGAGCAAACCGCAACTATTACAAGGACGAGGTTTCATCCACAAACAGGACGCGAACATGAGTACGAAAAGGAAATTCATGTAAATATATGCTTAAAGCATCACGCCAAAATGTTCAATTCGTTTCATGCGTCAGAAGAGCTTGTTGACGATGCAGGAAACGGCGGCTTCTGTATCATGCCTACAATGGAAGAAGGCTGTTTGGACTATAAAAAGAAGAAAGATGAAGATTAGAAAAATAAAGAAGAAGTTTAAAATGGTGCTCCGCCCTATACGAAAAAACAGGAGCTACAAGGTGGCGAAAAGACTGCGCAAATTGCATGATATCGTTCCTTTTTCTGATACGATTAGATACTTGCAATATATTTGGCAGGGAAAAGCCTTCGTGCCCTTGCTTTTAAAAATAAAGATTGGCAAGAAGCCGACATCAAGCAACAAAGAAGTGATATTTTAATCTGATAAATAAAAATGAGCAAAAAGAAAATATACATATCATCGCCGATTACTGGCTACAACCTCAACGAGCGACACAAGTTTTTCGCTCGGATCGAGAAAGAACTGACAATTCTCGGCTACAAGGCAGTCAACCCTATGAGCAAACCTTTGTCCGACTCTGCGCCGCACACGGAGCACATGAAAGAGGACTTACGCCTGCTCCTCGGCTGCGACGGCATCATCGTGCCGAACCGATGGCGGTGCTCGAAAGGCTGTGAAATGGAACGCCGTGTGGCTGACGCTTGCGGAATACCGGTTGTCGGCGTGATAGGCGAGACGCACGATTTACAAATCACAAACGCAATATAATCATGAACGCAAGCCAGTTAATAAGCCGCACCCCAAGACGACCGTATGTCATTGCGCCAAGCGTAAAGCAGAAAGAGAAATTGTTAAAGAGCATTGACCGCTATTGTTCGCTGTATTACATCATAATGGGGTCGGCGTACAATATTGCCCAGACAGCTATGATAGACGCTTTGGGCGCAATTAAAGAGGACAAGAAGCTGTATCGTCAAAAGACAAAGCAAAGCATCAACAAGGCTCTTGCCGCATACAACGCCTGGGATGCGAAGATGCGCTTTGTTCTCGCAGACCGCTATCAGCTTTGGCTTGACCTGTCTGACGCGTCGGAGGCGGAACTCAAACCGCTCGTCAAAACGCTCTATTACTGCATCGACAACTATTTCTTGAAGAACCATGTGCCGAAGAGCAAAATCATCGCCCGTATGGAGGCGGCAATGGTGCTGATAGATGTTGCGGTAAGCCTGTTCAGAAACCTGTTTGACAATATCCAGAAGAGGATAGGAATAGACTTGCGCCCGGACTTCAACGAAGGCAATGCTCTGGATTTGCAACACAACTGGAACAACGCCATGCAGTCCGTAATCAACTCGATACCGGGGATGCCGGACATTGACATCAACGACGATGCGGACAGCGTTCAGGCAGCGAAGAATATCATAACGGAACTCTCTAACGAGGGCATCTACGACCGCGCAGGAGAGTATGCGTTGCAGCTTAACCCGGAGTACAGACCGGAAAACTTCGGAGAGTAGACCGATGCCAACCGCGCACGGACAGCAGGAGTAACATCTTGTTGTCCGTGCGCGGTTTTTTGTTATCTATCCTGCAACGTAAACGCCCGACCGTACAGCAGCAACGTCAGAACAATCAGCGTATAGTCCGCTATCCGTGTCGTTTCTGAAATACACAGCGTGCCGTGCCCTAACCTTATCAGAATAACTCCTGCAAGATACAGGAACGGTATTCGCCACACCCAGCCGAACTTGAAAAGAAAGCTTGCCGGCAGCAGAACGGCAGGCAGTACGACATACGCCAATGCGTATAACGACACCACCAAAACGGCGTTCTCGTTCAGATCCAAGCCCATTGATGCGGCGTTATGGTGAAACCAATGCACACCCAGCCAGTGTAAAACCATAAGGAGTATAGGTATCACTCTTATGCCGATTCTGTAAAACCAAAACAGCTTTTCGGCAAGCGTATTTGTCTGTATTGTTTTCATACCGCTAAATTTATCTTACGTGATTAATATATTCTTTAATTCGGCAATATCATCTGTGGTAATGGCTATACTCTTGTTGCTGCCAAACAACAAGGCAGAGATAATACCGTCAGGCATATCAATAGAGATACATCCTTCGCCTATTGTGCCATGAAAAAGCCCGATATCAAAAGGCTTTTTCTCCATCGCTTTCAGTATTTGCATCGCGTCTTCGAAAACAGATTCCGCATCAACAACTCCATTTTCATCAGCGACAAACAGGGATAGATCGTCAATTTTCTCTTCCCATTTTTCCTTGTTACGACAAACGATATTGTGCGCTGCCCGCTTCATATACACAGAAGGTATGGCAAGCGACGGATTACCTTTTATCATGTCGTCAATTCTTGCGTCTATCCATGTTTCTATTGACGGCGCAAGACGTTCTTTCAGTTTTTGTAAGTTCATTTCTTGTTCCCTCCCTTCTTCGTTCCTTGAACCATAGCAAGATATTCCTGCCAAGTCTTATCACTATGGTTTGTCATATAATCGTTAAGCATAGCTGATTTTTGTTCCTCTGCTTGTGCTATCTCTTTTTTCAGTCTTTGCATCAAAGATAGATGTTTCTTCAATGCTTCCTGTCCTTGCTGAGTGCTTTCAATACGAGGACGTATGATGCGCAATTCCTCGTCTTGCACTAACTTAGACACATATTGCAAGCTGTCAACGTACTCTTGATTCTGCATCAAGTACTGACGTTGTGCGCCTGTAAGATTGTCTTCAATCTTGTCTATCTCATCCCATAAAGGGGTGGAAGACTGCTGTGCTTGCATATTGATAGATGCTCGCTTCTGTTGTATTGCCTCATACATCTTCTGTAGCTCGGCATCCATCATCTGCGGCTGCTGCTGGCCTGTACCCATATCCAATAATGGGCTGTTCCCAAAATTCATCATAATCAATATCTTTAAGTTGGTGATATGTTATAGAGAGGTGAGAGGGCATCCACCAACGAGGGCAAACGCCCCTCACCAACTCATTTTTTCTTAGTTCGTCTAACCGACTTCCTTACAGCTCTGTTACGCTCCTGTAGTGGGAGTGGATGTAGCAGCACATCCGCAAAAGTTTGCGGATGGAAGAACTGTAACAGTAGGAGTGCTCTGGAGTCCGAGGACACCGTCAATCTTGCGGCAGCACTTCTCGTTCACGTAAGCCATCATCAGCTTCTCCTTGTAAGGAGTGAGGGCTTCCATAACGGCTACCTTCTTGTCGAGGT
>ERZ1034855.388-NODE-388-length-18340-cov-6.123216_pt1 | contig 18340 bp, 25 predicted proteins | sample MGYA00520699_ERZ1034855 | MGnify/ENA primary metagenome ERZ1034855 (study PRJEB33766, sample SAMN09781730) | gut metagenome | biome: gut microbiome | host: Homo sapiens | place: Madagascar | study: EMG produced TPA metagenomics assembly of the PRJNA485056 data set...
CATCAAAAAGCATTGGAAAAGCATACTTAATTTCACTTGGCGTTATCATATCTCCGGTAGTAACATCTACAGTCAACGGAACACTAATTGGTGCATAGTTTGCTTTTAAAGAAACTCGAATTTCAGGGTAATCATCTGTTTCACGAATATCTACAACGCACAATATTTCAAACTCAACGTCATCTTCAATTTTGACTGCACATATATCTTTAAAAATAGAAAGAACAGATTCATGACTTAATGTAAGCCCTTTAATGGTCGTATCCAAATCCATTGTAGTTCTCGTATCGAGACCAACGATAGCTGATACAAGAAAGCCTCCTTTAATGATAAAATCATTTTTATACTTCGAAAGTGAAATTCGTTCCAGCAATCTTTCCAACATGTAGTTTTGCATTACAAGCTGTGCAGAAATATGTTTCTCAGTTGCTTTCTTTTTTATGTAGGCTTTTAACTGCATTGGATTTCTTGTAATCATAGTAAAACCTCAATGTAGCGCAAAATTTTCGTCTTCACGTGAAGTTGTTCTGCATATTTCATTAATTTATGAATATTTTTATTTTTCGTGTGATATCATAAATTATTGTAATCCGGCATAACAGGATAACCCTCTTCATCATAAGTAAATGGCATAGTTTCACCATATGTTTCTATCCAAGTCTGCACAGCTCCTTCATATCCAGATGCTTCCTTAATACATTCTGTTGTTTTAGATCTTATGAAATGCAGATCCCAATTAGCTTCTAGTATAGATATAAACTCACGTTTCTGTTTTTTAGACATATTTTTAGAAGCATGATGAGGTGCATACTCTGCTTTATCCAATCGAACATATGCACAATTTTTTGGATTTCGAGTTTTATCTAGGTATACATGCAAATGAGGAATTGGTCCTTCGTTCCTTTGTTCTACTTCAATTTCAATACTAGAATTTTTGCATAACACTGGATTTATGATCGCCATACAAAAAATAGCTTCTTTATGTTTTACTACTCTCTTCATATATTTCACCTCTTTCTTATTTATATGAACGAGATGATGAATATCCGTCATCTAAATAGCACTTATAATGATTGCTATTGTCGTACTTTGTGAATGCGATAGACGAGACTTGAACTCGTATGACATATGTCGCAGGATTTTAAATCCTGTGCGTATTCCTATTCCGCCACTATCGCAAAAACTGGGACAACAAGACTTGAACTTGTATTACAGCAGTCAAAGTGCTGTGTGCTTACCAATTACACTATATCCCATTGTTGCGCTAAGAGTATTCTTGTCTGTAAAGTGTTCAACTATCTACAACATCATTATCAAAATCGCAGGGTATTATTCATTACTCTCAGCGCATTTAGAAAAGAGAGAATATCAGAAAAATATTCAAGGTGTGTATCGTGAGGTTATTCTTTCAAACGCTTTACATCTACTACATATTTATTTAACGATTCGTCTTTTGCTATTGTCTGATAACCTGCGAAGATGTATTGAATGTCTAGTTGACTTTCCGCAAATTTAATAACAGTTTTTATCTTTTCTTCATCTAGATGATCGAATACATCATCAATAAGAAGTAATTTGCATGTAGTGCTTAATTTCAATATTGCTGACAACAATACCACCATATAAACGCACTGTTCTCCACTAGAAAGTGTATCATAAGATATCCTGTTTCCATCTTTTACAATACCGAAGTCAAATGAATTAGATTTTTCATTCTCGACATCAATATAATAGTCAGAATTTTTATAAAACAGAGAAGCTGTTTTAGATAAACTATCTAAGAAATCAGTTACTGCCGCCTTTCCAAGCTTTGCCTGTAACCCGTTCTGCCCTGTCAGTTTATCAAGCTCTTTCAAAAGATCTAAACGAATTTTGCTCTGTATCTTTTGGTTCTCCATCGATTCTGATGTTTTTACTAATGTAGAATATTCAATTGCGTCATTCAATCGATCATGCAGATTTTCTCTTTCTGTTTCTTTGTATTGAATATAGTCATCTATGTTGCTTTCTGTTATATCATCTGGAATATTTTCAACTATCATAGAGTTACGTAACGAATCTCTTTCTTCATATCTATTAGATAACATTTTCAATGTGCCTTCAAACTTTGAAACAATGTCTTTGTATTCGGAAATTTCATTGTTTATGTCCGATTTCTTCATATCTAGTTCATGCTGTTGATTTCTTAATCTCTGCATATTCAATCTAGCAGCTTCTTCATGTTCTGCTAATTTATCACATTGTATAGCTAATATAGGACAGGTTGTCTGAGTAGATTTTTCTAATGTAGTTAATTCATACTCTATCTCCTTATATTTCGCATACACACGCTGATATTCTTCATTTAGTTCTTTAATTTTATTCGATATTTCAGTTACATTATCAATGGATGTAGTATAGATCTTATCATTTTCTTTTACATCACTTAAATCTGCGTAATCATCTAATTTACATTGAATTGATCTATTATGTGTAATTACCTTTTTGTAGTAATTTAATTTGCTGAGTTCTTCTGTCACATGATAAAGTTCCTCAGATAACTCTGCTTTATCATTACATGCGCAAGAATACTCTGATAGTGATAATTCTACTTCTTGTAATGTGTTTTCAGCAGATTGTTGAATAGCTCTTTCTTCTGCTATTCGGTCTTTTATCATATCATTACATTCTTTAATTTTTAAGAAATTCAATGTTTGAGGTAATTCTGAAGAGAGTTCTAGAATAAATAATTCATCTGGTATCAAATTATTAGCAGACATTATGTTATCTATTTCAGATCTCCAATTAACTGTTACTGTATTTTCAGATTTCTGTAAGAAATTTAATAGCCATTGTTTTTGTTTATTAGCAGACCACTGTATAAATTCTTTGAAGTTGAAAACAGGAGTTTCTAAGTCTGCATCAAGTATGCTCATCAAATACTGTAAATCAGTTTTATCTACACTACATGATATCTTTCCCTTAACATTTGTATATATTCGTGTAATCGTGTAGTCTTTTCCGAGATTATCGAATGTTATACTTACAGACATATAATTTTTATCTGAAGAAAATTTAAATATGTCAGACAACTTTTTAGAATGTCCTGGAATGTACCCTAGTAGCGCTAATTGAATGCCTTCAATTATACTAGATTTACCTTCCCCATTCATGCCATTTAAATAAGTTACTGTTCTGTCAAAATGTACTTCAAAGTTTGAAAAACATTTAAAATTCTTTAATCTAATTGACTTAATCATATGTTATGTTTCCTTTCCTCTATCCTTACATTTCTTAACGATTCAGTTTCTTTGTTCTAGATAAAGAACATGCTTAGCTCTTGTTATACCTACATAGTAGATATTATTATTTTCCTCTGTGTTGAGCAAAAATGAAGGATAGCCTGTTTCTGCTATATACACGGATGAAAATTCTAATCCTTTTACAGAATGAATAGTACCAATGTAAATGCTTTTATCTTTAATCGATTCATATTCTGCTGTTTTTCTCACTAAATCTAATACGTCTTCAATACAGTTTAAACTTGAATCTGGGTTTATTGTTATATATTCTGTACCTAAATTCATCTGTTTACATAACTGTAAATACATAAATATCAGGTCTTCTTCATTATCAATTATATATCTTAGATTCATTATATTATGCACAAATTGAGTACTTCGGTAAGATAATAAAGTATTTAGATATTCTGTAGTGACGTTATCTGTTTTAGTCGCTAGTAAGTAGTTGAGATATTGATCATTCGTAAGGTGACATATTATCCATTGGTTCAATGCGGTATCTGATAATATACATGATATATAAACGTCTATCATATTCTTTAGATCGTAAGAAAAAGAACTATTATAAGATATATCATGTTCATCTGCCCAGTGCTTTAACTTATCTACAGTGTTATTTGTTCTTGCAAGTATCGCAGAACTTCCTTCTGTATGACACATAAATTCTTCTAAGAGATCTTCATCAAATGGGTTGCTGTCCGATACATTTCTAGTAACTACCATTCCGATATCTGCATTTATAGGATTCATAGCTATTCTATAAGATTTATCTGCGTAAGTTGAAAACTTATTTGCGCAATCAACAATTCTACTAGAGGATCTATAATTATTAGACAATCGTATGATACTATACTCGCGATCATTAGAAAGATTTTTTATTATACTACTATCTGCACCTCTAAAATAATAAAGAGATTGAAGTGCATCTCCAGTTGCGTAGATATCAGAATGATTCATTGATTTTATAAATTCCCACTGTAAAGGACTAGTATCTTGTAACTCATCCACATAAATGTGTGTATACTTTTCTTTATAAGAATCAACAATTGGATCATTTGAAATAAAAAGACCAGTAATTAGCCTCATAAGTAAATCAAATGTTATCCGGTTTTTCTGCTTCAATAGATTAGTATAACATGCATCCCATAATTTAATAAGCCTCTTTTCTTTGTAAGTTAAATTTTCTCTCTTTGTGATCTTAGACTTTGATAAATTGACATTGCATTTCAGTTTTGTTTCTATGAGCAGATGTCTTTCTTCATCATCTGTACAAATAGTAGGCACAGATGAATATCCTAATCGATGCATCAGTTCTTCATTTTCTATAATCAATGAATAACAAAATGCATGAAATGTCATAAACAGAGGAATCTCCCTATCTTTAACTTGTTCCATGTATCTTCTTTTCATCTCATAAGCAGCTGCTCTTGTAAATGTTAGACATAATATAGAGTTTGGATCTATGCCTTCATTTACTTGACGAACAATTCGTTCTACCATACAAAATGTTTTACCTGATCCTGCGCCTGCGAGCACTAAAATTCTATGCCTATCACAATATATTGCTTTTTTCTGTTCTTCTGAGATATTCAGCATACCTACTCCCTTCATATGTTATGAAAACAAAATTAAGCTTGCAAGTAGTTACTCGCAAGCTAAAATTCTAATCATCTAAGTCCTCTATACAATCTAAAATATTGAATCGAATTATTTTAGCAACTAGATAAATTATGATCGATTCTACAAATCGAATTGAACTTATAAGAACGTACCCATTACTTCCTGAAGCAATTCCTAAATAGAATAATACAGCTGTTAACAAACAGAATACTATGTATACAAATGCTTTGATTTTAAGAGATGTCGGATATTTCATTTTCTTCCTTCTTCTTTCTTTCGTTTATTGATTATGGTTTTATTATATGACAAAACGGTTCAGAAGTCAATATCTGAACCGAATTGTTAATAATTTCGTAATATTATCACGTCAGATTTGAAAATAAATATTAAAAAGATATATTTTCTTAACCTGTGCCTCTTTCAACGACCTTGCTTGACACGTCAAGTCTTATTAGATCTTCAGAGGCGTTGATTTCCGCTTGTGCAGCGGTATCTGTTATTTTTAAGCGAAAGCTATTCTGAAAAAGTCCTTCCATATTGAATAAATCAGACTGCTAAATATCAATTTTCTTGGTACAAGAAACGTCTGTAAAATCAAATTCAGGGTGCTCTTTCACGTAAATGTCTACATATTCCGATTCATATTTGTTGATGACACAACTGTATGTAACTTCTCCTTCAAATGTGACAACATAATCTCCGTCGTTTTCTGGAAGAATGGATACAATACCATCATCATAGAACCACAAATCTTCTAAAGCTCTGTCAATATCTACTACAGGATAATCGAAGAAATCATCTGAGATATAATATTTATCTGAGAGAGGTGCATTTTCTTCTATTTGTTTATTGATATCTTCTACATAGTATTCACCATCTTCTACATGTAGATTGGCATTCATTACTTTCATCTCTAGAGTACACGTCGAATACTTAGAACTCTCCAATCCTAAATCTTTTAGATCTTCTTTTGCAATCGCACTGATAGTATCATCATAATACACACTTAAATATGGATCAGAATTTGCAGTAATATATCTTTTCATATTTAGGCCTCCCTTATTTAACCAATTCTTCTGAACTTACAACATACCACTTCAAATATTGATCTGTATCATGATCACACAATGGACATATTCCATGGATAGCTTCAACAGGTACATCTGAAACAGATAACGCAGAGATAAACACACCTCCACAACGTTCGCACTCTGCTATGTATTTTCCTTCAATGTTATTTTCGACATTGATCAAAGGATCGTCGGAAGGAATATCTTCCTCTTCCTCTTCGTCTGATAAATCAGCATCATCTGCTTCATCATCTGCGTTATCTTCAATATACTCATCATACGGAATTTCGTCTGTAGCAAATATCTTTTTTGATTTTTTATTTATACGCATATTTGACCTCCACCTATACAATATAATGGTTTACCTTATTGAAGGTATTTTCCAAAAATACTATCTATTATTTCTACCTTGGTATAAGTGTCTACAAATACTAAATATTCTTTTTGAAACTCATCAATTAGTTTCAGACATCCAGGTCCAATAGTTGTTATAGATTCTATGTTCTTGATTATCTTTTTATGTTCTTTCCCGGTTAGGGTTGTTGATGTCACTATTGCATTCAATTATTTTCTCCTATCTTGTCCACGTACGAAGTTATTGATAGTTGATCAGCAAATTGTAATAAATGAACTATTGGATATAATTCATTAGAATGCTGTAGATCAGAATGAAGTGCTTCATGGCATTGCCATACACCCATATGCCATCTAATAGCTAAACATTCTTCTACTGTTAAATTGAAAAATCTCTGTCCTAGGAACATAGATAATTCCCCATGACCAAACGGATATAGATTCATATCTTTTCTACATCTAAAACTTTCCACCTGTTCCCATCTTCCAGTTTTCTCATTTTTTACATTTCGATTGTATGCTTCATATTTATCTATCTTACACCAGTCATGAATCAGACTTACTAGATAAGCACTAGCAGGTGTGACAGATTGAAAACATGGTAATTTGATTAAATCACATATCTGATTATATACTTCAATATGGTGTATAATCAAACCACCTCGAAAAGATCCATGATAGATTGTAGACGCTGGAGCAACAAAGAAATCTGTATTTTCTAGGTATGTCATTGCACGAGTTGTATACTTTTCCGCTGTATCTGATGATTCAAATCTAGCATGCATACATTCTGACAATAGATGTTGATAAATGGATTTTAATTCAGAAAGTGCAATTTTGTCTTCAAACTCGATTTTTTCACCTAATATTTTGTTTATCATTGGTTTAACCTCCTATACTAGTTTTAACGATTTTAACTAGTCGGTTTATGTCAATAAAAAAGACCTCATGACGAATGAGGTCTTTAACATATAATAGTATAGTTCAATTAGTTTTCAGTATCTTTTGTACCAGAAGAAGTTGTTATTGTTTTAGAAATTTCTTTGATACCTGTTGCAGCCAATCCAGATGCCATACCAACAGCTATTGCCGTAAGAGCATCGTTTGCAGGAAAATCTGGAACTTTGCAGAAATATCCAACAGCCCCTAAAATACCGCCTACAATGGCAACAACATACGGGATGATGTTGTTATTTGTTATCTTTTTAGAAGCCTTGATTCCTGCACCAATAACAAAGCAAATGACTACAATAGAACTTACTGTTGCGATACCAATATCCATAATCTAGATTCCTCCTTATAAAATTTTTTAATCATACATCATTTTAGGTTTAATTGTTTTATTGATGTCTTCTAGTTCATCCATTGCCATATTGATGATAGACTCGCACCATTCGTTATTTTCTAGATCAGAATCTTCAGAATTTACGTAATACATTTTATATTTACTTTTGGTCCCGATATAGATAGTGATGGTTCCGTTTTCAATGGTAGCCCATGCATAATCGGCATCATCATATGGAGATATTTTTGATACTTGTGCCTTAAATTCTTTGAACAGTTTCCAAGGATCTGCATCTGGAGATGTATCTACAGATGTATAATGAATACCATATTTGCTACCGTTGAAATTTTCCGTAAGATATTCATCGTATTTACTGCTTGATGCTGTTTCAGCACTTTCTATTTTATCCGGTTCTTTCTCATAGATATCATAATAATTTAAATCTTTTGTATTGATTACTCCATCAGCTAAAAAGTAAGATCCGTTCGGAGTATCTAAGATATCTAGAATGTTCACATAGTTAGGTACAGAGCCTGGCATGACTCCATGTCGGGTAAAATACCAATAGGTGTCAGATTTTGTTTCAATGCTACCCTCAATCGTTTCGTATGCCTCAATATCACTTTCAAATATTCTACAATATGCGCTATCTTCACGTGTAACAAATGTACAATTTTCTAATCCAATGTCAAACATAAAATCATTAGCACATTCAACTAGAGCTAACATGTCACTTCTTGTCAAATTCTCATCTAAAATAAATTGAAGTTTAATTGTACTGTAGTTTGAATTATTTTCTGATATTTCATTGACTTTAAATTGATTCAAAAAGGTATCACTATCTATTCTAAGATCAGAAGCTGCACACTCTTTACAATATTCATATAAGTCATCACAAATATTTTGTAAATTATTATGTTGATTAGAAGTAATTGTTGAAGCTTTGCAAGAATTTAAAGCAACGTAATTATCTATATCTTCATCAGATATGATAAACTCAACAAGTCTATCATCTGTTTGATCTACTCGAATATTATAAAATCCTAAATTTTTAAAGTATTCTAAAGAAAATTCGATGATCTTATCGAAATCCTGTCTGTCTAATGTTTCTACATCTAATTCAATTTTATAATCCGATCCTATCTGAGACCAGAAAATATATGTCATTTTATCAAATACTTCATCATTGACACCTAACAAATTTTTACAAAAATGATTAAGGTCAGCATAAAAAGAATTGCAGATTTTATTCATATTAAAATCTGAATTATTTTCAAAAACAGTGCTTTTTACCACTTTATACATTTTTATCACCCTCCAAATTTACATTTGTTTATATATTCTAGGAGATCTCCTTTGTAATCGAGATAGTGTTTTCTCGTATTCGGGATAGTTTCTATTTCAGCGTATGGAAATCTCCAGTTATCTGATTTTGTTATATTTATAGATTTCTTTCCTGTATCTACGATAGATTTTATTGTATTTATATCGAGTAATATGCATCGTTGCTCGATTGCGAATAATATAATAACTAATCCGTAACACCCATCTATATTTGATTTGATCAATAAGTTTTCATATTGATAATCGGTTATCATAGAAAAGTCAAATCTATATTCATATGTTGCCTTACTTTCAATATAGAATAAATTAGGATACTTATAGCAAATAAAATCACAGATATTTCTTGATCCATAGAACCCTGTCATTTGGTCAGGTATTCTATCAAATGAATATCCGAGTTCGGGTTTGTTTAGCCAATCACGTATCTTATCTTCTGCTTTCTTACCAAGTGTTTCTCCCATACCATCTTACCATAACCTAGATAGCATTCTCCTCTTCGGCTTCTTCTAGCTCTGCTTGTAAAGATTGTTCAACTTCTTTATCATCTTTGGTAGAGTAATCTCCTGACATATACTCGTCGATATTTGGAACATCATCAGATAAAATCGATTTCCAATCAATCTCATTTATTCTTTCCAATACATCTACATTTTCTTTTAGATTATCAATGTGTTCTTTTGTAGTAGCATTCAATCCAGACCAGGAGCTAGATTCTTTTTTGACTTCATCATCTTCTACTTCAATATTCATTCTCCAATTAAGAGATTGACCATTGTATGGATTATCTCCATTAGTTATTTTTATTTCTAATCCGTCTAAGTATCTACTAGAGGATACATCTACCTCTAAAGGAATAGAAGTTTCACCAATCTCCTTCAATACTTTATCTTCTGTTTTCTGAAATACTTCTCTCATAGCTTTCCTATAGTTTTTATAATCTTTGTCATATGCTTCTTTCTTTTTAGAAATAGTATCTCTTATAGCGTCTAGTTCTTTTGTAATTGTTTCAATATCTCTTGCTGCTCGTATAATTTTTTTCACTGAGAATTCCTCCTTGATTATGTATCATTGTGAATGAAGATAAATAAGATTTTTATAGACAAAAACCATCCGAAAGTAGATGACCAAATAACTTAGGATTGTTGTACAAGTTTAATCTTCAGATAACCATTTTATATCTTCTGGGTAGTTTATGAATGTATCTTCAAACCAAGCTTCACAGCAATCCTCAATTGTTTCTCCATATTGACCCGCAAGTAAAGCAGAAGAAGATAAATATTCTAATTTTTCTTTATCATCTAAATTAACAGAATATCCATGTTTAGCTAGTGTTTTAGCTAAATCTTCTGCAGTTACATTTGGGAATTCATAAATATTTGACAGTATTATTCTTTTCATTATTATACACCAACTTTCAGACTAATTTATTCGCTATAGTTTCCACAGTATTTTGAACCTGTTCATTTAAAGAATACAAGATGTTTAAAATATCATCTTTATCATAGTTGTTTCTATCTAATTTTTCAATTCCTTCTTTGATATAATCAAAATCATCTGATAATGTTTTTAGTGTATCTTCTACTCTAGAATCTTCGTCAACTTCCGAAGCAGCTATTATTTTACTGATTATTTTCATAGTTCCTCCTTAAATTTAAAACTATTTGATATATTAAATAAGGCTGTTTTTGTTACTTTTTAGTGTCAGACAATAATATATCAAACAGCTCTGGATTATTATGAATATCTATATTATCTACAATGAATTCTGATATCCCTTTCTTGTTAAATAGTATATCATCTGCTCTTTCATCTACTGTATTCTTAGTTATCAGCTTATATATGGTAACAGGTTTTGTTGAAGATATTCTATGTATTCTGTCACATGCTTGATCATAATTGGCTACAGTCCAAGGGCAATCATAAAATATTGCGTTATTTGCAACAGTCAATGTTATTGCTGTACCCATGGCTCCAATAGTTCCCAGCATGATTTTTGTATCTGGATCATTGATAAATTTATCTTTTTGTATCTCTCTTTCTTTTTCAGAAAGTGTCCCAACAAATACAGACATTTTGTACCTATTCTTCAATAAAGTATATATTGTTCGAAGAGGATGTACCCAATTACTAAAAACAATTACTTTCTCATCATTAGCTATAATCTCCTCTAACAATACAACTAGATGTTGAAATTTAGCATTATATTTGATATAATTCTTATCTAGTTTTAATTTATCGTCTAGTGCTTCAGGTGATCCATTTACTTGACGTAATCTAAAGAATTGAGATAATGGATTGAGAGAAAGTATAATATCTTCCTTATTCTCTAAGATACCTTTTACAACATTTTTATAGAGTATATTTTGATATTCAGTATTTTCTATATAGTGTGATATTTCTGTTTTAGGAGGAAGATCTAATACTTCCTCTTTTTTACGTCTTATCATATTTGCCTGAAGCATTTGTTTTAATAACGGAATATTTTTATATCCTACAATTTCGTATCCACCGTATCCCCCATATATACAGAATTGCTTAGACCACATGTAGAAACTAGAAATGGTAGTACTGTCTGTTAATTTCAAAGGAACATAACAATCTAATGGAGTATTTACTATAGGAGTACCTGTTGTTGGAATCCACTGACATTTTGACGATGTTTTCTTTTTTATCTTAAGTAACAATTTTCCAGAAGTAGAAGACGGAGAACAATTCTTGTGAATTTCATCAATGATTATCATGGACAGCTGACCCTTTTCAATCATATCTATGATTCGATCTACAATAGGATATGATTTTCCTTGTTTGTATCTTATACTTTCTATATTTGTTATTAGAAAGTATGGAATAGCTTTTTGATCATCCCCATAGCATGTCAAAGTTTCTAGATCATGCAACTTATCTTTAGATTCAATAGTTGATTTCACTTGTCCGTTCTTTTTGTATCTGGTACCTAAGATATACCCTTCATATTCATTGTTAGAATGAAACTCTATATCATTTTTCCAGTTATATTTCGATATGTTTATAGCACATAGAATCAAACAATGTTTGTAGTTAAGATGGTTTTTGTTATAATGTGCTAAGTTTATATTTTCTAAGGTTTTTCCTAAACCCATCATGTCACAATTTACAAAACCTGATAAATTTCCAGCGTTTTGTCGATGTATTGCAAACTTTACAAAATCAATTTGATGCTGGAATAATTTATATTTAGAGTTTACTATAAGCTCAGATTCATCTATATCAATATCAGGAATCTTGTTGATACTATCAATAAGTTCATTTTTATTTATATTTTCATCGGAAATTATATTTACATCATTTTCGTATTTTGTCCCTTTAAGTAAGGACATAAAAAATCCGAGTTTATCATCCCATATTGTCCATGTTTTGACATCAGGATTCCATCTCCGAGACGGAACTTGTCGGATAATATCAACCAAAAATTTATCATATGGAAATGTTATTTCATATACATCTTTGAATTTCTTAATATTTATCAAAATAAATAACCCCTCCGTTCTACATGTATATTAACGAAGAGGTTAGATTTGTAAGAGATTATTTTCTGTTAAGTCGTTGTTAGCTTATTGAGTTTTCAATATGTATCCTCTGATGTATCCAACAGAACCTATTCCAGATACTTCAACCCAATTACTATCTTCTTTATATTTGAACGTTACTTCTCCAGATAAAATATGTTTGTCTGAAGAAGTTGACTTGAATTTATATACTGTTAATGGTTTTGAAAGCTTCAATCTCTCACATCTTATCTTGCTTTCATAAGATTCATTTTCTGAAACATGATTATGTAGAGTTTCTGATTTTTCAATTGTAGAAATTTCGACAGTATCTTTGGACTGCTTAGTATCAACAGTACTATCTTCAGATGATACTTCATCTGATTTTTGAGTATTAGATTCAATTTCTTTTGTGGCTGAAAGTTCTTCTTCTACAACAGCTTTAGGTTTTCTTCCACGTCTCTTTGGTTGTACTTCCTCATTTACAAGTTCATTGTTTTTTACTTCTGGTTCCATCCTATACCTCCTCTAACTTATCGTTTAGTTGCTTGATGATTATTCTAAATCGTCTCTGTTGACCTGTTGAAAGTTGTATCAAATATTTAGATATATCTTCCTCATGTAAATACGCAACTACAGCTTGTTTGATGATGTTATCCGATATTTGACTCAATATATCCTTCAAGATAAACTCAGCAGATCTTTTAAAAATATGTTTATATTTTATCTTTGGTAAGTCTTCAAGATATATCTCACAAGAAAGTAGTGTAGAATCTCTTATATCTGTTCTATCGCCTCTTAGATGTCTAGCTCGTTTAGACGCTGTTACACATGCAAGAAATGGATCATGAAACATTTCTTTGTAACTATTGTTGGTCTTCAGTCGCATGTTCGTTTCTCATCTTCTTATAACATTTGTACCCAAATCCTTGATAAGAATTGGAATGTAAACGCCTTCCGCATCTTCCACAGATTCCTAAATGAGTTATCGTCATTTTACTGGTTTGGAATAAATATTCTGATTTGCTTAATTTTATTATATACCTAGCACCTCTCACAATCTCAGTATCATTTAGAAATCTAGAATTGTTTGTGAGGCGAAATATTCCACGTTCTATCATTCCAATATAGAATAATTTACTGTCTTCGTGAATAGCATACACAAATATCACATCTTCTGGAAAATAAGTGGAATTAGGTTTTGAAAATAAGTAATCATGAAACTTTCCAGATGGGCTTTTAAGCTCAATACATCCTTTACCAGCAGATAAGTATAATTTTAAATCTTCTGAGGAATTAAATACATTGTTTTCGTTTCTTGTGAAGTTAAAGTTTTTCATACCTTACAATCTCCTGTAAGATAATTAACGATTTATAACTCTATTTGTAGTAAAATATTTGCAAAGGTATCTAAATAAGATTGATATCGCCCAACAAATTCCATAGGAATGTCACACATATATGATTTCAATATGTTTAACATTCCGCAAATTCTAGTATTAAATTCATGACGATCTAAATCTATGTCTGTTATTCTAGGTAACTCAGATAGACCAGACAATAAATCTATTTTTTCACAAGAATATTCTGCGATATCGCAGACCGTGTCAAGCAAGTCTACAGTCGTATATTTAAGACCAACAAGTACATTGTAGTAATTTGAAAGTTTATCTGTTGCGTGAAGCATAGCATATAAATATCTTCTGAAGATTATTACACTAGTAACAAGTGGTTGAAATAAAGGTGTGAATTCTTGGTCAACAATATCTGCAGAAACAGTGTTTTCGTCGTCTACTATACATACAGTATTATCTCCGTCATCGAGTGAATCAACGAATTCGTCACAATCTAAAATAGTATTTATATTATCATAGAGTGTATTCAACGAAACATATGAATTCGCAAATACCTTAGTAAGAATGACTTCTGTTTCTTCATCTTTAGGTATTTTTGTAATAACTGCGTAAGCTTTTTTACTAGAATCAACTTCAACCTCAAATTTTGTGTGTCTTTTCTTTGTAGGTACTTTATCCAGATCAATATCATATGTGTCCAGCATATATTCCCTTACTTTTTTATATACATCTTTGCAATAAACATGTTTTATCTCATGATGTTGTTCATCATAGATGATATCAATATCTGCATATCTATCTAGTTTGTCATCTAACATATCTTGTAATTCATCATCTTCTTCCGTTTCTGGAATAACGTTGTAAACTAGGTTTACAGTGAGTTCTTCAGGATCCCAAATTTCTCCGTCCATCATTTGAATAGGTTGAATGTCAATTTTCCAAGATTCTCCAAAATCTGTGTATTTTACATCTCCTAACTCATCTAGTTTATCAGTAGACTCTTTAAGAGATTTCTTAACAGCATCCAGAAATTTGGATAATAATCCATTTGTGTGTGCCATGTCAGATTGTTCCTTTCTTTAAAACAAAAAGCCCTAATATATGACATATAAGGGCTTTGATAGAAAATGAGGTAGGTATGAAGAAAAGAGAATTATCTCTTAATAACACGTCTAACCGGACGACATTTAGAAGCTTTAGAAGCTTTTACAGCTTTCTTAGTTACTCTTTTGCATTCAAGAATTTCTTCATCTTCGTCAGGTGTGACTACAAATTCATCGTCTCCGATTGCAAAAGTAACTTCCTCTTCGTCTGCAGTAACATCTACGTCTTCGCCTGTGACTTCTGCAAGCAGGTCCGCTACATCTTGAGTTTCAAACAACAGCTCAGAAGCTTCATCTGTAATTGTAACCTCTTCGCCTGCTTTGATTGCTTTTGCCGGTTTTGTAGATCTATTGATTTTCATTTTCAGTCCTCCTAAAATCATATATTTGATTTAATTTACTATTATTAAATTAGGTTTCTTAACTTCTAATTCTTGTCTTATAGTTTCGAGTTCTTGATTCGCTTCGTCTAAGAGTCTTTCTCCGTCCAATGTCACGTTAGATCCTTCTATCGTATATTTAGATCTGGTCCTTCCTAGACTCTTTTTCATATGAGCTTCTGCTAATCTAATAAGATAATCAATATAGGTATCACTTTTTATCTCAGAAACATCCTTATAATCTGGCACATAATTTATAGTTACACTTTGAGGTCTTGGGTCTCTATGTGTACAATAAACACAGTCGTTATCTTTATCATAAGACCATTGAAAATCTGTTGTAAGAGTATTTCTTACTTGTGCCATAGCCATTTCTGTTACGATAGGGTCAATATTGATACCAGAAGTATTACCTATTTGGCTGTATACATTTACAGCTGCAGCGACCTGAAAAACATTTCCGCTATCTATAGAACTCATTGTAAGACCTATCCTAGGTCGTGCCGGAGATATGCTCAATATATACTTTGTAACGATACCGTTGTCCTTGAGTATTATTCGAGTGGAAAATGGAACTGTTTTCTTTGCGGAGGTACGGATATATCGTTTTAATTCTCTAAAAGCAATCATCACCGCTTTTTCCACCTGCTGGCACTCTACATTGTTATTAGAAGGGATACCTAATTCAAAACTAACTTGATCTATTACTTCATCAAATGTCATTGAAATATCCCTCCATGTATTCTTGATTCTTAAACAGGTTTTAGTTCTTTCATGTTTCCGTCTGCCATATCTACAAACTCGTACCCTTCTGGAGCTGCAATATTACAATCTCTTGCAATATAGACATGAGCTTTCTGATAGAACTGATTAACATCAGTTATTCTATCTTCTTTTGTGTATTCAATGGTTCCATTGATTTTAACAGATGCATCTTCTACTGTTACAGATAAACCTTCGTCATACTCAGCAGATAGCCCGTAATGACAATCAAATGGAACACAATTAGAATTTCCATTGATAGTTGTTCCGTTCTTGAGGATAACATTACCAAAGTTGTTACTCAACAAATATTGATAAAATGATTTCCCTTTCAATGTGACATTATCTAATGTCAGATTTGCGAAATTTTGGATAAGAATAGCAACACCTGGAGCTATGCATTTAAGAGTACCGTTCTTTATAGTAATGTTAGAATTAGCTAAGAATCTAAATGCATTTGTTTGAGTTCCTTCAGATTCTACAAATGGACCTACAGATGTGAGAGTATTACCATTCAAGTCGATTATTATATCTGTATCTTCAGGTAGTTCTAGCGCCTGTTGATTTCCGCTAGAGGTCAATTGAACTGTACCACCCTTAGGTGCAGACAAGATTGCAGATTTAAGTGCAACCTCATCTGCAGATACATCAACTGCTATCTTATCCTTTATGCTTTTTTTGTTACTGTTACTGTAAATCCTCTGTCTACAAGCTGAGCTCCTACTGTTTTATACCAGAAAGCTTCTTTGTAGTCCTCAACATCAAATGTAACTTTGTTGTCTTCATCTTGTACCATGGCGAGTTTAAATTGTGCCCAACCATCCATCGGAATAGACTCTGTAGCAAACGGTTCCGGCATTGCGATTTCACCAAATCCTTCTACATTTGTAGCGTAAACAGATTTTCCATAAGTACTCTTAGCTAAAGTAGATGCATTTTCGCTTGCAACTGTATGACCGTCTTCATATACTGCGCTATCAATATAAGAAGATGTTGGATTATATAATCCACAAACCGGCATAGCAAACTGTTCAGCTAAACCTTCTACAGGTTTGTATTCAATTACTACTGTATAAGCCATGAATAAATACCTCCATATACAAAAATATTAGTTTCTATCTATAATTAAGGTGTGTTACTCAAGTTTATTCTACCTTTAATTTTAGAGAACATGCTTTTCATGTTTTACAACCTTTCTTTATCGATAGAGGTCTAGTGCATTTCCGGTATCAGCATTAGACCTCATGTGTTGTTAATATGCAGTTCTATTTTTCCACTCCCAGACATCGTTTCCGCTATCGTATACTTTTACAAATCCATGTTCTACCATTATCTGCGATTCAGATTTAGACAAATCAATATTCTCGTCGTGTAAGAATTTTTGTATGTTGCGTTTTTGTGCATTCATTCTGTGGTAAGCTCTATCTGTTTTAGTATCAACCCAAACGTAACCAGGATCTGACGTTCTCAGGTAGTTAAAACCGAGTATAGGATAAAGTTTACCACTAGTATGTGCAACGTCTGAGAATGAAACAATACGGATTGGTTGATACTTATTTACAAAGTGCTTAAAAAGTTTAGACGCTCCTCCGACTACACAAGTATCAAGTTTATTGCAGAATCTTAATAGCTCCCAGGATACACCATCCTTCTTGCCAATAGTAGATCTAGTAGATCCGAACGTCATTACAGATACAAGTTCATTATTGTACTTAAGCCCTAACCTAACTTTACTAGGTACATTCCCTTGTAAATGATTAGAGTCTAAAAACTGTTTACATTCTTTATAATCAATATCTATAATTTCACATTTTCTAGCAGGTATTTTAGTAGTAACAATACCTAGCCTATTTTTTATCATAGACGATACAATGTCTGGATGATTTGACCAATCGTACCCAAATATGTGAAATAGCTCAATGTTTTTATCTTTACACATGTCAGTTTTCAGTTTATGGTAAGTACTCGGTTTAGGGGGCTCGTCGTGGCACATCAAAGAAGAATTATGCGTATAAGTAGGATCACATTCAATTGCAAATTTCAAATTTGGAAAGTAGATGTCTAGTTCGTAAGGTTTGATAGCAGATCTATTATTGGTCTCGTAGTATACGCTTGAAGGTACCATACTGTAAATATCCTGTTCCATAGTTGACGTATACTTTGTTACTATATTCTCTAATCCTAAAGATTTAAGTTTCTGTTGTATAGTAGATCTGTCCATATGAAGTTTATTACTTAGCATATAATATGTTACCTCTGAAG
>ERZ1034855.389-NODE-389-length-18338-cov-11.654050_pt1 | contig 18338 bp, 17 predicted proteins | sample MGYA00520699_ERZ1034855 | MGnify/ENA primary metagenome ERZ1034855 (study PRJEB33766, sample SAMN09781730) | gut metagenome | biome: gut microbiome | host: Homo sapiens | place: Madagascar | study: EMG produced TPA metagenomics assembly of the PRJNA485056 data...
GGCTAAGGCTAAGGCGAAGAAAAAGACGACGGGGGCGCGGGCTAAGCGTGATCGTCGTCGGAAGCTTGCGACCGAAGCCCCTGCATCTGCTGAGGAGTTGCTGGCGAGTGTACCGGGGCTTGACGCGCTGCAGGATGTTCCGGCGTTCGATGACCTGCCGGTCGATGCGGCTCAGCAGGCTGCATTTGACGACTTTTGCGCACAGGCCGAGGAGCCCGAGCAGATGCAGCTCGGTGCCGTGGTGCGCCTGGACCGCGGGTTTCCGCTGGTGGCGACTGCCGATGACACGTTTCGTGCCGAGCATGCCGTTGGGTTTGCCAAGTCGCGTGGCGAGGACGAGGTCTTGCTGCCGGCCGTGGGCGACCGCGTGGCTGTTCGCCGTGCTCCCGGGCACGACATGGGCGTGATCGAGTGCGTACTGCCGCGCCGTACGAGCTTTGAGCGTTGGCGTGGCCGTGCCCGCGGTGAGCGCCAGGTGCTCTGCTCCAACGTTGACAGCGTGCTGATCGTGCAGGCTCTCGGCGCCGGCGAGGTGCTGCTCGATCGCGTGGCGCGCTCACTGGTGTTGGCGCTCGATTGCGATGCCGAGCCGGTGGTGGTGCTCACCAAGGCCGACCGCTGCGATGCCGATGAGCTCGAGCGCGATCTGGACCGCGTGCGCCGTCTGGTGGGTCAGGACGTGCGCGTGATCGTGACGTCTTCTGCCGAGGGCCTCGGCTTAGACGAAGTGCGCGCCTGCGTGCCCGCCGGGAGCTGTGCCATGATCTTGGGCGAGTCGGGTGCCGGCAAGTCGACGCTGCTCAATGCGCTGCTGGGCCACGATGCGCTGGCCACTGGCGGCGTGCGCGAGCGTGATGACCAAGGTCGCCACACCACGGTTGCGCGCGTGATGGTGGCGCTGCCGGGCGACGCCGGCGTGATCGCCGATGCCCCGGGCCTGCGCAGCCTGCCGCTCGTGGGACATGAGCGGGGTCTGGCGCGTGCCTTCCCCGAGATCGTCGAGGCGTCGCGTGCGTGCCGGTTTGGCGATTGCACGCACACTCACGAGCCGGGTTGCGCCGTTCGCGAGGCCGAGGACGCGGGACAGATCGACGGTCTGCGTCTGGAGACGTTCCAAAACCTGGCGTCATCCATGCGCGTGAGTGCCCAAATGCTCGACCCCGATGTTCATCTGTAATTGATTTTTCCTATGGCAGCCGTCTCCTAACTGTTCGGGAGGCGGCTTTTTGCTGCCAAAGCGTCCCGAAATATGCGTTTTGCCGACGTGCTGACCAAAACCTTGCCACGAGCTTGACGGGCTGGTCAGCTTTTGGTCAGCAATTGGTTTGACACGTAAAACCAAGATCGCGATTGCGCCGCTTTGCGCCCTGGTCGCCCAGACAATGATGGTACGGGCATTTGCCCGGTGCTACCTTGAGAGGAGCGGCCGTGAACAAGAGCAAGCGCATCGCCATCAGTCTGGTCGCGGGCGTGCTTGCCGCGGCGCTCTGTATGGTCTACGGCTCGTCGATCCGCTCGCAAGCCGAGCAGGCCCAGGCCGAGACTTTGGCAAAATACGGCGGCGACCGCGTTGAGGTGTGCGTCGCGGCGCGCGATATCGATGCGGGCGAGACCCTCGACGAGACCAATGTCATAACTCAGGAATGGCTGGCGAGTCTGTTGCCGCGTGATGCGGCGACCGAGCTGCGTCAGGTGCGCGGCGACGTGACGACCTCGCGCATTCCCAAAAACGCCGTGATTTGCAACGTCTACACCAAGGCCGAGAGCCACAAGCTCGAAGTGCCTAAGGGTAAGGTCGCCGTTTCGGTGGCGGTCGATGCCGAGCACTCGGTCGGCGGCGCTACGGGCGTGGGCAGCTATGTGGACGTGTACGTGCAAAAAGATGGCGTAACCGATCGTTTGTGCGGCGCGTACGTGATCGATACCAGCGAAGATGCCGGCACCACGCGTGAAGGCAAGATCGAGTGGGTGACGCTGGCGGCAGACCCCGAAGATGTCAAGGAATTGCTGGGAGCCTCGGGAAAGGGAACGGTCAGCTTGACGATTCCCGCCACGGTGCGCGGCAAAAAGAGCGGAGGCGACGAGTGATGAAGGCGATCTGGCTTGCGTGCTGCGCATGCGGCGATTACGGGCTGCTACAGCAGGAAGTCGAGGGTCGCGATGTGGGCGCGCAGGTGCTTCGCGTGGGCGACCTGGACGGGCTGGTATCCATGGCGCGGGCGTTTCCGTCGCGTCGCGGTGCCGCCATCATCGCGGCGTCTCTGTTCGATACCGAAGACGTGCGGAAGACCGTTGCGCGCCTGACGGCCGAGGGCCGCGTGAGTCGCGTCGTCGTGTTGATCGAGACGCTCGACCCGTCGGATATCGAAGGGCTGTTTCGCGCGGGGGCGACCGAGGTCATCGCTGCGCACAGTTTGTGCGGCAACGGGCGCGCGGGTGAGGGAACGGTTGATTCCGATCGGCGCATGACGATTGAGCCCGATGCTTTTGTTGATAGGGAACCCGGGGCGCCTCGCGCTACAAGAGGCCCGCGTGTTGATGAATATGGGAAAGCGGAAGCCGAGCATGGTCGGTGCCCCCGGGACCCCCTTGCATACGATGACGCTGGAGGGCCGGTACCGTATGGCGATGACGTTCTGGCTGAAGATATGGGATACGTGCACGGCGTAAATCTGGCCGATGAGCTCGACGAGGTCGAGGGTTTTGCCGGGGCTGGCGAGCCGTGTGCTGCTGCGTCTTTGGCTTCGGAACCGCAGCCCGGGCAGCCTGCCATGCCGGCTTGGGCTCAGCGCGTGACCGCGGCGGGGGAGACGGGGATGTTATCGCCCGCGTCCGGGTCGTCGGTTCCTGCACCGTCAGCCCCCGCGCTGTCGGCGGACGCTTCGATTCCGTCGCGTCGGGCACCGGTCGTCTGCGCTGTTTCGGGTTCGGGCGGTTGCGGCAAGTCGACGATCGTTGCCACTATGGCGCATGCGGCGTCGCTGTTGGGTTTGCGTGCCGCCGTGCTCGACTTGGACCTCATGTTTGGAAACCTATACGATCTGCTGGGTGTCGATGCCCCGAACGATATGGCGACGCTTATCGAGCCGTCGGCGGCGGGCGCACTTGCCGAGCCGGATATCGTGGCCGCGTCGATGCGCGTCGCCCCGGGCGTCACGCTCTGGGGACCTGTCGCGGCCCCCGAGAAAGCCGAGCTCATGGCACGTCCGGTGGAGCTATTGCTCGATGTTTTGCGTCGCGAATCCGACGTGGTCTTTGTCGACACCTCGGTCTTTTGGGGTGATACCGTGGCCGCCGCGGTGGCGGCGAGCGACCGTTGCCTGGTCGTAGGCGATGCGGCGGTATCGTCCGCGACATCCGCTTCACGCGTCATTGAGCTGGTGAGCCGCGTGGGCGTGCCGCGCACGCGCATGAGCGCCGTGTTCAACCGGTTTGGTGCGCGCGGTGCCGACGAGGACGTCGCCATGCGCTTTGAGATTGCCTGTGCACTGAGCTCCAAGATCCGCATTGCCGATGGCGGTCAGGACTTGGCCGCGCTCATGGCATTCGGTCGCGCCGACGAGGTAGTGGGTCAGACGAGCGCTTTTGCGACCAGCGTGCGCGAGGCCACGCGCGAGATGCTCGTGGAGCTGGGCTGCGCCGTTGGCCCCTGGAGCGATATGGTCATCGACCGTGCGACCCGCACCGAGCGCCCGCGCATTCGTCTTCCCTGGTCGCGTGAGGGTGATTCGCGATGAGTCTGCAGGCGAGGATTAAAGCCGCCGGCGCGGCCGCCGCGGCTGCCCCCGTTGATGCGGGACGTCACCGTGCCGTTAAACGCCGCACCAAGCGTGCGGTGATGGACCGCATGGGCTACGACGAGGTTGCGCGCATCAGTGCCTACGTCGACCCGGCCCTTGCCCGCTCTGAGCTACGTCCGGCGGTGGAAGCGGCGCTCAACGTGGAAGAGCCGACCGACTTGGCGACGCCTGAGCGTGAGACCATCATTGACGAGATCCTAGATGACGTGGTGGGCCTGGGACCGCTGCAGCCGCTCATCGAGGACGACACCGTTACCGAAATCATGATCAACGGATGTCGCTCTGCCTTTTTTGAGCGCAGTGGCGTTTTGTATCCCATCGAGCACGCGTTTGAGGACGATGAGCAGATCCGTGTGCTCATCGACCGCATCATCTCGCCGCTCGGCCGTCGTATCGACGAGCGTAGCCCCATCGTCAACGCCCGCCTCAAGACGGGTTATCGCGTCAACGCGGTGATTCCACCCGTGGCGATCGACGGGCCAATCCTCACCATCCGTAAGTTCTCGGACCGTATCTGTTCGTTGGACGAGCTTGTGGGGTTGGGGTCACTGCCGCTTTGGTATGCGCAGCTGCTGTCGTGCGCGGTGTCGTTGCGGCAGGACTTGGCGGTTGCGGGAGGCACGGGGTCGGGCAAGACCACGCTGCTCAACGCGCTGTCGTGCGAGATTTCCACCGGCGAGCGCATCGTGACGATCGAGGATTCCGCCGAGCTCAAGTTTGCACATCACCCACACGTCGTTCGTCTGGAGGCGCGTGAGGCGTCAATCGAGGGCGAGGGTGCGGTGACGATTCGCGACCTGGTGACCAATGCTCTGCGTATGCGCCCCGACCGCATCGTCGTGGGCGAGGTGCGCGGTGCCGAGTGCTGCGACATGCTGCAGGCCATGAACACGGGCCACGACGGCTCGCTCACCACGCTCCATGCGGGAACCGAGCAGGAGACCGTGGTTCGCCTGACGCTGCTTGCGCGCTACGGCATCGATTTGCCGAGTGAGCTTATCGAAGAGCAGATCGCCATGGCGCTCGATGGCATCGTGATGTCCGAGCGTCATGCAGATGGCAGGCGCTTTGTGGCCTCATATTCGGGGGTTCACCGCGGCGCGTCGGGCGGTGTTGAGCTCGAACGCTACGTGACGTTCGATGCCGCCGAACGCACCTGGACGCTCGACCGCGAGCCGCCGTTTATTGCGGAGGGCTTGCGGTCGGGAATGCTCACGCAAGAGGAGGTGGACGAATGGAGATCGCTATGCCCCTCGTCGTAGGGGGTTTGGCGGGGCTTTCTGTCGCGACGGCGTGTGGGGCAGAGCCTCGTGTGCCGCGGATGCCGCCGGCGGAGCTGGCGCGCCAGACGCTCGAATCGATGGCGGAGAAGCTGCCGCGTGAGTTGACGGAAAACGACCTGCTGACAAAGATTGCCCGCTCGTGGGCGTCGCTGATTCCCGCAGATCGCCTTGGGCTTGCTATTGAGGACAACGCGGCTCGTCTGGCATTTCTGCTGCTGTCGAGCGGTATCTGCAGCGTTTTGCTGGCCGTCGCGTCGTTGTCGCCCATCGGCTTTGTTTTGGGGCTGGTGGTGCCGTTTGGCGTGGGCGCCGCGCGTGACACCTTCGATCGCCGACGCGAACAGCATGATGTGGAAGAGGCCATGCCCGAGGCATTCACAGCGTTATCCATGTCGCTTGCCTCGGGGCATTCGCTGGCACAGGGCATGCGCTTTGTGGGCGCCCATGCGCAAGAGCCGGTACATACCGAGTTTTTGCGGGTGGCGGCGGCAATCGATTGCGGTATCTCGGCGACCGACGCACTCGATGACCTACTCGTTCGCATCGATGCCCCCGGCCTTTCGCTTGTCGCCTTGGCGCTCAAAGTGTCGCAGCGTACCGGGGCTCCGCTTGCCGGCTTGCTGTCCGAGGCGTCGAGCATGGTGGGTGAGCGCATTGAGCTCAAACGCCGTCTGGACGTTAAGACGTCGCAGGCGCGTATGTCGGCACACATGGTCGCGGCGATGCCGGCGGGCATGTGCGCGGTACTGGCTTTGCTTTCGGCAGACTTTCGCCGCGGTCTCGCGACGCCGGCTGGTGCGGGCGCCGTGGTGCTGGGACTTGCCCTCAACGTCGTCGCCCTGGTAGTTATCCGGCGCATTATGCGGGTGGAGTTATGAGCGCCCTGGTCGGGGTCGCAGCTTGTCTGTGTGCCCTGAGCGTATTTGTCGCGACAGGTTTGGAGCGTGCGGATGCTCGCAAGATTGCAGAGACGTGCAAGCGTGAGGCGGTACTGGTCATTGCTGCGGGCGGCTCGGTGATCGATGCCCTGACCGCGCGAATGAAGGGCGCGATTGGGGCGAGCGGCCCGGCGCGGGTGTCGCTCGGTGAGGTGTCCGAGATGATCGACGTGGTGCGCCTGGGGCTTTCTGCCGGCCTTTCGTTTGACGCGGCGCTCGAGATTTTCTGTGCCAATCGTCGGTCGGTGCTGGCCGTCCGTCTTGAACGAGCTTGCATGGCGTGGCAGGTGGGCGTGGGGACGCGCGAGGCCGAGCTGTTGGCTGCCGCGCGTGATTTGGACGTGAGGGCGCTCGAGACCTTTGCCATCACGGTGGGGCAGGCGCTTGCCCTGGGCGCTCCGCTGGCCGAGACGCTGGCTGCTCAAAGTCGCGAGATCCGTGCGGCCCATCGCGCCGCAGTCGAGCGCGAGATCGAGCGCGCACCGGTCAAGTTGCTGATTCCCACCGGCACGCTCATCTTGCCGGCGTTGCTTCTGTCCATATTGGGCCCGCTGCTGGGAGCAGGCGGGATGATGTAGGGAGGAATACATGAACACGATGACCGACATTGCGGGCAAGGCTTGGAACTGGGCTTTTTGCCGGGCAATCCGCGTTCGCCAGCGTGCCAAGGCGCTGTTGCGGGAGGAGGGCGCGCAGGGCACTACCGAATATGCCATCTTGGTCGGCGTGCTCGTGGTGATCGCGATTATCGCCATCGTCGCATTTAAGAGCAAAGTCGAAGAACTATGGAACGCGATCAAAGACGGCATCAACAGCCTGTAGGAGGCAGACGACCTGTTGGTTCGCTGCTGGTGCTCGTCTGTTTGCTCGTGGCAATAGCGGTGACGCTTTGGGGGCTGGGCGTTGCGCGACAGCAGCGTCCAGGCGCTACTGCCGATTTGGGATCGGGCTCGGCGGCGGTGTCACAAGCGGAAGGCGCGCAAGATATGGGCGGTCAGAATGCCGCCGTCACGGCTCGGACCTTTTTGCAGGCACTCGACGAGCGAGCGGCCGGCGCGACGGAGCCGTCTGCAGACAACGCGATCGCGGTTCGACTCGCATGGTCCGAGGACCGGCCGATGACCGAGGCAGCGGCAGACCTGCTGCGCGCCTACCGCGAGGTGCCCACGGCCCAGCTCGCCCTGAGCGGCTATCTCGATATTAAGGGCAACGTATGGGGCGCCATCGTGCGCGATGGGCGAGGCTGGGTCGACATGGTGACGGTTGCTGCTGATGCCGGCGATGCCTCGTGCCGCCTGCGTGCCGTGCGCCTGGTTCCGCAAACAACGGAGTCAAAGGAGGGGTCGTGAAATGCATAGCGTCCTGCGTGAGGAATCTGCTCAGTCGACCGTCGAATACGCCATCGTCACCGTGGCGCTGTTGTCGATTGTGCTGGCGATTGCGGGGCTTTGGCGCGCTGGCACCGATGGACGCTTGGCGGCACTGGTCGAGCGGGCAGCGTCTCATGGCGTCGCCCCATCGTCGGTTATCGATGCCGCGACGGGTGCCAAGGACATCGCTCTGTATTGATATCACGTGCGAGGATCGGGCGCAGTCTACGGTCGAGGCCGCCTTTTTGCTGCCGACGTTTTTGACGCTCATCCTGCTGGCGCTGCAGCCGGTGTGCCTGCTCTATACGCGCGCGGTCATGGAGTCTGCCGCCGCCGAGACCGCGCGGCTTATGACCACGACGACGGTGGAGGACGACGATGACCTTAAGGAGTTCACTCGCCGCAGACTTGCCGCGGTGCCCAACGTCTCGATTTTTCATGCCGGCGGGCCGCTGTCGTGGGATATCGAGTTGGGGCGGGCCGGTGCCGGCGGCGTTTCGTCCGTGTCTGTTGCCGGCGAGGTTAAGCCGCTGCCCGTGATCGGTGCATTTGTGCAGGCCATGGGCAGTGCGGGTGAGGGCGGCTATGTCGAGCTCAAGGTCGACGTCTCGTATCGATCACGTCCCGAATGGCTGGAGGGAGATTATGATTCATGGATTGCTGCATGGGATTAGGCGCTGCCTGCTGCGGGTGACACAAGGGTTTGCGGCCCGCCGTCGACCAAGCGCTCGCCGCAAGCGGGGCGGCTTTATGGGCCGTGCCGGTATCGACTTGTTTATCGAAGACGGCGCCTATACCACGCTCTCCTCTGCGGTTGTTATTCTGGTGGTGCTTACGCTGCTGTTTTCGTCGGCCGCGGCGATATGGAGCATGTCGCGCGCCGGAGACACCCAGGTGGCGGCCGATAGCGGTGCACTGGCGGGCGCCAACGTGGTGTCGTCCTATCACACAGCCGCCACGGTGGTGGATGCGAGCATTTTGAGTTTGGGCCTGGCGGGGTTTGCCACGATCGGCACCGGCTTGGTCGCCATTCTCATTCCGGGCGCCGAGGTTGTTGGCAGCGATATCATCGATACGGGAACCCAGATCATTAAAACGCGTAACAAGTTTGCCAAAAGCGCGGCAAAGGGCCTGCAAAAGATCGAGACCGCCTTGCCGTACCTGGTTGCCGCGCGCGCCATGCAGGCAGTATCGGCGCAGGATACCGACGGCGTGACCTATACCGGTACGGCGCTTGCCGTGCCCAGGACATCCGAGTCGGATTTTGTTGCGCTCGAAGGATCCGAAATCTCGACTGATGCCATTAAAGATGCGTCGGAAGATCTGGAGCGCGCGGCCGAGGAGCTACAAAAAGCATCGGAGGAGACGGCGAAGGCCAAAGAGCGCGCCTGGCTTGCCGACTGCGGCGGATCGGATAAAGGTTCGGTCGGCAGCTGTTCTTGTATGTGGGAGCGCGCAAAAAGCCTAACGGATCTCCCCGGTGTTCAAAATCCGCATTACTCATCGAGCGTTACGTGGGAGCCTCAAGTTGCCCTTGATCGCGCGAAGGACTACTACCATTGGCGTCTGACAAATGAGAAGCCCCAAGGCTCGAGTGTCGAGATGAAGGCAGAGTCTGCGGCGCGTAAGGCGTTCTATACCTATGCGAGCGCGGAGGTCGATCGGGCATATATAACCGAGAACGGAGACAGGGTTTCCTCCTATATTCCGCTGCTGCCACGCAACTCTGATGAAGTTCGGGCGACGGAACTCTATACCGATGCGGTGTGGCCGACTAGCGTGAACGATGACAAGGCGTATCTGCATTACGGGACGACCTGCCCTAACTACAAGAAAGGAACGCCGAGCGGATTTGCCTCGGCTGCCGATTACGATGGACGGGACAAATGCAGCAAATGCCATTTTGGCGTTTCGTCGCTTGGTGCTGTTGCGGCGCCTTCAACCTCTATCGAAAACGGCTTCGAGTATCACTTTGACAAGTTTAAAGACGCCCTGGAGGACTACGTCGACTGTCGCAACAAGGAGCTCGAGCTCGAGCGTCAGACCGAGGACGAAGCCGACCGTGCGGGCAATGCGTTCGATACCGCCATCAAAGAACTTTCCGGTGAGCGCCCGCGCATCGCCCCGCCCGGTCGCAACGGCGTGGTCGCCTTTGCGGTCTCGGGCGCCATCTCCAGCCCCGACGAGCTCAACTCCTCGTTTAACACGGCAGTTGAGCTTGGCGATCGTGGTGCAATTTCTGCTGCAGTGCTCGCGCCCGATGATGCGACGGCGCAAAATAACGTTCTCTCGCGGTTTTTCTCGACGCTGGAGGAGCGTTCGGGCGGCGTTGCCGGCGTGCTCGACGGCGTTATGGATGTTTGGGGCCGCTTGCTTGTGGGGTACGGAGACATCCAGGGTGCGGCCGACGAGCTTATGGGAGAGCTGATCGGTGGCTTGGGAGGGGGTAGCGGCGCGTTAGGCTCCATCGCGTCCTGGCTCGGTGACACCGTCTCGTCCTCCGTGGCGGCGCTGGGACTCGAGCCGTGCGATTTGCGTCTGCGAAAACCGGTGCTGACCGATACCGCCAATGTCATTAAAAGTCCGGGGTCCGATATCGCGGGCATCTCCAAAACTCAAGATACCCTGCGAAAAATCCCCTTGGGCGTGACTGACCCCAAGGCACTTTGCGAGGCCTTGGAATATCACGTCGAGCGCACCATCAGCGGCGCGGTGTTCACGCTTGCGGAGATCCCGCTGCCCGGCGGCGGCTCCATCCCGCTCACGGTCGATGTTGCCACGCTGGCGGGGGCTTTTGGCGGTGGGTCGTAATGGGCATTCGCACGGGCTTGCGCGAGGAGCGTGCCCAGGCGACGGTCGAGATGGCCGTGGTTACGCCCGTCCTGATCGTGCTGGCTCTCATCGCGTACAACGTCATGATTTTTGCCGGCGCGGTCGCGCGCTTCGACCGCGTGGTGCCCGACATCGTGCTGGCGCACGCTGTGGCGCCGGGCGGGGAGGGTGACGAGAGCTCCATTGACGCTTCCGCGACCGTTCAGGCTCAGATTCAGGATGCCATGGAGGGATATGGCCTACAGGTCGAGGTCTCGAGCGAACAAGGTACGGCGTCATCGGAGGGTGGCCTGCTCTCTCTTTCTGGCACGTTTAGGACCTATACCTGCACCATGCACTACGAGCCGTGGCCGAGTTCGCTGAGCATCGCCGGCGTTTCCCTGGGGGCGCCGGCCGTGCTCACGCATGAACGCGCGGTGACGGTCGACCCATGGCGTCCGGGGGTGGTCATGTGACCGCGGTCTCGTCCTATATCGCCTACGCGCGGGCGCTCAACATGTTGGGCTGGACGCCGGCCGAGTTTATGGTGGCGGAGTCGTTTACCGTGCGTCTGCGCGGCATGCTGGGACGGCGGCCGATTGCCGCCAGCGGACTGCCGCTTGTCATGGCGTTTCCGCGCTGTTCCTCGGTTCACACCTGCTTTATGGCCTATCCCATCGACATCGCCTTTATCGATCGCAATGGCAATGTCCTCGTATACTACGAAAACGTACGTCCTTGGCGCATGTGTTCTTGCCCCAGCGCCTGGGCGGCACTCGAGCGCCCTTCAATCATTGTTTCGCCCCCTGCTCTCCAACGCGTGCCGGCGTAGGAATTGGCGACAGCGGACTTTCGTCATACGAAATTTGGTACGATGGAGGAGGAGGTGCATGGATGTCGAGATTCATCCCAACGCCAAAAAGCACCTGACGGAAAAACAGGTGCTTGGTGCCTAGCTCGCGGTTGCTGAGTGTATTCGCCGCGAGTCGGAAGACGAGCCGCCGAGATGGCTTGCGATTGGATGGCTTCCGGACGGACGGAGTGTGGAATTCGTTGCGGTCGAACTTATTCGTGGATGGCTCATTATTCATGCCTTGTCTCCGGTTCAGAAGAAATTCTGGCAAGAGATCGAGCGAGCTCGGCAAGGGGGGTCGATGATGGGCAAGACATATACGACCGCTAATGGTCAGGTTGTAACGGATGAAATGATTGACGCGTGGTGTGAGTCGTACGAGCGCGGAGAGTTTCCGGATGGCGAACACACCGTTGGTGGGATCGTGCATGGACGGCCTCCGCTCTCGGGTGAGGGAACGGCAACGCTATCGGTCAAGATTCCTCTGGGAATGAAGGAAGCTGTTCGTCGACGGGCGGCTGCCGAGGGGATGACGCCAAGTGAGTTTGCCCGTGCGGCCCTGAGTGAAAAACTTCTTGCAGCGGGTTGATGCCTCTGACGTGCCGTTCTATAGGATCGGACTTGTGGCCGACACCGTGACCAAAAACTTTTTTAAAATTCTCGGTTGACCGAAGCGCGTCCTTGGTTATACTAATCAAGCCTTGAAACAAGGCACACCTCAAATGGCTGGGTAGCTCAGTTGGTAGAGCAGAGGACTGAAAATCCTCGTGTCAGGGGTTCGATTCCCTTCCCCGCCACCTTGAATTGACTAGGACCTCTGCAAAGGGGTCCTTTTCTTTTATGTGGCCCCCACGCGGAATCGAACCCCGTGAGGGCGCGGAGCTGAGTAAACGCGATAGCGTTTGCCAGCGCAGCTCGCAAGGCGCGAAAGCGCCGCAGCGGTCCGCACGCGCGCAGCGCGGGCGCGATTCCCTTCCCCGCCACCTTGAATTGACTAGGGCCTCTGCAAAGGGGTCCTTTTCTTTTATGTGGCATGTGGCCCCCGTCTGCCCGGACATTCCTCCCACTTTTGCGCCACTTTGTAGACCGTTCGGTCGCCTGTCCGCACGCGCGGGTATACTCAAAACGATACTTTTCCTATGCAATACGATGCAGGTTCGACCTGCGCGATTCGAAGGGGGCCGTGATGGAGAGGATTCTCGGCGTTAATCTCTCTGGCTGGTTTATTCCCGAGCCCTGGGTGACCCCGTCGCTGTATGCGGCGACCGGTGCATCCAACGCGGCGGAGCTGCAGGAGGCAATGGGCACCGCTGCCTATAACGAGCGCATGCGTCGCCATTACGAGACGTTTGTGAGCGAGGACGATTTTCGTCGTATGGCGCAGATCGGTCTCAACGCCGTGCGCCTGCCGGTGCCGTGGTATGCCTTTGGCTCGCAGGAGTCCGACGCTTCCTACATCTCGGTCGTCGATTATATCGACCGTGCTATTGAGTGGGCCGCCAAGTACAACATCCGCGTACTGCTCGATCTGGCGACTGTACCCGGCGGTCAGGGCGATTCCAACGATTCGCCCACGACGCCGGAAGTCGTCGCTGAGTGGCATTCGTCCACCAATGGCCGTCACGTTGCGCTCGATGTGCTCGAGCGCTTGGCCGATCGCTATGGTGAGGCCGAGAGCCTGCTGGGCATCGAGCTGTTGGATACGCCGCAGATGAGCGTACGCAAGAGCCTCTTTACCATGACGGACGGCATTCCGGCGCACTACCTGCGCAACTTCTATCGTGACGCGTACGAGCTCGTTCGTTCGTATATGCCCGAGGACAAGATTGTCGTCTTTTCCTCTTCGGGACACCCTGGCGAGTGGAAGCACTTTATGCGCGGTGCCAAGTACAAGAACGTCTACATGGACCTTCACCTGTACCATTACCGCGACGAGTATGCGCTCGACATCACGAGCCCCCGCGGGCTGACGACGGCGATTTCGCGTAACAAGCGTGAGCTCAAAGAAGCGATTTCGACTGGGTTCCCCGTTTTGGTGGGCGAATGGTCGGGTGCGGCGATTTTTGCCAACTCGTCGGTTACGCCCGAGGGTCGCAATGCCTACGAGCGCGTGTTTATCGCCAACCAGCTGGCATCGTTTGCGCCGGCTGCCGGTTGGTTCTTCCAAACGTGGAAGACCGAGAAGCGCATTGCAGCATGGGACGCCCGCGCGGCACTCGGCACGCTCGAGCGCGGCATGATTGAATAGGTTGATATGACGCAAAACAGCGCCCGCACGGGCAAACTTTATGTGGTCGGCACGCCCATCGGTAACCTGGGCGACCTGTCTCCGCGTGTCGGCGAGGCATTTGCCGCCGCCGACGCCGTCTGCTGCGAGGACACGCGTGTGACCTCAAAGTTACTGATGCACCTAGGCATCTCCAAGCCGCTCGTTCGTTGCGACGAGAACGTGATCGCAAGTCGCGCAGCCGGCCTGGTTGACCGTCTGCTGGCGGGGGAGACCCTCGCCTTTGCCTCGGACGCCGGTATGCCGAGTGTGTCCGATCCCGGCCAGGCGCTGGTCGAGGCGGCACGTGAGGCCGATGTGCCTGTCGAGGTTATTCCCGGCCCCTCTGCTTGCGTCACGGCACTCGTATCGTCCGGCATTCCCTGCGAACATTTCTTCTTCGAAGGCTTTTTGGGTCGCAAACACGGCGACCGCGTGCGCCGACTGCAGCGCCTTGCCGTCGTCCCCGGCGCGCTCATCTTCTACGAGTCTCCACATCGCATCGTCGCGACGCTCGAGGCCGTGGCCGAGGTCTTTCCCCAGCGCGATGTCGCCGTCTGCCGCGAGCTCACCAAATTGCACGAGGAAGTCTTGCGTGGATCCGCCGCCCAGCTAACCGAGGGGCTGCGTGCCCGTGGCGAGGTAAAGGGCGAGATTGCGCTGGTCATTGCGCCGCCGAGTGAGGACGAGGAGGCCGGTATCGCGCCGGTTGGAGCCGCAGCGGTAGACCCCGACGAGGCCCTGCGCGAGGACATCCGTGCCGCGCTCGAGGAGGGGGAGCCCGCCTCTGCGGTGGCCAAGCGCCTGTCTCAGAAGTATTCGCGCCGCAAGCGCGATGTCTATGCCATGGTGCTTGATATGCAATAGATGGAGGATATCCAGCCCTTGCGCTAGAATCATCCCCTGTATGCAACGTTTTTCTGGAGGACAAACCCCATGGATCAAAGCAAGCCTTCGTTCTTTATCACGACGCCCATCTACTACGTTAACGCCGATCCGCACCTGGGCACGGCTTATTCCACCATCATCGCCGACGTTCAGGCTCGCTATCGCCGCTCCGCCGGCTATAACGTCAAGTTTCTGACTGGCATGGACGAGCACGGCGAGAAGGTCGCCGAGGCCGCTGCCAAGCACAACATGACGCCGCAGGAGTGGACTGACAGCCAGGCTCCGCACTTCAAGGAGCTTTGGAGCAAGCTCGAGATCTCCAACGACGACTTCATTCGCACCACCGAGCCGCGCCAGCATCACGCCGTGCAGTATCTGTGGGAGCGCATGAAGGAGTCCGGCTACCTGTACAAGGGCAGCTATGACGGCTGGTACTGCGTGCCCGACGAGACCTACTTTACCGATACGCAGGTCCAGAAGGGCGACGAGGAGTACGGCAGCGTCGGCCAGCACCTGTGCCCCGATTGCCACCGTCCGCTCGAGCGCGTGCAGGAGGAGTCCTACTTCTTTAAGCTCTCTGCGTTCCAGGACAAGCTGCTCAAGCTCTATGACGAGCACCCCGACTTTGTCGAGCCTGCGTTCCGCATGAACGAGGTGCGCAGCTTTGTCGAGGGCGGCCTTAACGACCTTTCCGTAAGCCGTACGAGCTTTGACTGGGGCATTCAGGTCCCGTTCGACGAGGGCCACGTGACCTACGTGTGGTTCGACGCGCTGCTCAACTATATGACGGCTGTCGGCTACGGTGTCGATACCGATGAGGCCCGTGCCGAGCTGGCCTATCGCTGGCCCGCGCAGTTCCACATCGTGGGCAAGGACATCATCCGCTTCCACTGCGTCATTTGGCCGGCCATGCTCATGGCCATCGGCGAGGCTCTGCCCGAACACGTCTTTGCCCACGGTTTCCTGACCGTTCGCAATGCCGAGACCGGCAAGGCCGAGAAGATGTCCAAGAGCCGCGGCAACGCCATCGCTCCGCAGGATGTTATCGACATGCTGGGTGTCGAGGGCTATCGCTACTACTTCATGACCGACGTCGTCCCCGGCACCGACGGCGCCATCAGCTTCGAGCGCATGGAGCAGGTCTACAACGCCGACCTGGCCAACAGCTGGGGCAACCTCATCTCGCGTTCGCTCAACATGAGCGGCAAGTACTTTGACGGTTGTGCACCTGCCAAGCCTGCATCGTTCGATGCGTTCGACAACCCGCTGGCAAAGATCGCCGACGGCCTGGCCGAGCGCTACATGGCCAAGATGGACGTGCTGGATTACGGCGGAGCTAAGGACGAGGTCATGGAGCTCATCCACGCCGCTAACCATTACATCGAGGACTCCGAGCCTTGGGCGCTTGCCAAGGACGAGGCCAAGGCTGACGAGCTGGCATTTGTGATCTACAACCTGCTCGAGGCCATCCGCATCGCCGCTCACCTGCTGATGCCGCTCATGCCCCAGACTTCTGCCGAGGCTCTGCGTCGCCTGTCTTGCGAGGACGAGGCCGCGAGCGACGACCTCAAGGGCATCTGCACTTGGGGCCTGCTTGCCGGTGGTCAGCCCGTCGAGAAGGGCGAGCCGCTGTTCCCGCGTCTGGGCTAAGACGCCGCGCGCCATATCGGCAATTTGCTGTGTAACGGTAAGGGCATGGCCGCAACGGTCCATGCCCTTTTGCTTTACGATGCGGCCACCATGTTAAGGAGGCAACCATGACAACTTCGCCTTTGGCAAACCCCACGGCAACCAGGGAGCTGCTAGAGGAGTTTGGCCTTGCGACCAAGCATCGCCTGGGCCAAAACTTCCTGATCGACAACCATGTGATTGAACGTATCTGTGAGCTCGCTGAGCTTGCGGGCGATGAGCGCGTGCTCGAGGTCGGCCCGGGTTGCGGCACGCTGACGTTGGCCCTGCTGCAGGAGGCGGCGTGCGTTACGTCGATTGAGGCTGATCCCGAGCTTGAGCCGGTGCTCGATGCCCACGCCGCCGACTATGCCAACTTCCGCTTTATCATGGGCGATGCGCTCAAGGTGACGCCGGAACAAATCGAGCAGGTTGCGGGCGGTAAGCCGACGGTGTTTGTCGCGAATCTGCCCTATAACGTGGCGGCGACGATTATCCTTCAGTTCTTCCAGACGATGCCCGCGCTCAAACGCGCCGTTGTCATGGTGCAAAAAGAAGTTGCCGATCGCATTGCCGCGACTCCCGGCAACAAGACCTATGGCGGCTACACGGCAAAGCTCGGCCTGTATGCGCAGGTGACGGGTCGCTTTGAGGTGCCGCCGCGCTGCTTTATGCCGGCGCCGCACGTGGACTCTGCTGTGGTGCGCATCGACCGTGTTGACGGTGTGGTGCCCGAGGGGCTCGATCGCGAGTTCGTGGCCCGCGTGATTGACGCTGCATTTGCCCAGCGCCGCAAGACCATCCGCAATTCCATGAGCGCCAATGGCTTTGCCAAGGACGCGCTCGATGCCGCCTTTGAGGCCTGCGGTATCGCACCTACCACGCGCGCCGAGACACTCGACGTCGCCGCCTTTGTGCACTTGGCTCAGGAGCTAATCCATGACGCCTAATGTCGAACGCGTGACGTTTACCAAGAAAAAGAAGACGGTGGCCTGCCCGGTGCCGCTGGCGCCGCTTGCCGATACGCATGCGCACCTACTCTCATTTTGGAGCAAGGAAGTGCCCGAGACGCTCGAGCGCGCCAAGGAAGCGGGCATTGACTTGTTAGTGACGGTCTTCGATCCCATTGCCGATAAGCGCAGCGTCGCGGACTATAGCGACTGGCTGGTTCGCGAGATCCTGCCGATGCGGGATATTCCGCAGGTCAAGTATCTCGCCGGTGTGCATCCGTATGGCGCGCCCGACTACACCGATAACATCCATGCCCAGATTGTGGCTGCGCTCGATGATCCCCTATGCGTTGGCATTGGCGAGATCGGTTTGGACTACCACATGGATTACGACGACGATATTGCGCCGGCGTCCCACGACGTGCAGATCGACTGTATGGCGCGCCAGCTTGAGCTTGCCGTACGCCGCAATGTGGCGGTAGAGCTGCATCTGCGTCATGAGGACACGGACGGGGAGCGCACCTCGCATGTGGACGCCTACAACGTGTTGTGCGAGGTCGGCGTGCCCCAGGCCGGTTGCGTACTGCACTGCTTTGGCGAGGACCGAGCCACGATGGAGCGCTTTGTGGATTTGGGTTGTTACATCGCCTATGGCGGCGCGGCTACCTTTAAGCGCAACGACGACGTGCGCGAGGCATTCGCGGCAACACCGCTCGACCGTATTTTGTTCGAGACGGATTGTCCCTATATGGCGCCGGAGCCCATTCGCGGTCTTGAGTGCGAGCCTGCAATGATTTCCATCACAGCAAACGCGCTGGTCAACGACCGCGTCGATCGTACCGGTGAGGACGCCGAAGCAATCGCTCGAGCCGCCTGGGAAAACGCCTGCAAACTTTTTCAAAAATAGTTCTTGCGTTCGCGGTGGCGCTCCGTTATTCTAATTCCTGCACGCGGGCGTGGCGGAATTGGCAGACGCGTACGGTTCAGGTCCGTATGGGGGCAACCCCATGAAGGTTCAAGTCCTTTCGCCCGCACCATTGAATGAAAGAGCTCCCAGCAATGGGGGCTTTTTTGTTATGGGCTCATCGCGGGGACTTGAACCTGCGAAGGAGCGAGCGTAAAGAAAACGCGGAGCGTTTTTAGCGAGCTGGCGAGGGCGCCGGCAGGCGGCCGAAGCCGGTGCGGATCCGCGAAGCGGATACGCGGACGTCCTTTCGCCCGCACCATTGAATGAAAGAGCTCCCAGCAATGGGGGCTTTTTTGTTATGGCCTGTTTTTTGCAGATCTGGCCTATCGATTTCGCACGGCAGAAGCCCGTGTGGGCAAAAAATGCCAAATATGAGTACTGTCATAAAAATAGATACATTTTGTAAGGGCGTTTTTACGTGTTTTACGCAACAGATGTACGTTAATCTGGCTTTTCTTAAAGGCAAAATGAACCAATTTCGATAGATCTCGGGTCGCGCGCGCAGACGTGGTGTAAGAGCGTCCTGAGGTCCGTCGCTGCAAGT
>ERZ1034855.390-NODE-390-length-18291-cov-9.834942_pt1 | contig 18291 bp, 14 predicted proteins | sample MGYA00520699_ERZ1034855 | MGnify/ENA primary metagenome ERZ1034855 (study PRJEB33766, sample SAMN09781730) | gut metagenome | biome: gut microbiome | host: Homo sapiens | place: Madagascar | study: EMG produced TPA metagenomics assembly of the PRJNA485056 data set...
TGTGTAAAAAAAACGACCGTTATTTTTACACAGCGAAACAAGCGGCAATAAAATGTTGTAAAAACGCCAAAAAACATCGCAAATATAAAAAGTTATTGCAAATTTTACCAACCTTTGCTAGACTATAAAAAACAGCCTAAAAACTGTCCATTTTAAACGGTCGTTTTTTTTACACACTTTCGGCCATAATAACGCTTTGTTTTTTGTATATTTTATAAAAACAGCTTTACTTTCGTGCAATATTTCAGTAAAATATCTATTAGATAGGCAATAGTCTGTCTGGGGTGTGATAGCCTCTTACAAGTGCGTTTAATGTTTAGACGTTAAATAAACATACCTTCTAGCTAAAAGGCTGGAAGGTAGTAAAATATGCTATATGCTAATATGCTACACTATTTTACTTGTAATAGCTTACCAACTTCCAGCCATCTTGTCGATGGCTTTTTTTATTACATAAAAAAATAATGAAAGGAAGTTGCTATGAAACAAAATCAATTTGGCCGCAGTATGATAGAAATGCTCGGCGTGCTGGCAATTATCGGAGTGCTGAGTATTGGCGGAATCGCAGGTTACTCCAAAGCTATGGAGCAATTCAAAATCAATAAAGCAACTGAGGAATATGTACATTTAATGTACGGACTATTAGAATATTTACCGGATTTTCAAAAGAACAGCAAAAGCAGCGATAACGACCGGCTTGTTGATTTTGTGATGGCTGCCCAGCTGGTGCCGCCGACTTGGACGCAGTTGAATAATCGTTCGCTTTTAGACGCCTATGGCAACAACCTGAATATTTTCTCACGCAATAATCGTTTAGTTGTAGATTTATTTTTGGGCGCACAAACAAACCCGGGCGGCAGCGGTTCATATTCTATCAATTTTCCGGCAAAATTGTGTGTGCAGTTATTTGAAAATTTAGCCATTCCCTTAAAAGAATCATTATACGAAGCTTATTATATCAATAATCCGGGGACTGCTTATGTTTTTTACGGCGACAATTATTGCAGCAAAGGCCGTGATTGCCTTAATACTTTATCCTTAAGCCGTGTAAACGAACTCTGCAGCTATTGCCCGGCGGATAAGAATTGCGGCATAATTTTTGAGTTTTAAGAATAAAATCTTTATTGGAAAACAAAAATTACTATTAAGGGATTGGCTGCGCTGTCGCTTCGCCGCTGCGTCCTCGCTCGGCTTTGCCTCACCAGCGTATTTCCATCCGCCTCTCGTCCTTGACGAACCCTCTTTTCGGGTTCAAATCCCTTATCCGTCAAAATAACAAAAAAAGCTCATCTAAAGACGAGCTTTTTCTGTTATTGGCGGATAGAGAGGGATTCGAACCCTCGATACCCTTTAGAGGTATACACGATTTCCAATCGTGCGCCTTAGGCCACTCGGCCATCTATCCAAAACAATCGGTATATTAACCGATTATTTTTGTTTCGCAACACTTTTTTGCAAAAATTATCAATAATATGGGATAATTCTTGACGGGTTGCCGTTAATTAACATACATCTTTGACCGGCGGCAATCAAATTATCTGTACCTTGAGTTACGCTATAAGTTTGACCGTTGTCGGTTCTAACCACATATTCATAGCCGCCTTGCGACATAATACCTTTTTCAGCCACATTGCCGACCAATGCACCGGCTGCCGCACCGCCGATAGCGCCCAAAATGGAAGCGCTTTTACCGTGACCGATAGTAGAACCGGCCACACCTCCGGCAACGCCGCCCAAAACAGTTCCGGTTCCGCCGCTGCTGTTTACATTAACCGAGCGAACGGATAAAACCGTGCAGGGAAAAGTGCTGCTGGCTTGTCCGACAGACGAATAGCTGTAGTCGTTGCTGCCGATGCTCGGCGCACAGGCCGCCATTGCCAACAAAGCCGGTAATAAAAATGATAATTTGTTTGTCATCTTGATTCTCCTAAATTAAACTTCCTACATAATTATCTATATGAAAACATTTGTCAAGACTGGACAATTAAAGATGAATGTTATATAGTGCAAAAGATTTTGTAAATTTATTTAATTAGAGGGTAAAATGTTAAAAAGGACTAAAATCAAACAACTGCTTGCCTCTGAGACAACTCTGGATGAAGTTCTGCTCAAAGGCTGGGTTAAAACAAAACGAGATTCTAAAGATTTTTCTTTTATAGAAGTTAATGACGGCTCCTGCCTGAAAAATATTCAGGTTATCGCCAATAATACCCTTTCTAATTATAATGATGTTAAAAAACTGACTACCGGCTCGTCTGTGGCTATTATCGGCGCGTTGGTGGAATCTGCCGGCGGCAAGCAAAAATATGAAGTTGTGGCCAAAGAAGTGACAATTTACAGTGTTGCGCCTGACGATTATCCTTTGCAAAAGAAAGGTATGACTGATGAATTTTTGCGCACGGTTGCCCACTTGCGTCCGCGTACCAACAAATACGGCGCCGCTTTCCGTGTTCGCTCCCGCTTGTCATACGCCATTCACAACTTTTTCCAAAGCCGCGGTTTTGATTATGTGCATACTCCGCTGATTACCGCTTCCGACTGCGAGGGCGCCGGCGAAATGTTCCAAGTAACAACTTTAGACCTGAAAAATCCGCCGAAACTGCCGAACGGAGAAATTGACTACAGCAAAGATTTCTTTGGCAAAGAGGCTCGTTTGACGGTTTCCGGACAATTAAACGGCGAAATGTTTGCCTGCGCTTTGGGCGATATTTATACTTTTGGTCCGACTTTCCGCGCCGAAAACTCCAACACGCAGCGCCACGCCGCCGAATTCTGGATGATTGAGCCGGAAATGGCTTTTGCCGATTTGGCCGATGATATGGATTTGGCTGAAGATATGGTGCGCTATTGCGTTAAAGATATTATGGAAAACTGCGCCGATGACTTGGATTTGTTTGAAAAATTTGTTGACCCGACTTTGAAATCTACGCTTTCAAACATTGTTGAAAACGGTTTCGCCCGCATTACATACTCTGAAGCGATAGAAATTATGAAAAAATCCGGCCGCAAATTTGAATATGAACCGGAATACGGTATTGATTTGCAGACCGAGCATGAAAGATTTTTGGCGGAAGAACACTTTAAGCGTCCGGTTATTGTGCGCGACTACCCGAAAGAAATCAAAGCCTTTTATATGCGCTTAAACGACGACGGCAAAACTGTGGCCGCTATGGACGTTTTGGTTCCGAGAATCGGCGAGCTTATCGGTGGTTCACAGCGTGAAGACCGCTATGATGTTTTAGTGTCCAGAATTAAAGAGCTGGGAATGGATATCGCTAACTATTCTTGGTACTTGGATTCGCGCAAATACGGCAGCGTGCCGCACGCCGGATTCGGCTTGGGCTTTGAGCGTATGATGATGCTGGTAACCGGTATCGCCAACATCCGCGACACCATTCCGTTCCCGCGTACTCCTAAATCAATCAGTTTCTAAGGAAAAAGCATGAATAAAAAACTGTTTACTTTTCTGACTTTTGCTGCATTTTTGCTGGCTTTGCCGCTGCAGGCCGATGAAAACAGCCTGCACTATATAGAAAAAAACGGCATGAAAATTCCTCAGGCCGAGCTAAAGCCTGAAGACGATGCCTTTAATGCCGACACGGCAATCAAGCCGCTGAAAAAGCAACTGTCAGAAAGCGAACAGCAAACTGAAGACAGCTCCGATTTGGAATATATTGATGAATCGCAGGAGCTGCCGGATTTGCCTTGCGATTCGCCGAAGCTGAAACGTCAGGTAAAAGATTTTATTCTAAACAGCTTTAACCAAACTGATACCCATTCTGTAGCCGAAAAGCGCCGCCGGATTCTGACTGTGCGCAATTTGTCGGATTTTACAGATATAACGGATGAAAAGCTGAGCGGCAGCAAATATTTTAATGCCGCCGCAGCCAGCGCCTATTTGCGGATTAACCAAAAACGCACCATTAAGCATGTTTGCGAAAGTAAAAATGAAAACAGCAGCAAGCAGTTTCAAAATCTGCATATTCTGATATATCCGTACTTGAATTATTATAAGATAGTTGTGGCTAATTTAGCCTATTCTACCGAAGCCATAGACAAAGCAACCTTTATTTATAACTGGTAAAAAAGTGAGCAATTCTGAGCATAAAGACATTGTTGTTTATGAACCGAAAACCAATCTTCCGGTATTATCGGAAGAGAACGGGCTGCACGCCTATTTAGAAACTATCCGCAAATTTCCGGTTTTGTCGGAAGAAGAAGAAAACCACCTGTTGCGGGAGTTTAAAGAAAACGGCGATTTAGCGGCCGCGCAAAAACTTATAACTTCACACCTGCGCTTAGCCGTAAAAATAGCCCTAACCTACCGCCGCTACGGGCTTCCGGCTGCTGATTTGATTTCTGAAGCCAACATCGGACTGATGCAGGCGGTTAAAAAATTTGATATCAACAAAAATGTAAGGCTTTCCACCTACGCCATTTTATGGATTAAAGCGGCGCTGAATGACTTTGTTCTGCGTTCGTGGTCGTTGGTTAAAATCGGCACCGTGGCAGCACAGAAAAAGCTTTTTTATAACCTGGGGCGGATAAAAGCCCGCTTGGGGATATATGAAAATAAAGAGCTTGAACCGTCTGTGGTTAAGCAAATCGCCCAAGAATTAGTGGTAGATGAAAAAGACGTGATAGAGATGAATCAGCGCATTGGCGGCGACACCTCTTTAAACACGGCTGCGCACAACAATGACGATGAACAAGTAGAAAAAATAGACCTGCTGGCCGATAAGACTCAAAATATTGAGGGACGTCTGGAGCAAAAGCAAGAAGCGGAAGTCCGCCGTAAAATTCTTTTAAGCTGCTTGGCTAAGCTGAATGAACGCGAGCAGTATATTGTTAAAAACCGCATGCTTACGGATTCGCCGCAAACGCTGGAAGACATCGGCGCTAAATTTAACATCAGCCGCGAACGGGTTCGGCAAATAGAAAAGAAAGCTTTTGAAAAACTTTCTTCCGAAGTAAAAGCGGCAATGTCGGCGGCGGCTTAATATGTCTTTTTTTCAGGAAATTGTTCAAAAATTAGCGGCGGCAAATATAGACAGCCCGCTGCTGGAAACCCGAGAAATTTTTGCCTTTGCACTGCATAAACAGCCGGCGGAAATATACAGCGGCTGCGAAGTCGGCGAGACTGAAAAACAGCAGATTCTTAAACTGGTTCAGCAGCGGCTGCGGCATTTTCCGCTGGATAAAATCATCGGTCGGAAAGGCTTTTATAAAAGCGAGTTTATCACTAATGAAAGCGTGCTTTCTCCGCGTCCCGATACGGAAATTTTGGTAGAAAAAGCCTTAGCTTTGCTGCCGCCAAGCAGCGATGCTGCAGTTTTGGATTTAGGAACCGGCAGCGGCTGCATTATAGAATCTATTTTACAGGAACGCCCGAACCTGACCGGCGCCGCTGCCGATATCTCTGAACAGGCTTTGCAGACCGCACGGCAAAATGCGGAAAATCTGGGAGTCAGCCAACGCCTTAGCTTCATCCGTGCCGACTGGTTTGAGAGCGATTTTTTGGCGCATTTTCCGCAAAAATTTGCAATGATTGTCACAAATCCGCCGTATATTCCGCAGGATGACATAAAAAATCTGGAGCCGGAAGTAAAAGACCACGACCCTTTGCTGGCTCTGAGCGGCGGCGCAAGCGGCTTTGACAGCTATCAGAAAATTGCGGAACTGGCGCCGTTTTTACTGCAGGACGACGGCTGGATTCTGATTGAAGCCGGAATCGGACAGGCCCGGAAAATTGCCGATATATTCAGCGCCCGCAGCTTAGTCTTAAAAGAAATTGCCGCCGATTTAGCGGGTATTGAACGCTGTGTAATTTTGCAAAAAAAAGTTGCACAATTATAAAAAAATGGCTATATGAACAATTAAAGAGCATTTTCTGTTCGCTCTTGAATATTTTAATAACGTTGCCTTTGAGGCATTTTTGAATGGTTTTTATATGAAAAAATTAAACAGCAATAACAAGTTTCGCGGAAATGGGAATACGATTTATTCTCTTAATTATAAATTTGACAGCGTAAGTTCGGCCGGAAAGCTGAGCGGCACCGCGCTGGATTTGATAAAAAAATATAACGAGCTGGCAAAAGAGGCGCATAACAACGGCGACTATGTGCAAATGGAAGTTTTCCGCCAATATGCCGAACACTACCGTAAAATTGTGACGGAAATCAACGAGCGCAAGAACCAAAACCGTGACGCTCAGCCGGCTCAGCAGACTGTGGGCAGCGGCGAAAATACCGAAAATAAAACCGAAGAGCCGGCAGAAAATAAACCGGCTGAAAATACAGATTTGGTAGAAACTGAAGCCGCTGCTCCGGCGCCAGATTCTGCTTCTGAAGCCGCTCCGGCAGCTGAACCGGAAGCTAAACCGGCAGAAAAGCCGAGAAGACGCCGCAGCTTTACCGTCATAGACGTAGCAGCTAAAGAAAACGCTGAAACTCCAAACGAATCAGATTCGGCAAAAGAAGAAGCTCCGTCCGAAGATGCAGCCGCCGAAAAACCGCGCCGCCGCATTTTAACCCGCCGCCGCACCGTTAAACAGCCTGAAACAGAGGCTGAATAAAATGGATAAGCTGACACAGGCTTACGGCATAGCGCAGAATGCCGATGTTTCTACCCCAAAAGACAGCGTGGTGCTGTATAGTATCAGCTATCTGCCGACGCGGGAAAATAAAGATCTTGCCATGGCTTACCTGCAGAGTCATCCGGAATGCCGGACTTTGGACGACACGCCCTGCGGCAAAGAGCTTATTGCCTTGGGTCTGGAAACCGGCAGCGGCTGTCCGGATACGGAAATCTTAAAAGTTTGGGCGCTGGCCTCGGCTCGCTTTATTGCTGCAGCGTCCGGCAATGTGACAGCTTTTGTGAAAAATGCCGACCCGCGCAGCACTTTTGTTTCGGTAGAACTGCCGCATATTTTGCAAAATGACAAAATTCAGCTCATCAACGGACAGGATAAACACCTGTTTGCCAAGCAGTTTAATCTTTCTTAACAACAAAATCGCCGACAATGGCGATTTTGCAAATTATGAAAAAAATTTATATCCAGCACTAATTTGCTGATTTATTGACGGCGGTCGGAGCATTTGCCGGCACAAACTGCACTTCTTCAGCTTCTAAAGATGTGACGTTGCCTTCTTGGTCCACGGTGGCGGTAATCAAAACTTCGGCTTCCGGAGTGATGGTGTTGCCCTGCACCAAATCTTCGTCAATTTCAATATTTACCGTGCCGCTGTCATCTTTGACCAGATAATTCTCATCACCCAAACTTTGCACAATCACGCCTTGAATCACAACTTCGGTATCATCGGGCATAGCTTTAACATCAGAAATTTTGCTGACCGGTTTGGTTGTGGTTTTTGCGGTATCTGCCGCCATTGCATTGCTGCTCAGCAAAGCCAATCCGCAAATTGCCATTAGGTTTAAAAATGTATGTTTCATATTTTTGTCTCCTCTCATAAAACTTTACGCATACGATATATAATTAAAACAACATTTTTCAACATAACAGTTATATTTGGTAATAAAATGTGAAGCGCGGAAAGCTAAAATTTACTTCTTTTTTATGATTTATCCACTACAATAAACCCGAATTAACAGGAGGACATTATGGATAAAATTGTAAATAATGACGAACAAAAAGAACAGGAATACATCAGCGGACTGATAAAAAAAGTCAGCGCCGCACAAAAGAAATTTGCCGCCTACACTCAAGAGCAGGTAGATGAAATTTTCCGCCGCGTGGCGCTCAAAGCCAGCTCGCTGCGTATTCCATTGGCTAAAATGGCTGTGGAAGAAACCGGCATGGGCGTAGCCGAAGATAAAGTGATTAAAAACCACTTTGCGTCTGAATATATTTATAACCAATACAAAGACACCAAAACTTGCGGCATTATAGAAGAAGACAATGAAAACGGCTTGATTAAATTTGCCGAGCCAATCGGCGTGATTGCCGGCGTTATTCCGACCACGAACCCGACTTCTACCGTAATTTTTAAATCCTTGATAGCCCTCAAGACCCGTAACGGCATCATCTTTTCGCCGCACCCGCGCGCTAAAAAATGCACGATTGAAACCGCAAAAATAATTTTGGAAGAAGCGGTGAAAGCCGGCGCTCCGAAAGACATTATCGCTTGGATTGATGAGCCGAGCCTGCCGCGCACCCAATACCTTATGCAGCAGGCTGATTTGATTTTGGCGACCGGCGGCCCAGGCATGGTAAAATCCGCCTATTCTTCCGGCACTCCGGCTCTGGGCGTTGGTCCGGGCAACACTCCGGCGGTTATTGATGAAACAGCCGACATTCAAATGGCCGTAAGCTCGGTTTTGATGTCTAAAACCTTTGATAACGGGATGATTTGCGCTTCTGAGCAGTCTGTGGTTGTCTGCGAAGCCGTTTATGATGAAGTTAAAGCAGAATTTTTGAAACGCGGCGCTTATATTCTGAACGCCAAAGAGCGTGAAAAAGTGGCTGCTACCATTTTGAAAGACGGACGTATCAACGCCGATATCGTCGGTCAGCCGGCAGCGAAAATCGCCGCCATGGCCGGTGTGAAAGTTCCGGAAAATACTAAAGTTATTATCGGCGAAGTTTCTAAAATCGGGGCGGAAGAGCCGTTCTCTTACGAAAAGCTTTCTCCGGTTTTGGCAATGTATAAAGCCAAGGATTTTGAAGACGCCATGGCAAAAGCCAAAGCCTTGGTGGAATTTGCCGGCTGCGGTCATACCTCGGTTTTGTACACCAACGTGCGCAATGACGACCGCATTAAACGCTACGGCGATGTTATGCCGACCGGACGCGTGATGATTAACTGCCCGTCGGCGCAAGGCGCTATCGGCGATATTTATAACTTTAGACTGGCTCCGTCTTTAACTTTGGGCTGCGGCTCATGGGGCGGCAATTCGGTTAGTGAAAACGTGGGAGTAAAACATTTGATGAATATTAAGAGTGTGGCTAAACGTGAAGAAAATATGCTGTGGTTCAGAGTTCCGCCGAAAGTTTATTTCAAGCCGGGATGCCTGTCTTTTGCGCTGAAAGAGCTGAAAGGGCGCAAAAAAGCCTTTATCGTAACCGATAAGCCGCTGTTTGACTTGGGCTACACTAAAAAGCTGACCGATATTTTAGAGCCGCTGGGCATTCAGTATAAAATATTCAGCGATGTAAAGCCGGATCCGGATTTGTCTACCATTAACAAAGCCCGCGACATGGTAAACAGCTTTGAGCCGGATGTGTTTATTGCGCTGGGCGGCGGTTCGCCGATTGACGCAACCAAAATTTTGTGGATTATGTATGAGCATCCGGAACTTAAATTTGAAGATTTGGCACGCCGCTTTATGGATATCCGCAAGCGTATTTTTGAATTTCCGCCGATGGGGCAGAAAGCAGAAATGGTTGCGGTGCCGACAACTTCGGGTACAGGTTCGGAAGTTACGCCGTTCTCTATTATTACCGATGACGCTACCGGCGTAAAATATGCTATTGCCGACTATGCTTTGACCCCGACTATGGCGATTGTAGATACGGATTTAGTATTGACCATGCCGAAAGGCTTGTGCGCCGCTTCGGGTATTGACGTTATGACCCATGCGTTGGAATCCTATGTTTCCAGCATGGCGACAGACTACACACGCGGTTTGTCTATTGAATCCGGACGCTTGATTTATGAAAATCTGATTAAATCATACGAAACCGGCGACGCTGAAGCCCGTGAAAAAGTACACCATGCCGCCACGATTGCCGGTATGGCGTTTGCCAACGCCTTTTTGGGTGTTTGCCACTCAATGGCGCATAAACTGGGCGCGGCTTTCCATATTCCGCATGGTTTTGCCAACGCTTTGCTGATTTGTCAGGTAATTCGTTTCAACTCCAACGATTGCCCAACCAAACAGGCAACATTCCCGCAATATCGTTTTCCAAACACTAAAGCGGCGTATGCGTCGTTTGCCCGCGGTATCGGCCTAAAAGGCAAAACTGATGACGAGGCTGTTGACAATTTGATTAAGGCCTTGGAAGAAATGAAGCGTAAACTCAATATTCCGGCCTCTATCCGCGAATGGGGTATTAAAGAGGAAGATTGGAAAGAAGCAATGAAAACTCTGCCGGAATTGGCATTTGACGACCAATGCACGGTTTCTAATCCGCGTTATCCGCTGTTTAAGGAAATTGAGCAGATGTATCGTTATGCCTATGACGGCGTAATTGATTTCAAACTATAATTGTTTTTTATAACACGCAGCACGGAGCAAAAAAATTTGCTCCGTGTTTTCTTTTATCCTTTAACCGACAACCTAGCCTAAAGTTTATATTAAGCTTGCTGATTTATATTTTCCGCCGCCGGATTTTGGCAAAAGAAATCCCCGCCGAGAGGGGCTCCGCGGGGATTTTTTTTTACTGAGTATTAAAGGAAGTTGTATTTTTATGAGATCAATACTCAGTATTCTCCAGACAAGTATGCTTTACCACATATCATCATAATTCATATTTGGATCATTAAGACGCTCTTTATATCCAGGTCCAGATTTTTTCTTATAATCTGTTGGCAAACCTGTCATTTTTTGCATATAATCATATGTATCAACATAGTTTCCATAACCTGACATGAAATCTTTTGTCACAGTATTTGTACGGTCAAAGTAGCAGTAAACTGTAGCATATCCCTCCAAAGTACCGCGCGCCACCGGAAACAGATTCCAATAAACGTCTTTTTTATCATCTTTAAGAACGGTTTTTGAGGTATTATCTATAAATCCTTGGTATTGCGCCCCTGGATATAAGAAACCCATTATTGCCGCCCAACCTTGAACATACTCTCCTGATTTTAATGGTGTAACCATTGATTTCAGCCAAGTACTTTGTTGGAAAACTAATGGTGTTGCCAGCTGTGATGACTCTGTTGCCGAGCTTGATGCTGTCAAGACATATTTTGCAGTTTGACCTGTTACACTTCCATTTGTATCACCAGTAGTACTTTTTATATCAACCAAATCATAGGTTGGTTCACTATCAGGCTTTGCCTGTTCTGTACTAGGCGTATACGGAGCCACATAATATTTTGAATCATGTGCGGCGTTTGATGTATGTAGAGAACCCGCCTGTGCCATTTGGAAACCCGCCGGAGTCAGCGTAATTACACGGCCATACCCAGGAGGGCATTGCGGAGCCGGAACCGCCCCTAAAAATGGGGAAGCCCAAGCATCTGCAGATCCTAAATTTACATCTGTCTCTTTACTATAATCATCCATTAGATCTTTAGCTTTTCCGTATGTATTAATTGAATCCAAACCACCTACAGCACTCTCCAAAATAGTATTATTAACAACATAAATACCTTTATTAATAAAGTCCGGCAGCACATCGCTCAGGCGGGCGCCGCCGCGGGTCGTCAGCTTAATATCGTGCATAACCGAAGTATAAGCTGGATTTACCATGTATGTATCATATCGGTGCGAACCTTCTGGAGAACTTACCAATTCTGTAAATTGTCCGTTTGGACCATTTGTTGGTATATTATTTGCTACCAAACGAGATGCAGCAATAATACCTTTACCTTCAAAAGCATTCAATTGCGTTCTATCTAATGCAACATTTTCTCCATGTACTTCTACATAACCTTTGCGGATATATACAGTACCGGCATCACTCTCGCTATTATGGTTGTTTGTAGGTGTTGCCCCCTCTTCAATAGTTACAACTTTTTTATTTGCATCGCTTTTAATAAAGCTTGTGTCACTCTGCGTATTATTTCGCAAAGCAATAATATTTACACCTGCATTAGTATTCATGGCGCCGACATTGACAAACTCTACAGAAGTATCTTCTCTTGAACCAACTGTTAAGCTTTTATCTGCCAGCTTTGCCTGTATACTGTCATTCCGCAGCACAAGAGTATTTTTAGGTAAATTAACCTTTGTATTATCATCTGTAGGAATTTGACTACCAGCTTGAATTAAAGTATTTGTACCGCTGATTCGCATATCTGAATTAGCCCGAATACGCGTTACATCAGCTTGAATATTCATACTGCTGTCAACAGCAGAACCGGCATCATCTTGTCCAGTATTATTTAAGACAATTTTCCCTGAGTGAGCTGAAGTCTCTCTTCCGCGCGGATTAGACACAGATTTTACATTTTTATCAACACTCAAAGCAATTTGGTCTTTGTTTATATTGATACGTGTGCCGGAACTTTCTGTTCCATCTCCAATAGTTCGGCCTATCGGATTTGCAATTAACACACCGTTTGCATCTACTGTCATCCATTTATTAGCATCATCAATCTTGCTGGAACCGACAGACAGAGAAGCCGTGCGAATTTTTTGAGTGTCCAGCTGCCCGGCAGCTACCAAGCCCTCAAACTTGGCATTAGCTCCGACTCTCATCGGGAAAGTAGGTGATGTGTTATAAGATAAGGTAGGTACATTACCACCGCTTTCCAATTGCTTATAACCGTAATTTAACATAACGATTCTATCATTATCCGCTTTGTTATCTCCAGCATAACCGGAAGCAGCCAAAATATCATCACTCAGCAAATTAACTTTTCCAACGTGATCACCATCTTTAGGCTGAGCTTCAATAATATGCTTACCGTTGCTCAGAGTACCGATAGTAACATTATTCCAGTTGTCCAAGCTGTTAGCTAAGGCTACATTCTTATCATTTTCCAATGCACCTCTAATTCTGGTATTGCCGGTTTCTTTATCCATTTCAACCCGGAAGTTGCCATCTTCCATGTTACCATAACCTAACTTAGTATCTGTAACATAAAATTGTGTTTGAGCAGCCTGCAATGTACCAATGGTTTTTGTATTGCCGGTATCTTTATCAATTTCAAATCTAAAGTTATCGTCTAGCTGTCCGTAACCTAACTTTTGATCATCAACATAAAATTGCGATTGAGCAGCTTTTAAATGCCCTTGGATAAATGCGCTAGGATTGCCGGTCATTCCATTTGAATCTGTACCTCTAATATATAAACCATACCCCGGCAAATCACTAGAATCATCTTGATTAGCTTTTTCGCCGCCGACAATCAAGCTTTTAATATTGCGGATGCTGTAAAGTTTCTCTTGAACCTTATTAGGTGATTCATTTTTATAAACATCATCGTCAGATTTATTTATACCCATATACAAATCTGTACGCATGGTATTTTTCCACAAGGTAGATGTGTCGTTCGGATCATCGCGGCCGCGCTGCAGATATTTATCCATATCAATTTCGTTGCCGGTTGCCGCGTTAATCGTATCTGCCGAAGCTGTCACAATAGAATACTCATTAGCTCCGGAACCGCTGGTCGGGAACACTTTATTAAAAGCCTCGCCCTCAAGTTTCCAGATACCGCCGATACCGCGCGCCTTGCCGCTCTCGGTCACATAGCCGCCGCTGGCGCCAACCAGCGAGGCAATACGCGATGTCCGCTCTTGACCGATACCGTTATCGGCGTTCGCCTTGGCCGGAAACAGCGCAAAAGTCGTCAGGTTGTTGTCGTTTTTGGCAATGGCAAGTTCCGGAAAATCGTAGTTATACAGCGCCTTATTCATATTAAACCCATACGGCAGATATGGTTCAATCTGCGCTCGGGTAATCGGGCGGTATTTGTTCGCATCGCCCTCGGCTTTGTTCATATCCGAAATAATGGTGGAATAGTTGGCGCCCACATAGTCGTTTGCCGCATTCATGATGGTGCGGATGGTGGTGGCGGAGTTGATATCTTCCACTTCCATAGTGCGTTCGGCCGACTTTTTATACATTGTCGGCGTTACAACGGCGATTAACCCCAGCATGGCAAGGGCTTCAATCATCAAGCCGCCTTGCTGCATGATAGTTTTTTTATTGTTACGGCGTTTCATCTGCGTTCTCCTTATAAAAAGTCTAATTACTGCGGTTCAGAGTCTTGCAATGCAGTCCGACGTCTGAAGTGCGGTAGCGGTCTATGGCAAACAGGCACGGCGTTCCGACCTGACATTGCTCCTTAAATTTTACGGACGGGGTATAAGTCGCGGCAAAAAAGGCACTCGGGAAATTAAATTTTATGTATTTTGCCACAGATTTATTACCCTCTTTTTCATAGGCAGTCTGTATAGCCGTGCGCCCCACCAGATGACAGGTGGAATTGTCGCACCACAGCCAGCCCATATTTTTCACTCCCGAAAGCTCTTTCGCCAAAAAGTTGGTAAAGCTCGGCAGCGGAGCGGCAACTTCTATCGGCGTATCGCCATCGTTCATTGTTACTTTGGTTTTGGTTTTAGAAACCCAGCGTTCCGGTATTTTAGCAAAAGACACGGCATAGCGGTCGCGGCTGTTGCGGCATGGCTTTATATTTGCCGCAGCGTCCTCACCGATACTGCGGTCAAAGCAGTATATAGCATGAAAATTGCTGGTAACGTTGTCGCTGATATCATACCCCACCGGCAAGTTTTTTTCCATAGTCGTATAGCTGCCGGTGCAGGCGCTTTCATCGCTGGAGCCAAACTCGCACAGCCGCGGCTGGTCAAAGTTGGTGCTGCTATGCTGATACAGCATCTGGCATTCCGTGCCGCGGAAAAAAGCCAGATGTTCAGCCCTAAAGCGGTTGATTACTGTAGAGGCTTTAATTTCGGTAAACACGCTGGATTTATCCTCACGCGGAGACGTGTTGAAAAAACTCAACGCCACCATGATTGTTGCTAATAAAATCCAAATGTACATAACATTACCTCTAAATTGCTATAATTCTTAATTGTAAGATACCACAAAAAAAAGCGCACTACCAGCATATTTTAGCAATGTGCGCGATTCTTCACATTTCTGTAACAATTTATAGCAGAAATGCAGTAAATTTTTAGTTAAACTATATCTTTAGCCCGCTTAATGCCTCTATAATCGGCTGGTCGGCCGGCGCAAAGTCATATTTTGTCAGCTCGTCCGCCCGCACCCATTTATATTGCTCATGCTCGTACAAGGCCGGAATATCCTCGCTTTGGCAGCTGGCGAAGTAACAATGCAGCTCCACTCGCCCAAAATCATAGTCAAAAGCCGAATCCATAAAATGCTTGCCCACCGTGATTGGCAGACGCATTTCTTCCATAAGCTCGCGCGCCAGGCATTGCTCATAGGTTTCGCCCTGCTCCAGCTTGCCGCCCGGAAATTCCCATTTATATTCCATATCTTTGCCGTGCTTGCGCTGGGCAATCAAAATTTCTCCGCTGCATTCAATAATGCCCGCCGCTACTTTTATGATTTTCTGCATATTATCTCCTTATTGCCGTATTGCTTGTTTTGCCGGAGCGGCGGAATTCCTCCCGCCGTCCTTGCAAAACTATCGTTTGATAGAAATGTAAATTCGGAATTTCCGAATAACAATAATTAACTTAATTATCGTCATTTTTTTACCTTCCCAGATGTTGGAAAGGAGAAAAACCGCACCTATATTGATAAAAGTCTTGACTTTTATACAAAAATAGGCTATCTTTAACCTAGAAGATGGTTAAAGAAACGGTTTAACCCCTTTCAGATTAAAATTACGTCCGGTCTCCTATACCGGACTATTTTTGTATATAGATAAATTTTCCAAAAGTCAAATGAATATGATAATGCAAAATTAGTATATTGCAGCTTTTGAGATTTTAGCTTGCTTTTGAAAAATAATGTTGATATAAAATTCAACGTCCGGTGCGCGAACACTGGACGTTAGATTAACTGGAAAGGGTTAAACCCACATTTTAACTTCTTTCTGAGTTAAATGTAGCCTATTTTTGCTAATATGTCAAGACATAAAGTCAAAACCCAGCAAACTCAGGCAGGGTTTATCCCTTTCCCAATTGCCCTTAGGGCTGAAAGGAAAGAGATGAACGATATAATCAAAGTTCTGAGTATAATAATTCTTATACTTAAAATCATCATTCTTCTATTAAAGTAGTATAGTATGATGAGGCGGAGATTGCAAGTATTTTTATCTTTTATTATCCGCCCTTTGATAAAAAAATAAAATTTGAGGTGAAAGATGAAAGAAAAAACGCTTACACGGTTATTATGGTTCTTTACGGCAATAAACATTATATATCTTTTTGCCTCAATTTTCATCAGCCGTCGCGCCATGGGCGATGATTTGGAGCATATTCACGCTTCTTGGCTGGTATGGCAGGGCTATGTTCCGTATACCGATTTTTTTGAGCATCATAATCCTCTGATGTGGTATATGTTTGCTCCGCTGGTCGGATTTTTCAGCGGCAATGTCTTAGTATTTTTATATATCCGCTGTATTATCGCCGCCGTATCTTTGCTGACGCTTTATATTATATATCGGCTGATAAAAGATTTTTGGAGCAATAAAACCGCCGCGCTGCTGGCTATAAATATTTTCTGCTTCAGCAATACGGCAATGGATGCCATGGTGCAATTTAAGCCGGACGCGTTTATGCAGCTGTTTTTCTTTATCGGACTATACTTCTTTTTTGCTTTTCTACGCGGCGCCAAGCAGAAATATCTCAATTATGCGGCGCTGAGCTGGGCTGTCGGTTTTTTATTTTTACAAACCATAATTTTTTTAATTTTGCCGCTGGGGCTATACGGAATTTATCTGCTGGCAGCCAAAAAACTCAGCTGGAAAAATATTGCCTTAGCGCTGCCGTGGCTGCTGACGCCTTTAGTTTTGTTTGGAATATACCTGTTTGCCTGCGGCAATGCACAGCGCTATTTTGAAACAAACTGGCTGCTGAACTCGCATATTTTAGAACATATCTGGAACAGAAGAATCCATGAATTCAGCGACTTATACAGCGTCTTAGCTTTGGGCGCCGCTGCGGCTATTTATCTGCTGCTGAAAAAGCCTGACCGATATACGGCAATTTTACTTATAATGTATGCTGTAGAGTTTGCGCTCCGCACTTTATATATTTCTATGTGGATGTACTACTTTAAAATTCTGATTTTATATAATGCGGTGCTGATAGCTATGGTCTGCGCCAAAATTTATAACGCTAAAAATTGGACAGCGTGGCTGGCGCTGCCGGTTTTGCTGATTTGCTGCGGCAAATTCTGGCTGTTTGAGGGTATTGTGCCGGATGAAATTGATACGCTTAAGGTGCTGCAGGTTTCAACGCATATCGCCCAAAACACCACTCCGGATGATATAGTTTTGGGACTGCCGGGGATTCCTTTCGGAATTTTTAATAAAAATCCGCATTATTACTGGTTTTCTTGGAGCTATATGGGGGAGCTTGACAATAAATATTTTCATTATACGGAACCGTTTGACATCAACAAGGTAATAGCCGAAACCAAGCCTAAATACATTTATTATGAAGAGTATAAAAAGAAAAAGCCTGAAAAACGCCCGCCCTATGCCATTGTTCCGCAGCAGCTCTATACCGAATATAGACAGGAAGTGTTTGACACCTTGTTCCGCCGCCGCCATGATGACTGATTTTTTTATAACTTTGGTATGTATAGACTTTGGATTAAGACAAAGTTAATCTTTATTTTGCTATTTTGAAAAGATGAAATGCCGGTAAAAGCGATTATTTATAATCGTGATATATAAAAGGATTACAAAATGGCGAAAAAAAAGAATGTCGGATTTGTGACGTCTGTCAACGGCAGCGTGATTGAAGCGGAGTTTCCAAAACAGCTTCCGGCTATTTATAATGAATTGAAAATCGGTTCATTGACAGCGGAAGTGCAAGGCTATATTGATGAAAAAACCGTACGCGCTTTGGCTATGGGGTCAGCTAAGGGAATTGCCCGCCAAACCGAAGTTGTGGACGAAGGACATCAAATAGAAGTGCCTGTCGGCGATAAAGTTTTGGGGCGTATGTTTAATATTTTCGGGCAGCCGATTGATAACGGAGAACCGCTGCAGGCAGAAATTAAACAGCCGATTCACGCCGAGCCGATTCCTTTGGAAAACCGGCAGACCAGCTCAGAGATTTTTATTTCCGGCATTAAAGCCATAGATTTATTGGCGCCTATGGAGCGCGGCGGCAAAGCCGGATTATTCGGCGGCGCCGGCGTGGGTAAAACCGTGCTGATTACCGAGCTGATTAACAATATGGTCGGACGCTATGAGGGCGCAAGTATTTTTTGCGGCATCGGCGAACGTTCCCGCGAAGGCGAACAGCTTTATCGTGAAATGAAAGACGCCGGCGTTTTGCCGAAAACCGTGATGGTGTTCGGGCAGATGAACGAGGCTCCGGGGGTGCGTTTCCGCGTGCCTTTGACCGGTTTGACCATGGCGGAATATTTCCGCGATAAAGAAAAGAAAGATGTTTTGCTGCTGATTGATAATATTTTCCGTTTTG
>ERZ1034855.392-NODE-392-length-18246-cov-9.740201_pt1 | contig 18246 bp, 3 predicted proteins | sample MGYA00520699_ERZ1034855 | MGnify/ENA primary metagenome ERZ1034855 (study PRJEB33766, sample SAMN09781730) | gut metagenome | biome: gut microbiome | host: Homo sapiens | place: Madagascar | study: EMG produced TPA metagenomics assembly of the PRJNA485056 data set...
CCAGTGCTTGCGCCTGTCAGTGCGCCATCGCCAGTAACTGTTACCTTAACATCGCTTGCACTATAGCTGTCGCCGTTTACCAGTCCGGTGATCTTGCTTGCGCTGTAACCGCCGCTAGTAATCGTTGCATTACCATAGGTACGTACTACGTCGTTCAGGCCAACATTCAGCGTTGCCTTTTCTACTTTAGACTTGCCATTTGCAGTTACTACAAGATTATAGTTCTTACCCAAGCCTGCATTTGTAGTGCTTGCGCTGCCTGTCCACTCATAGTTACCTGCATCGTTCGTTACCTTGCTGCTGCTTACGCCATCAGTTGCGCCGTCGCCAGTAACTGTTACCTTAACATCGCCGGCTTTATAGCTGTCGCCGTTTACCAGACCAGTGATATTGCCTGCGCTGTAACCGCCGCTGGTAATCGTTGCATTACCATAGGTGCGTACTACATCGTTCAGACTTACGTTCAGCTGTGCCTTGTCTACATACGACTTACCATTTGCATTCACTACCAAATCGTAGTTCTTATTCAAGCCTGCATTATTAGCTTCTATAGTACCGTTCCAGGTATAGTCGCCATGGTCATTCGTTACCCTGTCGCCTGTTACGCCAGCAATTGCGCCGTCACTATTAACTGTTACCTTAAAGTCACTGGCACCATAGTTATCGCCGTTTACCAGACCGGTGATGTTGCCTGCGCTGTAACTGCCACTGGTAATCGTTGCATTGCCATAGGTGCGGTATACGTCACTCAGGCCAACATTCAGCGTTGCCTTGCCTACAGCAGACTTGCCATCACCTTTCAATTCCAGCTTATAGTTATTCTTCAAGCCAGCATTATCTGCTGTCACAGTACCGCTCCAAGTGTAATCGCCGACATTGTTAGTAACCTTGCCTTCGATATTGCCTGTCAGAGCGCCATCACTGTTGACTGTTACCTTAACATCGCTGGCATTATAGCTGTCGCCGTTTACCAGACCAGTGATATTACTTACACTGTAACCGCCGCTAGTAATCGTTGCATTACCATAGGTGCGTACTACGTCGTTCAAGCTTACCTGCAAGGTTGCCTGCTTAACCACGGAAGCACCATCATCAACAACCAGCTTATAGTTTTGCTTCAGCTTGTCATTCGCTGCAACTACATTAGCATTCCACTTATAATTTCCTGCATCGTTTGTTACTTTATTGCCGCTTACGCCGTAAACTGCGCCATCGCCAGTAACAGCGCCCATAGTTACATTGCCGACACCATAATTATCGCCGTTGACATTACCAGTCAATCCGTTAACGCCGTATGCTGTACCATTAATCAGCGTTGTATTACCATAGGTACGCTCAACATCGTTCAGCTTAACGTGCATAGTTGCCTGGTCAACTGTAATGCTGCCTGTAGCTTCATTAACCAGCTCATAGTTGCCCAACTTATTTGCATCGCCGGTAAGCACTGCATTATCAATCTGCAGGCTATTATCATATGTACCAGCGTCCGCAGTATTACGCTCTCCCTTATTAGCCGCATAACTGCTGCCATCCTTCACATTAACAACGGCACCATCAGCCAGCTTGACATCATCACCATAAACAATAGCATTTGCCAAATCCTTAATGCTTACCACGCCATTGATATGGTTATTAATAGCATCACTGCTACCGTAGGTCAGCTTAGCATTAATATTATTCAGGTAAACCTGGCGCGCCAAAACATTAGATACGCCTTGAACTGTCGTTGTTGCACTGCTTACACCATCATTTTTGAATTCATAATTGCCTGTAAGGCTGTCATCCAGCTTAACGTCTGCATACCAATTGTAGCTGCCCTTATTATCGGTACGCTTTTCAACCCCAGCAGTAATAATACCTTTATCCTTGATGTTTTGGATTGTATCCTGCAAATCATTGATAGTCACCTTGCCATCCAGCTCTGCCTTCATAGCGTCATTGAAGCTGTCAAGTCCATCAATGCTCAATTCATAATCATGGTCTTTCAGCAAACTGCCATACGTTCTGTTAACAGTATTACCGGTAACATTCAGCACCTTTTTGCTAACCTTAATATCACTCACGGTAAAGTCATAGCCCAGGTTGTTGGGGCCTACGTTGCCGCCGCTGGCAATCTGCCCGGACCACAGCCAGCTGCTGTAATCACCGGCGTTCTTCAGTTCTTCGCCCTGCAGCAGGCTGCTGTTGTTATTATAAGCTGCAAAGGCATCATTTTTGGGATCAACTGTAGTAAGCTTGCCGCTATTAATCCAGCCATGGATATCAAGATGGTTTGTCGCATCGTAAACCCAACCTTTTTGCAGGTCGCCATCTACCGTAACCTTGGTCAGGAAAACCTTCAGCAGCGGGTTAGTGCGTTTATCATAAAGCTTCCAGGTTGTATCATCAAAAGCATAGCTGTCCAGCTTCTTGGCATCCTTGTCGTTTTCTTTCAGCGTTCCGTCTTTCTTGATGATATAGCTTTTTCTGACATTGTCGCCATTAACATTGGTATTGCCATTTGCTGCATAGCCATAAATATTGCTTACCTGGCCTGCATTGCTGCCCACAATGTTCGCCACATTGCTAACGCCTGCTACCGCAGTACTGCTATAAGCATTGCTCAATTTGCCTCCAGCCTTATTACTGCCAACGATACCGCCGACATTGCTAGCGCCGCTGATTGCACCGCCATCGGTATAGGTATAATTATAAAGCTTTCTGCCTTCGGCATCAGTTTCGCCTGTTGCAGTTTTGGTAACTGTTACTACGCTGTTGAACACCTGGTCCAGCATGCCGCTGTTAGTACCGGCAATGCCGCCAACGTTGCTGCTTTGTCCTGCATCGACCACACCGGTGTTATAGCCTGCCGTCAGCGTGCCGCTGTTATTGCCAAGCAGACCGCCGATGTTTTCTCCTGCAAACGCTGTAATAGTACCGTTTGTTGCATTATAGGATCCTGCCTGAATCGTACCGTTGTTATAAATCTGGTACTTGTAATAATTGTCCTTGGCATCGCGCCCACCGGTGATAACACCATGGTTGATACCGATAATACCGCCTACATTTGCTACACCGCTGACATTACCATTTACGCTGTTCATCAAGGAAGAATTGGTAATAGTTGCACCAGAGGCATTTACGCCGATAATACCGCCTGTACCGTTTTCCTCCTTGCTGCCATAAGCAGAAGCATTGCCATGCACTTCGCCATCATTTTTCATGTTGACGTGAGTAATATTCGCACTGTTTTCACCAATGATGCCGCCAGCACCACCAGCTGTAGCAATAACGGTACCGGAGTTGACAATACCTACGCTTTGTGTGGCAGTACCGGTAATGTCCACTTCATTTTTGCCGATGACGCCGCCGACATAGTTCTTGCCGATAACAAAGCCTGCATTGCCTATGCCCAAAAGCTGCCCCACTTTTTTGTTTTCGCCTTCGCTCGTGTTCCTGCCGACAATGCCGCCGACATAGGAAGCCTGCGAAGCATCTACTCTGGCTCTGTTGGTCGCATTGGTAATGATGCCCACGTTTTCACCGGTAACGCCGCCGAAGAACTGGGCGTTAGCCGCAATATCCGTGCTGCCCTTTAAAGCTTTTCTTGTCGCTTCATCAATCACATTCAGGTTGATATTGGAGTTGACATTAGCAATTTTGCCGCTGTTTTTACCGGCAATGCCGCCGACGTTTTCCCAACCGTAGATTTTACCGCTGTTAATCAGGTTCATCTGGTCATCTGCGGAAATCACACCCTCGTTGACACCGGCAATACCGCCAACATTAGTAATACCGGTAATTGTAGCCTGCGGAGAATTTTCCAGGTTGTTGAGTTCTGAGCCCGCTGTATTGTAGCCTACCATACCGCCGACATTAGTGCAGCCGGTAATTGCGCCGGTATTGCGTCCCATGTTTGTAGTAGCTTGATCCTGCATACCTACCAGGCCACCAACATTTTTACTGCCTGCATCACCAATAATTTCTACAGCGTTGGCAATACTTTCCAGCGTTGCCTGTGAGCCTGCATTGCTGCCGGCAATACCACCAATATTTTCCGAGCCATGAATAATGCTTTCATTGTAAGCATTACTGATACTACCTTCATTAGTACCAACAATACCACCAGATGTTTTTGTAGTGCCAGTTTTGCCGGTAACACCATGAGCAGAAACATTATTAATATTAAATGTAAAAGACTTTTCATTCTTACCCACGATACCGCCCAGGTTAGATGCATACTGACCTGCACTCAGATCACCAGTTGTCACCGCACTGTTGCTTTGAACATTTTCCAGCATACCGATAAGCCATTTACCAGTATCTGTGCCATTCATGCCTGCAATGCCGCCTGCTACAGTACCCGCGCCGGCGATAATTGTACTCTGGTCATCGCTGTCAGTAATACTGCCGTAGTTTTTGCCTACAAGGCCACCGATATAACCGCCGCTGCCTTTTACGGTATTGCCATAACCGGAAATACCGCTGATTTCGCCACCGTTATTTTCTGCTGCTACGGCGCCAACACTGTCACCAGCTGCATTGCCTGTGAATACGGAAGAAACAATGTTTATATTTTTAACTACCGCACCATTACCAAGCTTGCCAAAAATACCGCCATTAGCCTGCAAGCCGACAATCGTGTGGCCATTGCCGTCAAAGGTGCCCGTAAAGGCTGTAGCACCACTGCCGATAGTGTTATAGGTGCTATTGCCTGTTCCATCCACCAGGTCGCTGGCATCTATATCATTTTTCAAGGCATAATTATATCCTAAAACATTCCTGTCAGTCATATTTTTAGCCACACGCTGCACGGAATTCAGCTGCTCGGCATTGCTTATCCAGGCATAAATAACCTTGTGGATATTATCCCCTGTATAATTCTCACCGTCTGATTGCACATACAGGCTTTGCAGTTTATCTGTCAACTTAACAGTAGTATTGTCGTCTTTTTTCAGGTCATATTTTGTATAGTTAAGATTTCCCTTAACGCCGCCAACCTCATAATCATCATTCCAACAATCTAAGGTGATTTTCATGGAGCGCTTATCATCTGCAAACTCACTATTATTGTTGCCATAAATGCCGGTTGCTGCTGTATTATGCGCATCAATAAAAGCATGCAAAGCCTTCGCCTTGTCATTACCCTTCAGTTCACCGCCAATATTGGAAAGATCCAGAGTAATGTTGTTAACATAGACGTAGCCGGAACCATCAGGAACCTCTGCGCCCTCCAGCTCAATTTTGCCTGCAACATCAAGATTACTGTCGACAAGGATATCGCCGCTGCTGCTGACAGTCAGGTTGCCCTTGGTTTCAATCTTGCCTTTTTTATAGTTACCGTACAGCAGGTTGGCTGCACCGCTCATGTACGTGCCATCTTCCAGGGTGTTTTCCATGGTGCTGATGGTGATATTGCCTGTTTTGGCAGTTGCAGTCTGCAGCCGATAAGCATGTGTCATGCCTTGAGAGGTCATCGCCTTGGTTTTATCCGCAACATTGTCCTTATCAGGTGCCTTGGAGCCATAGTTAATACCAGGAACAACAACATCGGTGCTTTCTCCCTCTTTGCCCAAGGTAATCAGCTGTCCGTAGACAGTTAAATTGCCGGCGTTGATGTTAATGCCATGATGAAGCGATTTTTCCGGATTAAAGCCGGAAAGCTCATTATGATTGCCGGTAGATATAACGCTACCGCTCAGCTCCAGGGAGCTGTTGGTATTTAACACAACATCACTGCCGTAAAGCTTGCTGTCCATACCAAAGCGCAGGCCACCCTGCAGGTCATCTTTGGCGTTGAGCTCCAGCAAGCCATCGCTGTAAATAGTGCCACCAAAAATATGCGTGCTGTTGGTGATTTCTACATTATTCAGCGTCAGGCAAGGTGTATAGTTAAGATTTTTATCAGCATTATGCAAGCCAAAAACTGCCAGGGAGCCATTGTTCTTCAGGTCCATATCGCGCCAATTGAAGCTTAAATCCTTTTTGGTGTTGATAATCGTCAGCAGCGGATCATAGGCCGTGCCATACTGCACACTGGCGCCATCATTATCCTTCATAAACTCCTGCCAGTTGCTGTCCTGGCTGAAATATTTATGCGAGCCTGACAGGAAGGCGTTCAGTATTGGCAGGCTGCTGCCATTAGCCATACGCCAGTTATCATCCGTTGCTTCTGTTATTGTGCCATTCGTCTGTTTGGAAAAGTTAAAGTTACTCCAATAGTCCTGCTTATTTAACTTATCATAGTCAATGACCGTGGCATTTGGTTTAACTTTAAGATTAGAAGTATTTAATGTTAAATCAATATAACCATTGCTAGCCTGCGGACGGATATAATAAACATTGCTAATAGTTGGATTTGTATTATGGTAATACCAACCTACTGTATAACCCGCATAACCACTATCAGCATAGATATTGCCCATGGTATAGGCATTACTTATCTTCAACTTTTGGTTACTATCAGGTTTATTACTGCCCCAGCTATATGTAGCTCCCAAAATGCCGCCAACTACGTTGGCACCAGCACCATAGGAAGCTTTAAAGGAGCGTAAGGAACCAAGGTTATAAGCATTGGTAATACTCATATCTTCAATGTTGCCACTGCTTTTATTGCCGCCGTTCAAGTCTACGCTGCCAACAATGCCACCTACCTGGCTAACCGCATTGTTCTTGTTATTTACCGTAATATTACCGGTGTTGAAAACGTTTTTCAGATAACCACTGTACCAATAGCCGACAATACCGCCAACAACATTGAAGCCATTGTAAATATCGCCATTATTATAGCTTTTTTCGACAATGCCGCTCAAGCGACCGACAATGCCGCCGACATGGCGTCCAAAAGTACTGTAGCTGCTGTCGCCAATCGTACCCTTGTTATAGGTATCGTAAATGATAACACGTCCAATAGCCATTTCAGTACTTTCACCCAGGATGCCGCCCATATTAATTGGTGTAACGCTGCTTACTTTCGCATTATTGCGTGTTGTCTTAATATCGCCTACATTATAGGAGCCAGCAATACTGCCATTGTAGGCAAAGCCGCCAATACCGCCGATGTTGGTATAACCCATGACATTACCTACATTATAGCTTCCGGAAACTGCCGCGCTGGCATAACCGCTTTTACCGGCAGCATCAGTAGCAATACCCTTGATGATTTCCAGTCGATCATTATCAGTCAGACGGTCCCCATTGCTATCCGTTTTCTTCGGCATGTCAATTTTACCGACAATACCGCCGACATTGACAGCCTGTGACGTCAGCATATCTGGATTTGCCGCAGTATGAACATCGCCACGGTTGCCGCTGGCTTCAATATGCACCGGCACACCGTACAGATAGCCCGCTATGCCGCCAATATTACCAGTAATATAACTTTCCTTATGGGTGATTTCTTGCGTAAAGCTACCATTTCTTTTAATGCCGCCAGTAGCCATAATATCGCCGCCGTTGTTAATAGCGTTCAGAATGCGGTAATCCTTTTTATTTGTATTGGTTGCATCTGTGGAGCCAAAATAGCCGGCAATACCGCCTACGTTCATAGCACCGCGGATATTGCTTTCTACGTTATTGGCATTGGTGATATTGCTGTTTTCAGCACGGCCGACAATACCGCCCACGTTGCCTGCAGCATAATGGTCGAAGCCGGTAGGGTCATTATTGCTATTAGTAGTTTTCTTTACCAGTGCGGAGCTTACATCCGCTTTGTTGGTTACATCCTTCAGCTCGCTGCCAGCACTGCTGCCCACAATGCCGCCGACGTTGGCTGCACGTACCTCAGCCTTATGAGTGCCGGGAAGGTCTCCATTATTATTCTGCCAACTATTGCCAGTATAATCAGTATGATAAATATAATAGTCAGTAGTAAAGCCGTTAGCTTTGACAACGCCTTCGTTGGAAGCATTAGCAACGGTAGTATTATTGGAAATACTGCCGACGATACCGCCAACATTATAGCCACCCTCAACAGTATTATAGTTAATCAGCGTATTCTTCGTGCCACCAACTGTCGCATTTTCTGCTTTACCAATCAGGCCGCCTATATTAGACGAATAGTTAGTGCCTTTATCTATACCGGTAATTTTGCCAAGGTTATAGGAGCCCTCCTTGTACTGGATACGGTTTTCCTCATCATTGGACAGCTTGCCGCCCTCCATATAGCCAACCAAGCCGCCAACATTGCTAAAACCGCTGACATTACCAGTATTAGTCAGGTTCGACAGCTCACTGCTGCGGCTGTCCGGTTGAACATAATCCGTAGCATCAGCAAAGTTATAGGTACGCCCGGTATCAGCCTTAGCATAACCGATGATACCGCCGACATTGTTCGTACCGCTGACCTTCAGCGTACTGTTGACACCCTTGACTGTGGTATTCACCGCATGACCGATAAAGGCACCGGTATCAGTGCTACCGCCCTGTATAGATATGCCATCATTACCGGCAATCAGCGTTACATTGCCCATAATTGCGCCGTCAGTAAAACCAAACAGGCCTGTGGCAGCGCCCTTTTTATTATCACTGTTATTAATGCTCAGGCCAAAGATAGAATTATCAAGACCATCAAACTTGCCCTTGAAGGCATTATCCTCTCTATTACCAATAGGAGTCTGGTCACTGCCCGTCAGGTCAATAGAATAACGCAGGGCATAATGGTCCCCCATGCCCCAATCTTCAGCTTTGCCGATTTTTTCCAATTCCTTGCCGTCCTTAATCCAACGGTAGGTAAAGTATTCCGTAATTGTCTGGTTCGGTGCATCAGGATTGCCAACATTAGTCGTTCCATGCCAACTGGTACTTGTTGTTGTATCCATCGGGCCGCCCTTATCGCTGACATCGGTGAACACCATATATTTGCCCCATTCTTGGGCATTTTTCGGCGTACTGCTGCCAAGTACAATATCATATTTGCGGTTATCGCCAACACTCTTGTCATCATAAGGCTTGCTAACAATAGTCAAGGCATCTGCCTTAGTCGTATCAAGTCCGCTGAGGCGGTCCATATCAATAACTACACGCTCGCCCTCAAAGACCAGCTTGCTGGCGTTGATATAACCCAGGCTCATCAGCTCGGCGTTGCTCATCGCCTTGTTCTGCTTCAGCGCGTTGGCGATATCAGTATTTTCGGTCCAGGTGGTGATATTATCTATCTTTTTGTTGGCAATATGCAGGCTGCCGACATTAATTTCCGCACTGTTGCCAATCTGCACGCCGTTGGGGTTTACAAGATAGATATTGCCGCCCCGCTTATCACCGACATAGGAATTCAGCTTGCCGTAAATCTGCGAGCTTTCGCTGCCGGTAACATAGTTCAGCATATTAAAGTTATTGTGGTCACCACGGATATTTACGCTGGCATTGACACCAATGGAAAAGCTATCCCAGGTGACAATGGCATTTTGCGTCGTCTGGTGCATAATCATCTGGTTGCCCTGCGCCCAGCTGTCGTCTGCGAAACCACCTTTAACGCTACCGGCAACAACATCACCTACTTTGCCATTACCGGGAAGCATGTTATTGGCAACAACGCTGTTGCCTGCGGCGCTGGCAACCCATGGCACTGAAAGCACAGAAAGCAATACGAGGCTGGCCAGACGCTTATTTAAACGTTTATTCAAACTGTCCTTTTGTTTCATTTTTTTCTCCCTTCATTTAAGCTGCATATTCAATTATCAATTTATTTTATAGCCCTGCTTTTCCGCGACCTTGAGACGCAGAAAAGCACCAGGCAAAATCACTTAAAACATTTTATAAAGCTGGAACCACATATGGCCGCTATGGTCACGCGGTTCAACCCTGTCCCTTTGCGCATAGATTTTGCGGGCATAATCCAATTGGGCATGCCAGGAATTATCCAAATTATAGCGCAGGCCCACACCCCAACCGGAAAGATGCTCGATAAGAGCAGCATTATGCGATTTTACTGCACCTGTGTCGATAAAGGCAGCAGCCTCCAGGCCCTTGATGCCCGTCTGACGGCGCACCTCGGCAGTAGCAGTAAAGCCAATATCGCCGCTGCCCTCACTGGAACCGTAGGCACGCACGCCGTTCATACCGCCCAGGTAGAACATTTCGCTGCCATCCAGGTTGCGGTTGGCAATTTGGCCGCTGAGCTGTACACGGTAGTTTGTTTTACCATCATAAATAACGTGCAGCATGTCACTTGTCAGCTTATGGTAGTCGCCATCTATAGATTTACCACCACCGCTCAAATTGCCGTACCAGTAAATCAGGCTGTACTGGCTGAAGCGGTTCGGCAGATACTGGCTGCCGCTGATGCCTGCATGGTAAACATTGGCCATTTTCTCATTGGGCAGCTCTATTCCTGCCAAGCCTGCAGCCTTCAACTGCAGTCTATCCTTAATTTTGCGGTGATCATAGCCATAAATCGCCGTCACGCGGTTCATGCGGTCACGGTATACAGGCGTCAGACCGTAGAAGCTGAAGCCACGCGACTGACCGAGAGAATTATAGAAGCTGTTGGTACTGAGGTCGTAGCTGCTCTGGCTCCAGCCAATGCCCCAGCGCGTGCCGTCGCGTCCGACAGGCGCTTCATAGCGTGCACCATAGTTTTTGGTATCATGGTTGGTGAGCATGCCGTTCAAAATGATTTTGTCACCCTGATGACCGGGGTTATTGATTTCGGTATTAAAGCCGTAGCGATAACGGCCGCTGTAGTAGCCACCGGCGTTGTCAGTAAATACGTAGTTGTTCCAGACGGGACGACGCAGCACCTGCACCTTTACCTTCGTGGTGCCAGGCTTGCTGCCCGGTGCTAAAATCGCTCTGGCAACAACACCCGGCAAATCGTTGATGTTGTTCATTGTCATTTCCAGCGGCTTATCCATAATATAAGCACCGCTTTGCAGATTCTTATGAATATAACCAGCCAGTACTCTGTCAGCTACGTCCGATTCATTGCTGATAATCTCAATATCATCGTACTTGGCAACGTAAACTGCAATTTCCAGCTCGCCCTGCTTTACCTCCTGCGGCGGCACAATAGCCTGCGCTACAGTATAGCCGCAGGTGCGCGCATATTCATTAATTCTGCTGATGAGCTGCTGCAGCTCTGCCATCTGCAGGCTACGTCCTTCATACTCTTTGCAGATAGCTGCCAGCTTGCCGTTCTTATCGGGCAGCGTGAAGCCTGTCAGTTTAACCTTGGCAACAAAAAACGCCGGATTAGCCTCCGTGCCTGTATTGCCGGGCTTATAAAGCTCTCCGGCTCCCTGCATGCCTGTTACCTGTTGCTCCTGTTGACCTGTTCTGTTGTAAGGATGTGTCGTTACGGCCTCCTTATCAAAGGTAGGTATGGGGTTTGCAGCGAATGCTGTTGCACTCATCAGTGAGCACATAACAGCTGCTGCCATCAGCTTTTTGTTCATTATATTCAGCTCCATTCTCTTAATTTTCTCCAAAAAGCACACCACTTGAATTAATAATATATAGATCCTCAATTGTTCACGCACAGCATTTATTTATAGTATGAAATATTCTTAATAAAGGAAGCAGCAGTACCTGAAGACAGTAAGCTGAAACAGCAGGTAATTTTTCGCACAAAACTCCCGATTGAAATCAGTCAACGTAAACACTATCGACTGAAATATATAATATTATCGCAACTGCTATACACTTACATCACAGAAAGTGTGAACAACGAGTATCTTTTTCTCACTCGATTATTTTACTCTTTATTAATATTATCGTCAACTGCCCTTTTTTAAGCTTCAGAAAACATTTTTCTTTATGTTTTTGCAAATATTTTAACTTTAGCCAAAATCTGCATCAATTTATATTGCAATTCATAAATACTCACTTTATAAGGCTCATTGTTTCCAGATAAGTTTTATCCATAAATATTTTTTCTAAAATATATGCGATTAGGAATACACTTACTTTTATAAATTACCTATCTTATTAAGAGTAATTATAGCACTACGTCCCCCCCCAGTCAAACTCTTATCCATGAACACGCTACATTCGGCGTAAAAATTTTCATTAACTCTTAAATACGTTACATTTAGTTGAAGAGATTTTAACAGTTAAGGTTAAGATGGGTATAAGTAAAAGAATAGCTCTTTGGCAAAAATTACATAGCACCCTCCCCATACACAGAGAACGCTTCGCTTTATAGCAAACAACGCACAATAGCAGCAGGCAATAAGCACCGCAACAAAAAACAATCCGTCTGGCGAGCAGCGTTTCTAAAACATACTCTCTATACCATTATATCTAAAAATGTTATAATAAAGGAAAGTGATAATGAGAGGAGGTTGTACTCCATGCAAAATAAATTACCTTTGCCTATCGGCGCATCAGATTACAAAAAAGTCAGCCAGAATTACTACTATGTTGACAAAACACTACTTATAAAGGATATTCTTGACGAGCAAGCGAAAGTTACACTTTTCACCCGTCCGCGCCGCTTCGGTAAAACTCTAAACATGGATATGCTGCGTACCTTTTTTGAAAAAGCCAAGGACGATACAAGCAAGTATTTTATTAACAAAAACATTTGGCAGACAGGCGAAAAATATACCCAGCACCAAGGACAGTATCCTGTTATCTTCTTAAGCTTTAAGGATGCCAATAAAAATAAATGGCCAGACTTGTATGCGCGGCTGAAAGAAACGATAAGAGATGAATTTATGCGTCATTCGGAACTAAAAAACAGCAAAAATTTATCTAACCCTGATTTCTACGAAAAAATTACCAGCGGTCTGGGTACGGAAACTGATTATGCCACCAGTCTGCTCCGCCTTTCGCAAATGCTGCATGAGCATTATGGCAAAGCACCTATAATCATTATTGACGAGTATGACACGCCTATCCAGGCAGGTTATATTCACGGTTTTTATGATGCAACAATCCAATTCACACGCGATCTGCTCTCCTCTGTTCTGAAAGACAATCAGCACATTTCCTTCGGCTTCCTGACAGGTATTCTACGTGTTGCTAAGGAAAGTATTTTTAGCGGTCTTAACAACGTAAATGTTAACTCGCTCTTAGATAAGCGCTATAGTGATTTCTTTGGCTTCACCGATACTGAAGTAAATACTATGGCTGCATACTATCAAGCAACTGATAAAATACCAGAAATCAAAGAATGGTATGATGGTTACAGGTTCGGTAATACGGAGATTTACAATCCCTGGTCTGTTCTTAAATATTTCAACAATTATTGTGAAGCAGAACCATATTGGGTACAAACATCTGAAAACTCTACTATCCGTGAGATTATCAGCGGTCTTGATAACAGCACCTGCGAAAATCTTCGGGCTTTGTTAAATGGCTCTGCCGTAGAATCTATAGTTGATACTAACATCATCTATCCAAAGCTAAAAGAGCAACAAACTAATATTTTTGGCTTTCTGTTAATGACAGGCTATTTGAAATCTATAAAAACCACAAGAGCCAACGGCATCTGTCTATGTGAACTCAGTATTCCCAATAAAGAAATTAAAAGCGTTTACAGTCAGGAGATTGTCGCTCTGCTAGCAGACAAGATTGACAGTACAGCGATTAATTTACTCCAGCAATATCTCATAACTAAAAATGGGCCAGCATTGCAAAATGTGCTGAAAAAGTTTCTTTTAGAAACTGTCAGCTACTATGACACGCTTAAAGAAAACTATTACCAGGGCCTGCTTTTAGGTATGACAGGATTATTCACTAACACCTATTACATAAGCTCTAACCGTGAAAGTGGTGAGAGCAGATATGATATTCAGCTCCTACCTAAAAATATAGATATGCCAGGTATAATCATTGAAATAAAAGCAACAGCTGACTCTTCGGATGCAGGTTTAAAAAAATTAGCAGCAGAAGCCTTAACACAAATTGAAGATAAAAAATATGATACCGAGCTGCGTAAGCAAAACATCAAAACTATTTACAAATACGGTATTGCCTTCAGCGGCAAGAAAGTAGAAATCATAACAAATTAAGTAATCTAGTAGTAGGGGGTGCCTCCCCCCTACTCTCACACCACCGCTTATGCGATTCCGCAAGCTGCGGTTCGCTTGTTCAGAGATGTGCCCATGCTAGGCGCGTAAAAAAATCGTGAGCAATGATAAACTCAAAGCTCACGACTTTTTATTTTTTCAAACACACACTATGAAATTATAAATTCACAGCCTCATCAGAAGCTCCAGCGCACACCGGCGTTCCACTGCCACGGAGTAGCAACGTTGCCGCCAAAGGTCTTTTCTACATCGAAGTACAGATGAGTTGCATCGCTCAGGTTGAGGTTGGTGCCTACGCCAACTTCCCACCAGCCGCCGCCAAGATCCTGCTCAAAGCTTGTAGCACCGGCACCGCTCATAGTTGCTTTGGTTTCACCGTCGAAGTCATACAGATAGGAAGCACGTACATAAACATTGCCTTGTTTAATGTCCTTACCCAAAGAGAAGCCAAGACGAGCAACCAGGCTGTCTACGCTATCCTGATGTACTCTTGCACCCTTGCTGGTGAGGTAATCTACACTGCCAACAGTGCCATAAGTCAGTTCAACCTGAGGCTCAATCCAGAAGCCGTTATCCTTAGTAAAGCGTTTGCCATATTCTGCGCTCAGGCTGTAGCCATTAGTTTCATAGCTTGCATCACCTACGCCTGCACCGATAGTGCTATAATCGTTATCCATGCGTGCATATTTAGCAATCAAATCAACAAAGCTGCCATTGTCGCTCAGATAAGAACCGTAAATTGCCAGACCTGTATGCTTGTTTTCACCAGTGCCTCTTGCAAAGGTGCTGGTACCTTCAGTACGCGTCAACGCAACGCCCACAGTCCAGTTCGGGTTGGTGCTGAGTTTTTCATCGTAACCAACCTGATAGTAGTTGTATTGGTTCTTCACGTTCTGCGAACCATATTTGCTTTCGCCGCGTGCCATTCTTGCCCATGCGCCATGCTCGCCCTTGCTGTCGCGCAGCTCGCCCAGGCGCTTGTTCATATCGTTGTTTTCCTGACGCCAGGTCATCAGGGAGATGTTTGCCATATCGCTGATTGCGCGGTTGGTGGGGTTTTCTAAGGTTTTAGCAGATTTTACATCACCGTTTTCATCAACATCTGCTTGGTAACCACCAAGGATGTCATTGGCATCAGAGGTTACGGTATTAGCAGCAGACTTGCCATTGCTCTTTACAACATTAGCCAAATCCTGCAAGTTGGCATTGCCGCTGGCAATCGCGTCGGTTACTTCCTTCGTGCCGTTGACGGTGAGGCTCGTATCAGCAGCTTTATTATCAATACTGAGCTTATTAGCAACATTATCAGTGTTAATAGTGCCACCGGTTCCTTTGACATTTTGAATTTGTACAGCATCTGCTGTAGTTAATTTTGAGCTATCAAGGTTGATAATGCCGCCATCTATAGTCAAATTATTTAATGCACTATACTTCATGCCGCTCTCACTTGTAGAATTGCCATTTTCATCATAAGTTCCTTCTTCTTGAATGGCATTAGGATTCCATTGAGCAGAATCAGCTAAAGTAATATCAACATGATTAATAGACAACTCGCTAGCATTCGGTTGATGAGTAACATTACCATTGGAATCAGTTTTAGCATTCCAAGCAACTCTTGTATTACCATTCCATACTGAATCTGCACCGGTTAAATTAATTTTTACAGTAGCATCAATAGGTGTACCTGACGTATTGCCTTCATATTCAAAGCTAATATCACCATTTAATTGTACCGTGCTATTTCCAGCTTCATTAATAATCGTTTGAGAACCACCACGAGTAGCTAATGCAATCGGAGCGTTAACCTCTAAATCACCTTTTATTGCTAACGTACTTCCACTAAGAACAACAAAACCTTTAATTTGATTATCATCAGAAGTAGCATTTATCGTAGTTTTGCCAGCATCAATTAAAACTTTGGTATCAGCATTACTATTTCCCTGAACCCAAATACCAGCTGAAATTACTCCATTTTTAGCATCAACATTAATATTCAAATTTTTAGCAGTAACGTCTACCTCTCCTCCTTTCCATGCACAAATACCTGCAGCCCAACTTTTATCTGTCAACCCATTAGCGGTAATATTAATTGTATCTGTGTTAGTAGTGCCCAACTCAATTTTAGAACCCACTCCACTTGCTTGATTATCATATGCGTATACACCATAAGCGTCACCATTATTAGAATTGTTTGTGATACTTAATGTCTTGATATTTTCATTTGTAGTTATCGATACTAAATTTGTATCATTTCCTCCATATGCATAAATAATAGCGCCGGCATTATCAATGTATTCATTAGCTGTAATCTCTTTTGTTCTACCTAGATAATAACTTGCTTTCACTTGTGCTGCCAACGCACTGCCACTCACACCAACCACACCTGCAGCCAAAAGACCACACAAAATTTTTCTTGCCAAAGCCTTACTACTCTTCATCGTTAATCCCAACCTTTCATCAAAAATTTTTACACTAACAACTCCAAGTAAGGTTCACAGCTTGCGCCGTGAAGCTTTATATATTACGGCCGTTGCCGTAACGAACAAAAGCTTTTAAAATATTTATCTTAATGGTTTAAAACAAGTTTTAGTAGGAATAAACTCACTTTTATAAATTACCTATCTTCTTAATAGCAATTATAGCATCGCGTCCCCCCCCAGTCAAACTCTTATCCAGGAACACGCTACAATCGATGTAAAAATTCTTTTTATAGTCTTAAATCCGTTACATTTATTACATTTAATTGAAGAGCTTTAATAGTTAAGGTTTAGATGGGTACAAGAAAACTTTAAAAAAGTTGTATCTTTGGTAATTTCTGCGCAAAAAAATACGCAACGGACACAATACCCGTTGCGTTTTTTTCTACACTATAGATTAACTGAAATAGTATATATAACGGCTACTTTATACAAGCTTAAAACGTCCAGAACATACCGGCATTCCACTGCCAGTTCTTACGCAGGCTGCCTCCGGTAGAACGCTCTACATCTGCATAAATGTGGTTGTTCTTGCCGGTCATGCAGGCAAAGCCTAAACCATATTCAAACCAGGTGTCATGATCGTGGTTATCAATTCGCAGGCTGTCATTGCCGTTAGTCAAGGTTACACCGTAATTACCGGCAAATTGATGCAACAAGTTGGCCTTCAGATAGACACTGTTCTTTTCATCCATGTCATACATAAGGTTGCAGCCGATACGTCCCAAAATACTGTTAGGATCGCTTTGGCTTACGTAGATGCCATTGCTGGTGGTATATCTTGCACCGCCCAAATAACCCAAGGTAAGCTGTACTTGCGGCTCAATAGACCAATGCTCGTCAAGATATTTCTTACGACCATATTCCGCACTCAGGCTGATACCTGTGTTGTCAAAAGCACCGGTAATCTTCTTGCCTTCTGTATCAAAAACAGTGAAGTCGCTGTCTGCATCATAAATCTTGAACACTACGTCCAGATAATGGCCTTTATTGCGCAAATCCGTGTTGTAAAAACCGATGGATTTGGCTTTGAGCTTGCCACTGCCGCGGTTGAAGCTGTTTTTGCCGTCATCGTAAGCAAAGGCTACGCCTTGATAACGCTTCAGCTTTTCGTTTTTCTTAACGACATCGTCATAGCCAAGCTGGTACATGGTGTGGCGGTTGCTGAAGCCATCGCCGCTGTATTTGCCGCCTTTGACGCGCACCCAAACGCCTTCTTCATTATTGGTTTCGTGGCGCAGGTCGCCCATGCGCTGCATAAGCTTGTCATCCTCCACCCAGTTGGCGAAAGCCAGTCTTTGAGTTGCATCAACAGCATCTACGCTGGTGGTCGGTTTAGAAGGAATGAATTCTACTTTTTTCAAGTACCAATCCTTAGTGTAACCATCGGTAGCGCTATCTTGCATATCTAAAGTGTACTTATTCCAATACAAGGAGCCTTCCTTATCGTTAGCAAAGAAGTTTCCCTGCTCGTCCTTTACGCTTACAAGCACGGTACCGGCAGCGCCATCAGTATTGCCATCTGCATTAACGTTGTTGAGCGTAATGTAATGGTTGCCGGTGTGAGTGCCTGCGATGTACAGACGGTCACTGTTGTTGGTATTGGTGCCTGCGTCGATATCCATGTTAAAAGTGCTTTTATCACCTTTTAAAGTGCCGATGAACAAGCCTTTGAACTTATCATCCTGCATATCAACCTTCGCCTTGCTTGTGTCAAGAACTTGAATGGTGGAATCGTAGTCAAAATCATTCCAGACGCTGGCGTCATTAAGTGTTAAATGGATACCCTTGTTGCCAGCATCTCTCGTATTTACATC
>ERZ1034855.394-NODE-394-length-18211-cov-6.375799_pt1 | contig 18211 bp, 10 predicted proteins | sample MGYA00520699_ERZ1034855 | MGnify/ENA primary metagenome ERZ1034855 (study PRJEB33766, sample SAMN09781730) | gut metagenome | biome: gut microbiome | host: Homo sapiens | place: Madagascar | study: EMG produced TPA metagenomics assembly of the PRJNA485056 data set...
CCATCCTCACGTTCCTGTATGCGCTTTTTGTCACCAAGCCTGCCGTCGCCTTCTCCAGCTGGTGCACCTTCCTGCCGTGGATGTGCTTCTCCGCCCTCATCATCGCCCAGGTGCTCAACCGTACGGGCCTCGGCAAGCGCATCGCCCTGCACAGCATGATCCTGATGGGCTCCTCCTTCACCAAGACCATGATAGGTCTCATGGGGGCCGGCATCATCCTGACCCTGCTCGTCCCCTCCGGCCTGGCCCGCACGGTCATCTTCGTCGCCATCGCCCAGGGCCTGATCCAGGCCCTCAACGTGGACACCCGCTCCCGCATGTCCTCGGCCCTGATCATGGGCGGCTATCTGGCGGCCATCGCCCCCGGCCTGTTCTGCATCACCGGTACGGAGATGAACCTTCTTGCCCTTCAGGTCGTCACCAACACCACCGATGTTCCCGTGGAGTATGTCGACTTCATCATCCAGATGGCGCCCTTCTCCATCTTCTACATGGCCTGTTCCATCATGATGGTCTTCATCATCCGCGGCAAGGAGCGGCTCCAGAACGAAGAATCCCTCAAGACCGTCCTTGAGGAACGCCTGAAGGAGATGGGGCCCGTCTCCGCTGATGAAATCAAGATCTTCCTGGTGCTGTCCATCGGCTTCATCGCCTTCGTGACCGAACAGTGGCACCATCTCCCCGGCGCGTTCGTCTTTGCCCTGGTGGGCATGGCCTGCTTCATGCCCGGCATGAACCTGGCTACCGAGCAGGATCTGCGCAAGGTCAACCTTTCGTTCCTCATCTTCCTGGCGGCCTGCATGTCCATCGGTGCCGTGGCGCAGGACCTGAACATCCCCAAGTGGATCTCGGCCCACATGTCTTCCCTGTTCGAAGGACGCGGCGCGGTCATGGCCATCAGCTTCTCCTATGTGCTGGGCGTGATCGTGAACTTCCTGATGACCCCCATGGCGGCCGTCGGGGCCCTGGGCAGCCCGCTGGCCCAGCTGGCCGTCAGCCTGGGCATGGCCCCCTATACCCTCGTCTACGCCCTGCTGTACGGTCTGGACCAGCTGCTCTTCCCCTATGAGATCGGCTACCTGCTGTACACCTTCATGAGCGGCGCCGTCACCCTGCGCCACATCATGGGCGCTTTCGCCATCCGAATGGTGGCCTTCGCGTTCTTCATTCCCCTGATACTCGTGCCCTACTGGAAGATGATCGGTTTCCTCAAGTAAAGAGAAATGGCCATGAACATCATCGATTGCAGATACAGACCCAATACGCCCGAATGGATGGCGACCTTTACCCGCAACCCGGTCTACGCGGAGTATGTCGAACTCACGCACTTCGACCGGAAGCCCACCCAGTCCCTTGCGGCCTGTGCGGCCCAGCTGGCCTCGCTTGGCATCAGCAAGGCCCTTGTCTCGGGCAGGGATATCGAAAGCACCTATGCCAGCCCTTCCTCCAACGGGCTTGTGGATGCCTGCGTAGCGGCCTTCCCCGACCTTTTCATCGGCATCTACGGCTATGATCCGCACAAGGGGATGCGGGCCTACAAGGCCATGCGGCAAGCTTTTGCCGAAGGGCGCAGCCTGGGGGCATCCATCGAACCGGCCATGGCCCATTGCGCTCTGGACGATGCCCGCTACTATCCGCGGTACGCCCGGTGCTGCGACCATGACCTGCCGCTCCTCGTCACCGCGGGCCTGTCGCCCCACATGCCCGGCGTCCTGCTGAGCCCCACATCGCCTGCGGCCCTGGACAAGGTCGCCACCGATTTCCCGGGCCTGCGCATCCTGGTCAGCCACGGCGGCTATCCCTGGGCCGGCGAGACCATCGCCGTCTGCCTGCGGCACCGCAACATCTACCTGGACTTTTCCTCGTCCATCAACAAACCGGGTGGCGAGCTTTATGTCAAAGCCGCCAATGACTGCCTTGCCGACCGCTTCGTCTTTTCCAGCGCCAATCCTTTCGTGGATGTGGACAAGGCCCTGGAGCAGATCGGCCGCCTCGGGCTCTCGGACGAAGCCCGGGACAGCATGCTCCACAAGAACGCCCTGCACCTCATCGGCCATCCCCTGCACAACGCCTAAGGAGCCTTGCCATGTCATCCCGTACCATCTATGCCCTCACCGCCGGCCAGAAGCCTGTCGTCATCACCAACCATTTCTACATGCGTCCCGACATCAAGGAATCCCTGTGCACCCAGTTCTTCTTCTGGTGCATCCTGGACGAGAAGGAAGGCCCCATCCTGGTCGACCAGTCGTTCACCCAGCGATGCCTTGACGAGATGAAGATCCCCTATCAGGTCAAGGAAGGCCCCCTTGAGCTGCTCGACCGTATCAATGTCCGTCCCGAGGACGTGCGCCATGTCATCCTGTCGCACCTGCACTGGGACCACTACGCAGGCGACGAGTTCTATCCCAATGCCCGCTATCATGTGCACCAGAAGGAACTGGAATATGTGACCGGCCCCCTGATGCGCTTTACGACCTATGCGCAGCACTACAACTTCAAGGCCATCGAGCATCTGCTCCACCTGCATTTTTCCGGACGGGTCCATCTGGTCCAGGATGAACGCGAGGAGATCTGCGAAGGCATCACCTGCCTGAGGACGGGCGGCCATACGCCCGGCCTGATGTCCGTGGCGGTGGAGACCGAAGGCGGGACGAAGATCATCTGCAGCGATGTCGTCCCGCGTTACCGGAACATCAGCGAGATGACCCCCTGCGGCATCCACTATGATGTCACCGAAGCCCTCCAGGCCCTCGAGACCGTCAGCCGGATGACCCGATCCGCGGACGACATCCTGCCCGGACACGACCCGGCCATCACGGAACGCCATCCCCAGGTGGCCCCCGGCGTCTACCGCATCATCTGACATCCGGGGCATGACCGGCCATACAGTCAAGGAACGAACATGACATATACGACATTGCTCCCGGCCCGCATGGGACGGCTGGAACTGCGCAACCGCATCGTCTTCCCCGCCATGGTGACGAACTACTGTTCCACCCGGGGCGAAGTGACCGACAGGCTGGTGGCCTACCACCAGGAAAGGGCCAAAGGCGGTGCCGGTCTCCTGATCACGGAAGCCACCTACATCAGCCCCGACGGCAAGAGCTTCCCGCATCAGCTCGGTATCGATGACGACGGCCTGCTGCCCGGCCTTAGGCGTCTGGTGGAATCCGTCCACGCGGCGGGGGCCCGCATCGCCGTCCAGCTGTGCCATGCCGGCAGACAGACCTCCCGGGCCGTGACCGGCCTGCCGCTCCTTTCGCCCTCGGTGACCCGTTTCGGCAATGACGAGACCAGCGCCATGCGGCAGGAAGATATCGACAGGGTCCTGCGTGACTATGCCGGCGCGGCCCTGCGGGCCCAGAAAGCGGGCTTCGACGCCGTGGAGCTGCATGCGGGCAACGGCTATTTGCCCCAGCAGTTCCTTTCGCCCTTCACCAATGCCCGGCAGGACGGCTACGGAGGCAGCCTGGAGAATCGCGTCCGCTTCACCGTGGAGGCCATCCGGGCCGTCAGGGCGGCTGTCGGACCGGACTTCCCCATCATCCTGCGCCTCGGTGTGGCGGAACCCGTCAGCGGAGGCCTGACGCTGGAAGACGGCGTGGCCGCAGCACGCATCCTGGCCCGGGAGGACATCGACGCCTTCGACGTGACGGCCGGCATGCGGGAAGGCGGCATGTGGGTGACGCCGCCCCTGGCCCTGCCCCGGGGCACGCATATCGAAAAGGCGGCAGCCGTACGGCAGGCCATCCAGGCCTCCAGGCCCGTCATCGGCATCGGCAGGATCACGTCCGCTTCCCTGGCCGACAGCTTCATCGCGGCCGGAAAGGTCGATTTCGTGGTCATGGGGCGCGCCCTGCTGGCCGATCCCGAACTGCCGCTCAAGACATTGCAGGGCAGGGAGGAAGACATCCGTCCCTGCATAGGCTGCAACGAAGGCTGCATCGGCCGCCTGTCCCGCGGGCTCGACATCTGCTGTGCCGTCAATCCCCGTGTGGGCAATGAATACCGCCCCCTGCCGCGCCGGGTCGCCAGCCCGCGGCATGTCCTCATCGTCGGTGCCGGTCCGGCCGGGCTCGTGGCTGCCTGTACGGCACTCCGGCGGGGCCACCGGGTCACGGTCCTGGAAAAAGAGGCCGCCTGCGGCGGCAAGATCCCTCTTGCGGCCCGGCCTCCGTTCAAGGAAGAGCTGGCAGGCTACGCCGTCTGGCTGGAACGGCAGGCCCGGGATCTGGGCGCCGACATCCGCTGCTCCACCAAGGCCACGCCCTCACTGGTGTCCGAACTGGCACCGGACGTCGTGCTGCTGGCTGTCGGCTCCGAGCCCGTCATCCCGTCCATCCCCGGACTTGCACCGGAGCGTTTCCTTCTTGCGGAACAGGTCCTGCAGCAGCAGGGGCCCGCCTCCGGACAGGACGTCCTCATCATCGGCGGCGGACTGGTCGGCTGCGAGACGGCGCTCTTCCTTGCCCGAAACGGCTGCCATCCTCTGGTGGCAGAGATGCGCGAGGATCTTTGCATGGACATCGAGCCCCGTTCCCGGGCCGTCATGCTCCCGCATCTGAAGGAATACGGCATCAGGACGCTGACCTCCTGCCGGGTCGACCGCATCGGGGAAGGGGAAGCCGTCCTGTGCAGGACGGGACATGCCGAAGAGCACCTGCCCTGCTCCCGCATCGTGCTGGCTACGGGCTACCGCCCCCGTACGGCGCTTGCCGAAGCTCTGCGCGGCATGGCCGTGCCTGTCCACAGCATCGGCGACTGCCACGGCGGGACGCGCATCTGTGATGCGGTCTGGCAGGCCACGGCCACAGCCGAAACCATCTAACCCATCGCCCGGGAAACACCGGGCCGGAAACGGTAATGAAACAGTTCGTCTGCAAACCGACCATCCACATGTTCCCCACCTGCAAGGACTTCCTGGCAGGCTTCGACATCGGCGAGGAAGACCTCGTCCTCAGCAACGCGTATATCTTCAAACCCTTTTTTGACGGTCTCGACTGCCGTGCCAAGGCGCTTTTTCTGGAAGATTACGGCCAGGGAGAGCCCAGCGACACCATGGTGGACGCGTTGCTGGCAGCGGCCTCCCGCTATGATTTCCGCCGCATCATCGCCATCGGCGGCGGTTCCGTCATCGACGTGGCCAAAGTCCTGGCAGTGGCTCCGGCCGGCAGTGATACCAGTGCCGTTTTTGACTGCAAGGAACTGAAGCAGGAAAAGGAACTCATCATCCTGCCCACCACCTGCGGCACGGGCAGCGAGGTCACCAATATCTCCATCATCAACCGCACCTGCCTCGGGATCAAGGTGGGTCTCGTCCACGACAACCTGTACGCACGTCATGCCGTCCTGGTGCCCGAGCTGCTGGAGAAATTGCCCTATCCCGTCTTTGCCACCAGTTCGCTCGATGCCCTGGTCCATGCCGTGGAGTCCTACCTGTCCACCGCGGCAAGCCCCTTTACCCGCATGTTCTCCGCGGAAGCCATCCGGCTCATCCTGGCCGGCTACACGGACGTGGCCCTGCACGGCAGGGACAGCCTGCGCCCCCGCCTTGGCGACTTCCTGCTGGCGAGCACCTATGCCGGGCTTGCCTTTGGTACGGCAGGATGCGCCACCGTGCATGCCATGAGCTATCCGCTGGGCTCCACGTTCCATATCCCGCACGGGGAGTCCAACTACGCCGTCTTTGCCGGTGTGCTGCGCCATTACGAACAGCAGCAGGTCCCGGGCCTGGCAGACCTGCAGGAGCTCCTGGGCCGGGAACTGGGTTGCCCCGCCTCCGAGGCCATGGACAGCCTCGATGCCCTGCTGCAAAAGATCCTTCCGCTCAAGAGACTGTCCGCCTACGGCATGGAGCCTTCCCAGGCCCAGCCTTTCGCAGAGGCCGTCCTGCGGACCCAGCAACGTCTGCTGGCCCACAGCCCCAAGGAAATGACGGTAGCCGACATGAGCGGCATCTATACAGCCCTGCTGTAGCATCCATCTCCAGGCCGGAGGCATCCTTTCGTCCCTGATCCGTCATCCGGCCTGGCGTCCTCCTTCCGGTGGGGGGGCGGCCTGATCTCCCACCCCTACAGGTCGTCCCCCTCTTCAGGCAGCCTTTCCAGAAGCACGAGGCATGCCCCGGATACATCCCCTGCCCCACCGCGCCAACGGTGGGAGCAGGGGTGTGTTTCCATAACAGCCATGATTTCATGGATATTCGTGATGCTCTTGCGAATGCGGGCATGATGATTACTCTGTGGATATGCTGCAGACCAGCAGGCAGCTCCCGGCAGCCGTCCAGGGAAGGAGCGGTTGCTGTTTCCCGGACATGCCGCGTGCAAGGGGGCCATCGTGAAAACTTCGGATGTCGTCAAACGGTATGGTTGTCTTTCCGTCTCGCTGTTCTTCAACGCCCTGGGTATCGCCCTGATCACCCAGGCCCACCTGGGCACCACCCCCATCACGACCCTGCCTTATACCCTGGCCGCCATCTTTGGCCTGACCCTGGGCACCACGACCTTTGCCTGCAACCTGCTCTTCCTGCTGCTCCAGCGCATCCTGCTCCGGCGCAGACTGGGCATCGCGGAGCTCTTGCAGATCCCGGCCGTGCTCATCTTCAGCGTGTTCATCGACTTCTGGATGCACCTCACCGGCGCGCTGGTCACGGACGTCTATGTCTGGCAGATCGTCATGTGCATCGTGGGCAGTGCCGTGCTGGGCGCGGGCATCAGTCTTGAGATCATGAGCAATGCCACGGTCATCCCCGGCGAAGGCCTGGTCATCGTCATCGCGGCACGTTCCCGCAAGAACTTCGGCAACATCAAGGTCCTGTTCGACTGCTCGCTGGTCCTGGCCTCGTGCCTTCTCGGCCTTGCCGTGCTGGGCAGCATCGTGGGCCTGCGCGAAGGCACCGTGCTCTCGGCCGTCCTGGTGGGCATGTTCGCCCGCCTGACCTCGCCCTGGACACGCAAGCTGAAGCCCCTGCTCTGGTCCCCGGAACAGCGCCGGCTCCTGCGCCAAATCAAGGCCGAGATGCCGCCCCGGCAAAAGTAAGCCTCTTGCCGACAGGCTGCCGCCCCTGTCTGCCGGCGCCGGCAGCACGGGACAGGCCTTCCAGAACCACCAGCTACCGGGGCAGCTCCAAACGCACCGTCACCGCGAACCAGGACACTTTTCCCCAGTTTTCCCGCTGTGGTGCGAACGTCCCCTGCTGCGGGACCTCTCCCATGCTCACCGTGCAGGACGGCCCCTCCTTTGGAGCGCTGTCCGCAAGGGCCGCCCTCTCCTCAGCTGCGGCACCCGGTACAGCGGCCGGGCTCCCCTCCGCGACGCTTCCGGCAGCTCCGGCCATCCCGTCATCCTGTGCCGCAGGGACCGAGCGCCCGGCAGACGGGAGCGTGCCGGCGTCGCTGCCGGTGGTGCCATCCCCGGAAAGACCGTCCCGCAGCCCCTGGACCGAAAAAAACGTGCCCGCCATTTGTCCGCCGGGCCTGCCCTCCCCTGCGCTCTGCCGCAGGACGAACCGACCTTCCCCGCCTTCCGGCAGCTGCCAGATGCCCATCCGGCGTTCCAGAGCGGCCATGCCGGTGCGCTCCCGCAAGGCCGTCTCCACGGCGGCGGCCTGCGGCCCCGGCACACGATAGCGGGCCGTGAGGGTCCGGCGTCCTGTACGCGGTTCCGTAGCAGGACGGCAAAACAGATATTCCAGCCCTTCCGGCCTGAGTCCCGCCTCTTCCAGAAAATCGGCACAGCGGTAGCCCGGCGCCGCTTCCGCCGTCGGGCCGGACAGCCCCGGCAGGAGCAGGACCGGCCCGCCGTCGGCCGCCCGCGCGGGCACGACCAGATACAGACCCAGCAGCAGGGCCATCATCACGCGCATGATGCGTCTCCTTCCTTCTTATTTGCCGGCGTCCCGCCTTTCGGGGACGCGGCCGTGTCTACCACGGCCAGAGTACGTTCCTTGTCTTGTGCCGCACTGTACGCAGGCCATCCGGCATGTCCCGCCCTGCAACACAGGCTTCCTCCGCCTGCCCGCCGCAGCGCCCCCCCCGGCCTTGCGGACAAACCGGCAGCAGGGAAGACGGGCCCTCCGCAGACGACAGGACATCACGGGTGCCGAAGGCAGCAGCACAGCACCCCATCCGCCAGGGATGACCGGCAGGACGAAAAAAGGGGAAGGACGCAGGATGCTTCCTTCCCCCAATACAAGTCAGGCTTATGCCGCGAGCGGGCCGTTACGCACGGCCTTCCCAGGCCTGGACGGTGTTCTTCAGCAGCATGGCGATGGTCATGGGGCCCACGCCGCCGGGCACGGGCGTGATGGCCGCGGCCTTCCCGCTCACGGATTCGAAGTCCGCGTCGCCGCACAGGCCGTCGTCCGTGCGGTTGATGCCCACATCGATGATCACCGCGCCTTCGCGGACCATGTCGCCCGTGATCATGCGCGGGCGGCCGATGGCCAGGAAGAGGAAATCCGCGCTGCGGCATTCCGCCGCCAGCTCGGGCGTGCGGGAGTGGCACAGGGTCACCGTGGCATCGCCGAATTCGCCGGGACGGGCCAGCAGCAGGGCCAGAGGCTTGCCCACGATGTCCGAACGGCCCAGCACCACGGCCTTCTTGCCGCGGGTGGGCAGGTTGTAGCGGCGCAGCAGCTCGATGACGCCCGCCGGCGTGCACGAGACCATGCCGGGCAGGTTGAGGGAAAGGCGCCCCACGTTCTCGGGATGGAAGCCGTCCACGTCCTTGGCCGGGTCGATGGCCAGCAGGCAGGCGGAGGCGGAAAGATGTTCGGGCAGGGGCAGCTGCAGAAGGATGCCGTCCACGTCGTCACGGCCGTTGAGCTCGGCGATGAGGGCCAGCAGGGCCTCCTGCGTGGTATCGGCAGGCAGACGGTAGGGGAAGGAAAGGATGCCCGCCTCGGCGCAGGCACGTTCCTTGTTGCGCACGTAGACCTGCGATGCGGGATCTTCTCCCACCAGGATCACGGCCAGGCCGGGAGCGCGGCGGCCGGCCGACACAGCGGCCTCCACCTGGGCCTTGAGTTCCGCGCGGATGTCGCGGGCAGTCTGCTTTCCATCAATAAGGATCATGGCGACCTCGTGGCTGACGTTGGCGCCGGGGCCGGCGCGTGGAAGGGGCGGAGTATACTCCGGGAGCGCGGCAAGCTCAAGTCCGCGATATCCCTGACCCATAGGCCCCGAAGCGTCTTGCGCTCCGAGCATGATGCGTTGTACATTCATGCTTTGAACGGCCCTTCCCGTCCCCGGGAAGTCCCTGCCGTGATGCCATGTCTCCGATGCGGCGGCATGATGTGAGAACGTACCATGCTCCGAACTTTGCTGCTTTTCCTGCTTTGCCTGCTCCTGCCCGTTCCCCAGGGAGCTCTCGCCGCCGCCTCCGGGAAAAGCCCGGTCCAGGCGGAAACGAGCCTGCCCCTGAACAGGACGACTTTCCATTTTTTCTCTCCCGAAGACATCGCCGCCAATTATAAAGCATCCAAGATCATCCGTGTGGGCTATTTCGACCAGCACGGCGTTTTCGAAGGTGAAGGGGAACACCTTTCCGGCTATGCCGTGGCCCTGCTCACGGCCATCTCGCGCTATACGGGATGGGAATACAAGTGGGTCAAGATCCGCTTCGACGAGCTGGCCCAGCGCCTGGACGACGGCACCATCGACCTTTCCTGCGGCATCAGCTTCACGCCCGAGCGTTCCCGGCTCTACAGCTTTTCCAAACTGCGTGCCGGATACGAGAACACCTGTCTGCATGTCTCCAGCATGAGCGACATGCATTACATGGATCTGGAAGCCTTCAACGGCATGCGCATCGGCTTTTTCACCGACTCCCTCCAGTATGAAGTGATGAAGCGCTTTGCCGCCCAGAACGGTTTTTCCTTCGAGTCGTTCTTCTTCGAGGAAAGCAACGAGATGTCCCAGGCCCTGGCCGAAGGCCGCATCGACGGCTATGTGGACGGTGTGCTGCGCGGCAATGGTACCAAGGTGGTGGCTACCATCTCCACGGATCCTTTCTTCTTCGTCACCCGCAAGGACGATATGGAGGTCATGGCTCCCCTCAACGAGGCCATGCTCCAGATCCTCCTGAATCATCCCAGCTATCTGGCCCGCCTGTACGACAGTTATCTCAACATCTCCTCGGACGTGCCCGTGGTCTTCACCCGGTCCGAATGCCGGTGGCTGGCCACCAAGCCCGCCATCCGCGTGGCCTACAGCCGCGAACAGGACATGATGGACCCCGAATTCGGGGGCAATTTCCTCTATGCCTTCCTGAAGATGCTGGAACGCCAGAGCGGCATCCGTTTCGAATTCCTTCCCCAGCCTTCCTATGACGCCTGTCTCAAGGCGCTGGCCGACGGTACGGCGGACATCATGCCCGACGTCTATCCCCAGCTTTCCTTCCTGCGCAGCCAGAACATCTTTTCGGGCAGGCCCTTCTATAACGCGCCCATCACGGTGGTGGGCCGGCTCCATGACAAAAATATCCCCGGCCAGTCCTGCACGGTGGGCTTCACCCGCGAGATGCGCAGCGTGATGCTGGCCTACCAGAGCGCCTACCCCGAGGACATCCCCAAGATCTTCCCCAATATCGACGCCTGCCGCAAAGCTTTTGAGAAAGGGGAAATGGACGTTTACCTCTGGCCCTACCCTGCGGCCTCCCTCCAGGACGATCCGCCCAAGGACGGGCTGCTGCTCCCCACCCGGGCCATGTATCCCATGGCACTGGGCATCTCGCCCCATGCCTCGCCCCTCGTGACTTCCGTGCTGGACAAGGTCATCACCTCCACCACCACGGCCACCATCGACGCCCTGCTCCTTTCCGTCGCGCCGGATTCCCTGCTGGACGTCATCCGCCGTTTCCTGCGCCGGAACCTGGTGGAGACGCTCTGCGGTCTGGGCCTGCTGCTGGGCCTGATCATGCTCCTCGTCATGCGCCACAACAGGCGGCGTCTGACCGATCTCCGCGCGGCGGCGCTCACCGATCCCGTGACGCAGGGCCCCAACCGGGCCAGATTCCTTATGGATGCGGCCAAGATCCTGCAAAAGGACCCGCGGCGTTACTATCTGTCCACCATCAACATCCGCAAGCTCAAGCTCATCAACCGGGCCTGCGGCCTGCGCACCGGGGACAGCCTGATCCGCTTCTGCAACCGCGAGTTCGCCCTGCGCAGCCGTCAGGGGGAACTGGCCGCCTACAGCGGCTCGGGACGGTATCTCCTGCTTTGGAAATGCCCTGACGAGACCACCTTCACCCAGCGCATGGAAGAGCTGTGCAGCGTCGCGGACATGGCCCGCAAGCTGTACCAGCGCCCGGTGAGCTTCTCCTGCGGCGTGTACGTCATCCGCAACGACGCCGACATGGAAGAACACGAACCGCAGCCCACGTCGGGGACGGGAAAAAACATCAACGAATCCATGAGCTTCGTCTCCCGTTATCTGCTCTATGCCGAAACGGCGGAAGCCAGTATCGCTTCCGGCGGCTACCGCTCGCAGTTCCTGATCTACAACGAGCTCATCGGGGCCCGGCAGCTCAAGGCCAACGACATCGAGAACCGCATGGTCAACGCCCTGGAACACGGGGAGTTCACCGTCTTCATGCAGCCCCAAGTCTGCCTTGCGGACAGGAGACTGATCGGGGCCGAGGCCCTCATCCGCTGGCAGGGCCCGGACGGGAAGATGGTCTATCCCGACGAATTCATCCCCCTGTTCGAGCAGAACGGCTTCATCCGCGAACTGGACCTCTTTGTCCTGGATACGGTCTGCGCCTAGATACGCCGCCGCCTGGACGAAGGCAAAAAGGTGCCCCCCATCAGCATCAACCAGTCCAAGGCCCTGTTCTCCCACGACAACTATGTCGAGACCGTCCTCGGCATCGCGGCCCGCCACGATGTTCCCGCCCACCTGCTGCATGTGGAGGTCACGGAAAGCATGGCCTGGCTGGATGAAGAAGCCTTCATCCGCACCCTTGATGCCTTGCGCCGTGCGGGCATCGGCCTGAGCCTCGACGACTTCGGCAAGGGCTATTCCTCCATGGCCATGCTGCATTCCTTCGGCTTCGACACCATCAAGCTGGACCGGGCCTTCCTGGCCCCCGGGCAGGAAAAGCAGCGCTCGGTCTGGATCATCATTTCCTCGCTCGTGGACATGGCCCGCCGCCTCGGCATCGAGATCCTCTGCGAGGGCGTGGAGACCGAAGACCAGCTGCAAAAGCTCCTTGCCTCGCACTGCAAGTACGGACAGGGCTATCTCTTCTCCCCGCCCATGGATCTGGAGACCTTCGACGCCTACGTGGATGCCCACGAGCTGGAGCGGAAATAGCCACATGCTCCGGAGGCCTCTTCTCCGACGGAGAAGGGCTCCGTCTGACGCCCCTCCCCCAAAAAGTAAAGCGCCGCCTTCTCTTGATGAAGGCGGCGCTTTTGTCCGGCAAGCTTTCCCTGCCGCATAAAAAAGGGGGCCTTGCGGCCCCCTCGGGAATACGGATGACGGCAGGCCGTGCCTGCGTCCGCCGGATCAGTCTTCGCTCTCGTCCAGGGCGTAGTATTCCGCCAGCATGGGACCGAAGAATTCGGCGCCGTCGCCCAGTTCTTCTTCGATGCGCAGCAGCTGGTTGTACTTGGCCATGCGCTCGGAGCGGCACAGGGAGCCGGTCTTGATCTGGCCGGCGTTGACGCCCACGGCCAGGTCGGCGATGAAGCTGTCTTCGGTCTCGCCGGAACGGTGGGAGACCACCGTGGTGTAGGCGGCTTCCTTGGCCATCTCGATGGTGTCCAGGGTCTCGGTCACGGTGCCGATCTGGTTCAGCTTGATGAGGATGGAGTTGGCCACGCCTTCGGCGATGCCTTCAGCCAGGATGGAGGGGTTGGTCACGAACACGTCGTCGCCCACCAGCTGGGTGCGTTCGCCCAGGCTGGCGGTCAGCATGCCCCAACCGTCCCAGTCGCTTTCGGCCATGCCGTCTTCGATGGAGATCAGGGGGTACTTGCTGGTGAACTCGGCCAGCCACTGGGCCATTTCGGCATTGTTGAAGGTCTTGTTCTCACCCTTCAGCACGTACTTGCCGTCCTGATAGAATTCGGAAGCGGCGGCATCGATGGCCAGGGCCACTTCGCTGCCGGGGATGTAGCCGGCTTCTTCGATGGCCTTGACGATGTAGCTGAAAGCTTCGTCGTGGTTCTTCAGGTTGGGGGCAAAGCCGCCTTCGTCGCCCACGCTGGTCACGTGGCCGTCCTTTTCCAGCAGCTTTTTCAGCACGTGGAAGATCTCGGAACCCATGCGCAGGGCATCACGGAAGCTCTGGGCGCGCAGGGGCATGATCATGAATTCCTGGATGTCCAGGTTGTTGGGGGCGTGGGCGCCGCCGTTGATGATGTTCATCATGGGCGCGGGCAGCACCTTGGCGTTGACGCCGCCCAGGTACTTGTACAGGGGCAGGCCCAGGTATTCGCTGGCGGCACGGGCGCAGGCCATGGACACGCCCAGCATGGCGTTGGCGCCCAGACGGCTCTTGTTGTCGGTGCCGTCCAGGTCGATGAGGGTGTTGTCCAGCTGCACCTGCTGCAGGGCGTCCAGGCCCAGCAGGGCGTCAGCGATCTCGCTGTTGACGTTCTCCACGGCCTTGGTCACGCCCTTGCCGCCGTAACGCTTGCCGCCGTCACGCAGTTCCAGGGCCTCACGGCTGCCGGTGGAGGCGCCGGAAGGCACGGCCGCGCGGCCGCTGTGGCCGGACTCCAGAGAAACTTCCACTTCCACGGTCGGATTGCCGCGCGAATCCAGGATCTCGCGGGCATACACAGACGCAATGCTGCTGCTCATAATCGCTCCTTTGAAGGTTGATTCTTCCGCCGCGCGAAAGAGTCGTTTTCTCCGCTGCGCCCCCACGGGCGGTGGCGGGGCCATTGCCCGGCGGCAGGGAAGCCTTGCCGCAAAAATCTTTCTTCCCCACAAGGGGGCGTCCGGGCCCTGCGCGCGACGGCAGGCCCGGGCCCACTGCCGCACGGAGCGGCACGGCCGCTACGGCCCTCAATAGGGGTGACGTTCGTAATACAGGCGGCGCAGGCCCTCCAGCAAGAGCGAGGGCAGCACGGCATCGAAGACGTCGGGGCTGATGCGCGCGATGGACGGGGCAAAGCCGCCCGTGGCCAGCACCAGACAGTCACCGGGCAGGCCCTTTTTCAGGCGCTGCGTCAGGCCTTCCACCATGCAGGCGAAGCCGAAGACCAGACCGTGCTGGATACTCACCGACGTGCTGCGGCCGGGCGCGGGCTCCAGGGCGTCCACGTCCAGGTTGACGCGGGGCAGCTGGGCCGTTTCGCGCGCCAGGGCCGAGATGGCCGTGCGCGGGCCGGGAAAGATCAGGCCGCCGAGGTAGGCATTGCCGCTGATGCAGTCAAAGGTGACGGCCGTGCCGAAGTCCACCACGATGAGGGATTCCGGGCCGGGATGCAGACGGCGCGCCTCATAGGCGCCCACCAGGCGGTCGGCGCCCACTTCCTGCGGGCGCTCGTAATGGTTCTGCAGGGGGATGGGCATGTCCTGCGGCACCATCCACAGGGGGCAGCCCAGATAGCGCTGGACGGCTTCACGCAACAGGGGATCGAAACCCGGCACCACCGACGAGGCCACACAGGCCGTGAAACGGGGCCCGGCACCGGCGTGGCGCAGCAGCTCCAGCAGGGTCAGGCCCAGACTGTCCGAGGTCTGGGCGGGGTCCGTGCGCAGATTGTAGGAGGTCATCACCCCCCGGGAGTCGGCCAGACCGACCTTGATGCAGGTATTGCCGATGTCGAAAAGAAGAAGCTCTGGCTGCATGTCATACTCCTTGGGGAACAGATGCCCCGCGCACAGGAATCCGCAGGCAGAAAGTATGCCAGAAAGCCCGTCCGTTCGCAAGGAAGGGCACGGCCCGTTGCCTGCCTGTCTGCGGGGCGGCCTGCCCCGCATGCTATCTCCCCGATGGCCTGGCGCTCCCGGTCTGTTCACCTTCCCCTTCCCGGAGACCGCGGTCACAGCACCATAGTTCCCAGCCCCTCAAAAAAACGTTCCTGTCCCCTACCCGCCAAACCACTCCGGCCGGGCCTCCGCGGCATCGGCGCGGCAGCCCTGCCAGAGGCCGCGGGCGGCCAGGGCACGGCGCAGGTCGGTGATGATGCCGCGCTTTTCCAGGGCCCAGGCAGGGGCCAGCAGCTCGCCCGGCGCGGGGTCGGCCTGGATGCGCTGCATGACCACGGTGGAGGGGATGCGCGGCAGGGCGGCGCACAGCATGTCCACATATTCGTCCCGGGCAAGGGGACGGTAGTCGCCCGCCCGCCACTGCCGGGCCAGTTCCGTGCCCTGCGGCACATAGACGTTGTGCAGCTTGAGGCCCTGCATGCCCAGCGAGACGGCCCAGTCCACACCGTCGAGGAAATCGTTCTCGTCCTCGCCGGGCAGCCCGGCCATGAGGTGCCCGCAGACCAGCAGCCCGGCATCCAGCGCGGCGCGTACGGCCTCTTCGGCCTGACGCGCCGTGTGGCCGCGGTTGATGCGGCGCAGGGTGTCGTCCCGGCAGGTCTGGAGGCCCAGCTCCAGCCAGATCTCGTCCAGCCCGCAGCCGGCCAGCAGGGCCAGCTTTTCCCCGTCCAGGCAGTCCGGCCGCGTGCCTACGGCGATGCCCCGGCAGCCGGGCAGGGCCGCCACCTGTTCCAGCAGATGCGCCAGCCGGGAGGCCGGGCCGTAGGTATTGGAAAAGGATTGCAGATAGGCCATGAACAGGCGGTCGCTGTCCGTGGTGGTGTACTTGGTGTACCAGGCGTCCCACTGGGCGCGCAGGCCGAGACCGCGCAGGCCCATGCCGGAACCGGAGCCGCTGTCGTTGCAGAAGATGCAGCCCCGCGCGGAGAGCGTGCCGTCCCGGTTGGGGCAGGTGGCGCCCGCATCCAGTGGAATTTTTTGCACCCGGACGCCGTATTTGCGCCGGAAATAGGTGGCCAGGGTATGCCAAAGCAGCATGATTCACGCCTTTTTAGCGGATTTTTCAGGGCCGCGGACAGGAGAAAAAATTTGTACTGTGTCCGCAACAGCTTGACTTCAAGCCCATTTTAGCCGAACAAGTTTTGTCTGCTGCCGTGCGCTTTTCGCCTTCAAGGCCATGGTTCCCGCGGGAACCGGCCCGGAGCCTTACGGCATCCCCCACAGGTTCCGCCCTCCCTTCTCCGCACGACCGGCAGCAACATACGCATACCAGTAGAACGAGGCAAGCTAGCGTAATGTCCAAAATTGTGGATTTCTTCTTGGGAATGTTCTCCAATGACCTGGCCATCGACCTGGGCACGGCCAACACCTGTGTCTATGTCAAGGGTCAGGGCATCGTCCTGCGTGAACCGTCCGTGGTGGCGGTCAAGAAAGATTCGCGCGGCAACACCGTGGTCCTGGCCGTGGGCGCCGACGCCAAGCGCATGCTGGGCAAGACCCCCGGCAACATCAAGGCCATCCGTCCCATGAAGGACGGCGTCATCGCCGACTTCGAGGTGACCGAGGCCATGCTGCGCCACTTCATCACCAAGGTGCACAATTCCCGTCATCTGGTTCGCCCCCGCATCATGGTCTGTGTGCCCACCGGCATCACGCAGGTGGAAAAGCGTGCGGTCAAGGAATCGGCCCAGTCCGCAGGTGCCCGTGAGGTCTACCTCATCGAGGAGCCCATGGCCGCCGCCATCGGCGCCGACCTGCCCATCCAGGAGCCTACCTCCAACATGGTGGTGGACATCGGCGGCGGTACCACGGAAGTGGCCGTCATCTCCCTGGCTGGCATCGTCTATGCCCGCTCCGTGCGCGTGGGCGGCGACAAGATGGACGAAGCCATCATGACGCATGTCAAACGCAAGTATAACATGCTCATCGGCGAAGCCTCGGCGGAAGAGATCAAGATCAAGATCGCCTCGGCCTATCCCATGGATCCCGAACAGCAGATCGAGGTCAAGGGCCGCGACCTGGTGACGGGCATCCCGCAGAACATCATCATCACCTCCGAGGAAGTGCGCAAAGCCATCTCCGAACAGGTGGAAAGCATCGTGCAGGCCGTGCGCATCGCCCTGGAACAGACGCCCCCGGAACTGGCCGCCGACATCGTGGACCGCGGTATCGTGCTGACCGGCGGCGGCGCGCTGCTCAAGGGCCTCGACCAGCTGCTGCGCGAGCAGACCTCCCTGCCCATCACCGTGGTGGACGACCCCCTGTCCACCGTCGTCATGGGTACGGGCCGGGCCCTGGACAACATCCACGTGCTCAAAGACGTCTGCATCGACTAATCTTTGCAAGTGCAGGACGGCCCGTCGCCTTTTTCCGGCACGGCCGTCCTTTTTTTTCCTGCTGCTCTCACGGGTGCCACTGTGACATTCCGACGCTTTCTCCTCATGGCGGGCGGCCTTCTGGTGCTGTTTCTGGGCATGTATTCCTGGAACCAGCGCACGCACACGCTCGATGACATCGCCGCCAACGTCGGCCTGGAGATGAGCGGCACGGTGCTGGGCACCTTCGATTCCGTCAAGGGCAGCGTCATGGACGCCTGGCGGCGCTATGTGGATCTGGTGGGCGTGCGCGAAGAGAACGAGCGCCTGCGCGCCCAGGTGGCCGAACTGCAGGCCCGCATCGTCTCCCACGGCGAGGATCTGGCGGAACTGGCCCGGCTGCGCGAGCTGGTGCAGCTGCCCGTGGACAGCGCCTGGAAGCCCGTGGGCGCCCGCATCCTGGCCGGACGCATGGGCCCCAACGCCATCCAGGACAGCATCACCATCAACCGGGGCTACACCTCGGGCGCCCGCCCCGGCACCCCCATCGTCACCAACATGGGCCTTGTGGGCCGCGTGCTGCGGGCCAGCCCCCATGCCGCCACGGTCCTGCTCATCACCGACCCGGGCAGCCGCATCGCCGTGTTCGCCCAGCAGAGCCGCTCGGCCGGCATCCTGAGCGGACAGGGTCTGGAACAGCCGCTGGAAGTGGGCTTTGTGGAACGCGACGCCCCGGTGACCGCCGGGGAGATCCTCATCACCTCCGGTCTGGACGGCAAATATCCCAAGGGCATCCCCGTGGCCACCGTGGACAGCGTGGCCCCCTCGGACTCCACCCAGTTTCTGGCCGTCACGGCCCGGCCCCTGGTGGACGTGCGCCGTCTGGAAGAGGTGCTGCTGCTGGAGCCCAGCGGCATCAACCGGCCCCTGCGCCCCCGCGAGCCC
>ERZ1034855.396-NODE-396-length-18084-cov-10.445394_pt1 | contig 18084 bp, 15 predicted proteins | sample MGYA00520699_ERZ1034855 | MGnify/ENA primary metagenome ERZ1034855 (study PRJEB33766, sample SAMN09781730) | gut metagenome | biome: gut microbiome | host: Homo sapiens | place: Madagascar | study: EMG produced TPA metagenomics assembly of the PRJNA485056 data...
CCCCCTCGTCAGAAGGCTTAGCTATAATACCCCGCATCGGGGGGATTGCAAGGGGGGAATTGTAACTTTTTTCAACTTTGCTTCACTTTTTTTCAAAACACCAGGTCAGAAGAACGCCGTTCGCCTTAAGTTGTGTGCATTTACACATACCTGACACTCTGTAGGTTTATCATTGTTACAGGCTTGTATAAGAAAGAAGGCGACCGTATGCCTTATGAAGTCGGCGAATACGTCATCTATTCATCTCTGGGAATCTGCCAAGTAATCCAAAACGATGCCCATGTTTCTCTTGCTGGAGACGAAAACGAACTCTATTACATACTTGTTCCGATAGAGAAACGCCTTGGAAAAGCCTATGTACCTCATTCGCGCAGTGCCGAATTGCGCCATACCCTTAATAAAGAAGAGGCTTTGCATTCGCTGGACATGGTTTTCGACCTTGAACCAGACACGTTCCAAGACACGAACTCGCATTTGGTCCAAGAACATTTCCGTGAGTTGATCCGCTCCAACGACTTTCTTTCACTATTGCTGGTTTGCAAATCAATGCATGCGCGCATACAGGAGCAGGAAAGCAAGAAGCACGGAGCTTCATTGACCTATAAGAAGTTGCTCGACGACGCACAAAGGCGTATTTATGGTGAACTATCTGTTGTGCTCGATATGGAGATAGAAGAGGTACCTTCTTTTATAAGAGACTATTCCCTTCAGCATGAGAGTCGTTCTAAGTAAGATTCTTGCTCCTTGTCGTGCACGCGTTGAAACAGTGCTGATACCTTTTACTTGTAAATCGCAAAAGAGCTCCTTGGTGCATTCCAAGGAGCTCTTTTTCTTTCCCGTAATCCTCAGGGGCAGTGGGAAGATTCAAACATTAATTATGTAAGGTTGCCTCGCTTGATCTTTTCCAATCAGAGCGGACAGCATCCGGCTCCGATTGAAGCATCGTTCCTCCTGAAGCTACAGCTCCAATCGGGATTCGATTGCCCTGCCAAGAGTGACCTCATCCGCAAATTCGAGGTCACCGCCAACAGGCAAGCCGCTTGCCAAACGAGACACCTTTACGCCCAAGGGCTTGATAAGGCGTGCAAGATAACTGGCCGTTGTTTCGCCTTCAATGTTTGGGTTCGTTGCCAAGATGACTTCCTTGATTGAGTCATCGGTAAGGCGGGCCATCAACTCGGCAATATGAAGACGCTCTGGACCGATACCCTCAAGCGGCGAAAGGGCACCGCCAAGCACATGGTACACGCCAGAAAACGTACCCGTTCGCTCTATTGGCGGGATATCTCGCGGCTCCGACACCACACAGACAATGGAATGGTCTCGCCTTTCGGAAGAGCAGATATCGCAAAGATCGTCTTGAGCGTAATTGAAGCATCGAGAGCAAAAATGGACAGTGTCCTTCACTTCGATAATGGAATTGGCCAAGCGAAGGGCATCCGCCTTTTCTTCGTTCAAAATCCAATACGCAATTCGCTGGGCGGATTTAGGACCCACCCCAGGAAGGCGCTCGAGTTCGTCAAGCAGCTTCTGTATTGCCGATGAAGCGTTCACGGAATTGCAATTACCTCATACCTGGGATGTTGAGGCCACCGGTAACGGAGCTCATGCGAGCACTACCCATCTGATCAACGCCGCGAAGCGCTTCGTTGACAGCCGCACATACCATGTCCTGAAGCATTTCAACATCTTCAGGATCAACCACATCGGGATTGATGGTGATGGACTCGATGGATTTGTCACCACGAGCAACAGCAGTTACCATGCCGCCACCCGCAGTGCCCTCGAACGTCATTTCAGCGATTTCCTGCTGAGCCTTCTGTAATTCTTTCTGCATCTTCTGCGCCTGACGCATCATCTGCTGCATATTCATTCCCATGATTCTCCTTTGTTAGGGGTTGGGCGTTTCGTCTTAACTGGCCAAAATGGCCGCACTTCTTTGCATTGTACCGAAAGGCTGGCGCTATTCGGGAAGCTCCTCAAACTTTATCCCCTCGCCGAAACTCTGAGTGAGGATGCTCTTGATCCGTTCCGCCTCGTTTTGGCCAGATACGGATGAATCAGGCGCAGCGGCATTGGAGGCACCGCCGGCCTGAGAGGGAGCAACGATTGTCGGCGCTGCCGCTTGGGAGGAACCCGCAGACGCCGAAACCGGCTCAACAGTAGGCTGCGCATAAGAAGCGGGTGCCGTGAACTGCTGGCTTGACGAAGCCCCATATTGCTGAGCATAGGGATCTTCGCCATATTCGGCAGAGACACTTGCCCCATACACATCAAGGGGGACCCGGTCGTCATACGGCTCGGGATCGGCGGATACCGGAGACGCTGCCGCGGGAACCTGCTGCGCCGCCGCAGAGGGCCTTGGCATAGGCTGTATCTGAGATTCGGGCAACGGAGAGGAAGCCGCGCTATCCCCCATTTGCTGAGAAGCAGAGGGGGCCGCGTAAGAAGCGGCATTTTGAGTTACGGGTTGCGGGGCCGTCGCCTGGCTTGCCTTTGCCGCCGCTTGCGCCGCGCGCACTGCGGCGACCGCCTTGGCGGCGTAAGGGTTCGTGACGGTTTGCGCTACGGTATTCGATTGGAGCGCCGTTCCGGATTGAACGCTCGCAGGCTGTGCGGCAACGGGCGTAGCCGATGGATTGCCGCCGGCTAACGCCAAACGATACGGCACATTTCCGCCCGCAACAGTTTGAATGGTTTTGGCAAGCAGCTCTTGAACTTCAGCTTTTTGAGCCGCGTTAAATGCGAAAGCGCTATCTTTTCCGAATTCGACCACAATCCCCTGGCCATTTGCCTCGGCGGAAACCTTGGCATTCATGAACAGAACGCCACGCGCGGGATTAACCTTCCTGAGGGAAGCGGTGACTGAATGCCACAGACGCTGCACGGCAGCAGGGTTGGACAAGTCGACCTGAGCGGTAAGCGTTGTTGCCTGGTGCGGTTGGGCCGCTTCAGAGACCGAGGGAAAAGATCCGGCAGGCTGAGCAGCGGGGGCAGCAGCCGATGCTTGCGGCGTCGACTGGGCAGTAGACGCTGATGCTTGCGGTACCGAAGGAACAACAGGCGCCGATGCCTGCGGCGGCAGCTGAGCAGCAGGCTGAGAAACGGGAGCCTGGGAACGAGCGGCATTTTGACCAAGCGAGACCTGCGCTGCAGGAATTTGGGACGACTGAGCGGCGGAAACAGGCTGGTCAAAAGAGCCACCCGACACAGGCGCCGAAACAGAAGGCGCATGCACTGCAGGCTGGGCAGATGCAGCTGTGTATTGCGGAGTACTGCTGCCAGCACGAGCCGATGCCACAGGAGAAGCTTCGACGGAAGCAAAACCATTCCCCAATGCCGACAAGCGTCGCTCCAGCTCTTCGACCCGTTCTGCCAAGGCCTCGAGTGTAAGATCCGATTCGGGGCGAACCATACGAGTAAGAGCGATCTCGAACGTTAGGCGAGGATTGCTCGAAACGCGCAGCTCCTTCGACACATCACCTAAAAGGACAAGCATGCGACTAAGGCGATCTTGGCCAAAGAGCTTCAGCTCCTCGATCATTACCGTGCGCATCGATTCGCTGATTTGCAGCTCCACATCAAGGCCCGCCATAGACATCAGGTACAACGTACGCACATGCCCCGCCAAATCATGGACAAACTGGGCAAGGTCGGCGCCAGTTTCCACATACTGAGCGACCCAGTTGAAACATGCTGCTGCATCCCTGCGGCCGATTGCCCCTACGATTTCAGAGAGATCGGCGTTATCAAGCGAACCCAGAAGGCTTTGCGCTCCTTCGAGCGTCGCCTTGCCTCCGCAATACGCAATGAGCTGCTCAAGCGAAGTGAGGGCGTTGCGCATTCCGCCCTCGGCGCGATGCGCAATGAGATCAAGCGCTTCGGCCTCGAACTCGACACCCTCTTCGGCGCACACAGCACCAAGGCGCGCCACGATGGATTCGATCGATATGCGATGGAAATCGAAGCGCTGGCACCGCGAGAGAATGGTTTCAGGAACCTTCTGCGGATCGGTGGTGCAGAGAATGAAAACAACATGGCTCGGTGGCTCTTCGATAGTCTTAAGAAGAGCATTGAAGGCCGCCGTCGAGAGCATGTGCACCTCGTCGATGATGTAGACCTTCCACGCGCCACGAGTCGGCGCATAGCTTACACGGCTAATGATTTCCTCGCGCACATTTTCAACACCCGTACGACTTGCGGCGTCCAGCTCGTACACGTCGGGATGCGTACCTTGGGCAATAGCCTGGCATTCCTCGCAGGTGCCATCGGGTTCAATGGTGGGGCCCTTTTCGCACATCAGGGCTTTGGCAAGAATGCGAGCTGTAGTTGTTTTACCGGTGCCGCGCGGACCGCAGAACAAATAGGCATGCGAGACCTTATCCTGCTCGATTGCGTTTTTCAGCGTACGCTCGATATGCTCCTGCCCCACGACATCAGCAAACGTGGACGGACGATATTTGCGATACAGCGCCTCCATGCAGAGCCTCCTTCGCGGATAGCCAAGCCTCCGCCTCACATCCGCATAAGCGGAATTTTGCAATATGCCCTACCAATACGGGGCATATGGGATGTTATAGTGCCTTACCGATTTTAACGGGCATCCTCTTCGGAGCGGGCATGTTTTGCGCGAGCAATGCGCTCGGCATCAACCGCCGCCTCAACCTCGAAATCGCGTTTGCCGCTTTTTCGAGAAGAAATTGCCGCCTTAACGGCACCGATAAAGGCAGGCGCCACAGAAACGGCTACGATTCCCAGCACGATGACTTCGAAATGCTCCTGCACGAAGGGTACGCCACCAAAGAAGAAGCCCACCAACACAAACAGCGAAACCCACGAAATGCCACCCACGCAATTGAACAGCGTGAACTTGCCGAAGTTCATATGCCCCGTGCCGGCAATAAAAGGAGCAAAGGTACGGAAGAATGGCATAAAGCGTGTGATGACGATAGTGAGCCCACCGTACTTTTCGAAAAAGTGATCGAGCTTCGCCATACGCTCAGGCGTAAGAGCCTTGATCTTGCCCGAGTCGATAATGCGGGCGCCGAAGAAGCGGGCGATCCAATAGTTGGAGGTGTTGCCCAGAATAGCCGCAGCGTAAAACACCAAGAGCGTTGCACCAAGGTTCAAGCCACCGCCATCGGCAGAGAACACACCCGCCGCAAACAAAAGGGAATCACCGGGAAGGAAGGGGAAGAATACCAAACCCGTTTCAATGAATACGATGAGAAACAGAGGGGTGTACACCCAAACCGCACCCAGCGTTACGATCCAGCCAGCAATTGCGCCACGCGGATCGTGAAGCAAGCCCAGAATAAAGTTGATGATTTCCATGCGATCCTTCGTCTTGGTTGTTGCAAATGTGCCCATATACACGTTTCGCCGATCAAATTGATCGGCGAAACCGAGTATCCCGAAAAGGCCCGGGCGCTCGTCAGAGGCCCCTTATGGCTGCTTCCTCCCGGACCTGACCAGGTTCAGAACTTGGCGCCGCCCAAGCCCTTTCGGGATACTTCAACAGTGGTTAGTATAACCCACACAATGCCGCTGCCTTCCAGCAGGGGCCTTGACCATCAAATGCGCACAGGTTCATTGCCTTGCGTTCTCGAAGTGGCGCCACGCCTTTTTGATAGAGGCGATTCCATAGAGGCTCCCGCAGAAGCAAATGGGCAGGCTATCCCCAGAAAACCCAAGGGCATACTCTACCGCGCTATGAGGCGTTGGAGCAGCCACCACTTCTACCGGATGGCCTCCCACAGCGATCTGAACCGCGTCCGCCAAATCGGATTCTGAAAGCGCACGGGGGTTATCGGGTCGGTAACACACGAACGCCTTGGCTAACGGAACCAGCAGCTTCAGCATTTCTGCATAGTCTTTGTCGGCCATGACGCCCATGCAAAATACCACACTTCCCTGGTCATAACGAGATGCAAGCTCGGAGCTAAGCGCGCGTACGGCATGGATATTGTGAGCGCCATCTATAAGAACGTCGGGGTTGTGACGCAGAAACTCGAAACGACCCGCCCATGAAGCGCGAGACAGGCCTCTTCGCATCGCTTGCTCGCTGATGCCCCAGCCACGCTGGGCAAGCACCTTGCACGCTTCCAAAGCAACCGCTGCATTGATGCGCTGGAACGATCCTTGCAGCTTAACAGACAGATGATCGAACTCACCATACGAGAAATCAGAGGTGTTGCCCGCAATAGACGAAGCATCGACGTAGCGAATAGACGTTGCACAACGATCCGCTTCTTCGCTCAGGCGACGCTGGGCCTCTTGCTCTTGGGGCGCGCTCACTGCGGGGGTACCCGATTTCAAAATACCCGCTTTCTCGCCCGCGATCTGATAGAGCGTACTTCCCAGAAGCGCGCAATGATCATACGAAATGGGGGCAAACACGCAAACCTCAACTGTGCGGATAACGTTGGTCGAGTCAAGCCTTCCGCCCAAGCCGACCTCTGCAACAACAATATCGCACTTCTCTTCAGCAAAATACGTAAATGCTACGGCAGTCATAAGCTCGAACTCGGTTGGGTGACTAGCCATGGCCTCTGCCGCATCCTTTACCCTCAGAGTCACCTCCGAAAGACGTTGCAGGGAGATGTTTTCGCCATTAATGCGAATACGCTCCTCGAAACGCTCGATATAGGGGCTAGTAAACAAACCCACTTTATAGCCCGACTCTTTCAGGATGCTTGAAATGAACGAGCAGGTTGAGCCTTTGCCATTAGTGCCTGCAACATGAACAAAGCGAAGGTTATCCTGCGGATTGCCCAATTTCGCCAACAGCTCTTCGATCCTCTCGAGCCCTAAGCTCATGCTTCGCCAGCGCGGTTCATTGATATAAGCGACTGGATCAAACATGGCTGGTCCAGTCTTTGCCAACTACCACCTGGATATTGGTGGAGAGATTGTAGTACACACCTGCAGCAACAGCACGCCCTGTTCCGAGATCCTGGACGATAGCCTCGGCTGCCAGTTTGTCGTCGTCGGACCGATAGATTACCAAGGTTTCGTCATATACGAACGATTCTGCGTTACCCGTATCTTTGATGGTGTAGCCAGCGTTGGTAAGAACTTGAGCCGCTTGCGCACTGTAACCATCAGCACCAGCGCCATTCAAGACGACGATGGAAACCGAGGCTTTGTTAACCCCGCTGGTGTCAACGGAGGTATCCATGTTCTGACCGTTCTTGAACTGATCGCAAATCTGAGAGAACGAAGAAGACGCTACCGACCAGGACACTTTGTCGCCCGAAACGGACTGGCTTCCCGGCACCGTGTTCGAATAGAACGTCGCATTGGGGAACAACGAGGCAATCTTGCCGATTTCGTCGTAGCTCATGTCCGTTTTTATCTTGCCTGCGATGTCGTCGGCACTCATGGCAAAATCAAGGCCGCCCTTGTCTTCAAGAGCCTGCACAAATGCGGTAAATACCTGATTCTGAACATTGGCGCGCTGACCGTATCCATCGGTGTAGTTCTTAGCGCTCACGTAAACCAAGGCCTGCTCTCCGTTTAAGGTCTGCTGGCCGGGGTCAAGCACTGCGGTTCCCACCGTTGGATCGTCGACATATTGTTCTACATTGATGTTCAGTCCGCCAAGGGAATCAATGAGCGAGGCAAAGTCTTCGCCCGTGATCCTTACATAGTGGTTGATATCCTGACCAATAAGCGAAGAGACCTGCTTTACCAGTTCACCCTCGTCCTTGATATGGGGAGCATCTCGCAGCATGGTTCCCTTTGTATCAATGTCTGAATAGGTGGCGGTTATGTTGCTGGGTATATTCAACAACGACACCGTATTATTCTGGGAATCCACGCGCAGAACAGCTAAGTAACTGGCGCACTCGTTTTCACCGCTTCCACTGAGACCAGCTAACAGCGTATACGTGGGCTCATCGTTCTTTGCGGAAACGAGCGCACTGGATACACTGCTGTCATCAAGCGCCATCGAAGAAGAAAGAGAATTGCGATAGGCGCATGTACCGAGGTTCAACGCGATAACCACAATCAAAATGATGCCGATGATCAACGTGATACGGCTTACATTGTCGCGGTGACGCATAAAGCTTTCGGTTCGCGACTGCCCCACTTTTCGACGTGATGTACGTTCGTCAACTGAACGGGATTGGATATGAATCTGACGCACTTCGCCAGTTCGACGACCCGACACCGCTGAGGTGCGAGGGCGGCGCGAATGGGCGGAGGTTCGGCGCTGAGCCTGAGGCCCGCGAGAACCGGACGCGTGCGATCCAATTACCGAGGAAGACCAGTCGGCTTTATTTCGAGACGAGGGACGACGGCGACCTGAGCCGCCACTATACATTCCTCTATTGTTCCTTGTTGCCATCGCACCTACCTACAGCGTTACGCGATCAACATTTGCGCCGATAGCACGCAGCTTGCCAACGTAGTCTTCGTAGCCGCGATCGATATGGCGGATGTCATGCACCACTGTTTCGCCCTCTGCTGCAAGGCCGGCAATTACCAGAGCGGCGCCGCCACGCAAGTCGGGCGAAGAAACGGGAGCCCCCTCAAGCTTGCTGACGCCCTGAACCAGAGCATGATGGCCCTCAACCGTGATACGGGACCCCATGCGGTTGAGCTCACTGGCAAACATGAAGCGATTCTCAAAGATATTTTCAGAGATAACGGAATTGCCTTCCGCAAAAGAAGCCAAAAGCATGAACTGGGCCTGAAGATCAGTGGGGAATCCGGGATGAGGAAGCGTCTGAATGTCGGTAGCGCGCAAAGGCTGGGTGCGCGATACGGTAATAGAGTCTTCCGTGGTGGAAATATCGCAGCCCATATGCTCAAGCTTCATAAGCGCCATACGTAAATAAGCCGGATCGATTCCCTTAACCGTAACAGGGCCACCGAGCAGGGCACCCGCCGTAAGGAACGTGCCCGCTTCGATGCGGTCGCCCACCGTAGTGTGCTCGCATGGATGCATTTCGGAGAGAGCAACACCCTTTACCGTAATGGTTGGCGTGCCCGCGCCCTCCACATGAGCACCCATGGCATTCAGCATATTGGCTAGATCGACGATTTCCGGCTCACGCGCGGCATTGTCGATAACCGAAGTGCCCGGAGCAACAACAGAGGCCATAAGCATATTTTCGGTTGCGCCAACACTCGGAAACTCAAGCAGCACATCAGCCGAATGTAGACCATTTGGAGTGGAAGCATAAAGGTAGCCATGGCTGTTTTCGAATTCTACGCCCATAGCTTCGAGCACCTTAAGGTGCATGTCGATTTTACGGGCACCGATTTTACAACCACCAGGCATCGCAACGCGTGCGCAACCAAAGCGACCCACAAGCGGGCCCAACACAGAAATGCTAGCGCGCATCTTCGAAACAAGCTCATAGGGCGTGTCGTGGCCTTCGGCATGTTCGGTATCGATGATAAGCGAGTGGCCATCCCATTCAACCGTTGCGCCCAGGCTACGAATCACGTCGTTCATGATCTCGATATCGGAGATATGGGGAATATTGTGGAGCGTGCTCTTGCCTTGGCCCAGCATTGTTGCCGCAATAAGCTTCAACGCAGAATTCTTAGCGCCGCTGATCTGTACCGTACCTGAAACGTTTTCGGTTTCACGCGCAATAATTACTTCTTCGGACATATCTCATGCACCCAATCTACTTGATGCGGATTCTTCATACCCATGCCAAATCGAAACAAGGCATGCCTACTCTATTTATAGCCCTATTATGCAGACAAGCCCTTCCAGAGAAGGGTTTTACCCCAAATCTCTGGAAGGGCTTGCAAAAAAGCGTTGTTAAATTCGCTTACTCGCCCAGCATGAAGCGGGTGAAGGAAACGATCTCGATGGTGGTGCCAAGAGCCTTGGCAACCTCAGCCGTGTACTCGTTTACAGACTGATCGGGGTTCTTAACGAAAGCCTGCTCGGTGAGGCAGTTCTCCTTGTAGAACTTCTCCATACGACCAGTAGCGATCTTTTCCTGGATGTTCTCGGGCTTGCCGGATTCAGCAGCCTGTGCCTTGTAGATGCTCATCTCGTGCTCTACAACTGCGGGATCTACCGATTCGCGAGTTGCGGAAACGGGGCTTGCAGCAGCAACCTGCATAGCAACGTCACGACCATACTTCTTGAAATCGTCGTTGGTTGCAAAGGAAGCGTCGCCCAGCTTGAACTCGACCAGAACGCCGATCTTGCCGCCGCCATGAATGTAGGAAGCAACAGCGCCTTCGGGCTGCTCAGCGAAAGCGAAGCGGGAAAGCTGGATGTTTTCGCCCAAGGTGTGGATAGCGTCGGTTACGACAGCCTCTACGGTTTCGCCTTCGATCTCGGAAGCCTTAAGAGCCTCGAGGTCGGCGGGCTTGTTGGCGAGAACAGCCTTAGCGATCTTCTCTGCGTATGCACGGAACTTTTCGTTCATGCCCACGAAGTCGGTTTCGCAGTTGAGCTCTACGAGAGCACCATCATGGCCGCACTCGGAAACGAGAGCCAGAACGGTACCTTCGTCGGTTGCACGGCCAGCCTTCTTGGCAACAGCAGCAAGACCACGGGTGCGGAGCACGTCTACGGCCTTTTCGAGTTCGCCTTCAGCCTCAACCAGAGCCTTCTTGCATTCCATCATGCCAGCGCCGGTCATCTCGCGGAGTTCCTTAACGAGTGCTGCGGTGATTTCTGCCATGGTAATTCCTTTCAGATAGAACCCTCGCCCACTAGACGGGCGAGGGAGAAATTGCAATGGATTCGTTTAGTGCCTATTCAGCAGGGGTTGCCTCTGCAGCAGCTTCAGCTGCGGGCTCTGCGGTCATGTCCTCAACGGTGACAGGAGCGCCAGTACCAGCGATAACAGCATCAGCAACGAACTCTGCGAGCAGACGAACGGAGCGGATTGCGTCGTCGTTTGCGGGAATACCGAAATCAACGTCGTCGGGATCGCAGTTGGTGTCGAGCGTGCCTACAACGGGGATGTTGAGACGGTGGGACTCGTGGATAGCGATCTGCTCACGGTTGGTGTCGATGATGAAGATCATGTCGGGGGTCTTCTTCATGTTGCGGATACCGTTGAGGTTGGTCTGCAGCTTAGCGAGTTCCTTCTTCAGCAGGATCTGCTCTTTCTTGGGCAGAAGCTCCATGCGGCCGTCGGCTTCCATAGCCTCGAGCTCTTCCATGCGCTGAACGCGAGAGCGGATAGTGGTGAAGTTGGTGAGCATACCGCCGAGCCAACGAGCGTTTACGTAAGGCATGCCGCAGCGGTTGGCAGCTTCAGCAACAGATTCCTGAGCCTGCTTCTTGGTGCCTACGAACAGAACCGTGCCGCCCTTTTCAGCGCAACGGGAAACTGCGGTGTAAGCAGCGTCGAGACCGTACATGGTCTCCTTGAGGTCGATGATGTAGATGTCGCCACGGTTGCCGAAGATGAAGGGCTTCATCTTGGGGTTCCAGCGACGGGTCTGATGACCGAAGTGGGTGCCTGCGTCGAGCAGGGTCTGTACAGTGATCTTGGACATTCTTTCTCCATTCGTTGTGCCTCTGCGTGAGATCATTCCTTTGTTCGCAACCGCCGTGGCGGCCACTGGCGAACGCAAGTCCTTCGCGCATGTGTATTAAAACAGCCTTTGCAGTATATCAGCCTTACCGATACATGCAACAAAATGGAGAAAGAAGACACATCCTCGATCGGGCGCTTGCAATTTGCGGTTGAAGCCAAGCCATCTTGCCGATCAAAGGCCCCGCCCACGTGATGGCCGATACTTACTCAAGCTGCCCTAGCCAAGATCTATTATTGCGGTTATGGGAAAGCGCAATTCTGCACAGGCGCTCACCTCAACCTTAGCATCGTGCCTTTTCTGCACCAATGGCACTCCGCCTTTCTCACGATGCATACCCGTCCAAGGCTTCTGCGGCCTGGGCTATTTTGTTGTTGCCCGAACCCGTTGCCCCACATTTCCATGGGCAGCAGTCCGTAGAAAGAAGGCCTTATGGCCAATTGCTTTGCACAGCCCATCGCGAACCGAACAACCGAGGCACTGCCATGACCTATCGCGTAGGAATAGACATCGGATCTACTGCAACCAAGGCAGCAGTGCTCAAAGGCTCGCAACTCCTTTATACCCTGGTAATCCCAACGGGCTACAGCTCCGTGGAAGCCGCCAACACCGTGCTAAAAAGATTAGCCGACGAGGGATTTGTCCCAGAAGAATGCGCATACGTAGCTACTGGCTATGGGCGTATTTCCGTCCCCTTCGCCGATAAAACCGTAACGGAAATCACCTGCCACGGAAAAGGGGCGGGTTATTTGTTCGGCCCCGATTGCACGGTGATCGATATCGGCGGACAGGACACGAAATCGATCCTGCTGAAAAACGGCAGGGTTCAGGATTTCCGCATGAACGACAAATGTTCGGCGGGAACGGGAAAGTTCCTAGAGGTCATGGCGAATCGCTTGGGCCTAACCCAGGATGAGCTTTCCGAGCTCGCAAAGAAGGGAAAGCCTACCAGCATTAGCTCCATGTGCACAGTATTCGCCGAAAGCGAGATTATCAGCCTCATTGGCCAAGGCGCCGCACGAGAAGACATCTGCAACGGGATTGTGGAAAGCGTCGTGGCGAAAGTTAAGCCTTTAGTGTTCAAAAGCGCCAACAACGAATACGTGCTGACTGGCGGCCTCTGCGATAACGCCTATGTTGCCGAACGCCTTGGATCACACCTCGACGGCAGCATCCTGACCTGTCCGAAAGCGCGGTTTGCTGGCGCTATCGGAGCGGCCTTGTGCGTCCCCGAAGATGCCAAGCCCACGCCGAAAACCGCACCCGCGGCACCTACCAACATCACCGAAAACGACATGTCGATACATGCGCAAGGCCTAGCAGCAGGCGTCGCAGCAGGCCAGAGCGCATCCGAACAAGCCGAACCCGATTCTGCCGTTTTTGCATTTCGCACCACCGGCGACGCATTGGGCTTTGAAAGCTTCTGCAAGGAACAGGGCCTGCCCGAGCGCCTGATCCCCATCCCCCGCAGCATAACCGCAGGATGCGGATACGCCTGGCGCGCGCCCCTAACCGAAAAACAGCGCATCGTAGATACCGCCCAAAGCCTTGGCATCCCCTACGAAAGCGTTCACGACGTTGCACTTCCCCATCACTAAGCAACAAAAATAGGCAAAGCAGCCCAGCCGTAGAACGGACATTCTACGGCACCCGAAGAAAGGACCCCTCCATGACCGCACCTATCGATTTGCCCTCGAAATTCGATGAGCTCGACGAGGCCCACCGCAATGGCTTCATGGGCGTAAAGGCATTCAAGGAAAATGGCGGCAAGCTCGTAGGCTACCTGTGCTCTTACAGCCCGCTTGAAATCGCCGACGCAGCAGGAGCGAGCGCTGTCGCCCTTTGCGGCATGAACAATGCCTGCGATGCAGCAGCAGAGGAGCATCTCCCGAAAAACATCTGCCCGCTCATTAAAGGCACCTACGGGTTTGCCGTAAGCGAGCACTGCCCATTCACATACTTTGCCGATCTGATCATCGGCGAAACCACATGCGACGGCAAAAAGAAGATGTACGAACTCCTCAATAACATCAAGGACGTCCATGTCATGAACCTTCCGCATGCCCGCAATGCCGAATGGGCCCCTCGCGTATGGCGCGAGGAATGCGTTGCGCTTAAGGAAGAGCTCGAGCGACGTTACGATATCGAGATCACCGACGAAATGCTGCGCGACGCCACCCGTGTCCGCAATCGCCTTCGCAAGGGCATCTGCGAAATGTACGAGCTGCAAACGAATGAGCCCCCTGCCATGTGGGGCGTTGAGATGATGACCACGCTTGCGCAAAATACCTTCAACTTCGACGTAAACGCTTTTGTCGATAATGTCGAAAAGCTCGTCGAAGAGCGCAAAAGCGCTTACGAAGCCGGCGAGCGCCCCGTGCCCGTAACGGCAAAACGCATCCTGCTTACCGGCTGCCCCTCTAACGGCGTTATTCAGAAAGTCGGCATGAGCATCGAAAAGAACGGCGGCGTTATCGTTGCCCTGGACGACTGCGGCGGCGAACGCACACAGAAGGCAATGGTCGACCCTGAAGCCGAGGACATCATGGGCGCACTTGCGCAGCGCTACCTCGACATCAACTGCTCGGTTATGACGCCAAATTCCGGTCGCATGGACAACACCGCTGAGATGTGCCGCAAATACAAGGTAGATGGTGTCATCGATGTGGTGCTCACCGCCTGCCACACCTTCAATGTGGAAAGCGAGCTCATGCGTCGCAAGATGGACGAGATGGGCATGCCTTACATGAAGATCGAAACCGACTACGCCCCCAACGACCAGGGTCAGATCGATACCCGCATCGCCGCATTCATCGAAATGCTGTAAGGCATCCGAATCGGCTTCTCACATTCGCGAAGTACGCTTTAACCACCGAATTTCCCGTCCAAGTAAAAAATGCCGAGCCGCTTTCGCGGACTCGGCATTTTTTGATAGCGAATTTGCTACGCGACGTTATTTGCCTGCCAAAACATCGAGATCGATAGGACCGGAAACGGAGCCGTCAGCCTCTGCAGCCTTAATCTGCTCGTCGGTATAGCCCAGATCACGCATGATTTCCTCGGTTGCGCTACCCAGCTTATCGGAAGGCGTGTAGTCGGGAGCTTCCTCGGACTCGAACTGAATGGGAGGAGTGGGGACCCAGCGTTCTGCCTCGGGATACTTGATCTTTACCAGGTAATCGTTCACCAGAGCGTTCTGATCCTCATAAACATCAAGCGGGGTCTGGCACAGCTCGCAAGGAATACCCGCATCCTTGAAGATCTTCAAAGCTTCAGCGGCGGTCATCTTTGCCAGAGCTTCGTCCAAAATACCAACCACTTCGGCATTCAGGCCATCAGCGTTCATCTTGTTGCAGTTGTTCAGGCGCTCAGAGCCGATGAGGTCTTCGCGGCCGATAAGGCCCATGATCTTGTCGTAATCGCGATCGTATTCAGGGTCGCACATAGCGATGGATTTACCGTCGCCTGCGGTGTAAACATTGTTGAAGGGGCAGATAACCTCAAGACGGCTCTTGGGGTACGGATTGCCATACTGAGCAGAGATCATGCCCGTCATCAAAGCGTAGATAGCGGCATGCTGCAGTGCGCACGTTACGTACTCGCCTTCGCCAGTCTGATTGCGGCCGATGATCGCAGCGCAAACGCCAGCAGCAAGGAACATGGAAGCCTGGAGATCGCCATAACCATTGGTGGGGATCATCGGAGAATCGCCGCGGTTTACCGTGGTGCCAAATACGCCGCCACGAGCCATGTAGCAAGTTACGTCAAAACCAGGATCGTCCTTTTCGGGACCCTTCTTGCCGTAGCCCAGACCATGAGCCATGATGAGCTTCGGATATTTAGCATGCAAGGTTTCCCAGTCGAGACCCATCTTCTTCAGGGATTTCGTGCGGGTGTTGGTCAGGAACACATCAGCATCGGCCAGGAGCTTGCCCATAACCTCAGCGCCGGTTTCACTCTTCAGATTCAGAGAAATGAAGCGCTTGTTCAGATTGCACATATCGAAAGCGAGGTTTTCCTCGTCCGACATGGGCATGTTGAATACCGCGGCTTGGGTTACGCGCAGCGGATCGCCCTTTGCTGCCTCAACCTTAATAACGTCGGCGCCCCATTCGCCCAAAACGCGACCAGTCGCAGGCGTTGCCATGTACGTAGTAAGATCGACGACCTTGATTCCCTTTAGTGGTTTCATTGGATCTCCTTTCCCCCTCCCCGGGCGGCTTTTTCATGCGAGCATTACGCGCATAGCGCCCCTGGTGCGCATACAGCACCCGGAGAATCACAAACCAATGAACCCATTATAGGTTAGCAACGGCAAAGCCGCGGATTGAAGTCATTGCATTCAGCAATAATTCCAGTTGAAACTTATAAAAAACCAATCAGCACGCAACAGATGCACCGAAGCCGTTGAGCTAATAATCAATAAGACCAGATGCAAAGAAGGCGAGTTCAACCGCCTAAGCAGCGGTTGAACTCGCCTTGATGAGCATAGACAGCTTTAAGCGCTCTGAGAAACCTCGCCTGAATGAGTGCAGGGACCCTACGCCCCCCCAGGGAGCCCCAAACGAATGCGGATATCCCTTTATCCTGCTATTTCCCGTCACGCAAAGCTTTAAGCTTTGCCAGAGTGTCGGGGTTAATTCGCTCGGCAACTGTGGAACGACGATGAACCTCAAGGGTGCGATCGCGTTTGGCCTCGTCGCCCAAATCTTCCATTTCAAGGCTAAAGCCATTGGCGCTCATGCGATCAACGCCGCCGCCAAACACCGTATCCTGAATGGTGGCATCAGAGGTTACCACCATCACCTCCAAGCGGTTTTCGCGCGCATCATAAGCGATTTTCTCGATGACTTTATCGGCAGAAGAGCCATAGGGCGAAAAGACCACCTTCACACCGCCGATGCGCTCGGTTTTGCCCGCCGATTCGGGGTTGTCGGCGCCATCGAAAACGATGATAGCTTTATACTCCGTGCCCGCAAAAGCCGCAACGTCACTGATCAGCGCCTCGCGAACCTTGTTAAACGTTTCATGTGTGTAGTCTTCTTCGCGCCTCATGTGCACATAACGTTGACCGCTTCGCAGCACGTTGTACCCGTCAACGATAAGAAGTTTGTTGCGTTTTTTAGCCATGGAAACCGCTCGATTCGAACCGAAACTGAAATATCACGTATATAGAAATCTTGGTGCCTACCAGCGCATATAGCGCAACCCTGCGTTGGAAATTGCAACGAACAAGGCTTCGACGCAGGTGCAGGGAAAAGGCGAAATGCTTGCCTACCTGCTATCCCCTACACTGCCTCATCCACTCGTACATGCAGGCGGTAGAGGCCTGAGCCACGTTCAGAGAGCCAACCTCTCCCGCCTGAGGCAGGGAAACCAAGAAGTCGCAGCGTTCCTGAGTGAGACGAGCAAGGCCTTCACCTTCGTTGCCCATAACCAGAACCAAGCGACCCGCCAAGGGCGAATCCCAAATGCACTGTTCCGCCTTTTCAGAGGCACCAGCAACCCAGAAGTTTTCCTTCTTCAGGTTTTCGATGGTTTGGGCAATGTTGCTGACCTGAGCGATTTTGATGTGGGAAACCGCGCCGGCAGAGCTTTTGTACGTTGCCGCAGTTACATGAGCAGAACGCTTGTTAGGAATAATGATGCCCGATGCGCCCACCACTTCTGCCGAACGGGCGATGGCACCCAGATTGCCTGCATCGGTGATATGGTCGAGCACAACGATAAGTGCCTTGCCATCATTAGCCTCAGCGTGCTTGTTGGCAGCAATAACGATTTCGTTCACATTGGAATACTGATACGAACCCGTTTCTAGCATAAGTCCCTGATGAGAGCCACGCTCGGAGCGCTCGTCCATTTCATGGCGCTTGATCTGCTTCACGGAAATCTTCATCTTGTGAGCACGACGAACCACTTCGTCTACCGCCTTGTCGCCCTTTAAGCCTTCAGCAACATAAAGACGCTTAACGGGAACGCCCACCTTCAAAGCTTCCAGTACCGGACGCTTACCTTCAATATATTCAGCCATGAACAAGCCTTTCAAACGAAATAACGTATCCCGCTATGATAGCGCACCAGAATATACGAACCTGTGGTCCATACCGAAGAGCAGAGCGAATTCGCGAATCCGCGCACTCGCCAAAAGCCAGGAGCAAGCAAACCGACATCAGGCCGATAATTAGCGAGTCGAGATCCAGATTGGGAGCGCACCGTAACAATCGGGGCATACACCAGTAAATCAGCGAACCAAACCCGGATCAGAGCATGAGCCAAAAGCCAGGGCGGGCACCTGTAATTTAGCAAGCGGTCGGGCCACCCCATCCTCGGAGCCATCAATAAGCTGCCTCAGCGGGGCTAGAAACAAAAAATCGGTCCTGATTGCAACTTTTTTGCGATTAGGGATTGTTGCGTGCTCCCCGATCGCGAAGTAAAGCCTGAAAACGCGGCGAAAATGGCTATTTACGGCTTATTTCCGCTTTGCGGGAACGGAAAAGGGATCGCGTCCCAATAGCTGGTGTCCGGGCACCTTGCCAGAAAAAGGTGCGGCCG
>ERZ1034855.397-NODE-397-length-18075-cov-45.162320_pt1 | contig 18075 bp, 34 predicted proteins | sample MGYA00520699_ERZ1034855 | MGnify/ENA primary metagenome ERZ1034855 (study PRJEB33766, sample SAMN09781730) | gut metagenome | biome: gut microbiome | host: Homo sapiens | place: Madagascar | study: EMG produced TPA metagenomics assembly of the PRJNA485056 data...
GGAGTTATTACTTTTGTTGTTTCAATAGTGTTATTATATTTATTTATTAAATAATATATTTAGTTAATAATTTAAGAAATACTTATTGTTTTTCAAATTAAGTATTGACAAATTCTTGTTAATGTGCTATACTACTAATAGATAAGAAAGGAGAGGTTATATGTTTGATAATGAAAAATCGTTGTTCCTTGATAAAGTAGAAGAGATTTTAGCTTTAGATAAAAATCTTTCTGTTGGAGTAAGAACACAAAATACGGACAACTCTTTATTAAACTGCCCATTTTGCGGGTCTGACTGGATTGAGATTGTTAAAATTTTGAATAAATCAAATAAAAACAAATTCTATGTTCGTTGCATGAACTGTGGATGCAGAACCAGAAACAGAAGCACAATTAAAGACGCCACTGCTCTTTGGAATAGGAGAGTTTAATTATGAATCATGAATATAGTTACTGGGAAGAAATCTATAATGCTTATGGGGAAACAGAAAAATGGATGTGCCACAACTGTGGACATGATGTTTATTGTGCCTCTAACTTTTGCCCCGAATGTGGGTGCGTTATGACTGGTTGCAAAAAAGATAATAAATATACCATTATCTTTAATATTAAGAAAATTAAAGAATATTATGCCGGTAATGAACCGGTTTTAAATAATTGCAAAGGAGTGGATTAAAATGGATGAAAATAATAGTATGGAGATTGCGCTAAATAAGCTATCATTGCAAGATAATGATGTTGTAGTTATTAAAGTTGACCCGACGAAATGGGATGCCGATAAATTTATGCCATTATTTAAGGCTATAAAAGATATTTCTCCTAATCCTGTTATAGCAATTCCAGATGGTATTTATCTTGGAACGGAAGATATTGATTACATGATTCAATATCTTGAAGATATGAGGAAAAATTAACTATTATAGAAATGAGTTGACTATTTATTGGCAAATATTAAAAGAAGTTATGTACATAGTCTAGGGAAGAGTACTGACGATGTTACTGGCAGTTGTTTTGAATTAGTAACTACTAGCGGCGATAGAGTGCTAATTGATTGTGGAATGAAACAAAGTTCAGACGATTTAAAAGATTATCGAGATAATATTGAAATAATCAAAAATCTAAAAACTAAACGTCTCGATGCAATAGTTCTCAGTCATAGTCATATTGACCATTCTGGCAATATTCCTGCGGCTTTTGCAAATGGCTTTACAGGCGTAGTATATATGCCTAAAAACTCAAAAGACATTGTTAAATTACTTTGGTTAGATTCCGCAAAGATTATGCAACAGAATCAACAACTATTAAAAAGAAAGGGCAATGTAAGTGGCAAGCCAACCTATACAGCGGAAGACGTAGAAGTTGCCTATAACCATATTGTAGAATGTGAATTTAATCAAGTTATTGAAATCTCTGAAAATCTGTCTTTTCAATACATCCATTCAAATCACATTATTTCTTCAAGCCAAATTATTTTTTATGTAAAAGATAATGGCGTAACGAAGACAATTGGTTATTGTTGTGACCTAGGAAGCCCAAATATTCAAGGTACATATCTTGACCCGTTTGAACCTATTAACAGAGTTAATTTGTTGATTGGTGAATGTACATACGGTATGCAGTTAAAAACTAACAATAAGAAAAATAGAAATAAAGATAAAGAAAAAATCAAAACTCTTATTGAACAGGTTAATGAAACTGGCGGGCGTTTAATTATTCCTGCATTTAGCCTGAATCGTTCTCAGGATATTTTGACCGTTCTATATGAGTTATTCCATGACGATGAAGAGTTTAAGATGCCAATTGTGTTTGATGGTGTTCTATCAATGGAAGTCTCAAAGCGGTTTGAGGATTGCATAAATTACAATAAAGAACTCTGGAATAAAGTATTCTCTTGGGGAGCAGTTGTAAAGGTTTCTGATTGGACTGATAGTCTTGCATATCAGAATTATACATCGCCACAAATTATTGTTGCATCTGGTGGTATGTTCAAAGGAAGAAGTACGGCTTATGTAAAGAAATGGTTGTCTGACCCAAAAACTACTATTTGTTTAGTTGGATACGCTGGTGGTGAGGGTAGCGTTGGGTACATGATTCAAAGAGAAAAGGAGTTTCCTATTATCAACATTGATGGATTTAAGATTCAGAATAAAGCCCATGTCATTTCTTTAAATTCCTTCTCTTCTCACGCAAGTCATGCTGAACTATTGGAATATTACAGCTCTATTGAATGCGAAAAAATTTATTTGGTTCACTCACAAGAAGACCGAAAGAAAGAATTTAAACCATTGCTTGAAGAAGAGATTAGTAAGAAAAATCATACCACAAAAGTGGTTCTTCCAGATTCTAAAACAAAAATGTATCTATAAAAATATTTAGAGTAGGGTATTGACAAACCCTACTCTTTTTGTTATAATACAATCAGAAGCAGAAAAAACAGAATGGAGTGATAAAAAATTTTTACTATTTATAATGGAAATTTTTATATTGCACAATTCTCCACTGGGTTAAAACCAGTTCGCACAAAAGAAGAAGCTATTCAGTTTAAAACTTACGATAAAGCAAGTAGTTTCATGTTAAATATGCCGAAGTCTTTTAAAAATCTTGGCTATCATATTGAAGGAAAGGCAGAAGTTGTTAAAACAACGCAAACACAGATGTATTCACAACAAAATCCTTCTGAACATAAAAAGGTCGTCGTCAAATATGATTCTAGTTATATCCAAGGAGTTAAAAATCGGATTTGTCAAATAAGCGATTTCATAGCTGAATTAAAAAGCAAGAGACTGGAAGCAGTTGACATTGTTGAGAAATGTGAACGAGAAATTTTTGACCTAGAACATAATGCTGAATTTTATAATAAAAACGCTTGTGAAGGTTATAAAATGTGGCGCAAGCTAGGAGAAGTAAGGCGAGAAAGGCGCAGAGCAAAAGATTTCATTGTAATTGTAGATGCGATTCTTGAAGATAACAGCTTTGATGGTATTCTTAGCCAGAAAACATTGAATCGGATTTCTGGGTTAGAAAATAGAACTTATTCCATTCGTGAACTTGATGATATTTTCCCAAATAAATGAGGTATAGTATGTTTATTTACACTGTTTATTTAAAAGAGCATGATGGATGCGATTTAACTATCACACACATGAAATCATTTAAATCTTTGACGATGGCTGAAATATACGCACAAGAACTAAGAGACAAAAAATATGATTGTGATACAGATGTTTGTATCATGCTAAATGAACTTTATTAAATTGAGAGGTATTGTTATGGAAGATAAATATTTTGCATCTGCGCCAGACCAAGAATATACCAAAAAATTTCTAAAGCAAATTCGTAAAGAAGATTTGGTTATTTACGATGGAAAAGCTTGTCATGCTGTGAGAATTATTCCAAGAAAAGATATGAATCCATTATTTGAAATTCTTGGAGAAGATGATGGCAATTTGTTTAGTTATGACCATCCTGTTAGGTTTGATTTGTACTGGACTGATGGGTTAATTAAACAACTTGAGGACGCTAAGAAATATTGGAATAAAATCAAAGATACTTATAAATACGATTGAGGTATAATATGGATATTATTCGTAAAATAGATAAACCAACTGTCTTTAATGATATTGCAAACGGTGATTGTTTTGAGTATGACGGTGATATTTATCTTAAAGTCGCACCGTTTGAATTTATGAATATCGGTACAAATAAGATGGTTAGTTTGAATGCTGTTAATTTGACCGATGGTTATATCACTTCACTTGATGACAGTATTCCTGTTGAATTTGTTAGAATGCGTGTTGAGGAGGTGTAATTATGGAAAATGATGAGAAACTTTGTCCTCTTAAATTTTTTGTTAAATCAGACCCCTATGGTGGTTTTTGTAACAAACATAGGTGCGCATGGTACAACACCAGAACAAAAAAATGTGCGATTCTTGACATTCCAGAATATCTTGATTGGTATAAGATTGCTGGAATTAACACTCGTTGACAAAATGCTGTTTTTATTGATTATAATTTAACGTAGATACGTTATTTTTTAGAGAGGATTTGGTTGCCATGAAGAAAAAAGATGAAGATTTCATTGAAAGCCTTTGGCATAAACTTCGTAGCACACAAGATGATAGGCTTCGAGCATTACGAGATGGAGACAAGCACAAGTCTGCCCTTCTTGCTGGTGAAGTAAACGGAATGCTATGGGTCATTAAAAGGGTAGAAGATTATTTCAGCAATTAAGGAGATTGTTATGCGTGTTATTATGAATAAGTTACAAGCAGAAAGATTTGGAAATATTAAGATTGGCACTCCGTTTTATCGTTATAATAGCGATTATGGTCACAATGTCCTATATATGAAAACAACTGAAAGTTTTTCTAGTTCCAAAGAATATCTTGTTCAAAAAAGATATAATATTGTGAATATTGAAAACGGAGAACTTGACATTATTAGTAATGACACTTTAGTTATTGTTGCTGATGTTCATGTTGAATGTGATTCTAAAATTTAAAAGAATAATTTAAAAAACTCTTGACTTTACTAATTTCCCGTGCTATAATACTTACAGAAACGAACAAATATAAAACAAAGGAGTAAGGATTATGACTATTAAAGATTTTCGCAAACTCTGCAAGGAGCATAACGCTATGGATTATGCAATGGTTATTGTTAATAGCAGAGCGAAAGAAGAATGCCCTTTTACTGCTAGAAACCTGAGAGTAAATAGCGACCTTGAAAATGTTGAAATTCATTTCAGCACGAACAATAATTTGGTAGACTATACCAACGATTACATGACAGTTGAGGAATTTTTGAAGTGGGCTGGCAGTTTTAAGAACTATGGCATCAAGATTGTAGATATTGCTTATGCTTGGCTAGGCAAATTTGATGTCAAATTCTGGTTCTGGGATGAAGACAAAGTTGCTCAGCTTTATTTTATTTAATAAGGAGTAAGCGTTATGCGTATTGGAAAACCTGAAAGCAGTGAAAAAGGATTTGTCAGATTTGAAGATATCGGAATCGGATGTTGTTTTCGTGAATATGACGATTGGAACAGTGACGAACCAGTTTATATGAAGACGAATTGTTTTTCTGTGGATATCGGTAGAGATAGAAATGTCGGTTATAATACCGTAAATCTGAAAACTGGTAGAATGTGTGGGTTTGAAGGCACAGTTAAGGTAGAACTGTTGGTTGACGCTTATATTGGAGGTATTGAGTAATGCGTATTGGTAAAGAATATAAGCCTTGTGAAGTTAAATTCGGAAATGGTCTGAAAATTGGTGAGACGTTTTACTATCGTGGTGAATACGACAGTAAGGAAGAACTTTATATGAAGATTCGCTATATTGAGTATGATGAATGCCATTGTGATATGGTTAGATACAACGCTGTGAATCTTGAAGATGGTTCTCTTGATTTCGTAGAAGATGATACAATTGTTACCATTGCAAACGTACATATCGAGAAGGATTAAGGTGCATTATGAAGCGAGTTAAAGGTTGGATAAGTGTTCGCCCCATTGGTTGTTGGGATTTTGATTTCTTTGTAGATGATAATATGTCTGAAAGAGAAATCGAGGATATGATTATGGACGAGGCAGAATATAGTTTTCATTATGATATTGAACCCGGTTATGAAAAATATACCGAGGTAAAATATCGGAAAGGCGATGACTATGAAGATTAAATCTATTGATGATAGCGCAATTACCTTCGATAATGGTATGGACATTACTTTTGACCATGTACCAGATTGCTGTGAATATAATTATGCGGCATTTGAAGAGATTGATGATTTAGCAAAGAATTTTGAGTTTTCCGAAAAACTAATCTTTGAAGCTATTCCTAATTCTGGATTTCGTTTTGGCAACAATCCTCAGAATATGGTTTTTGTTCCTTGTTACTCAGAGCAGAATGGTTATTATAGCAGTGATGTAGATATTTACTATAATGACAAGAAAGTGTTGAACGTTGATTGCTATTGAATTGCTAAGTAAAAAATAAAATTAGGTCTTGACAAGACTTGATTTATATGATATAATATCAATAGAAACACGAAAGGAGAAATGTGTTTATGAATTTCGACAATATGTTTGGTATGAGTGGTATGTTTGACGGTATGTTCCGTAAGGTTGGCTCTGATATGTGCCGTCTGACTATGAATGGTAAGATTGCTGTTCGTACTGCTCCCGGTGTTTACAAGAGCTACGATGTAAAGCGTAATCGTCTAGTAAACCACAGTAATTTTGCTTTTGATATTGGAAATGATTGGTTCTTTGTAGTACCTACTAATCATGTCAAGGTTGGCGATATCATTATCGTTGGTGATGCTCCACGCTGTGTAATTTCTGTTTCTGGCGAGGAAATCAAGGTGTTCAATTATATGAACAGCACCATTGAAACCGTAGTTAAGGAACGTCATGTTTTCATGGGTAATACTTATTACTACGGCAAGATTGTCTCTCCGTTTGGTAATATGATTTCCAAGAAGGACGGTCTGAATAGCATTATGAAGATGGCTATGATGGGTCAGATGTTTGGGAATAACGCCAACGGAATGGGTAATAGTTCTAATGGTCAGAATGGTCTTATGATGGCAATGATGATGTCTGGTGATATGGGTGATATGTTCAACGGCCTGTTTGATTTTGGTGACATGGATATGGAGCTAAATGAAGACGAGGATGCTGATGATTCTAATGAAGAAGTGGAGGATTAATTATGGGTGGCGGTTCTTGGACTAAGGATGCGTATTGTAGTTATACCGTTTCTACTCGTGGTGTTGACGTAAACTCTTTTAAGACTATGGATTGCACTGCACAGCAAATGTATAAATCTCGTAGTCTTGACAAGGCTCTGAATCCGTATAATGTAATGCGTGAATGCTGTGATAGCAAGGAACACCCCAATACTAAGCCTGTTATTCTCGCTCTTGATGTAACTGGTTCTATGGGCAATACCGCTGTTGACATTGCCCAAAAGCTATCTGATATCATCGAAGAATGTTTTAGCATGTATTCAGATATTGAATTTCTGACTATGGGCATTGGCGACCTTGCTTATGATTATGCGCCTATTCAGGCAAGCCAGTTTGAATCCGATATTCGTATCGCTGAACAGCTGGATAAGATTTACTTTGAAGGTGGCGGTGGTGGCAACAGCTTTGAGAGCTATACTGCCGCATGGTATTTTGGCATTCATAATTGTAAGCTTGATTGTTGGAATCGTGGAGAAAAGGGTCTTATCATTACTATGGGTGACGAGCCTTGTAATCCGTATCTTCCTCACACGCCTCTAAATAAGGCGCTTGGTTCTACTGAACAGAGTGATGTTGAGACTAAGAATCTTGTTCAGGAAGTTACCAAGAAGTATGACGTATATCATATCTGCACTCGTGGCTATGACCACCTTGCTGCTAGTTATAGACAGTATCTTCCTGCTGACCGTGTAATTGTGTCCGAAGACGATAAGATTAAGGACGTAATTATGAAGATTATTGCAGACAAGTATGGTGCTGTTCATACTACAGCAAGCTCTGAGGTCAAGACTAACGACAACGGCGAACTCGTCTGGTAATTAATGTAATTTAACAAGAAAGATACTATGTCTGAATACAACGTAAATATTGTTATTGGTGCTAACTTTGGTGATGAAGGAAAGGGTTATGTTTCAAACGCTCTTTCTGCCAACAAGAAAACTCTTACTATTCTTCCTACTGGTGGAAGCCAGAGGGCGCACACTGTTGATTGTAATAACAAATATTACAATGGTCGTCATGTTTATCATCATTTTGCTTCTGGGACTATGAACGGTTCTGACACTTATTATGGTGTTGATTTTGTTCTAAATCCTATGGAATATGTTCGTGAAGCAAAAGAGCTTGATGAAATGTATAACTTTTGGGAACTTCGTACCAATCAATATGCTAGTCCTAAATGTTATGTAACTACTCCATTTGATATGTTTCTTAATCAAATTAAGGAAGAATATCGTGGAGAAGGTAAGCATGGCACTTGTGGATATGGTGTTTGGGAAACTATTAAGAGAAATCAGAACTCTCAACCTAAATATTGTCTAAACTACGAAGAGCTTTATCATTGTCTTAGTAGGGATTATCTTGCAAAGAAAGGTATTGAGCCTATTCGTAAGAAATTGATTGATATTCGTGATGGATATTTTAAGGGTGAAATAGAACGTCATCATATTACGCTTTCTGACGAATGGAAGCATATTGTCTATGATGATAGAATTATTCAGCACTGGATTATGGACGCAAAACGTATGTGTTGGTGTATTGAGTGTGTAGATGTTTCATACGCTATTTCCAAATGTAAGCCTAAAAACATTATCTTTGAATTTGGACAGGGTATTCTTCTTGATTGTGATAATCTTGAATACGCTCCACATCTGACTTGCGCAAAGACAGGTCTTGATGGCATCAATCAGCTATGGAATCAGGATTATAAGTTAATTCTAAATGATGCTAAAAATATCAATGCGTATTATGTCACACGCACTTATTTAACAAGACATGGTATTGGCCGTCTTGATGGAGAGTGCCTAAGAAATGACATTAGTGACAAGATGGAAGAGGATAAGACAAATGTGCCCAATCCGTTCCAGAATCACTTGCGTTATGCGCCTCTTGACTATGATTCTTTGATTCGCAGAATTTTCATTGATAGTGAAATGTATAATGTTGACGTGAATATTGTATTTACACATTGCAATGAACTCCCTGTTAAATCAGAAGAACTTAATAATGCTATTCAGGGTTATTTTGAAAGCAATATCCGCATTTATGAACAGTTTTCAGAAAAAGAATCTTTTGAAAATTTGAAAAATTATTTTCTAAAACCACTTGACAAGGCTTGATTTCTATGGTACAATACTTGTAGAACAACAAAGGAGAGATTGAAATGACTCGTAAGCGTTTTGTAAAACTTCTGATGTCTCGTGGTTTTACTCGTAATGCGGCAGCATTTCGCGCTCGTTTCTATATTCCAAGTATGTATAATTCTTATTTGGAATGTTACAGAGTAATGGCTGGTCTTGATTAAAAATATTTTTGAGAAATTTCAAAGAACCTCTTGACAAATCACATATTATGTGATACAATACTTATAAAGACAGGGAGGCGATGTATTGAGCAGGATAAGCAAGTTTTCTAAAGAGGAACTTGAAAAGATATGCAAGGAAAGCACTTCGTTCTCAGATATAGCTAAAAAGGTTGGCTATCCATCATACCAATCTGGTTCTGCTATAACTATAACAAGAAAATATATTGAATCTCTAGGTATAGACACCTCTCACTTTAATGGTCAAGCTTGGAATAAAAATAACTTTGATTACTCTAGGTTTCAGAAAGGAAAACATATCCAAGGAAACAATGCAAAAGATGCTCTTATTAATTTAAGAGGAAGAAAATGCGAAGTATGTGGAAACACAGAATGGCTTGGAGAAGAAATTCCTCTTGTAATTCATCATATAGATGGAGACCATATAAACAACGAGTTAAGTAATTTGCAATTATTATGCCCAAACTGTCATGCACAAACAGACAACTATTGCGGCAAGAATATAAAAGGTAAAAGACAAAAATATACGGAAGAACAATTCGTACAAGCACTTAAAACTACTTCAAATGTAAACCAAGCACTTAAACAAATAGGAATACATTATTCTGCAAGATGTTATTATGAAGAGGCGTATAGGCTTATCGAAAAATATAACATAGACCAATCGGTAAACAAAAATAAAACTCCAAAACAAAGCGATATAAAGATTGTGTCTGTTGATGGTGAGGAACATAAATTGTCAGAATGGGCCAAAATTCTTAACTTGCCAGATAGAAGTTTTCGTAAATACATAGAAAAATACGGAGAAGAAAATGTAAAAGAGCTTATAAGAAGGTTTAAGAAAAACCCAGAGAAATCAAATTGCGAATATGAATCATTATATTTGCTATATATGGAAGACAAAATTAATAGCTGTTCTAAAAGAGGAACGAAATATAAATCTGTAGCAAAGATTGATATGAACACAAAAGAAATAGTGAGCGAATATGACAGTCTTTTACTCGCAGCTGAATCTGTTGGAAGAAAAGATATATCGCACATATCAGAGGTGTGTAACGGGAAAGAGCATAGCGCTTACGGTTTCTTTTGGAAATATATTCTATAATTTATAAGATTGGACTTAAACATCCAATCTATTACCGGGATATGGCGAAAATGGCAAACGCGCTGGCTTCAAGTTCCAGTATCGAAAGATTTTTGGATTCAAATTCCAATATCCCGACCAGTTAAGTGATTCTTAAATTACGTTGCACAAAGGATTAGCCTTTAAGGGATTGCTGTTTACAGCGGTGCTGATTATCGGTGATGATGCCAACTCATGAGGGTGCGTAAGCCGACTTTATATGGGGATGTCGTATAATGGCAGTACAACACTCTTCCAAAGTGTGAGAGGCGGGTCAGTACCGCTTATCCCCTCCACTTGTCTTACCGGCTAGACATTAAAGAAGCTGGATAGATAGAAAGAGAGTTTGATAGAAAAATGGTTTTAAAGTGGTTGACTTATGAAAAGGATTCTAAGGGCGATGGATACCATGAAATTTGGAACTTCGTTGACAATGTAAAGGAAGCATCCGTTTATTGGGATGACAAAATTACTTGTACTTGTGTCAAGGTTTCATTTAGAGATGGTGACGGCCAAGTTTTTGCGGTTCACAATGAGGGATATATTCTCTCCGATTCTGGTAAAACTATTGAGCGTGTTAAAGTCCCTGATTATACCAAGAATCAGTATCACGAAAATTCATGGCCCGTATCTGTTGAAGAAGAGTCCGATTCTTAACTAACTTGCACTTTCGTGTACTCAGTGTAAAAATAAAGTACACCTCTTATATGCGGGAGTAGTTCAGGGTCAGAACGGCGGCTTTCTAAGCCGTGTCAACATTGGCGATACTTGTTGGAATTAGAAGAAGGTCTAGCCAACATTCTAATCAGTTTCACATGGCGATGGTTAAAATCCATCCTCCCGCGATTCATGCCAGCGTAGCTCAGAGGTAGAGCAATCGCCTTGTAAGCGATGGGTCGAGATATCATAATTCTCCGTTGGCTCCATTGCGTATACAATACGCAAATTCCTCCATTTGAGTTTGAGTGCGGTTTGTAGTAAATTATTCCAGTAATTTACTACAAGTAGTTTGTATGTTCCTACTCTAAATAAAACATATATTGATATGGAGCAGTACTTCAACGGTTAGAAGGGAGTCCCTATAAGGCTTTAATGAAGTTTCAACTACTTCCTGCTCTACCACCACTACTCCAAAACGTGAGATGATTTCAAGAACGAATTGGAGTATTTACAGGAGATTACTATGGAAGAAGAGATTTGGACATGGATGAGATATAACGGTAAATTATATGAAGGTGAATTTCAAGTATCAAATCTTGGCGGTATTCGCAGCGTAGATAGATACGTTGATTGTCATGGTAAATACGGAGATTATAAACAATTTACAAAAGGTCATCCACTATCGACATTTGTTGCAAGCCAATATTTACATACGCAGATATACGAACACGGGAAAGGCAAGCATATACTGATTCATAGGGCGGTTCTTGAAAGTTTTGTTCCAAACCCAGACCCAAAGATTTATACGGACGTAAATCATAAAGATGAAAATAAACTGAATAATAGACTGGATAATCTTGAATGGTGTACAAAATCGTATAATCAAAAATATTACGCAGAAAAACACGTTGGAGAAAGATTGAAAAACTTTTATGGCAAAGATTTTCAATATGTTCCACGAGATAGACACCCATGTTTTGTTTGTGGTAAAATAACACCAAATAAAAAATATTGTAGTCTGACGTGTCAGAAAAGGGATACTATTAACCATAGACCAAGCAGAGACGATTTAAAAGAAATGATTAGAAATACTCCGTTTGTAAAGATTGCAAATTCATTTGATGTTACAGACAATGCAGTTCGTAGATGGTGTAAGGATTATAATTTGCCTTTTACAAAAAGAGATATAGACTCTTATTCTGATGAAGAATGGAATGATATCTAATTTATCTTAAATTGCTTGATAAAATTCGTCTTCTATCAAGCAATTTTATATGGAGCTTTAGCATAGGGTACAATCCTCTTACAAGGTTACTTCGCCGCTTCGGCGGCATTAAACAGAGTGATTGCGAGTAATGCGCTTCTAGGATTCAGAAGAGACGCTGGTGCGATGCCAGCAAGCTCCAACGTGCGAATGACATTTGAGATAACCCTTTACACATTCGAGTTTAGCACACTTACTAAAGAAACGGTTATCCCGCTCTTTTCCTGTTGATTTTCGGCGGCTAGTGAAAAGCGACTACTTTGCAAAGGGGATTTGCTATTTGTCCTCCATTCGTGGGAATAAAGCCAGACTAGGCGCTTCCGTGTTAGGAAAGAACTAGAAGTTCTGGTCAAGTAGCTACCATGCTAGAATGGAATCTGTTGAATGTTCGTAGCGACAAAAACGAGCCAGTAGAATCTAGTGGGTTAAATTGTGTTAAATCACAGAAAAAATATTTCTGGTATGGTTGCTGTCTTATGATTAAGTTCATTCTTCATTGTCCATATTCTTTCTTTCGCTGGTTCCCGGAACTATTGTAAGGACGCTTGCAAAAGTATACACAAGCCAGCTCTTATAAGTCCTCGTAGCTCAGTTGGATTAGAGCGCCAGACTTCTAATCTGTTGCGGTCGAAAGTTCGAGTCTTTCCGGGGATGCCACGGGTGCGAAGGGGAACAAAATAGCTCACGCACAAAAATCGGGTGGAATCATATTAGTGCGAATACGCTGATACCATACGGTGAATCACAATAAAAAGAGCGATATGTAGTTGGCTGACTAAAGGCTAATATCAAGGCTTGGTGAAGTAGTCTAACACGGCTGGACGCAGTTTATCACAGGTGCGAATCCTGTAGCCTTGAGAGCTATCTAACGCTCTTTTGCTTATACTAGTCGAAGTGAAGAAGTTAGGGGTAGAGCAGTGTTGCAACACTGCTCTTATTTTTTTATTAAATTTAAATATACTATTGACGAATAGCACATTATATGCTATAATACAAATAGAAAGCGAGGATAGATTATGATTATGATTGGAACTATTTGCAAAATTATTCTTTTAGCGTTTTTGTTCTGTTTCATTATTGGACTTATGATTCCAACACCAACAGTAACGATTAAAATGCGCGGAAGTATCATTACAGATATTTTTTATCCTCTGATTAAATTTGCCGCATTTAGCGTATATTGTGGAATGTATGCTAAATATTTAGTTAAATGTTATATTAACAAATGGTGGTTTGAATGAATAAAGATTACAAGTGGGATTTCGATTTAACAAACAAACAAGACGATAATCTAATTTTCCTTGCAGAACAAGGAGTAGATATTATCAAGAATCCAGACGGTACTTTTAAATTTGAGAAGCCATGTTGGATTGAAAACAACCATTTCTATTCTAAATATGATTGTGAGCATACTTGGGGTATTGATGCAGATAGGAATAGATTTCATAACTGTGATATCTGCTCTCACAATCTGTCCAATCATTGTTGTGAAGTACAAGCTAATATTGCCAACCTTGGAAAGAATGTTTATCCAATGAGTACAGCAGTTATCAAGTGTGAAGCTTATGACCCAATTGAAGAATTGAATATCATTCACAATATGGACGAAATGGTTATGTTTATAAATCGTACTCTTAATTTCCTTGGTGGTTATGACGCTTGTTGTGCATTTTATGGATTTGAAATCCCATCAGACGAAGATGGTCATGTAATTTCTTCTATTGAGGAATATTACAAAAACGGTGGAAAGTTTACAAAGATTCCAGAAGAGAATGAGTATCCTGTTGTAATTTATTTTGATTATCAATCAGAATATTTTGACTCACTGAAATGGATTAGTATTAAAAATTTGGTGAATTAAATGGAAAAATTTGTTTGCATCAATGATTATTATGATGATATAGATTGTGCATTTGCAACTTTCTGTATGGATAAAGAATATTTTGGTAAGATTTAGCCTGATGGAAGTCTTTCCGTTGATTCAGATGATATAGAAGATGTAGATGAATGGTTTGGTGGTACACATTCGTTCCCTGATGGCGTGTGGCAAAATCTTTTTGAAAGAGGTAAATAAAAATGAGATTAGTTAATGCAGATAAGTTGATTTGTTTTTTTGAAGGCTACAAGTCTGCCCCTATTGTTACAAGAAAAGAAAATCCGATTTCAGTAGAACGAGTAATTGAGATTTTTTGCAACCATGTAAAAGCTGCTTGCACAATCAATCAAGAAACCATGCGCCCGATTGCGCACTTAAACATTTATCCAAATGATGATGATATGGATAAGACTTGCTATTGTTCTAATTGTAACGAGCATTTCCCGGAAGATTGGCTTTATCCGGGGTGGGAACACGGTTCGACAAAATTTAAACAAATTAAATATTGTCCTTATTGTGGTGCAGAATTTGAAAATAAATATTGATAAAAATGTTGTTTTGTTGTTGAGGTGGCACAATGGAATACGTTAAACTTTTACTTATGTGTATTGTGGCTGTCGTTGGTGTTTTTGCTCTATTCCTTTTTATAGCTCCATTTGTCGGAGTTATTATTGTTTGGCTTACTAAAATTATTGATATTTTTTGCAAGCATTACGATACATTCTTTAATTTTATTATAAATTATTTAACTTGATGAGGTAATAATATGTTTCTATATGGGTATAGTGACATTTGATGGCACAAATAATTATTACCCGGATTATAATAAAACTACTTGACACACCTGTTAAATTATGATATAATACTTATAGAAAAGGAGATGTAAAAATTGAAGTTTACTGTAACAGCAAAACCTAATATGCCTTGTGTAGACGAAGAATTTATCGTAAATGGTAAGAAAGCAGAAGTGTCAGATTTTGGTCTAGTGTATAATCACGGCGCAGGGAACACGAATTGTTGTGAGTCTATGCGCTTTGAATCTATCGAACCAACCAATAAGGTTCTGCGCAAGTATCGTATTGACCTTGATGAGTATGATGAAATTTGTAGCTATCTTGCCGATAAGTTTACTATCGGCAAGTGCGATATCTGCTTTAAGTAATTGGTGAACAAAATGAAGGTAAAAGATTTTCTTGACTGGCTCAAAGAAAACGATGTCGGCAGTGACGCAGAGATTGTTATTAGTGAAATTGAATATGATACGGAAAATAATGAAATGAGTCCATTTCAGAAAGAGATTTATGATACTATCTTCTGTGGTGTTGACCCCAATGACCCAGACCCAGATGAAGAAAAGGTGATTTTGTATGCCTCATAAGAAACAAGATATCTATCGTGGTCACAAAGAAAAAGGTATGTGGTGGTTAGACGAGTTTGAGCATATCTATACTTGCTGGACAAATCACAGAAATAATTGGTCTAAAGCAAAAGCCTTTGAAAAGCGTTATGCTAAACGCAGAATGCGTCAGAGTCAAAGAAATGAAATTCAACAAGAATTAGAGGATATGGATAATGACGATTGAAGAACTATATAAGTATGCTGTAAAGCACGATATAGAAGACTACGATATCTGGTTTAATTTCCTTGGTGAATACCAGTGGGAGAGTGACCCAGCTCGTTATATTAACGAAGAAGAGATAGACCACGAATGCAAGAGGGTATTTTTATGACGATTAAAGAGTTTTATGAATGGGCTAAAGAAAATAACGTCTCTGATTACACTATGAAAATCCAATTCCATGATGACAGCGGTGGTTTTTATTGGAATGACGAAGAAGTTCATTGTTGGATTTACAAAGAAGAAAAAGAGGTAATTATCGGATGAAAGCAATTAAGCATGGTGCAGACCTAATTTTTACTTGTGATGACGGTAAGACAGTCAAATATAATCTGAATACCGGCGTTTGTATCGGTAAAAATGGTAAACCTTGTATGTATCTCAACAGCCAGCTCAGAGGCTACAGTGTTGATGAAATTGCTAATTCTTTTGAAGACAAGAATTTTGGTAAATTTATTAGTCATGTTGCACAGAAGTGTTCTAGGAACGGACAGGGTATTCAAAACATTGGCACTGTATTTCAAAGAATGGACGAATACAAAAGAGAAGAACAGATTTACTCTGCTGGACTAACTCTTGCTGGTACTTTTGGAAATGATTATTTTAAGGGAACTATTAACGAAATCCCAAAGGGTCTCGTAAAGATTTTGCGAGAAATTAGAGAAAGTGTCAACAACGTAAATATCGGAGAATACAAAGCCCATCCTGACGCTTTTAATTACGCATTTAATCATGAATTTATTTCTCTTTCAAAAAGAGACGCATATCGCTTCTTGATGTATATTTATAGTGATTGGGATAGAAATGAGTATCGTTATACATACCATAACAAATTCTTTGATATTTGTAATAAATATGGCTACACACCAAAGTCTCTGTTAAATTACATTGATTATCTCGTGACATACGAGGCTCTTTCTCCTAATTGGCCCTCAAAAATTCTAGGAGAAATTGATGACAATTGTAATATGCTCTCTCAAATGTCTGATAAATACGACAGATATCCACGTCATTTTCTAACTTCTCATCAAATTACAAGTCGTACTTACCAGCGTTGGAAACAAGAGTTTAATGAAGAATTGTTTGCAAAACGTGTAAATACAAAGATGGAAGTCACAATTGGAGATTACAAGTTTATTTATCCTAAAACAACCAAAGATATTAAGGACGAGGCAGTTCAGCAGTCTAATTGTGTTGCAAGTTATATTGATAAAGTAATTGGTGGCTCTTGTGATATTATTCTAATGCGTAAAAAGAATGATGTAGAAAATAGCCTTGTTACTGTTGAAATCCGCAATGGCAAGGTTGTACAAGCAAGACAGCGTTTTAACGAGTCTGTTAATGAGAGTCAGCAGAAGGCTCTCGACAAATATGATGAATTTCTTTCTAAACTAAACAACAATAAGGAGTGTGCTTAATTATGCTACTAGTCGGTTCTTATGTTAAACTTACAAAGAAACCCTACGAATCTTTTCCTGTAACTGAATCTATGCTAGGCAAGGTTATTCAAATTGAAAAGGATAATATTCTTGTTCATTATCCTATGATGAACATGGCTATGAGCTTTGACGAGTATACAAAGTTCTTTACCGTTGTTGAAGTCCCTAAGATGGAAAAAGAAAAATCTAATAAGCCTGTGTTTACTGAATGGGAATTTTTTGATAGTTCTTTTGATAAACTCGATAGCGCTGGAATCAATCATTATCCTTATGAATATTGCACGAACGGCAAGGTTGTAAAAGTTCGTAAGCATTATCTTCCCGGTCTAAAGAAAGACCGTGAAATTCTAGTTGGTAAAGCTTCATGTTGCAATGAAGATATTTTTGATTTAGAGAAGGGTATCTATCTAGCCTATGCTCGTTGCAAGACAAAGGAGACTAAGGAAAAGATTAATAAGCTAACCCAAGAACTAAATTACTATACCCCTGCTTATTGGATGGTGTGATTTACAAACTATGAATATTAATATCTCTTCCGAATCATCTCTTGTTAAATTTTCTGAGTTAAAAAGTGGTGATGTGTTTCGGTATCTTGATTGTAACTGTATAAAGATTTACGACCCAAATAACTATGTAAATGTTGTTCTACTATCTGATGGTGGTTGTCAATGCTCTCACATGGGAAAGGATACCATGGTTTACAAAGCTAAGTTTGCCAATCTTTCCATAATTTTTTAACATCGAAATTTTAAATTAAACTATAATCGAGGAGTATTTTACAAACTATGGCCATCAATATTTTTCTCCTTTTCATTTGGCTAATTCTTCTATTTACTTGGGTTCATAGTCTCATAGTCGATAAAGACAATTCTGCCATTGTCTGGATTATTATTTCTATTCTATGGATTATTGTTGAAACCTTCTGTATTCTCAGCTATCTAATTCCTCTATCATAATCCAATCACATAAAGGATTTACAAACTATGACCATTAATCTCATCTATCTTTTTATCTTTCTTTACC
>ERZ1034855.398-NODE-398-length-18059-cov-8.674739_pt1 | contig 18059 bp, 21 predicted proteins | sample MGYA00520699_ERZ1034855 | MGnify/ENA primary metagenome ERZ1034855 (study PRJEB33766, sample SAMN09781730) | gut metagenome | biome: gut microbiome | host: Homo sapiens | place: Madagascar | study: EMG produced TPA metagenomics assembly of the PRJNA485056 data set...
ACCCACACAGGCTGGTCCGCAGATAACGAAAAACGCTTTCGTAAGTATAGTTCTGTTCTACCATCACCAGCAAGCTTCTTAAATACTCTACAAAAGAATTTAATAAAATACTTTTCTTCTTTTAATCTGCAAATTTTTAGAATATAGTGCAAAAAAAAGAGGTTAGTATGTTAATAAGTTGTCCAAAATGTAATGCTGTCTATCAGATTCCGGACGGTCAGATTCCGGCTGAGGGCAAAAAGTTTAAGTGCGCCGAGTGCGGCGAAGTCTGGACTGTGCGTCCGCAAGATGTTAAAAAAACAGAACCCGCAGCCGTTCCCGTTACGGCGCCGGTTTCCGCTCCGTCTGCCGCTGCCGCCAAAAGCAGCGCTGCTGCCGAAGCTCCGGCTGCTGCTCCGGCTCCGCAGGTAAAGTCGCAGATTGTCAGCCCGCAGTCGCAGGCTGATGCCGATGTTGAAAAAATGTTCAACCGCCTGTCGCAAGATACTAAAGGCTTGTTCAGCGGCAGTTCATCTGCCAACACCCGGTGGGATAAATACAAAATCAAAATGAAAATGTTTTTCTCGCCGTTTGTGGTTAATTGCTCTTTGGTGCTGCTGCTGTTTGCTTTTACATTTTATATCGGCTATGCCAACCGTTTTTATATTGTTTCAAAAATTCCGCAGCTTGAGGGATTCTATAAAAATATGGGGCTGTACAGCCTTTATAAAGGACGCGGGCTGATTTTCAAAAGCGTAAAAACCCGCTATATGACCAGCCGCGGCAAAATAAATCTGGAGGTTTCGGGACTTATTTATAATGAAAGCGATATGAAAACGGCGGTTTTGCCGATAAAAGCCGAACTGTACAACAAACAGGGCGAAAAGCTGAACGAAGTTGTTAAAGTTTTGACTATTGACCGGCTGGAGCCTAGCTTCAGCGCCGTGTTCAGAGTTTTGATTCCGGATAGCAGTTTGGAAGAAAAAAACGTTATTTTGAGTTTTACGGAAAATGCCGAATAAATAAATTAAAGGAGATAAATATGTTAAGAGAAGATTTGCAAAACAGCTTGAAAGAAGCTATGAAAAATAAAGATATGAAAACTGTAAGCGCTGTGCGTCTAATTATTGCCGGACAAAAAGAAAAAGATGTTGAAGCCCGTGCCAAAGGTTTGGAAAAAGCCAGCGATGCCGATTTGCTTGCCATGATGCAGACCATGATTAAGCAAAGAAACGAATCTATTAAAATTTATAACGAGGGCAACCGTCCGGATTTGGCCGAAAAAGAACAGGCTGAAATTGATGTTATTACCCGTTTTTTGCCGAAACAAATGGATGCCGCTGAAATTGACGAAGCTATTAAAGCCGCTATTTCTGAAACCGGTGCCGCAAGCATCCGCGACATGAGTAAAGTTATGGGAGCCTTAAAAGCCAAATACGCCGGAAAAATGGATTTCGGCGCTGCTTCTGCCGCTATTAAAAAGTTCTTGGCCTAAGTTAAAAACAGGCTGAACGGCTGCATAATGAACGATGATTTACAAAAATTCTTAGACGAACTGCGCAGTAGAATTTCTATTGCCGATGTTGTCGGGAGCAAAGTAAAACTGACCAAAAGAGGGCGTGAGTATCTTGGCTTATGCCCTTTTCACAATGAAAAAACACCGTCGTTCACAGTTAATGAGAGCAAAGGCTTTTATCATTGCTTCGGCTGCGGCGCTCATGGAGATATTGTAAAATTTGAAATGGACGCCAACGGCCTGCCCTTTATTGAAGCCGTCAAAAAACTTGCCGATAAAGTCGGAATGCAGCTGCCGGTCTGGTCTAAAGAAAGCCAAGAGCAAAACCTGAAACGTAAATCCTTATACGAGATTATGGATATCGCCTGCGCGTATTTTGAAAAAAATCTGCGCATGCCGGTCGGGGCGCACGGCTTATCGTATTTTAAGGAAAAACGCGCTTTGAGCGAAGAAACCATCAAAAAGTTCCGTTTAGGCTATGCGCCGAGCGGAAACGGGCTGAAAGCCCTGCTGACTTCTAAGGGCGTATCGGAGCATGACATGGCCGAGCTCGGGCTTATTGCCGTGCCGGAAGATAAATCGCGCGCGCCGCATGACTTTTTCCGCGACAGAGTCATGATTCCGATTATGGACAAGCAAGGCAATGTCATTGCTTTCGGCGGACGCATTATGGATAACAGTCAGCCTAAATACTTAAATTCGCCGGAAACTCCGATTTTTAATAAACGACGTATTCTTTATAATATGAACAAAGCCCGCGAACCGGCTTACAGCGCCAAGCGACTCATTATCTGCGAGGGCTATATGGATGTGATTGCTTTAGACAGCTTTAATTTCAGCTATGCAACAGCGCCGCTCGGCACCGCTTTGACCGAAGAGCAGATTTTAGAAGCTTGGAGGGTCTGCAGCATCCCTACCCTGTGTTTTGACGGCGACGGCGCTGGAATTAAAGCGGCTATCCGTTCCATAGACCGCGTGCTGCCGATTTTAAAAGCCGGATATTCGGTCAACTACATCTTTCTGAAAGAAAAAAAAGATCCTGATGAACTGCTGCACAGCCTTGGAGCGCCGGTATTTGAACAATATTTGCAGAAAGCCAAGCCTCTGGTGGATATTTTGTGGCACAAATGCAAAATGAATAAAGACACCGACACGCCGGAGCAAAAGGCTCTGATAGAAAAAGAAACTTTTGAAGAAGTGGCAAAAATCAAGGATGAGCAAATCCGCAGCTACTATGCGCAGGAAATGAAAAAGCGCATTTATTACACTTTCGGCAAAGGCTCTCTGTATAAAAATGCTCAAGCAGCGCAAAACGGCGCTCAGCCGGCGTCAGACCAACCTGTAAAACCGGCTTATGCTCCGCGCCGTAAAAAGCCTGACCCAGAACCGATTTATCATTTTGTTAAAAAACCGCCGCTTAATGATTTGGTTATCCGCGGAATTATTGCCGCCATGCTTTTATATCCGGAACTTATTGAAAAATACGAAGAAAAATTGACGGCTTTTGAAATAAATGATTCTAAAATGGCAAAAATTCTGGCTGAAATTATGGAAATTCATCAAGAAGACGAACACTTGGACAGCGAACGCCTGATTGAAAAATTAAAACTGAATTTTGCCGCAGAAATTGGTGATTTATGGGAAATAAATATGTATAAATCCCAAAAATCCACCCTACTGAGTCTCAAATCTGAAATAGATAACGGATTATTAGAAATACAATTAAAACAAATTGATAGCGAGCTAAAAGAATGTACAGCTTTAATGGCTAAACAACCAGAAAACTCAACAGAGATTTATACTCGCTATCAACAACTTGTAACAGAACGCAATAATTTGATTCTAGCTAAAGAATAGCTTATTTAAATTCAAAACTTACGTCGCAGTCGGTATTTTTCTTGTCACAGGAAGCGCAAACTTCCTGAAAATCTTTTAATGTAGCCGTAGGTAAACATTTTTCTCCGTCTTGACAATACTTTGCTCCATAAAAATATATGTTATGCGACCCCTGCCACGACCTTGCCAAATAAATTTCAGAGGACAAAGGCATAGCTATATTCTTAAACAACTCCAAACAAAAATCTTCTGCAAATCCTTCTGTAGTAGTTACATTATCAACACTTTTAGTAAAACCGCCGATTTTTATGCTTACTGAAACAGCGCCTTTTTTAGCATACGGATAAACCATATTACCGAAAGTGTCATAAAAGGTAGTGTTTGATTTTGTATAACTATCTGGTAACAACCCCAACGCATAAACGGTGTCTGCCAATGGTATTTGCCTAACCTGTTCATCTGATTTTAAGCTATCCAAATGCTCCAGAAGTCCGGCGAACAGCATAGAGTATTCTCCGATTGTCTTGTTCATCTTCCACATTCTCATCGCCTTGGAGTAACCGGCAATTCCTCCGACTGACAGCACTGCAATAATAGCTAAAACGCCCAGCATTTCTATCATACTGCGGCCAGATTGATTTTGTTTCATCGTAACTTCCTTTCATTTTATTAAATTTCAACAAAAAAGCTGCTTTGGATGAAGCAGCTGGAAGTTCGTAACTATTTCTCATAATATAGTGTAGCATATTAGCTATTGCGAATATAGCATATTTTGCTACCTTCCAGCTCCAAAGCCAGAAGGTACACTTATTTAACGTCTTTGCATAAGACGTATGAGAAAGAGGCTACGACACCCCAGACAGACTATCGCCTATCCAATATTTATTTTACTGAAACAATGTTTGAAAGTAAAGAAAATTTTACAGCAATGCAAGAGCTGTATGGAAAAAAGCGGGGCTTGCATGGTTGGATTAAATTTCTAAATTTATTTGGGATAACATAAATTTCCCCTCATCCGGATAATATGGGAAAAGGGGAAATTTATGAAACCTCTAATATAAGTTAAATCAGTCGGCAATAGTCAGATTGCGCTTGCCGGCTAAAGATTCCTGAATGAATTTGATTTGTTCCATAACCATTTCATTATCTTTATATTTTTCCGCCGCTTGGGCAACGCGTTCTTCAAAAGTACCGTTAGCCCCTTTAAAAATAAACATAAATGCGCGGGTGCAGGATTTAATAACGCTTTCCTCCAAGCCGCTGCGCTTTAAGCCGATAACGTTCAAACCGCGCAGGTGCGCCGGCATGCCGTTGGCGATGCCGAACGGAATAATATCACGGGAAATACCCGAAACGCCGCCAACCATAGCTTTGCGCCCGATATGCACAAACTGATGAACCGCACAGTTGCCGCCCAAAATAACTCCGTCGCCCAGATGAACATGACCGCCGATTACCGCATTATTGGTCATAATCACATTATTGCCGACTACGCAGTCATGGGCAACGTGAGAGTTAACCATAAACATGCCGTCATCGCCGACAATGGTTGTCAGCTGTTCTTTCGGCGTACCGGCGTGCATAGTCACGTTTTCGCGGATAACATTACGCTTGCCGATAATCAGGCGCGCTCCCAGCTGAAATTCATTGCCGTGATCCTGCGGACCGCAGCCCAGTCTGGCTCCCGGAAAAACCACCGTACCCTCGCCGATTGTCGTATCGCCGTAAATTGTAACTTGTCCCAGCAAACGTACGTTTTCGCCGATTTTAGCCTGAGCGCTGACCCAGCAGAAAGGACCGATTTCCGCGCTGTCTGCAATTTGTGCGCCGTCTTCAACAACAGCTGTAGCATGAATTTTAGCCATAATTTTATTCCTTTTTTACATATAAAAACATTAACTATCCGTAAGACTACAGATAGTCCGGGCAGATTGCAACACACAAAACGTTACAGTTTATTTCTTTTGCAGTACGCACACAAAAAATCCGTCCGTCCCTGTTAAAAGCGGCGAACACTTCAGCCAGCGGGTTTCGGCAAACGGATAATTCTGCTCCAGTTTGCGCTCCCATAAATTCTTCATATTCACGGTCGTAAATTCCGGATATTTCTGCAGAAAAGCTTCTATCCGCTGTTCATTTTCTTCCGGCAGCACCGAACAAGTCATATAAATAATCCGCCCGTTATCCGCCACATGTTTGGCCGCTATATCCAAAATTTCGGTCTGCGCCTGTTCTATGGCTTTCAGCTGCTTCGGCGTCAGGCGGTATTTAGCATCCGGAGAACGCCTCCAAGTGCCGCTGCCCGAACATGGCGCGTCCACAATAAAGCGGTCAAATTTATCAGCAGCTCCGATTTCCCGCAATATTTTGATATTTTTAATGCCCAGACGCTCTGCCCTTGCCTTTAGCCCGTCCATACGGTTAAAGTTTTTGTCGTGCGCATAAATTAAGCCGTCGTTATGCAGAATAGCTCCCAGCAGCAGGCTTTTTCCGCCTCCGCCGCAGCAGTAGTCTATAATCCGCTGATTATTGCGCACATCGCACAAAATAGCCCCCAGCTGAGAAGCTTCGTCCTGCACTTCTATTTCTCCGTTTTGATAAGCTATGCAGTTTTGCAGGTTCACTCTTTCGGCCGAGCGCAGCCCATAAGGCGAATACGGGGTAAAAGAGAAGAACAGCCCCTCTTTCTGCAGCTTGTTTTTAGCCTCTTCGCGGCTGATAAAATTAGCGCGGATATCAGCAGGAGCTGTGGTATTCAGGCTTTCGGCCAGCGCCGGATTATTGATTTTTTCATACAGCCATTTCGGACATTCTTTTTCAATATATACCGGATAAACTTCCTCATTCAGATGCGCCAGTTTTTCCTTTTCTTCTTTAGTCAGCGGCTTTAAGCCGTATTCCGAACCGTCGGCGGCAATATCCAAATCCTCGTCTTTAAGATAGGTCAGCAGCAGCATCCGCGGCTCGCAGCAGCCGCAGTCAAATTCCAGCCGGCTGCGGTGGCGGATAATATCCCACACCGTATTGGTAATAAATTTGCGGTCCTTGGAACCGATATATTTGCGGTTCCGCAGATATTCTTTCAAAATGTTGTCGGCCGGATATTGGTCTTGAAAGACCTTAGATATAACTTCTAAAACTGCCTGATATTTAGCGCTGAGCTGCATTTAATTTCTCCTTATGCCGTTACTATAAACAAAAATCCCCTCAAAAACAATAAGTTTTTAAGAGGATTTTCATTGTTGCTATTTCCATAGAAACAGAGGCTTTTTGACAACATTGCTGTCTATGGTGCAATGAAAAGACAGCATGGCCAGCGTTTTTTTAAGCAAAGTCGCATGTACTGTTCCAACAGCTCTAGGACTGTCATCAGGCAAAATTTTTGCAAGATGAGGTTCCGAAAGCTGAAAGTCGGTCAAGGCTTTTTTGCCTAAATCGGTCAAAGCAAAAACCACGTTGTTGCAAACAATTCCCAGCACTAAATGACACTTATCAGTATCAACCCGGGAAGCCAGTTCCAATCCGCCGCTGCTGCTGTTATAAAAAATCAGCTGACAGGGCGTGTGAATAAAACTTTCATTCATAAGCATAAAAATTAAAGTTAATAAAACTAACCGTTCCAAACCAAAATCGGATAGCGGATAGTATCTTCCGCCACATTGCAATATTTAGCCAGCACTTTTGCTGTCTCCAAAACTTTCGGAGCTGTCATTAAAGCTCTCTTTTGCTCAAAGGAAAGCTTCGGCAGCGTCTGCAATTTGGCATTATTAAAGAAACAGCCGCTCATTACACAGCAGGCTAAAGAGTTAATAGCATAGGCAAAGCCTTCATTTTCAAAGCCTAAAATTGCATAGCTTTCACTCTCTGTCACTTTTCTAACGCGCTCAACTATGATGTCTTCGCTGTTAAAAACGAGTAAATCACAAGGCGCTTCAATAAAATGTTTATCCATATGCTCAAAATTTTAAATTAAATTATTCATTCCAAAGCAATATCGGCTTATGCGCCATAATTTTGCTTACTTCGCAGTAATGTGAAAGAATCTGGATTGTTTCGCCTATTTCCTTAGCAAACGCAATTCTTTCGTATTGCATAAGCCCATAAGGCGGAATTTTTTGCAGCTGAGGCGTTTCAGACACGGATTCTATCAGTATAGAACAATTTTCCACGCTGAGCGGAAAGACAATTCCCTGATATTCCAAGCCTAAAACCGTCACAATCTGTTCTGCTTTTATGTTCTTAAGCTTTTCTATCTGCGAATTTTTTAAATTAAAGCAAATCAAAGCGCACGGAGTTTTAATAAGATTATCATCCATAAATATAAAAAGTTAATAATCAAAATACGCCTTTATATTACACATCTTTTATATTTTGTCAATATTTTAGACCAGATTTAAAACAAAAAAACTTCTCATAAACCATCAGGCTTAGAGAAGTTCTGAATTTTTTGCTCAAGCCATAACCTTATATAAAGGAGTATGCACCTCATCGGTATCAACCTCAATATAATGCTTGAGCAAAGTGACGGTTTTTGCCAGTTCCTGTGAGTTAGCAGCCTGTTTTACTCGGGAATAATCACCGGTAGTAATCGGGCTGAGCTTGGCGGCTGCTTCATTATTACAGCATATTGCCGAAGATTTTGCCGTTGGGCAGAACAAAATGCCAAAACAGATAATCCCCACAATATTCTTACAATTTGCTGCGTCAACACTAGAAAAAACAGCTACAGACTTTGCATCCTTTACAACCAATTTGCAAGGAACTGATATCATTTTCGTATCCATAAAAAATAAAAACTTAAAAATAAAACTAATTATAAAATATTGCTTTTATTATGCCTCATTTTTATATTTTGTCAAGCTCTTCAACAAAAAAACTGCGGAATCTTCTCAGCGATTCCACAGTTTTTTTAATTTGATTACTCAGGAAGCTTCAGCAAGGCATAGCGTACAAAACCGTTGCTGTCCTGAAAGTCATGAGTGCCGAATCTGCCGTTCTTCATATCAAAGGTATGAATTTGCCCGGCCTCTCGCTCAAATTGCTCACCGGACCAATACCAGCCTTTGAGCCAATCTTCGGCCTCTACGGCATGCACATGCAAAAATTCCAAACCTTTTTGGAACTGAGCATTTGCCACAAAGCATTCGCTCAAGCTATCCACAGGCGCCAGCGTGATTTTCCAGCCGGAAGCCGGAGGCACGCTCGGAGCATTCTGCATGGCTTGCACCCAGTCATTAAAACCCGAATTTTTGAGGGCGACAAATATATTGCCGCATTTCATTCCCCAAAGATCCTCACGCAATGCAAAGTCTAAAACCTGCATAATTTTGACTTCTCCGCTTTTGGCAATATAAACCAGCAGGCAAGGAGCCTCAACTTTAATGTCAGTCTTAATGTTAACTTTACTTTCCATACACATAAAAATTTAAGTTAAAAAATCAGTTTTTCAGAATTATCGGTTTTCCACCTCAAAAAAGGCAGATATACGCTGTTGTCTATCACGCAGTAATTTTGCAAGATATTGATAAGCTTAGAAAATTCAGGAGTTTGCGTAACCGTACGCCCTACTCCGTATTCTCCGTCTTTAGAAGCGCGGAACAAGCATTTTTTATCACGCACCATCTCAAAAAACATACAGTTGGCAACCGTATTCAGCGAAAACACAAAATCATCCAGCACAAAGCCGATAATATCCTGAATGCGCTCCTCGTCAAAATGCATAGAATATTTGAGAGTGTTATCATCGCGGTTCAGATATATCAGAGTTGCCAGCAGATAGTCCTTTGGCTTTTCATAGCGGTTATAAAACCAAACCGGCTCAGACAAAAGCCATAACACCGGATTTTGCAGCTGTTTTTCATCTACCTTGCAGCCGTTTTGGCAAAGCATCTCCGTTTTGCGGCGAAAATCCTTGTCATAGGCAGCAAAATCTGCCTCAAAAAAATAGTCCGGCAGCTCATACAGATAAAGCGACTTATCGGCAATTTCCTTAAGTTCATCGGCGGCTTGCTGATTTATGGCAAAAACCAGATTATAACTGACGATTGCCAAAACATCCTCCGCTTTCAGCCCAAAGCCGATTTTGTCGGATGCAACTATAAGAGGCTGCGGTGCTTTGCGGTTTCGGCCAATTAAAAAACACGATTTATTAGTAAAATGTATCATAATAAATAAGTTAATAATTAAAAATTCAGTTTAGTATATCATTTTTCATTTTTTTGTCAAGTACAGGCACGCCGGAAACCTATAAAAATATCCCCTGCTTTTTACGGCAAGGGACATTTTATAAAGAAACATGCAGGCTTAGTTCTGCAGCGGCTTGCTCCACGGCTTGCCGTTTTTCAAAAAGTCCGGCAATTCTTTTAAGGATGAAGCGCCTGCCGCTTTAGCATGACCGCCGCCGCCGAATTCTTTGGCGATTAAGGAGACGTCTATATTGCTTTTGGCGGTATAAAAAGTCATATTCCACAAATTTTTCTTGTTCATAAAGAAGATAACCATAAAGTCAAAGTCCTTGATATTTTCCAGCGAATCAAAAAACTCTGACTGGCCTTGAGCCATGTTGGCGCAAACGCAGCGCATGCCTTTATATTCGCTGACAAAGCCCATGCCGCGCACCAGACGATAGTTGCGGTGGCGCACCCATGACAAAATAGCCGAGCCTTTTTCTACCATAGCTTTGATGTCTACTTCATTATTCATCAGCTGCGTCCAGATTCTGTCGGTCGGACGGTTTACGCCGAAAGTTTGAACAGCATATTCAAACGGGCGCACTCGGCGGTCGCGCAAGTCATAAATATCATTCAGACCCAGCAGACGGATGCCCTCCGGAACTTCTTTATCCGGATAAAAATATTGCCAGGTCAGCACCAGCGCCGCCGTGCCGACTTTGCGGATGCCTTTAATCGGTTCATATTCGCCGGTTTTCATCAGCTCATCATATTCTTTGATAACCGAAACATGGTGGTCAATCCAAGTTAAATCAATTTTTTTATTGAGTTCCAGCATATATTTAACCGGCAGCGCAATATCGCAGATTACCAATTTATCATGCTTTTCAATTTCTTCATACGGAATTTCCATATCATGATTCAGCCCCATCAATTCTATTTCAGGGAACACGCTTTTAACAATCGCGGCCGAGCCTTTTCCGTCGTGGTCGGCAATGTGGTAAATACACAGCATTTATAAACTCCTTAAAACTCAATCACCATATTATCATAGGCCGGCTCCATATTCTCCGGCGTCAAATTCATCACTTCATCATAATCGCATTCTGTAGCCATGTGGGTCAGAATAACCCGCTTGGCTTTTATCTGTGAAGCATAGCTCAAAATAATATCAATGTTTGCATGATACCTGCCGCCATGCAGAATAGTCAAGGGCATAATCAAAACATTCACATCAATTTGCAATAAATAATCTAAGGTTTGCTTCGGTATCAACTTAAAATCCGGCACCAGCACTACTTGCCCGCCGTTAAAGCAATATCCGGTCGTCACCATCGTATGTCCGCCGAACTCCAGCGGTATAATTTTAAAAGCACCTATAGCAAATTCTTTGCCGTATTCTATTTCTGCCGGCAAAAGTTCGGGACGGTTGGTAATGTCGTGATGCTCTATATTAGAAAGGACATAACCGAATCGCTCTTTAATCTCGTCAATATGCGGAGCGGCGCCGTAAAATTTCAGGCTTTTTCCGGTATTGCGGGTAATTCCGCGCAAGTCGTCTATACCGTGCAGATGGTCGGCATGCGTATGCGTGTACAATACTCCGTCCAGCGTTTTTATATTGTTTGCTATCAGTTGATTTTTCAAATCCGGCGAGGTATCAACCAAAATCTGCGTTGTGCCGTCGGTCAAATAGACTCCGGCGCGCTGCCTTTTATTTTTGGGATTCTGCAGATTGCAGGCGCCCCAGCCGCCGGAAACGGACGGAACTCCGGGAGCGGCGCCGCTGCCTAAAATAATCAGCTTACTCATCTGCTTTTACCTTATTAAACAATGCCAAAAAATTATTGGTTGTTAATTCTGCTAAATCAGCAACCGCCATATTTTTTAGTTCGGCCAAGACTTGGGCTGTGTTTACCACAAAAGCTGGCTCGTTACGCTGCCCGCGGTGCGGAACCGGAGCTAAGTACGGCGAATCTGTTTCTATCAGCAGCCGGTCATTCGGCACATTTTTAAACATCTGCCGCAGCTCTTCGCTCTTTTTAAATGTAATAATACCGGAAGCGGAAATATAAAAGCCGATAGAAAGTGCAAATTCCAATAATTTTTCCGATGACGAAAAACAATGCAGCTCGCCTTTGAATTTTTGCTTTTTATAAGCTTCGCCCAGCAGAGCCATCATATCGTCATCCGACTCGCGGTTATGAATAATCAGCGGCAGCCCGCTTAGCTGCGCCGCCTTAATATGCTCAGCCAAAACTTTCAGCTGCTGCTCTTTAATATCGGCGTTGTAATAATAGTCCAAGCCGCACTCGCCGACACCGACAACATACGGCGATTTTGCCTGTTCCAGAATCTGCTCAGCCGTAAAATCCGGATATTTATCCGCCAGCTCGGGATGAACTCCAGCAGTAGTATAAATCTGCTTATGCTTTGCGCAGAAATCCAGCAGACGCGGCATATCCGCTATATCATCGCACACATCCAAAATATAGGTTATCTGCATTTCACGGGCGCGCTGCACCGTTTCTTCACGGTCATCCGCAAAATCTGCGGCGTTTATATGGCAATGGCTGTCTGTAAACATCTACATAACCTTACTGATTTTTGTTAATAAATTAACCAGCATTTGCTTTTTATCCATGTTAATATTCTGGCAGTCTGCAAACATCCGGTTGGTTGCGTCCCAGCAGGCATATAAAGCTTCAACATCCGGCGACTGCGGCATATTTTCACGGATAAATTTCAAAATCAGCTCCTGCAGCAAATCAAAACTTTCCGCATCGGCTGTGGCAGCTGTGCAAAAATCCAGCAAATCGCTTAAAGCAAATTTTTGTTTTGCGTATAAAATCTTGCACAAACCGTCATACATTCCGACAGCGTCCAAATCGGCGTATAATATAGCCTTGCCGATGCTTTGCGGACACATTTCCGCCACTTTGCCTATCATCGCTTCCTTAAGGTGCGGACGATAGCGGCGCAGCAGGCTGGCGGTTTCATTAGCATCCAGCATTTGCAGAGGCAGTTTGGCGCAGCGCGAACGGATTGTCGGCAGCAGCATTCCGGCATTGTGGCTGATAAGCAGCAAAACTGTATGCGCCGGCGGCTCTTCCAAAATCTTCAGCAGCGCGTTTGCGGCGTTTTTATTCATTTCATCGGCGCTGTCAATAATCACAATCCGCCAGTTGTCGTTAAACGAGGTTTTTGCTAAAAACTCATTAACCTTGCGCACGTCATCCACCCTGATAAAGGCGGATTTTTTCATGGCGCTCAGCTCTTCTTCATCCGGCGCTTCGCCTTTTTGAATGGCCTTAATGATTTTTTTGCGGTCGGTTTCAATATAATCGCGCTCCACCACCATCAAATCGGGATGAGACCCCGAGGCAACCTGCCGAAACACTTCAGAATCTTCCGGTACGTTCAGCGAATTATAAGCCTCTTTTTTGCTTTCATCCGCCCACAGCAGAAAACGGGCAATACGATAAACCAGAGTCGCCTTGCCGATGCCTTTCGGACCATTCAGAATCCAAGCATGGTGCATAGTGTTGTTTTTCCAAGCCTTTAAAAAAAGCTCTTCAGCTTTGGACTGCCCCAGTAAAAAGCTGTTGCTGCGCGGAGTGATATTGATTTCATCCGCCATCAGCAGCCCAGCCTTTCTTTAACTATGTCTATAATCTGCCGGTGCAGTGTTTCAATATCCGTATCGGCGTTCAGCACCGCGCAGCGCTCCGGCTCACGCTTGGCAATTTCTAAAAAGCCGCGGCGCAGGTTATTATGAAATTCCAGCTGACGGCTTTCAAAACGCAGCTCTTTAACCGCCATAGTTTCAGCCTTAGCATAAGAGCGGCGCATGCCGACTTCCGGTTCCATATCCAATATAATAGTCAAATCCGGCTTAAAATCTCCGGCGACGATTTTATATAAATTCTGCAGAGTTTCCAGCGGCACGCGCTTGTCATAGCCATAATACTGATAGGCTTCGGTAGAATCGGCGTAGCGGTCGCTGACAACCCATTTTCCCGCCTCCAAAGCCGGCCACACAACTTTAGTCAAATCGCAGCGCCGGTCGGCGTAATAAAGCAGGCATTCGCTGATTGCGTCAAATTTATCCTTATCGCCGGTAACCAGCAAATTGCGGATGATTTTTCCCTCCTCGGTGCTTCCCGGTTCTTTGCTTTGCACGCAGGCTATACCGTTCTGCTCTAAATATTGCGCTAAAAGGCGGACTTGCGTAGACTTTCCGCAGCCTTCGCCGCCCTCCAGCGTGATGTACTTGCCGCGCATTATTTTGCTCCGAAAACAAAATATTTCAGATTAGCCCAGAATTTACCCAGCATGCCGGTTTCAGCCACATCGTTTGCCGCCACTAACGGCACATTCAGCGGAGCCTGACCGTCTATTTCTATTTTTATAGAGCCGATTTCCTGACCGGCTTTAATCGGAGCTTTAACCGGCTCGTCAAACTCAGCCGAAACCTTAACATTTTCCTGCTGGCTGCGGTGAACGGTTTTCAAAACATCGTCCGCAACAGTTAATTTTACGGTTTTCTCCTTACCATACCAAACTTTGGCCTCAGCCACGGTCTGCCCTTTGTTTAAGATTTTGAAGTTGTTAAATTCCCTAAAGCCCCAGCTCATCAGGCGTTCTGCTTCTTCCGAACGTTCGCGGTTGCTGTTCATGCCGCTCATAACTTCAATCAAACGGCGGTCGCCTTTGGTCGCCGACGCCGCCAAGCAGAATCCGGCTTCTTCGGTGTGTCCGGTCTTTAAGCCGTCGGCGCCTTTCATGGTATACAAAAGCGGATTGCGGTTGCCCTGCTTAATGTTGTTATAAACAAATTCTTTTTGGCTGAAATAGTGATAAAGTTCTGGAAATTCTTTAATGATATGTCGTGATAAAATCGCCAGATCTTCCATAGACATCCGATGATCCGGATGCGGCAGGCCGGTAGCGTTTTCAAAATGGCTGTTCTTTAAGCCCAATTTTTTAGCGGTTTTATTCATCAAAATCACAAAATCATCTTCCGAGCCGGCCACGTTTTCGGCTACCACAATGCAAGCGTCGTTGCCAGACTGAATCACTATGCCTTTAATCAGATTTTCTACGCTGACGTTATCGCCGATAGAAAGAAACATTGTAGACCCGCCGGTAGCGGCTCCGCCTTTGCGCCAAGCATTTTCGCTGACAGAAAAAGTATCATCCAGCTTTATGCTGCCGTCTTTGATTTTGCTCATCAGAATATAAACGGTCATCAGCTTGCTCATAGAAGCCGGCGGAACGCTCTCGTCCATATTTTTAGTAAACAGATATTCGCCGGTATCATAGTCCATCAAAATTGCGTTACGCGCCGCTATTTCAAAAGACATGGCATTAAAGCCGTAAACCGTGCTGCACAACAAAACAGTCAAACCAAACTTATTGATTTTCATTTTTTATCTCCTATTTCTTTTCAATTCTGGTGTCGCTGATACCATAATACTTTAACTTAGCCTGAGCCACTTTAGCCTCTTCCACGCGGCTGTACGGCCCTACCGAAACCCGATAATACGTTGTTCCGCTGACATCTATTTTCACAATATGGCTGCTGCCGTATTCTTTTAGGCGGACCATCAAAGCATGCGCTTTGTCATATTGCGTAAAGGCTCCGGCATGAATATAGTAATAGCCTGACAAATATTGATAGCTGCGGCTTTTAACCGCTCTGGTATCGCCTTTTTCAGGATTCTTTGCCGCCGCGCCGTAAATTCCGCTGCTGCCGGTTTTAGATGCGTTTGCCGAAACTGTTCCCATGGCTCCGGTTTTGCGCTCGCCGCCTGATGAAGCTGCGCTGCCGTAAACTGCAGGTTCGGCCGTGGTTCCGGTCGGCGTATAGGTGCCGGTGCTGTAAGTTTTATCTCCGGCGCTGGCATAAACATTAGCCTGCTCCGCCACATGCTCCGAAATTTCTATGCGTTCAGCCGAAGATTCGTACAAAGACGGCGCCGGTGTGGATTTTGCCGCCAAAGCCTTGCCGCTCGGCGAAGACAAATTCAGCAGAGCTTCTTTTAAAGCCTTGCTTTCTTTCGGCAAAACTTCCACCTTAACGCGGGTTGTTCCCTGCCCCATATATCCCAAAAGCTGGGCGCCGCGCTTGGAAAGGTCTATAATTCTGTCTTTAACATACGGTCCGCGGTCATTTACGCGCAAAATAATAGAACGTCCGTTCTGCAAATTGGTTACCCGCACAATACTCGGCAGCGGCAAAGTGCGGTGCGCCGCCGTCAGCGTATTCATATTATAGCGTTCGCCGTTAGCGGTCGGCTTGCCGTTAAAATCCTCGCCGTACCACGAAGCGGTGCCGATTTCCGAATAGCTGTAGTCTTCTTTCGGATAATACCATTTTCCGGCAATTTTATAAGGATTGCCGACTTTGTAAATTCCGCCGTAATTTTTGATTATTTCAGCTTGCGCCTGCGGAGACAATCCCGACAGCTCCGGCGTTCCGGTAGAGCAGGAACTCAGCACTCCGGCGCAAATCAGCAAGCCAAAAAATAGTTTAATACCGTTCATTGCGTTATTCATCATCAAATTTCAGTTACTGCACCCTACTCCGTTTTTTCTGTTTCAGCAAGCATTATTCTCTACTTATGCTTAGTCTTTTTTGCTGCCGCTGCTGCGGTTTTAAGCGCCGGCTTTTGGGTTTTAGCTTTCAGCGGTTTCTTTTCTTCCGGCACCGGCACGCCGAAACCGATTTTCGGGTTATAGTTTTTAATTTTATTCAGTAGCTGATAATCAGGATAGCCGTCTTCCGGCAGCTTGGCTTTATGCTGCAGAAACTTTACGGCCTTGCGCGTATCGCTGCCGAGCTTGCCGTCTTCTTTGATTTTATTGCGCACAAATTTGTTATAAAATTGCTGAATCAGCTTAATTTCGTCGCTGTTCATCACATATTGCTCATCGGCATACAGCGGCGCCCATTTTCTTTTAGGATTTTTAATATAGTCAGCCAGATTTACAATCGCCAGAGCATAATTATCCGAGCGGTTCCAAATCATCACGCGCTTAAAGTTGCCGAACACGATATAGGCCGGTCCCTTGCGCCCGTCCGGCAGAATTACTGAGCCTTTCAGCTCTGCATTATACGGCAGGTTATAGCCGTAATAAGTTTTAACTCCGAGTTTTTTCCATTCTTCAACCTTTTTGGTGGTTTGACGCCCAACTTGGCTGAAATCAAAATTCCACGGCAGAGAAACCCGCATGCCCCACGGCTCGTCTTTTTTCCAACCTAAAGAGCTTAAGTAGTTGGCCGCCGAGGCAATCGCATCGTCAAAAGAGTTCCAGATATCCGACACGCCGTCGCCGTCAAAATCCACGGCATAGCTGTTGTAGGTGGACGGCATAAACTGGAAATGTCCCATAGCGCCTGCCCAAGAACCCAGCATTTTATCTTCGCTGAGCTTGGTTTTATCCATAATTTTCAAAACCTGATACAGCTCGCTTTTGAAAAATTTTGAGCGGCGGTTTTTATAGCTGAGATTCGTCAGGCTGTCTATCAAATGGTATGTGCCTTTATTTTGCCCGAAATTGGTCTCAACCGCCCAAAATGCGGTTAAATACGGCAGAGGCACGCCGTACTTATTTTCAACTTTCTTATATTTTTTAGCCAGCTTATCATTATGTTTACGGGCTTCCTGCACGCGTTTTGCCGAGACCAAGCGGTTAACATAGGCGCAGGTCGTCAGCACAAATTCCGTTTGCTTTTTATCCAGCTGCACCACTTCGGGCAAGGGATGATAATAGTTTTTGCCTTTATAGGCTTCATCAATCGTTTTTTGCGAAATCCCCTTAGAAATCATCTCGCGCTTTAAGCTTTCCAGCCAGACAGTCCATTCTTTCGGCGGAGTGTTTTTATTTTTCTCCGCTGCCAAAACCGCGCTGCCCGCCAAGAGCATGGCTGCTCCCAGCATTCCGCAAACCAACATTTTGATTTTATTCATTTTATCATACCTCTCAAACAACAGCTGTTATTTTAGGTCAATTTCTTTTAAAAATCATTAAAAAAAGTATGAAAAACGCCGGTTTTTATGACCGGCGCCCTAGCTTATTTATCAGATAAATCCGAAGTGCAATGCGGACATTTTACCGCTGCCAGCGGAATTTCTTCACAGCAATACGGACACTTTTTGGTAGTCGGAGCAGCCTCTTCTTCTTTAATCATTTTTTCCTGCAGCTTATTAACGGCTTTAATCAAAACAAACACCGCAAACGCCACAATGATAAAGCTAATCACATTGTTTAAGAAAACGCCGTAATTTATTGAAACATCATCAGCAATTTTCCATTTTAAATCTGAAAAATCAACTTTACCCAAAAGCAGCCCGATTGGCGGCATCATAATGTCTTTTACCATAGAATCTACAATTTTTCCAAACGCAGCACCAATGATAATACCGACAGCCATGTCCATCACATTGCCGCGCATTGCAAATTTTTTGAATTCATTAAAAAAGCTTTTAATCATATTTTTAGTTCTTTACTCATAAATCGGAAAGTTGTTACAAAGTTCAATAATTTTATTT
>ERZ1034855.401-NODE-401-length-18033-cov-10.933530_pt1 | contig 18033 bp, 18 predicted proteins | sample MGYA00520699_ERZ1034855 | MGnify/ENA primary metagenome ERZ1034855 (study PRJEB33766, sample SAMN09781730) | gut metagenome | biome: gut microbiome | host: Homo sapiens | place: Madagascar | study: EMG produced TPA metagenomics assembly of the PRJNA485056 data...
GTTTGTTCAACTGATAGCCTGCGTCCACCAGCAGCTCCTGTATGTTCAGACGCTGTAAGAAATCATTATATGTCAGTTCGTTGTTTGCCATAAGCGTATTCCGTTATAGTCCTTTCCCCATGTGCGGATGCAATACCTCTTGGTTCATGGCAGCCTCAAAGTTTCTCGCCGCCACATCCATCGGTGTATCTACTCCTGGTTTGAAGTAGGGACGAGGTGGTGCAGGGACTGCACCATGATGGTGGTCAACTATCACTACATGTGCGCCATGTGGTCTATGAAGTTCACTGCCGACTTCGGCTGCAACACCCAATCCTGCTAACAGTGCGGCTCCAATCTTGGTTCCCAAACTGGTACGGTCTTTCATATCCACCTCACCGAATATCTTGGAAAAGAGTTTCATGCGGTGGTAGTCATCCACTGCCATGAACTTGTCATACTGCTTCTGCGTTATCTCGTGACTAACTCGTTCACCGTTGATGATGGCTGTCATGCGGTACTTGCCTTCCTGCTCCTCTGGCTCCACTCGTATCTCGCCAACAGTCACTTCTCTGCCATGCTTGCCCTCACGGAACCATCCCTTACTCTCGTCCAAGTCCTGCCCATCCACAATGCCCACCTTATTGTTCATCGGTTCTTGCTGTACTTGCAGTGGCTCAACGGTAGATTGCAACTGCATCTTGCCGTCCAACTCCTGCTGCACCTCTGGACGCAAACCGATATGGATGCGCTCCTTGCTGTTGAGCATGTCCATCGTTATCTTGTCTGCGAAATCGTCCTTGATGACATTATTCAATATATCCAGTCGTTTGGCTACAGATACTTGCTTGACAGAATTGTTGGTCAATGCCTTCAATTCTTCGTCGGTCAAGTCATACACCATATCACTTTTGGTGCTTTCTGATTGGATGGTGAGTGTCTTTGCCTTCTCATCGATGATGATACCGTGTGAAGACAGGCATTCCTGCCATTGATCGTTGGAGAAATATACAGGTGAGCTAATCAGTTCCTTGTAGGGTTTGGCAGGCTCTTGACTTCTTGGACGTGTTTCTACAGGTGTCATCACGGCTTGCAGGTTTTGTAATACATCTGCTTGTGGTGCTACTTGTTGCTGTCCTTTATAGTAAAAGCCATAACCTCCAGATGTTAACTCACCAGGTTTCAGCCTTCTGTCTGGTCTTTCCGCTACCATAGGTGCTCCTGCATAGAACATCTGTCCTCCGACTCTGCGTAGATGATAGCCGTCCTGCATTCTCGGTGTCCAACCTAAAAACTCTGGACTCCATCCTAACCGTCCGTATTCTCCAGTACCAATCCTATATCCATGCAGTCCCATTGCCACTCTTCCGTTGGCATTCCTCGCATGGACAAGGTTTCTCGGCATATAGAAGTCTTTGCTTATAATACTGGTAAAGACATTGTATGCCTTCTTGTTGGCAGAGTTGGTCCCCCAATCAGTCAATGCCAACATCTGTTTCTCGGTGAGGTTATAGGTCAGTAGTGGGGAGTCGTGTCCCTGCACCGCTAACTTATAACCATCACCGTTGGCAATGATATGGGCTTGCATACCATTACGCATCAGGATGTCACGCATCTCTGGTTGTATGTCCATCTGTCTTGGATTCAAGTTCTTTCTTATCGCCATAGCATGATTGTATTAAGCGTTCTCTGTTTCCATTCCTTGCTCCAACAGCTCGTCCTTGTACTTCACAAACTGTTCTGCACTCTCGTTGCCGATGCACAGGGCGTGTTCCTTGCAGTATTCCTCATACTCGTTCTGCCATTCCTCACTGAAATGGTTCACATAATCAAGCCAACCGTATTCGCCGCTCTGCATCTTCTCTACGAGAATGTCTTCTGTATAATAAGGTCCTTTTCTCATTTCTTCCCAAAGTTTGATGTTTCACTTTACTTTCTTGCAACGGCAGAAGCATGTCTTCCAGCAGCCTTTTTCTGCTCATTCCACAGTTCTTCGGTATATTCCTCCTCTGGAACATAGTCGAGATTACCGTCATCATCCATTACCCAACAGCCATAGATGCCGAAGGTGTATTTGTCCCACTCTCGCTTGCCCTCCTTGCGCCACTGCTCACCATCACCGTTGGCGAAGCGGATGCCAGTATCGCTCTTCAGGTCGATGCCTACGGTCACAGGTTCGTCTTCTACGGCAAATGTTAGTGCCTCGCCATTTTGGATGCTCTTTAGTTCAGTTCCTCCAAGACTGAGTTCGTCAGATAGCACCTGCAAGTTTCTACCAATCACAGGTGTCGGCACAGCCATCACTTGGTTGGTCTCTCCGTCAATCTGTACAAATGCCTTGACATGTGTGCCATCTGGCATATCCACATCTGCCACCACAGCCTTGCCCTGCTTCAACAGTTCCTGCTGCTCCTTGGTGAATTTGTCCAATGGGGCATACTTCAAAACAGGATAAAACATCACATCCACGTTTCCATCTGCCATTCTTACCAAGGCAAATCGGGTTCTGCTCTTGATACTGTAACCCTCGTTTACTTCCATGCTCACAGGCAACAATGGCGAAGGACGACCATTGCTGATGTCATCCAAGGCATGCATCGGAAGGTCTTCTATCATCTCATGGGTAAGACCGAACTTTGCAAGTGTCTGATATGGCACTTCGCTTTCTTCAAATGAGTTTCTTTTCATATTCTGATTATATTTTGAATGATACTTTGCATATAGCCATGCAAAGATAGTCTAAGAGTAATGAATACAAGAAAACCTACGCTCCGTCGTCCAATCTTTTCCGTTTTATTATGATTATATCATTACTTCATACTCTCAATCATACTTTAATCTTATTTTATGTTATACTTTTGCAGTATCGTCAATCACTCTTGATTTCTTTCCCTAACTTTGCATCATGAAAAGGAAAATAGTGGCATTATGGGTAATAAGTTATCTGGCGGTATCAAGTGCAAAGGCGCAGTTCAATACCGTCAGAGACAACGTATGCCGTTACAAAGTCAAGAAAGTTGAGGAGAAGTTTCTGCTTCCTGCCAATCAACCTGTAGATTCTATACAAGCCAATCTACTTCAACAGGAAACAGACTCTGTGGATAACAAACAAAAACAGTGGATAAGCAGCTATCCAAGTATCACTTATCCACTGAAATCAATCAAGGTCACCAGTCCTTATGGCTATCGTCGTGACCCTTTTACGGGTAAACTATCATGGCACAATGGTTTGGATCTTCGTGCAAAGAACGAACCTACTTATGCCATGATGGATGGTATTGTCGAAAAGGTAGGGTATGACAATCGTTCTGGCAACTATGTCATATTGAAACATGGCAATTATCGTGTCAGCTATTGCCATTTGTCTTCTATTGTAGTTGGCAGAGGTGAAAACGTTTATTCTGGCACTATAATCGGTGTTACTGGCAGTAGCGGTCGAAGTACAGGTGAGCACCTACATCTTACATGCAAAAAGGATGGGAAGAGTATCAATCCTGCCATCCTTTTCTCAGCTACAATCTCACGGAAATAGCTTGCTTGCCCAAACAAATGTCAATAAGTCTGAGTATGGTTGTCTTGCCCACGTTGTTGACAGTTTCAGTATTGTTGTCAGGGTTTTCGTCAACTATCAAATTTAGCCCTTGGTGAAAATATATCATCCTAATTAGACCGTCTTTTGATACTATGATAAGTGATTTTATGAACATAACTCAACCTCCCCATTTTTAACGATGACGCAATCAATTAAGTAAAGCCTATACATCATTTTATATTTTGGGGGAAGTATTGATTGCAATCAACAGTCGCTTTTGAATGTCGTTGAAGTCATTGATTAGAAAATATTTCTGCTTTTGATGTGGATTGGAGGTATAGATTACAATCAACAGATACTTTTAGGTTCGTTGAATCCTTTGATTGCGGTCAACACCTACTTTTATATGTAGTTGGGGCTGTTGATTGCAATCAATAGCTATTTTCAAGCCGTATTGGACGTTCTGATTCAAGTTTCTTTGTTCATAAAATGTGAAAAGTGCCTATTGATTGTTGTTTCTTGTTGTGCCAGGACTCCGAAGAAACGAGCATCAAGCCACATTTATGCTGCCTAAATCCATCTTTTTATCGTAAGATTGTCAAATTTTCACAATAAGGTTGTTGTTTTCTCGATATTTTTTATATCTTAGCAATCGCAACTGGAGAAATCCAACGATGCACATAACGATTTGTCAAATTTAAATCCTTAACATCATGAAAGAGATTTACGACATCAACATTCAGCGCATGAATAACGGTGCGCATTTCACGTTTGTAAGTAACATTCTTGCACGTGCCGAGGCTGACACAACCGTCAATGGCAAAGCCTCTGAGCTCGTCAGTAATTTCAAGGCTGCCGTTGCAGCAGAGGACGAAGCCTTGAAAATTTCACAGAAAAGTCTCTTGACTGATGATATAGCCAAAGCCGACAACGACCGTGACGCACTCTATGCTGGCTACAAGAAAGCCGTTGAAGCATTCCTTGCAATGCCGATTGCCGACATGGCGCAAGCAGCAAAGGTTCTCTCACAGCACATCAAGGACTACAAGATTAACACCGCTGACCAGCTTGACAAGGAGACTGGTCTTTTGGTGAACTTTATCACAGACCTTGAAGACAAATACTCTGCACAGGTTGCAAAGTTGGGCTTGACAGCATTTGTTACCAACTTGAAGGAAGCCAACGAGCGAGTAAGAACTCTTACCTTGCAACGTACCAACGAGAAGATGGGCGTAACTGTTGGAGCATTGAAGGCCGCTCGCACAGCAACCGATGATGCTTACCGTGCATTAGTGAAAATGGTGAATGCCCTTGCCCTTGTTTTTGGCGAAAAGGATTATACCGCTTTCATTGACTACGCCAATACGGAGATTACCCATTACAAACGTGAGGTACTTGGTCAAAAGGCTTCTGCTCCATCTACTTCGGGTAGTTCGGCAGTGGAAACTCCAAGCAATGGTAATGGTAGCACCCCAAGCAGTGGTGGTTCTTCTTCAAGCGGTGGTTCCACATCGGGTGGCAGTTCATCGTCAAAAGGTGATGATGGATATATTGACTTGGAATAAAATGTAGATTAACAAAAAAGCAACTTCCGTTTTTCCTAACTTTCATGCAGATAAGAAGAACAGAAGTTGCTATTTTTTGTGAAGGAGAATGTTTACTTTATGTTCAATCCAAATCGCTTTTTAATTTCTTCTACTTTATCCAACTTTTCCCAAGTGAAAAGTTCAACTTGTACCATCTTGGTTTCATGGTAACGACTGCTGAAAGTCTTTTCTACAGTTTCGTTCTTTCGTCCCATGTGTCCATAGGCAGCAGTTTCCAAATACATAGGTTGGCGCAACTTCAAAGTACGTTCAATAGCTTTTGGACGGAGGTCAAACATCTTGGATATTTCCTTTGCGATTTCGCCATCTGGCATACTCACATGGCTACGACCGTATGTGTTGACATATACGCTTACAGGCTCTGCCACACCAATAGCATAGCTTAGTTGCACCAACATTTCATCTGCCACACCTGCGGCAACCATATTCTTGGCAATGTAACGAGCGGCATATGCGGCAGAGCGGTCAACCTTGCTTGGGTCTTTGCCCGAGAACGCACCGCCACCGTGGGCACCTTTTCCTCCGTATGTGTCCACGATGATTTTACGTCCAGTCAAACCAGTATCTCCATGAGGACCACCGATAACGAACTTACCTGTAGGATTTACGAAATACTTAATGTCCTCATTAAAAAGAGCCAAGACCTTATCACTCAGTTTGCTTTTTACACGAGGAATCAAGGTGTTAATTACATCCTCTCGAATTTTTGAAAGCATTGCTTCATCATCATCTTCGCCATTAGCTTTTTCCTGACTTCGTCACTCAAAAATGTCCATTTTGTAATTAATTGATAAACAATATTTTGTATCTTTGCATACCCTTATTTTGGGGTACGCAAAAGGTTTTTTAACTATGTTTGTCAAAAGAAAGAAGAATCGGTCTGGAACAACAAGTGTTGTTGTTGCAGAGAAAACAAAGGGCATTTACAAAGAGTTGATTACTATTGGTGTGGCCAAAGATTCAAACGAAATAGACAGTCTCGTAAATGCAGGTCATGAATGGATTTCCAAGGAAGAATCCCGACGCCATCCACAACTCGATCTGTATGGTGAGGAGCGTGAGGCGTGTGACCGTGAGCGAGAAGAAGTCCGCCGTGTTCTGTCCAATGTCAGCAACATCCTTCTCAACGGATGCGACTTGATGTTGGACCGCACGTTTGACAGGATTGGTTTCAACCGAATTGACGATGATGTGTTCCGCAAGCTTGTGAAAGCCCGTTTGGCATATCCAACGAGCAAGGCTGCTACGGTGGAATATCTGAAAAACCACTTTGACGAGGATGTGGATCTCTCAAAAATCTATCGCTATCTTGACAAACTTAGCGACCATCAGCACGAAATCGTACAGGACATCAGCGTGCGCCATACAGCAAAACTGTTCGGTGGAAATATCGGTGTGCTATTCTATGATGTCACCACACTTTACTTTGAAGCGGATTATGAGGACGACTTGCGCAAGACAGGCTTCTCAAAGGAGGGACGTCACAGTAATCCTCAGATCATACTCGGCCTGCTTGTAAGTTTGGGCGGCTATCCGCTTGCCTATTGCATCCATGAGGGCAACAAATATGAAGGCCACACGATGCTGCCGACGATAAACGAGTTTGTAAGCAAATACGGATTGGAAAACTTCGTTGTGGTGGCAGACTCCGGTCTGATGAACAATGCAAATATAGCGGAATTTGAGGCTCATGGTTACAAGTATATAATAGGTGCGAAGATAAAGAATGAAAGTCAGGAAGTCAAGAACTGGATATTGGAACAGCCCAAGCGCGATTGCCAGATGGTTGAATATGACAAAGGCGGTGGACGTCGGCTCTTGGTCGGCTATACAGATGACCGTGCAAAGAAAGATGCCTATAACCGAGAGAAGGGAATACGCAGGTTGGAAAAGGCATACAAGCACGGTGCTCTCACTAAAGGCAACATCAACAAAAGAGGTTACAATAAGTTTTTATCCATGGATGGTGAAGTGAAGGTAGCCATCAACTATGACCGTGTTGCCGACGACTCCAAATGGGACGGTCTAAAAGGATATCTCACCAATACGGATATACCAATACAAGACGTTTATGCTGCATACCATAACCTTTGGCATGTAGAACGGGCCTTCCGTATAGCCAAATCAAAGATAGAGATACGTCCTATGTTTCATTTTACACGCAAACGCATCGAGGCTCATATATGCATCTGCTTTGTGGCTTTGAAAGTATACAAGGAATTGGAGCGCATGCTGAAAGTCTCAGAGATTAAAATGAGCGTAGACAAGGTGCTTGCATTGGCTAAGACAATCACAACCATACAAATTAAGCTACCTTTGAACAAGGAGGTTTATACCCAAACAATGCTGATGGCAAGACATCAGAAAATAGCAAAACTCTTTGACGAAGAATTTTGGGGTACGCAATGACGAAGTCAGGAGGACCACCGATAACGAACTTACCTGTAGGATTTACGAAATACTTAATGTCCTCATTAAAAAGAGCCAAGACCTTATCACTCAGTTTGCTTTTTACACGAGGAATCAAGGTGTTAATTACATCCTCTCGAATTTTTGAAAGCATTGCTTCATCATCATCTTCGCCATTAGCTTTTTTGATGAAGTCATCATGTTGAGTGGAAACGACAATAGTATCAATGCGTTGAGGAATATTGTCATCTGAATACTCAATAGTAACTTGACTTTTTGAATCTGGGCGAAGATATGTCATCACTTTTCCTTCTTTACGGATAGCAGCTAATTCCTGCATGATGAGCTGTGCCAAGTCGAGAGACACGGGCATATAGTTGTCCGTCTCATTAGTGGCATAGCCAAACATCATGCCTTGGTCGCCTGCACCTTGTTCCTCATCTTCCTCACGGCTAACACCACGGTTGATGTCATCGCTTTGCTCATGGATAGCCGTAAGCACGCCACAAGAATCACCATCAAACTGATATTCTGACTTAGTATAGCCTATCTTCTTAATGGTGTTACGAGCAATGGTTTGCAAATCTACATAAGCATCGGAACGCACTTCACCCATGATGACAACTTGTCCTGTTGTACAAAAAGTCTCAATGGCACAGTGAGCATGTTCGTCGTATGCCAAGAATTGGTCAAGTAAAGCATCTGAAATTTGATCAGACACCTTGTCTGGATGTCCCTCTGAGACGGACTCTGATGAAAATAAATAAGCCATAGTTTATTCTTTTGTTTCTAATATGTAAAATGACGATGTTGTGAAGAAGTTCCGGACATAAGGAATATGTTCGATGAAGCGATATAGTCTTTTTGGACTAAGCCCGAACTTAATCTCATAATGGGGATTGATAAACCAAGGTGTCCAATTGACAATGGTGAAATCTTCTTTCGCTACTCTTTCAAACAATTCGATAGGACATTTCGTTTTCTTAATACTCAACAATTCACGAATGCACCCATCGTCTTCATGAGCCAATTTCAATAGAGCCTTATAAACAGGAGTAGGTAAAAGATGAAAGAAAGGCAAGTGTGACAAGATACGGCTTTTACAAATTTGCTGATGTCCGCCGAAAGGCATCTGCCATGCAGGGAACGACATAAATATCACCCCCCTGAATTTAGCAAGGACTTACACTTGTGGATAAAATCTTTCTTGTCCATAATGTGCTCTATCACATCATGGCAAATAATCAAATCAAACTGATGCTCCAAATCTTTCAATAAGAAAACATCGGAAGCGATGAAACGTCCCTCTGCATTTTCTTCATCAAAAAATCGTTGAGCATCCTTAATTCTACACTCTGCCATATCACATCCTGTGACATGACAACCCATTTGTGAAAACGGAAGTAAGTTTCCTCCATCTCCACAACCAATTTCAAGAACATTCATTCCTTTGCAGATATTCTTGTACTGCTGAATGTACGGAATGAAATATTTCTTGCTTGTCACGGCAAGTTCCTTGAAATATTGTCTTCTGTTTAATTGTCTTTCCTGCATAACATTATATTTATCTGTGGCAATAACAAATATCAGTCCTTGGCACCAATGTATTGCGGACTGATGAATTTGCAATGCAAAAGTACAAAAATAATACGGAATACTTTGCTTTTGTGTTGACATTATGCCATTTTAATAGCAAAAACAGCGTAAATTCAAATATTCTTTACATCAAATAGGTATAAAGAAGTCGAAATGACATATTTGGAACGACTTCTTGCAATATTCTTTCATTTCATATTTGTCATTAGCAGGTGTCAAATTTTAAAAGGGCAATAGTACATCATTAGTAGATGAGGTATAACTTGATAGGTAATGAAGTACTACTTCGATGGTTGATGAAGTACTATTGCTTTTTTATGGGATGTATAATAGTTGAAGTTCTGTCATTCTTCGTCTTTTGATAGACGGTATGTGCTTTCCTCTCCATCTACAAAAGTCGAGGTAGTCTCTCTCAATGTTATGCAATCCACATTCTATCTTCTGCACGAGACGGCTCTTTGGAAATCTTTTGTTCCCTAATATCTTATAAGGTCCGACATTGTAGGCAAGTACGGCAAGGATTAATGAGTCCTTGCCATACTTGCGGAACATGGCGCATAACATGGTGAGGTCTGAGCGCAACAAGGAATCGGCTTGCAGATAAGTGAGGTTCTTCTTGAACTTCTCGTGCGGCAATATCCGATGTCCCCATCCGATATAGGGATAGTTGCGCTTGATGTCGTGCCATCCCTCATAATACTTGATACAGCGTACGGCTCGCTCAAAGGGAGGCAAAGCGAAAATGTCCAAGTCGGCTTGGCTTGGGCTGTCGTTGGTTGGTGTCTTGTTCTGCGCCATGATGCTTTGGCACAGCAGCAAGAGCGTTAGGAGAATGTATGTCTTTATCTTTTTTATCATGGACGTTGTTTTTGTTTTGGGGATTTCATTGTTTTGTCACTTGGCATTCTTCTTGTTGAATATCTCTGCTATCATGGCTTTCACGTCCTCACCAACTTGCACGAAGTTTTTATAGAGGATGCGCTCACGCTCATCACGGCTCTTGAAGGTGTAGAACTTGGGCAGTGGCATATATTCGCTTTCTTCTTTCTTGATGTCTGCCATATTAAAATCGGTCTTGCAATAGAACTTACTGGTCTTGAACTCGTCGCTTTCCTGTATGTTCATACTGCCATTCATGCCGGTCTTGGTTGCCACAAAGTCCCTTGCCGTCTGTCCGCAGATCCATCCAGTCGGCATGTCCGAGATTTTACTGGCTGGTACAAGACTGTCCATATTCTCATTCAGGTTGATGCTCGTCTTGTCTCTATCGATGGTCACGCCTTTCTTCAGTTGTACCACCTTTCCAAAAATGTCAGAGGATAGCCATTCCAGTGTTTCCTTGCTTCGTGCCGAACCGCTCACCACATTGCCTACGGTGGTGATAATCTTCTGCATACCTACCTTGCCATAGTCGGCTTCCAACTGCGGCAACTCCTGAAAGCCCAAGGCTACACTCACCTTGTTGCTTCGGGCTGTACCTATCAGTCGGTCTATTTTGTGGAAGTAGAGTGTTGGCAACTCGTCCACAATGATGCTCACTGGGATGTTCTTGCCTTGTCCTGTGTTCACTCGTGTCACCAGTCGGTTGAGGATTAGGGCATTCAATGCTCCGATGATGCTCTCCATCTCTGGGTCATTGGCTATCAGCAGATAGCTCGGATTCTTCGGGTCACTGACCTTCAGGTCGAAGTCATCGCCGTCCTTGTGGAAGATCCAATAGCTTTCCTTGGTGGCAAGGCGTGAGGTATAGACACGCAGGGTACCTATCATACCCTCCAACTGCTCCATCGCCTTGTTCTTCAAGGCGGTTTGGAATGGTCCCAACAACGGTGCTACCTCATTGTCGGTCTCCAACACATTGAAGATGGTCTGGTAGCTTTCATTCAGGAAGCTCAGGATATGGGGCATATCGCTGTACTTGCCCAACCAATAGGCCGGCTCCACTTCTTCTCCTGCATGGTTAAACACCTTTCCGGTCGGCTTCATCTGCATGGTCTTCGGGTCAAGTACTTTCTCCGCTATCAGCATCTTGCCGTCCTTGTCGTATGGTTCCTTGCCATAGTTGATGAAGAAGTAGATACAGGCGGCGAGGAAGTTGACGGCTGATGTCTGGAAGAACTGGTCGCTGCCGCCACCACCTTCTTTCTTGCCTTTTTGCAGTGATTCTAGCAGTGTCTCTGCTGTCTCACTCGCTGCTGCCAAGTTATTGATATACTTCTGTTGTATCGGGTTCACTCGCTTGGAGTATTCCACATCCACAAAGTTGATGATATTGAACTTACAGCCTTCTGGCAGTTTGCCCAACTGTTGGTTCTTCTTGTAGTGATAGTACAGTTTGGTTGCCAAGGTAGGAAACTTGTAGTCATAAACGACCATGGCAAAGCCTTTTGCACTGTGCTGACGGATAAACGGCTCGATGATGGAGAATGTCTTACCGCTACCAGGTGTACCCACTACCCAGGTGCCTCGGAATGGGTTCACGATGTTTACCCATCCCTTGCGGAATTTGCCCTTATAGTAGTAGCGCATAGGGATATTCACGCTGTATTTGTTATATTCTTCCTTCTGGCATTGCTCAAAAGACTCGTTCTCAAAATTGAAACGGTCTTTCATCAGTCCTTCTTTCAGGAACTTCGAAATGTTGTCCAAGGCTACATGCACCAGCACCGTTCCGATGATGGTTGTCACCATATAGAGAATGGTGTTCAATCTTAGGGCATAGAGACGAGTGTCCATCGCATAGCCGAAGAGCCACACGGACAATATCAACAGCAGCACGCCACTCACCAAGGGGTACAGCACCTGCCTTCGGGCATCAAATTCCAAGTGTTTCTTGTTTCTCGTGCCTACACAGGTGATGCACACCAACAAGAACGTCACCACCTTGCTATACACCAGGTTCCCGTCATGGTAGATAAACCACTGCTTGATACGGTCGTGCAGGTCACACACCACACCGCCAAAGCCGTCTATCGCCCTTGGGTCTATGGCATACTCAAAGAACTCCATCAACACGGATATGTAGATGACCGCCCTGAATATCTTGTAAAATCCTTGTAGCTCCTTGCTTTCTTCCATTGGATATGATTGCTATTTTAGAAAAATCGGATTGAATGAGTCGGCTGACAACACATCGCTATAGTTCACTTTCAATGAGATGGTGCGACCGCTGATTTGGTTCTCCGTCATTTCGATGGTTAATTGCTTGTCATTCGGGAATGTCATTTTCCGAATGACTATCACATTGCGGTAGCCATAGCGGAAACGCTTGGTCTGCTCCAACGTGAAGACAGGATGCAACTCTACCATCTGTGAGTTGGTTGCCTTTGTGGTCTTCTTGTCCGTCAGCTTTAATCGTATTTGGTCTATGTCAAACGGTATGTCTGTCTTGTTCTCCACCGAGAAGTCCAAGAAGAAATAGTCGCCCGATGAATAGATGTTGTTCAGTCGCATCACCATTTTATGCGCTTTGGTCTTCACATTGTTCACATGGGCTTCCGAGCTCCAAATCTGACGAGCGTAACGAGCCATGTCCGTAGAGGACAATGTAACCGCAGGATTGTTATAGGCATTCTTCTCTATCTGTTGTATCTCCTTATCCGTCACTGCCTCTTGCAGTCTGGTGGTATAGAGTAGCGCATATTGGGTGCGGTAGCGTTCCGTCACAATAGTTACGATGGCAAGCACTTCACCATCTTCATGCATTCCTTCCTTGGGTTTCAAACGCACAGTATTGTTGATGGGTTGGTCTCCTGCTATCTTGTCGGTGGATATATCCACAAAGCGGATGGGTTCGCTTGCCGTGATGACTGTAGTCACTTGCTCGTTCACGGTCAGCTGCTCCATCTCTTGGTAGGTACAGGGCTGATAACTCTCCGCACAGGTCTGTTGTGCCATCATCGGTATGACACTTATTGCACACATTATCAGTGCGCCAATGGTCTTCTTGATATTCATATGGGTGTAATGTTTACTTTGTAGTGTTTAACGTTTACTTACTCTTAGTATCTTTCGAATTTATCAGATACACAAATGTTCCGTATTTCAACTTTACCTTGTTCTTTTTGATAGCCTTGCCTATGGCATTGCTTGTTTTCTGATAGGCATTCTGCATGGTCTGCATGCCCCACTGCGAAAAACGGCTGCCAGTATTGGTGGTGTTCATATCCACATTGCCGGTCACGGCTCCGCTTGCCACATCCTTGCTGGTCTCTCTAAACTGGCTGCTTGGCACATACAAGCCTTCCATGCCGTCTGTGTCATAGAGTGATAGGTCGATTTTCACTATTTCGTCATCCACCAACACACTTTTAACCGTGCCTTTCACTCGTTGTGAACTGAAACCGCTCATGGTGGCATACAGGTATGCGCCTTTCTTCACTATCATCTCACCGATTTCCACATCATCAAGCAATCGCAAGCGCACACGGCTTCCATCCACGGCTTTCACAGTTTCGTCAATGATAGCCTTTATCAGTGTCGGCTCTTTCTCGTTCACTGCCAAAGTGTTGAAGTAATCCGATGATGTCTTCACCTTTTTCACCACTTCGCTTGGCTTGTCGTTCTCGTCCGCTTCCTTTCGGGCATTCTCATTCACTTTGATTTTGCCTTCAATGTTGATACCGCCCTTGGTTGAGCCTTGCGAGTCGATAGGAGAGTTAGCTACAGAAGTCGAGCTGTTCGATTGGGTGGCTTGCTGTCCCTTCAGCCTTGCCTCGGCAAGTGCCTTGTTCAACTCAGCCAACGCCTCGTTCTCTCTTTGTCGCTCATGGGCTTCTTGTGCGTCTCTCTGTTTTTCCATTTCTGCTTGCCTCTTGGCTTCGGCATCCAACTGTTGCAGTTCGGCATCCGAATACTTGCTTTGGTATTCTTCTTTTTCTTGCTCATTGTCTCGGTCTATATTTTCCACGGCACTATGGTCTTCTATCTTGCCGTAGGCGTTCAACATGTTCTCATACTTGCCTCCGATACCGTCACCGCTCTTGATATGGGCTTGTGGCAGGTTCGGATTCAGATATTCCGTAGTCTGCATATTGGCATCCTGCTTCTCCGCCACTTTGGTATCAAAGAGGTCGAAGATAAAGTAGGATGCGCCGAGCAGTGGAAGATAGACAATCGCAGGTAGCATGTACTTGGGTTGTCTGAAATTGATTCTTTCTGTCAGCTTCATCGTTATTTGTCTTTATGAGGATGGCATGCATCCTCATTGGTTCTTACTATGTTTTTTGCATTCCTCATATTTTGATGGCGAGCCTTTATCAAGGAGTCCTGCCGCTCCGTGGCGGTGCGTCGCTCTCCCTGATAGTGATAAGCTCTTGCCATGCGATAGATGTTGAAACTGAAACTCACACCTACAAAACCGAACACGATGACCAGAAACAGTGTCTTGTGCAAGTCGGCAAACCTCTGTACCTTAGCTGCAGCCTTGTCGATTCTACACATCTTGGCAAACTTCCTTCCAGCTCTCACGTCTCGCTCATAGCGTTCCTTGTATTTGGGGTCGTCCTTGTCGGGCATCTTCTCCCCAATGAGCATCTGCTTAAATCCTTTTGTGTTCATCGTTATTTTTTTACCTTTTTACTTCTTTACCCTTTTACCTTTAATAGTTCGACTTTGTCTTCTGGTCGATGTCCTTGTTGAGCAGGGTTCTCCAGTTCACTATCAGCAATCCATGTGGGTTGTTGTCAGTCCTCGGAACTCGTTTTAGTTGTCCTGCCGTCACCAGTTCACGGGTCAGCACATTGGTTCTGCGCTCGATGCGCTGTCTGCCATAATAGGTAAACTCCATCTTCTCCTTGTTGAACTTGATACTGTCACAGAAGATGCTGAACACGGCACTCGTTCCCATGATGTTGGAGTAGAAACCCTTTTCTTTCAGCGTATTGTACTGCGCCAATCCTGTCTCATCCACCAGATACATGGCTTTCTCCATCGTGTATTTGATGTACTTGTCATCGGGTGCCAACGTAAAGAAGTAGTGATGGAACATCTCGATATGGCTCTTTGCTTCCACATCCAATGTCTCATCCATTGTCGTGCGCTGCACCAGGATTGGCACATTGCCGTCCAACACATAGATTTTGTTCTGTGCATCTACCACCATGTTCTTCGCCGTCCAGATGCTGCTTATACTTATCAGCACACACCCTATCAGAAACAGGCTACAGATGATAGTCACCAACTTCACCTTATTCTCTAAATTCTTGATTACCATTGCTATTTCGTTTTTTACCTTTTTACTCTTTTACCTTTTTACCTTTAATGAACAACATGAGCAAGTGTTCCCTGTGCCGACATTTTGGCTTGCTGTGCCACACCCTCACCGAAGTTTCTGGTGGAGAAGGCGGTATCGCCCTCTGGTATCATCCATGCCGCAAGGTCCGGAACCAAGTTCAGGCACTTCAATGCCACGATACTTGCTGCCATCAGATACCCTGCCGAGAAGAACGAGTTCTGCAGATATGCTGCCATCGTCTGTTCACTGGCGGTGATAGCCGTCAGGTTCTCCACCTGTATGCAAAGCACAATGTCGAAAAGAAGCAGCACGTAGAATCCGACGAAGTAGAGCATCGCTCCATAGAAATGCACGGTCAGATACCTTGTCAGCCACTTCGCCCAACAGCTTTCCCATTTCGGCAAGAGCGAGAACGCCCATTGTATCGGACCGAATATCGTCAGCATTCCCAATAGTATCTGCTGGCAATAGATGGTGCTCCACCAACCGATACGAAACACGATCAATGCTATCAGCATTACTATCTTGTCGATGTTCACTACGGCTCCTGCAGTCAGTGAGGTAAACCACAGCTTGGCTGCGTCCTTTTCCATATTGGTCACTTCATCCACACCTGTCTGCTCCATGGTCGATTCCACCAGATTCGGGTCTGTTGTTCCCTTATGGGCAATGTCAGCCTGGGCTTGCACATTGGTGTACATCGTATCTCTGGTATAGATAAGCTGCTGCACCTCCGTAAACTTGTCCTCTATCTGTGTGGCTTCTGCCTCATAAAGGTCATGGGTATAACTTCCGATGGAGTTTGGAATGTAACTCAGGAAGTCCAATACGCACCAACTGCTACCACTATTTGTCATACCAGTATCGGCAGGTGGGTACCACCAACACAGGATGATGCTTATCACCAGTGGCTTGAATAGTTTCATCACATCCAGTGGCTCATGCTTCACCATCATCTTGTAAGCCATGTTCGCTGCCACCACGATGGAGAAGAGGGCTGCGAGTGCCATACACATCTGTACAACCCACCAAAAAGGCCCATTCGAGCCTGTAAAAGTAGAGTCACACAGAAACTCATTGGTCTGGAAAATCACGTCATCAATCTCTTCTTCCAAGATGTTGATGCCGAAGTCGGATAATATGCTGCTGTTGTCTGCCATAACTCCTTATCTATTTATTTTCAAATCATTGTCATCCTCGTTCGAACCGTTATTACTGCCAGAAGATGTGTTGTTTCTCACTGCCATTCCTGCCTCTCGCCATTTGCTGGATGCACTGCTGATGATACTTCGTTTGTTGGCGGTCTGGTAGTTGCCGTTTGCTGTCAACAATTCCTTGGTCTTGCTGGCATTCGAAATCTGCACCAGTTGCTTCACAAGTGTCTCGTTCTGTTTCGCCACATCAGCATAAATCTGTAGGTACATCTTCTTGCGCTTGGCATTGGGCATATAAGCATCCTTGGTGACTTTGATGGCTGTCTCATAGACATGATAGTATTCCGTCCATCGTTGCTTGTCACCGATGGATCCGCCTACAGGCAGGATGCGGTCGATGTTCTTCTTGAAGGCATCCATCTTGCTGTTTATCTTGCTTCCTTCCACCTTCCATGCCAGATCCACCTGTCGGTCTGCCATATTTAACGCCTCAATCTCTGCTCTTTTGGTCAGGGCAGAGTCGATGGCTTCGGCATATTCCACTTGATTGTAAGCTCCGATTCCTGCCGTGGTACGAAAACCGAGTTTGTTCTTACTCGCAGCCGATTTCTTGTAACTGCTGTGCAGTAACTGATAGTACAATTCTGGTGACAGACTACCACTACCGATTTCTATCACCGTTATCTGGTTCTTTTTCGAACTGTCATGATTGTATGTTACACCACTTTGGGCATTGCCGCTGATAGCGACTCCCAACATCAACATGATGGTTCCTATTCTTGTTTTCTTTCTATCCATGCCTATACATTATTATATATGGGATTATAAATTCTTCGTTCTCTCAATATCCTAGTTTACCTGCCACTCTCCACCGACCGAAGGCATCTTCCTGTATTTGCTGCTTGCTTTTGGTTCGGTAAACCTTTTCTTTCCAATAGCCGATGCGCACTTGGATATATCGCCACGACTCAAAGTAGCTTTTGTTCAGATGCTTCTCTATATTGTCAAGCGAGGTGTTGATGCTTTCCAACACCACAAGAAGGTCTGCCGTAGAACACGCTGCCGCTCCTGTGGCATACAGCACCAAGTCGCTCACGCTTTTGTAGAGGTATTCGCCTTCATTTGCGATATTCTCTATGGCTCGTCGGTTAATACCTATCAGTATGGTATCGGCAAGCGAAATGCGCTTTCGTTTGATGACTTTTTTGTTGTAGTCATCCAACAGCTTCTTATAGTCCGATATTCTGTCGCTCACACCCTCGTAGGTGGAGTACACGTTCAGACTGGTTCGTAAACTTTGATATAGCACATCTATCACATCAAATGCCCTGGTGTACTTGTCAAGGTCAACGTTCAGTTCCTTGTATGCCTTGGTCTCGTCCTTACTGTAACTGTGCAATAGTTTATTGCTGTATTCCAACGTGCTTCGTGCAAGCAACAGACTCCGCTGTTTCTTGTGGTCATTGATGTAGGCTTCCACGCTGGCAACATCAAATCCCCATAGGGCGAATATTTTAGAGG